>OGMV01000124.1_pt1 | contig 52074 bp, 72 predicted proteins | sample 1573341 | NCBI WGS metagenome assembly OGMV01 (sample SAMEA2581994, study PRJEB24529) | metagenome | biome: Human gut stool | place: China | collected 2011 | reverse complement strand
AGCAGCTACCAGTGGCCTGAAGCGGTACTACACCGGGAAATCGTGTAAGCATGGCCATGATAGCGAACGTTGGGTGCATAACGGTCACTGCGTGCAGTGCACTATGGAAACAAACAAACGCCGCCAGGCTGAGATAAAACGCCTCATGCTGCAGGCCGGCAGTTCTACGGTGGCAGCATGAAAATCTATCAGCGTATAAATGGCGAAGAATGGCGCCGGGTTTTGGTTTGCGGTGACCTGCATGGCTGCTACACCAACCTGATGAGCAGTCTAGATAAAGCAGGTTTCGACCCGGTGCAGGATCTGCTGGTTTCTGTCGGAGACCTGATCGACCGTGGGCAGGAAAGCTTCGAGTGCCTGGACTTGATAAATCAGCCATGGTTCCGGGCAGTACGCGGAAACCATGAGCAGATGATGCTGGATGCCATAACCGGCACTGGTAGCTTTGGGCACTGGATGTCAAATGGTGGAGGATGGTGGCACAGTCTGGACTACGAGCAGGATATGCGCCTGAAATCCCTGCTACCCAAGGTCGCAGAGTTGCCGCTCATCATCGAGGTGGAGAAGGGCGGTAAGAAGTTTGTCATCTGCCATGCAGACTATCCTCACGACGAATATGAGTACGGTAAGCCGGTAGATTCACAGCAAGCTATCTGGAGTCGTGAGCGAATCAGTTTATCCATTGATGGCTTTAGCTCCAGTATTTTTGGGGCTGACTTATTCATTTTCGGACACACTCCAGCGCTTCAGCCAATGCGTAACAAAAACCAGCTCTACATCGATACTGGTGCTGTTTTTAACGGTAATTTGACCCTTTATGAATTATCCGGGGGTGAATAATGGCCGGCGACTGGATCAAGATGCGTGCAGACCTTCACACACATCCTAAAGTTGTCCGCATGGCGTCCGCATTGAAAGCGGACAGACTTCGGATAGTTGGCGGACTACATTCCGCATGGTGTCTTTTTGATGTCCATTCTGTTGATGGTTTTCTTGACGGTTACAGCCCTGAGACGCTCGATGACCTCATCGGATTTCCAGGATTTGCCCGGGCGATGATGGCCGTTGGATGGCTTGAAGAAGATGGCGAAAGCCTAGTAATGCCGCGCTTTGAAGCCCATAACGGTCAGTCTGCGAAGCGCCGCGCACAGGACGCTGACAGGAAAAGAGTTAAGAGAAATGTCGTCAAAATGTCCGCTTCTGATGCGGACGAAATGCGGACCAGAGAAGAGAAGAGAAGAGAAGAAGTAAAAGATAAGATCCCCCCTAACCCCCCAAGGGGGAGGGAGCCAAAAAAATCTTATCCGTATCCTGAACAGCTCAATGCCGAAGCCTGGGATGAGTGGAAGGCCTACAGGTCAGAAATGCGGTTTAAAGCCTATGCGCCAACTGAACGGAGCGAGGGGGCAGCAATCACCGAACTGATTAACCTGTCTGGTGGCAACCACACAAGGCAGATGCAGATTGTGAAGCAGAGCATGGCGAAGGGTTGGAAAGGGCTGTTCGAGCTGAAAGGCGGCTCTGGGCAGCGAGATGTGAACACCATATCCAGGCCGGATACCGAGATCCCGCCGGGATTCCGGGGAGGCCCGGCACCCTGACAGCCAGCGCAGCGCGGAAGCGCGTTTTTTTACGCCTTAATGTTTACCAAAAAGGTAATAAAATATGCGCAAGACTATTGATATTGATCCGTTTATGGTTATAAATTACCAATAAGGTAAAAATCATGCGAAAGACACTACAGGCACTTGGCCGGCTTAAAGCTGGCCAGATGAACAAAACCGAAACGGCGTATGCGCAAGAGCTTGAACTGCGTAGGCGCTACGGGGAAATCGCCTGGTACCGGTTCGAAGGCATCAAGCTGCGTCTGGCTGACAACACGTTCTACACGCCTGACTTCGCAGTGATGCTGGCAAACGGCCAGATGGAATTGCATGAGGTGAAAGGGTTCTGGACTGACGATGCCAGGGTGAAAACCAAAGTCGCCGCCGACCAGTACCCATTCCGGATCATCGGAGTAACGAAGCTCCCGGCAAAAGCCGGCGGCGGGTGGAAGGTCGAAGAGTTCTAAAACAACGATCTTCATTGATATCAATTGAATCAATAAGTTAAACGGGTAAGCGGGGGTAAGTATGGATTTTGATTTCGTGAATTACAGCCGGCGGTCACTGCTGCTGTTCGTGATGGTGGCAAACATCATTGGGTGGGTGGCAATCATCGCCGTCCTGTATGTGGCTTATCTGGCGATCGAGTGGGTGGCGGCATGAACATCGAAACAGTAAACGAGCTCATCGCTTCCCTGGAGAGCGCAGGCGAGCTGTCGATCAGAGAGCAGAAGTTCCTGAAGCTGGCGAAAGCGTTTAAGCAGCTGGCTGAGGAGAATGCGGCGCTGAAAAGTAGCAGAGCAATTCTTGCCGAAAACGCGCTTGAAACCTGCAACGAGGTTTATACAGCCGGATTTCGCAACACAGCATTACACGATGGGCTGATGGAGAGCACAGGTAATCGTAACAAATACCCGAATCCAATTAGAACTCTCGTCGATGAGGCTAAGCGGAATATCGAAACCCCCGCCACCGATCGCATCGTAGCCGGGATTAAGGCTGAAGGTGCAGAGGCCTGCGTTAGAGCGCTAGTGACTTCGGATGATGACGACTTCACCGACGCGCCGAACATCTGCGCAATGGTGGCGTATCAGCTGCGCGACGGAGGTAACGGTGAATGAGTTGGCTCTTTTCGCAGGCGCTGGCGGAGGAATACTCGGCGGACACCTCCTTGGCTGGCGAACAGTTTGCGCAGTTGAACGTGATGCCTACGCCGCACAAGTTCTCGCGCAACGTCAAAACTTCGTGTTTCCTCTACAACCTTCTCGCCTGCTTCGAGTGTGCAGTTTTGACGGAAAGCCATGGAGAGGAATTGTTGACATCGTATCTGGCGGATTTCCATGCCAGGCATTTAGCAAAGCATCAAGAGGAAGAATTACTGCAAAAAGCATGTGGCCAGAAATGCGTCGAATCGTTAGTGAAGTTAAGCCAGGTCTTGTCTTTGCAGAAAACGTCACTAAAGACGCTATCACCATCGCCGCAACCGACCTCATTGCAATGGGTTACAAAACCAGGGCGGTTCAACTTTCCGCGAAAGACATGGGTGCTGACCACATACGGGAAAGATTTTGGCTACTTGCATACACCGACCACGAAAGCGAATTACTCGGCAGAGTCAATGCAGAAGTGGGAATCAGCAAGAAATTTCACCATAGCGTTTGGGATACCTACTCCCCAGAATCAATCTTGGTTGATGGGGTTCCCTTTAGGGTGGATAGGTACAGAGCCATTGGAAATGCACAAGTTCCAATCGTGGCTGCAACTGCATTCTGCCTTCTCGCAAATAACATCTAATCAGGAGCGTGCAGCATGACTGATATCACCGAACTGGCGCAGAGCCTGAAAGCGGCAGCAGAACACTACCAATCTGTGCAGGGAATTGCCCGCTACTCGAAGACAGCTGATGCCAAAGAGAGATTTCTGGAACTCGCTAACCCTGCCAACATCCTCGCGCTGGTAGAGGCGCTGGAGAATGCGAATCGCTATATCGAAAGATTGCGGGAATGGAATGCTGGTCTGGCACAGGAGTCATGCGAGAGACAGCAGCTGATTTCTGAGCTTGAACCTATCCGCGCAGCAGCCGAAAAACTGGTCCGCTGTAAAGGTCGCTATCACAGCGAGCAGAACTATCGAGCGCTGGCGGCGCTGTTTGGCGTGAAAACCCCAGACCTGCCGCCGCTGGAGCATGAAAACGTCCATTATGCCGATGCTGCAGAGATGGAGATCGCAGCACTGCGCCAGCGCATCGCCGAGCTGGAGTCCCGCACCGTGAAGCTGCCAGACTTACGGCAGATTGTATCTGGGGACAGATATGTCTGGTCTGATGGTGTTTATAACTACAGCCAGGACGTAAAGGTAGCGCTGGCCGCCGCTGGCATCAAGGTGGAGGCTGAGTGATGGCAGAGCGCTGAAAATTTATCTCACTATCGCATTCATCGGCTTGAGAGCTATGGGGTGTTGGTGATGCATAAAGCTCGCGTAGGACACAACGCTTTACATAGACTTTAATCAAGGCCCTTTTGGGCCTTTTCGTTTATGATGACAAAAACTCTCTCAAGAGTGACATCAAATGAAAAAGAAGAAACTCTCTTCCAAACAGCAGTATCAATTAGATGTTGAACTGGTAAAAATAAAGCCAACTAACCGAACAGAGGCAAAAGCTCATTTGGCGGCTCAATTGCGTATCAGTAAGTTCAAGTCTAAAGGTAGAAGGGGTTTTAATTCTGCCGCAAAAAGCGCCAAAGAATCACTGGATATAGCCAATGCAATTCGGTTTGGTGAAGGGGTTGTGGAGTCCGTGGATACAGCCCGTATACCTGATAGCAATAAGCGCTGGCGTGGGAGGACCGCAGATTAATGTCAAAATACAACATTGCAGCCAAAAGCCAGGAAGAGCGAGACAAGGTCAACGTCGACCTGGCAGCGTCCGGCGTCGCCTACAAAGAGCGCCTGAACATGCCAGTTGTCGCCGAAGTGGTGGCCAGAGAGCAGCCAGAGCATCTGAGAGATTACTTCATGGAACGTGTCCGCTACTATCGTGAGCAGAGCATCCAGTTACCACGCGCATCCGATCCGCGCTATCTGGAAATGGCAGAGCAGAACGCCAAGAAATAGCGATTTCTCGTATATGCTCATTTTGCATTTATCCCCGGGAAGGTCGATAATTACCTCGTCAGCCTGAGCAACTGACACTAATGACCGGCGCCAAGTGGGGACACATGGCGCACAAAACCTTACAGCAATCCCTGTCACCGATGGCGAAAGCCACCGGCGATTTTCTGCATTCAGCGTTTAGCCTCTCCGGAGGTGAAGCGTGAACATTCCTCAATGCGGCATCAAACTGCACAGCGGCAACTTCAACGCTATAGGCAAGATTCTTCAGGAGCAGCTCTCTGACGGGAAATGCCTGCGCCTGCAGGTCAAAGAGTGGCGCGAAAAACGCAGCCTGAGCCAGAACGCACTTAGTCACATGTGGTACGCGGAAATCAGCGAATACCTGATTAACTCCGGACGTGCCGATGCAACTCCTGAATGGGTTAAGCGGAACCTAAAAAAGACCTACCTCGGCTGCGAAGAGGTGACATACACCGACTTCATCACCGGTGAGAAAACCACAACGTGGGAACCCCGGCACACCTCCGATCTTGATACCGGCGAAATGCACATCTTTCTGACCAAAGTAGAGGCCTGGTGCGCTCAGTTTGGTCTGGCTCTCACCATTCCTCATGGTTGCGAATATCAGCAACTGCAGCAAAAGCAGGAGGCCTGATGAGCAGCCTTCTCGCCAAAGTAATGGATCGCGGCATCTTCCGCGTGCCGGCGCGCCGCAAGCGCAAGGTCGAAGTTAAACCGTCAGATATCCCGACACTGAAGGACTACACCGCCCGCCTGGTCGATAAGAAGTGGCTACGCCTGAGAGCTCGGAGGCCGCATGCTTAAACGTACTCAGCGCCGGTGCAAAATCTGCCGGGAAAAATTCACCCCAGCATTCGAAAACCATCGTTGGTGCTGCCCTGAGCATGGCGCTGAATTTGCCATGCAGGAACTGGAGAAGAAGCGCGAAAAGCAGGCTCAGGCGAAAGCTAAGAAAGAACGCGCAGCCTGGCGCAAGCGCAAAGCAGCGGTGAAGCCTCTCCGGCACTGGGAAGACATGACTCAGCGTGTCGTTAACGACTATATCCGCGAGCGTGACCACGATCTGCCGTGCATCAGCTGCGGCACGTTTGACACGGTTCAGTGGGAAGCTGGCCACTACCGCTCCCGCGGTAAAGCATCTCACCTGCGATACAACGAGGACAACATTCACAAGCAGTGTCATCACTGCAACGTGCAAATGTCAGGTAACCAGCAGCAGTACCGCATCGCTCTGGTAGAGAAAATCGGCTCTGAGCGCGTCGAGGCGCTCGAAAACAACAACACCCCTCACCGATACACCATCGAAGAACTGGAAGGCATCAGGCGCCATTACAGCGCGCTACGCCGTGCGCTCATAAAACAACGGGAGGCCGCATGAGCAAAATCCAATATCCAATGTCCACTGCCGCTGTTTTTGATGACGTGGTTTATCCCATCCACCTGAACGGATCGCATCAGATAGAGAGCGAGGTTATGGGCGCGATCAGATGGTTCTGCCGGTGGAACAACGAGGAGATGGCCGTCGTTAAGGCGCATGTGCTGTTTAGCTGCTGGGGCCTTTACCTGACGTATGACCAGCTTATAGCGGAGGTCAAATGAACCGTGACGTTATCGAACGCATCCGGGATCGCTGGCAAAAGCTCCGCCTCTGCCGGCACCGCGGCACCGTACTGGTTGACTACCGCATACTGAGAAATTTCGTTCGCATCTATCAGACCCTGGGAGAGACAGCATGATTAATACCCAATACCTCCAGTATGTTCGCCAGCAGCTGATAGTGGCCACCGCTGATCTGAGCGGTGCGACGAAAGGGCAACTGGTGGCCTTTGCAGAGAACGCGCAATTCACCGCTACGGCGCGCAGCCGGGGAAGGAAGAAAATAGCCGATCCGGTAACCGGCCGCATGGTAAACCCATCCAGCCCACCAATTCCCGGGCAGCAGTCCCGCGCTAAGGGTTCATCAATCGCTCTCGTTCTGCCCGTTGAGTATTCGACGGCCAGTTGGCGCCGGGCTCTGCTGTCGCTGGAAGAGCATCAGAAATCGTGGCTGCTGTGGAACTACAGCGAGAACATCCGCTGGGAACATCAGGAGACGATCGCCCGGTGGGCATGGGAGCAATTCAGCGAGAAGCTGGCCGGTGTGCGCATTGCAAAGAAAACAGTCGGTCGCCTGCGTCAACTCATCTGGCTGGCCGCTCAAAATACAAAGCAGGAAATAACCGGTAGAGGGCATCATTACGCTCCCGCCGCTATGGTGGGGATAAAGCCAGATAACTGGTGCCACAATTATTCAGATTACTGGCAGGCAATGATGGACATCTACCAGGCACTTGATAGCCAGGCGTTACTCTCTGTTTCTCGATCACGTTCACAACAAAAAGCGACTTTTTCGCAGCAGGGTCTTGCAAAAGTCAATTAAATACGTCATATTTGAGTCTACTTTGATATGCTGCCTTAACTTTAAGTGGCGGCATGAAGAATAAAAAGGCCCTGGCGGAAACGTCGGGCCTTTTCCGTTTCTGGAGGGTGAAAAAATGCATAAATGAACTGTAAGACCGCAGCCGCAAGGCAATGGAGCAGTCGTGATGCTCCCCTGAGTCGCCATTGAGTGAGCCTGTGTAGCGACGGGTCAAGGTTCTTATATCAAAAGAAGCTCCGGTAAAGCAGCGCGAATGCCAGACGCGCACCGGTTATAAGCGGCGATGATGCGGCATGGACTCAAGGGCATGAGCGCGGACCACTGCGAAAGTGTGGTTGTGCGATCCGGTCAGGGCTCTTGGGTAGAGACGTGCTGCACGACACGTCGACACCCGCCGCGCAAGAGCCCTGAACCAGAGCGTAAATGTTTATGCCTCGATCCAGTCGCCATCTTCGTTTTTAACGACCTCGACAAGGGTGTCGAACTGGCGCTTGCATTCTTCCGGGTCCTCGTCCCAAGTCGGCATTTCAGCCAGCCAGTTTTCCTCCGTGTCGACTGAGCCGGTAAAAGGGTTCATCAGGAATTTTTCAGTAGTCATTTTGAGAGCCTCATTGATTTCCGTTATGCGGGACTGAAGTACACGTTGCACATCCGCACCTATGGTTGATGGCAGTGCATACTTACCTGTTACCCAATGCCGGACAGTTCGGTCACTAACAGAAAGTCTTTCCGCCATCTCGGTGACGAAGTGATTCCCGAACGCAGCCTTCCCAGCGGCGATAAAAGCTTCGATGTTCATATTACGCCTTAGCAAGTTTCCAGGTTGATTTCAGGGCGGAAGCAAAGAATTCACAAGCTTTACGACCCGCATTTTTGGGAAGAGATGCGAAGCCTTTTGCTTCTGCCCATGCTGCGCGCATGATTGCTGCTTTGTCGAATTTGCCGTTGAAGATCAGCGTTGCTTTAGTGGCTGCCTGGCTTTTTTTGAAAGAGTTGAGAATGCGCATTTTGAAACACCTTTGTGATATTGGCTGGGGCTTATCCCCTTGCCTATGTAAATAATGTACAGCTTCCGATTATCGGAAGCAAGGTGATTTAAGTGAGTTATATCACAAATGCGCAATTTGCTGGTTTAGCTCAGTAGGTAGGGCGCCTGCCTTGTTAGCAGGATGTCGGCGGTTCGATTCCGTCAACCAGCACCAGATAATGGCCTGACCTGATGACGGGCTCATAACCCAATCCATCAGGGGCGCTGCTGCAACAGCGTCGCAGGCCGCCAGACCCAGCCAGGGTATTTTCGGTCATCACCGACATTACTATTACCCTCATGCTTATTGCCCGATTTTTCGCGGGCTTTTTTATTTTCAGGGTCGCGGGAATCACCCTCGACGCTTTGTTGGTAAATCAGCCCGACGGCCCTGACCTTCTCACACACAGCTTCCCGATCTTTCATCGGAGGCGGTAACTATGGCTAAGCGTATGCAAGACAAAGAGAGCATTGCCGGGATGTCCTGGCTGGTTCTGCTGATCATTGCTTGCTGGGGCGGACTTGTCCGCTACCTGATAGATGTGAAGCAGAGCAAGGCAACATGGAGCTTGATCAATGCTCTTGCCCAAATGGTGGTTTCAGGGTTTACCGGCGTTATTGCTGGCCTGGTGAGCATTGAAAGCGGACTGAGCATTTACATGATTCTGGCAACCGCGGGGATAAGCGGAGCGATGGGCTCCGTAGCGTTGACCTATTTCTGGGAACGTCTGACGGGGATTAAAGATGCAAATCAGTAATAACGGTATTGCGCTGATTAAGCGATTTGAGGGTTGCAGGTTAACTGCATATCCCGACCCGGGCACCGGCGGTGGTCCCTGGACGATTGGCTACGGCTGGACGGGGAAAGTAGACGGAAAGCCTATCAAGCCCGGAATGAAGATTGACGACGCAACGGCGGATCGCCTGCTGCGCACTGGCGTGGTGAGCTTTGACCAGGCGGTAAGCAAGATGCTCAAGGTCTCCGTTACCCAGAACCAGTATGACGCGCTTGTGTCGCTGGCCTACAACATCGGTACGCGAGCGTTATCTACATCAACGCTGATGAAGAAGCTGAATGCAGGTGATGTGAAAGGTGCCGCTGACGCATTCTTGAGCTGGAACCGTTCAGGCGGCAAGGTAATGGCTGGCCTCACCAATCGTCGCAAGGCAGAGCGGGAAGTCTTTTTATCGTGAACACGGGGAACCTATGAACTATCTCATTAACCGGCTAAAAGAGCCGTCAACATGGCGCGGCATCATCCTGGTCATTGCTGGCGTATTTGGCTACCAGATGCCTCCCGGCATTCAGGAAACCGTCATCGCTGGCGGCGTAGCGCTGGCTGGCGTTGTTGGTGCGGTGATGCCGGACAGTGTTAAGAAATGATCGCGCGATAGGCATTACAGAGCCACTTCCAGAGGTGGCTCGATAATGTCAAGGCGAGGACAAAATTATGGCAACACCAGATTGGGAGGCCATTGAATCGGCTTACCGGGCTGGTTCATTGTCAGTAAGGGCCATCGGGGAAAAGCATGGCGTTAACCACGCCACCATCCTGAAGAGAGCTAACAAAGAAGGATGGCAGCGCGACCTGACAGAAAAGGTCAGGGCGGCAACGAAAGCCAAGGTAACCAAGTCGGTAACCAAAGACGGTAACCAGTCACCAGTGGTTACTGATGAGCAGATTATTGACCGGGCATCCGATGAGGCGGCCGCTGTAGTCATGGCTCATCGGGAAAGTTTGGCGGCATGGCGCGGCATCACCAATAAGCTCCGCGACTTCCTCGAAGACGCAGAAATTACGGAAGACAATCACGCCTCAATGTCTCGCTCGATCACTGCCGGTGTCGATGCTCAGATAAAAGTGATAAACGCTGAGCGTAAGGCGTATAACCTCGACACCGAGGAAGGCAATAAGACGGTTGATGACCTGTCTAACCTGATGGATTCACTGTCTCAGGGGGCGTAATGAAGCCTGAGCATCTCAAGCTGCTAGCTGATAAAGACTGGCGGCTGAACAATCTTTACTGGATCACCGACAAAGAAGGTAAGCCGACTCGCTTCAGGATGACGCCGGAGCAGCGGGAATACTTCGAGGGGATTCACACCCGCAACATCATCCTGAAAGCTCGCCAGCTCGGATTTACCACAGAGGTGTGCATCATCCAGCTCGACGCTGCTCTGTTCGAGTCGGCAAAGTGCGCGCTGATCGCCCACACGCTGAATGACGCAAAGCGCCTGTTCCGGGAAAAGGTGAAATATGCCTACGACAAGCTGCCAGCCGAGGTAAAGGCAGCCAATCCGGCGAGCAACGACTCAGCCGGCGAGCTGGTCTTTAAGAAGGGCGGGTCACTCTACGTAAGCACCTCATTTCGTGGCGGCACGCTGCGTTACCTGCACGTCTCCGAGTTCGGAAAGATATGCGCCAAGTATCCGGATAAAGCCCGGGAAATCGTCACTGGTGCATTTGAGGCGGTATCGACAGGTTGTTTCGCAACTATCGAGAGCACCGCAGAGGGCCGGGCGGGTTACTTCTTCGATTACTGCCAGACGGCAGAGAAAGCGCTACTACAGGGAAAGCCGTTATCTGCGCTGGACTGGAAGTTTTTCTTCTTCTCCTGGTGGAAGAATCCACAGTACGCAATTGACCCGGTAGAACCGCTGCCGGCGCGCCTGCTTGAATACTTCGCTGAGATGGAGGCGAAACACGGCGTAGTCGTTAACGAACGGCAGAAGGCGTGGTATTACGCCAAAGAAAAGACGCTCGGCGACGACATGAAGCGCGAATACCCGACCATTCCGGCCGAGGCGTTCCAGCAGTCGGTCGAGGGCGCGTACTACGCCAAACAATTCCGCTGGCTCTACACCAACAAGCGGATCGGCCAAATCCCGGACAACTCACATCTACCGGTTCACACGTTCTGGGATATTGGTGTGGGGGACTCCACGGCGATCTGGTTCGTTCGCGAGGTCGGCGAAGAGTTCCACGTCATCGACTACTACGAAAACTCTGGCGAAGGGCTTCGGCACTACATGAAGGTGCTGAAAGACCGCGGCTATGAGTACGGTGAGCACTGGGGACCGCACGACATCGAGAACCGCGAGTTTGCAACTGATGCGAAGTCTCGCAAAGAGCTGGCGCGCGAGGGCTACGAGATTGACGGCCGGATGTATTCGATGAACTTCCGCGTTGTGCCGAAAGCGGGGATCGACACTGGCATTGAGTCGGTGCGTGAAATCCTCAAATCCTGCGTTTTCGATGAGGAGAAGTGCGCTGTTGGCATTTCCCACCTCGAAGGTTACCGCAAGGAGTGGGACGACAAGCGCGGCTGCTGGAAAGACAAACCCCTTCACGACTTCACATCGCACGGCGCCGACAGCTTTCGTTACTTTGCCGTGGCGAAGAACAACCGCAAGCAGGTCGGCACAGTTTTCTTCTAAGGAGCATCGCCAGTGAGCGAACAAGATAACGGCCTTCAACTGGCTGTGAACAATCTCGCCACTGAAATGCGGCGAGCGAATTACCTGAATTCCATCGGGATCGGTGGCGGGAACACAAAGCGCCCGACGCTCTATCAGGAGTTCGGCTACCCGCGCACGCTCACCTTTAACGACTTCTACAACATGTACCGGCGCAACGCCGCAGGCTTCGCAGTGGTGCATCGCCTTCTGGATGGATGCTGGCAGGACTATCCGGTAATCGTTGACGGTAATGAGTCCCAGGAGGCAAAGAAAACCAACCAGTGGGAAAAGAACGTCACCAGGTTCATGAAGAAGTTGTGGCCGAAGGTGAAGGATGCTGATCGCCGCAATATGGTCGGGCGCTACTCCGCACTGCTGCTGCAGGTGAAAGATAACAAGCCATGGAGCGATCCAGTAGATACCAGTCTGGTGAAAACCCTGGGCGAGTCAGCGCTTGTAAAACTTATCCCGGTATGGGAGCCGCAGTTAACGGTCGCCGAATGGGATAACGATCGCCAGTCCGAGACCTTCGGCCAGCCGAAGATGTTCAACTTCAACGAGCAGCCGGTTGGAGACGAGGCTTTCGTCGGTCCTACGCGCGGTGAGCCAGTGCATCCGAGCCGGGTAATCCTGTTCTGCGAAGGCTCGGAAGATGACAACGTTCTGTCGGGAATCCCGCTACTTGAGGCCGGATACAACAAAGGACTCGACCTTGAGAAGATTTCCGGCGGTGGCGCTGAGGGCTTCCTGAAGAACGCCAGCCGGCAGATCGCGGTCGAGTTCAGCAAAGAAACAGACATGGCTACGCTGTCCGATCTGGCGAAGAAGGCTGGTTATGCCGACCTCGGCGAAGCGATGGGCGACAAGGTCAACAAGCTTAACCGCGGCACCGATGCGGCGGCGGTCATGCAGGCCGGGCAGATGCACGTTCTGAGCGTGACACCCGGCGACCCGGGGCCGACGTGGGAGGTCACCGCGAACGAGCTGGCGGCATCAGTGCAAATCCCTTTCACCATCCTGTTTGGACAGCAGACCGGGCGCCTGGCGAGCGATGAGGATAAAACAGACTGGGCCATTCGCCGCAATACCCGCCGCAACGGCTTCCTGACTGACCGAATCACAGCCTTGCTGGAACGCTTCTGGACCCTGGGCATTATCGATCCGCCGACAAATGGAGAGGTCACCATTTCATGGACCGACCTGCTGGCTCCGGGCGAGAAAGAGAAAATCGAGAACGCTTCGAAACTGGCTGATATCGTCCAGAAAACGTCGGGCTTCTATGGTGGCGAGCCGCCATTCACAGCCAACGAACTTCGCGAGATTGTTGGCCTCGACCCTCTGTCTGAGCCAAAGCAACCACCTAACCCGAATGACAAGGTGACAACCGATGATCCACTGGCCGATGACACCGGAGCAGACGGCAAAGGTGGGGCTGCCGATAGTTCCGCGCAGCAAGGTTGACCCGACACGGTCAGCGAAGCAGGTCAGCGCGATGTACCGGGATATCGAGGAGCGGTATCTCGGCATCAAGCGAGCGCTGAAAGCATTGTTCGACCAGCGATTGACCGGACGAGAGCGGGAGGTAAACAGCCATGACTGGCACTTCCTGTGCCACGACCACGGCGAAGATGTGCGGCTCTACCAGGTAAACGCTGGCAAGTTTATCTACGACATGTCGGCGCAGGAACTGGCTGACCTGCTCGAAGCGGTACAGTCCATTCTCGACGATTACCTGCTGGAAGGCGGCGAACAAAACCTCTGGGCGATGGATTACGTCGCCGCAGAGGCGCAGCGCGGAACGCTGGAGGCATTCAATAACCTCTCGCAGCAGTCTCAAGTCTACGCCAGCCAGACGACGCTACAGCAGCTTTTAAGCAGCCCTGGTCACCTTAATCAGGTGGCAGCCGCCAGACTGACAACATTTAGCGACTGGAAGGTAATCAGCGACACCGCCCGCGGCGATCTGACCAACATCATTACCGATGCGGTCGCGCGCGGGGTGAATCCTCGCGAGACGGCCAGCGTCATCAGCAAGCGCCTCGATGTGTCGATGTCGAAGGCCAAGACCATCGCTCAGACTGAGCAGGTCGGCGCGCTGCGCCAGGCGCAATGGAACGAAACGGTCTGGGCAGCGGATCGGCTTGGACTAAATACCGGCCTTCTGTGGCTGTCGGCACTCAAACCGACGACGCGCAGCTGGCATGCCAGCCGTCACGGAAAGGTTTATACCACCGAGCAGGTGCGGGACTTCTACGCCGAGAACGGCAACCGGTACAACTGCTATTGCAGCCAGATTCCGGTGCTACTTAACGACGACGGCAGCATATTTAACAAGGGGCTGGCGGATAAGCTCGCCACTGAGAGGAAAAAGTGGCGAGACTCAGATGCTTAAACTATCGGTACGACAGCATCAATATGGAACTCAATTGTAAAAGTTGAAGTTTCCACATTTACGACGTCAGAGAGAGCATGCATCACGGCTTTAATAACTTCCTTATCATTGAGCTTCGGCTCGTTAGATGATTCAAAAACAGCATCAAGAGTTTGTTTTTTGCCTTCAATAAAGGCGTGAAATAGCACTTTATACTGCATATTAACCCCTTGTTTTTAGTGAACAACCATTAGCATATTGAGGACAATACATGAAGCTGTCCAGCATTCATGTGAAATCCCTCGCCATCAACGCCTCCAACATCTCAACGACAACCATCAACGGCCAGGAGCACTACGTCATTCGTGGAGCGGTCCCGATCGTCGATGACATTGTGATGAATGGCGGTCTGTACCCGGCGGAGGAGATTAACAACAGCTACCAGACGATGGAAGGCAAGCTGATGCCTCTTCCGCACCCGATGGTAGATGGCAAATATGTCAGCGCCAATGACCCGCGGGCCATTAACAGCTATCACGTCGGAGCATGGGCGCAGAACGTCAGCAAGTCTGGCGACCAGGTCGTCATGGACGTTTATATCAATAAGGCGGTCGCCGAGACAAAGCCTGACGGTAAGCGCCTGATTAATCGTCTTGATGAGATGATCGCCGGCACCAACACCGACCCGATACACCTGTCTACCGGCTTACTCACGAACAAAGAGAGAAAGTCTGGCGAGTCGAAGCAGAAGAAGTACTCATGGATCGCTCGCAATATGCAGTTCGACCATATCGCTATCCTGCTCGATGAACCGGGCGCCGGCACTCCAGAAGAAGGCGTCGGCTTGTTCGTGAATGCCGATGGTCAGGAGGGCGAAGTCGAAACTGCAAGCCTCGTTGATGCGGCAAATAGCCTCAAAGATGGCCTGCTGAACAAAGTGAAGTTCTTCCTCACCCATAACTCAGATGCCTCATTCGATGAAATCTACCAGATGCTGCGTGAAGCCATTCGCGCGCCGTCAGGCAGCGATGTTTATCGCTATGTCGTGACCGTATGGCCAGACAAATTCATCTTCGAAGAGGGCAATAAGCTCTTCCAGCAAAAATACCTCATCGACGACAGCACAGTCACGCTGGTCGGCGATCCAGTAGAGGTCGTGCGCAAACCCACTGAGTACGAAGTCAAAACCAACGGAGAAACAAACCCGATGAAAGAGAAGATGATCGCCGCGCTCAATGCCGCAGGCGTTAAAACCGAGGGGCTGACCGACGATCAGGTCTGGGATGCCTATAACCAGCAGGTTCAGAAGAAAGCAGGCGACCAGCCGGGTACTCAGATTAACTCTGACGCGATTACTTCGGCAGTAAATCTGGCAATTAAGCCGCTGACTGACGAGATCAGCACGCTGAAAACTCAGCTGCAGGCCAACGCTGAAAAAGACCTCAAGACCAAGCGTGAAGCGGTCAAAGCGAAATTCCCGTTCATGACTGAAGCGGCAATCAACTCGCTGGCCGGCGAAGCGCTGAACGACATGTACTCGCAGTGCCAGACCAGCACAGGTCTGAACCCGGCATTCCAGGGGAATGGCGCTCAGAGTGAAATCCTTTCTATGGAGGCTCCTGAATAATGGCTCTCGCACCTCGTTTCCATACCGTAATCGCGGGCCCGGCCCGCAAGAATGACCCGCAGGTCATTGAAGCAATCATGGCGGCAGCAGTGAAGCCCGGGTCTCTGGTAATGCTGGATAGCACAGGGAAACTGGCTGTTCACAATGTGGCCGGTGGTGCAGGGGTAGCCCTGGCGCTCCAGCACAATTATATCGGCGGCGGTGATATCCGCGATGCAGTGCCGGCCGGGGATACTGGGGCAGCCATCATGTGCGAAGACGATGTCGATTACCACATGCTGGTAAAGGCTGGCGAAGTGTTGCTGGAAAACGAAGGTCTGGTTTCTGCCGGTGACGGCACACTGGCCAAGTCGACCACTCCAGCCACCGACCAGGTCCTCTTCTTTTCACGCGAAAAAATCACCGTTGGTGCTGAAGCCCAGCTTGTGAAAGTTCGCAAATCAGGGAAAGCTACCGCATGAGCATGATCGTATTTAACAAAAAGCTGGTTACTGAACATAACCAGATCAAGAAGGCATGGAATCAGCTGCTGATGCAGCGCGAATCCTTCAACGTTAACCAGAACAACATTTCCGCCCAGTACGGCGGCGCGCTGGAAGTTAACCAGGCTGCGCTGATCTCTAAAGACTACTGGCGTGAAGTTGACAACATCACCACCCGAGTCTTCCGCAACGACGAAGGCAACGGCCTGCTTGATGACCTGCTCGGTCTCGGTACGCCGATCTCTATCGGCAAGACGGCTGCGCTGTACCGCGTTTCCAGTGACGCTGGCAAGGTTCATCGCTCACTGACTGGCCATGTTCCGGAAGAGCTGGATAAAGTCATCTACGACGAAGCTGGCGACCCAATCCCGATTTTCAACACTGGCTACGGCCGTGAATGGCGTGAATGGAACGGCATGCAGTCGGAAAACCTCGACGCGATGGCTGACGATCAGGAAGCGCACGTTGCCGCTATCCGTGAAGACATGGCTGACTACATGCTTTCTGGTGACGGGAAAGTGAAGGTGAAGGGTTATGTCGGTGCTGGTATCACCAACCACGCCAACACCAACCAGGTGGATCTGAGTGCATCTGGTCTGAATATTGACCTGACCACCTCTACTCCTGATGAATCAGTGGCATTCTTCACCGGCCCGTTCGCCAAGCTTCTGGATGATAACTACGTGCAGGAGAAGGTTAAGTTGTGGGCGTCTCCGGACATCATGCGCAACCTGAACCGACCGTATTCCGATGCCGCGGGCTTCAAAGAAGGCACTGTGCTGGAATACATCCTGCGCTATGGTCGCATCGAGTCCTTCAACCAGACCTTTAAGCTGACCGGTAACCACTTCATTGCGTACGTTCGCAACTCGCAGTACATCAAGACGCGCATCGCCGCGCCGGTGGGTACCTTCATGATCCCGCGACAGAATCCGTTCGACAACTACAACACTCTGGTCTGGAGTGCAGTTGGTCTGCAGATTAAGCGTGATTTCAACGGTCGCTCTAAAGTCTTCAACGCACAGGGTTAAGGGGCTTCGGCCCCTTTTCTTCGGGAGAAAGCATGAAAACGTTAAAGGTCGAGAAAACCGGCTGCTGGGGCATGATTGATGGCGTCTTCCAGCAACTTCCTGTTGGCCACGAATTCGTCGCGGCGGACGTTCCTGCAGCTTTTGCTGGTCGTGTGTCGGTGGTGGGCGAAGTGGAAGAGCAAGCGCTGGAAGTAGCCACGCCGGGCAATGACGCTGCAGAGCAGGCAGAGCAGGCAGAGCAGCAGGAAGAATCTGCCAGCAAATCGAAGAAGGCGAAATAACCATGGCTGACCCAATCACAGCGGCAGACGTGCAGGCGTTCCTCGGTGAATTGGGTTACTCCATCCCGGCCGCTCTGCTCGATCCGATTCTCTGCGTGGTGAACAAGATTATCCCGTGCCTCGATGGGGCGGGATACGACGACTGCACGGCAAAGCTCATCCTGATGTATGCCGCTGCGCTCATGGCGACGTCTTCCGGTGCCCGGCGAATAAAATCGCAGGGGGCGCCATCAGGAGCGTCGCGCTCGTTCGATTACGGTGACGATGGCATCACCTGGCTGCGTGACTCTCTGGCGAAACTTGATACCAGTGGCTGCACCAGTGAACTTCCGATCAGCGCCGGCAACAGTGTGGGCCTGTTTATGGTGGTCGGGGGCTGCTAATGGCGTGGGTTTCAGTTCAGCAACGGCTGCCGCGGACGTTTACCCGGGTATGGGTGATCACCGATACCGGCCAACAAACTACGGCGTATGTGAAAAGCGACGGTGAGTGGTTCATTAACTGCGACAGCATACGCGCCACAGGCGCCGCTGTGCTGCGATGGAGGGATGACTGATGTCTTCGGTAGCTAATTGGTCATTCACCGCGACGGCGACAATCTGGCGGCGCATACGCGATGCTGATGGTAGCGATACCGACGGCGGAGGTCAGCCTTACGGGTGGGAAGCGCCGATCGCTATCCTCTGCGACTACCAGGGTGGTCTCTCTGCAAAAATCGGTGACCTTGGCCGGGAGATCGTGGTTAAAAACACGATATGGACCGAGTACGCAACGGCGCGGGAGGGAGATTACATCCTGATTGGCGCGTCGACCGATGCGGCTCCGCCGGATGAGGCCGATGAGATTCGGCAGATCGTCCAGTTCGCAGATACGTTCGAGCGACTGGCGGACGATTTCGCACTGATAACGGGAGTCTGATTATGGGCGTTAAAGTTCGGGGAGTCTTCAAGGTCAGCAATAATATCAACCGGCTGATTGATAATATCGAAAAGCGAAAAACCATGCGGGCGCTCTACTCTGCTCTGTTTGAGATTGGGCTGGAGTCAGCGGTGCTGGTTCCTATCGATACCAGCACTCTGGTTAACTCTCAGTTTAGAGAGGTTGTTATCAAGGGCACCAGACTAACCGGGAGAATTGGTTATTCTGCAAATTATGCGGCGTACGTGCATGAGGCCAAAGGTATTCATCTTGGAAAAAACACCCCGCGTCCTGTAAGAAAAGGCGAAGCGCCCGGCTCCCGTGGAAATATATGGGATACATCAGGCGAGCCAAAATTCCTTGAGAAAGGTGCTGAAAACGCCAGAGACAGAGTTGACGCAGTTATACGCAGGGAGATGGAGCTATGACACCTCCTATGCACAGGCGGGTTCGAAATGTCTTTGTTGAGTCAGGATTGACTGCCGGATACATCGTTCAGTCACTGTCATGGAATGATACCGGCAAGGCATCTGACCGCTTTATTGTGTTCCGACCAAATGGTGGCACGCCAGTAGATCGTGATATGGCCGCTGATTACTACGTCATGGTGGACGTGATAAGCAAGGGAAAGGCATCTGCTGACTATGCGCAGTCAGAGAACGACGCTCAGGCCATCATCGATTACGTGCAGCAAAACCCGATGACGCACACCTGCCTTGGGCAGATATCCAACATGGGCGGAATTCCTTCGCCTGTTATCACAACCGAGGGGCGTATGGTGTGGCGCCTGCAGTTCGCCTGTCTCTTTGGCGGATAACACCGAATAAAACCACATAAGGTCGCCTGGAGCGGCCTTTTTTATTATCTGAAGCGAGGTAAGCAACGATGCAAGGCTGCTCCGACAACGGACAACTAATTGGTCGCGCTAAGACGCTGGAACTGGCTTACGGCTGTGCCGACCAGTTTCCGGCGGAAGGCGACTGGAAACTGATGGGGTTGCCAACATCGGCAACGTGGGACCTTAGCCCGGAGGCCCTGACCTCTGATGCTGATAACGGCGGATTCAGTTCAAACCTGATTGCCAGTCTGGACCCGACCTACTCCATCGAAGGGGAGGTTCGCGTTAAAGACCGCACTGATGAGTTTGGCATTCAGCAGTTCGTGAAATACATCGTCGATGAGGTTCGTGCCCGCCGCCAGCCAGGTGTATGGATGCGTTTCCACTGGGGCGATTATTACCACATCGGCTATATGGTCCCATCAGGAGCCAGTGACGGCGGTGGTGTGAAAGAAATCGTGACCTACAGCTTTGAGTTCAAATTGGCTGACGGTCAGACTTTCCAGATCACCGAAGCTGATGGTGACATTCTGGTTACCGGTGTAAGTGTTGCGCCGACGACCAGTTCTATTGCTGCTGGCTCCAGTACTACATTCGCGGTGAATGTTGCACCGGAAGATGCTGATAACAAACTGTTCACAGCCAGCTCATCCGTGCCGGCACGTGCAACCGTCGCCATCACTGGTAATACGGTAACCGTGTCAGCGCCGTCAGGTGCAACGGCGGGAACAGCAACAATTACTGTGAAGACGGTTGATGGTGAATTCGTGGCTACCCACGTGGTTACTGTCACGGCGTAAGCAAAACAAAGGGCAGGATCCTGCCCTTGATTTTGTTTACAGGAGGCAGCAAATGGTTCCGCTAAAAGAGCTGGGAGAATGCCTGGTAACCGTCGGGGACCGGGATTATTTTTTCCGGCCATCATTCATGGCTATGTCGCGCATTGGCGAGCCAGCAGAAATAGTTCAGACGTTCTATGACCTTTGCAACGATGAAATAACACCTCTCATTCAGAGGGTTGTCGAAGCGTACGGCAGAGTGCCTGAATGGCTGGCTAAACACCTTTCTGCTTTACATCTTGATAAGAAATCTCTACTGGCCGCCCACACGGTCCTCACCGCTTGCTGCAATGATGACATAGGTGATCTGGTTGGCTGGATGAAGCCCGGCAAAACCAAAAGAAGGGCGTTTGTGTGGCATAAGGGCGTCATGAATCCGCAGGATATGGTCATCCTTGCACAAAGTCTGATGATGCACGGAATTATCGGAAAGGCCAAAGTACGCAAACTTCAGCGCCATGAGACAAATGAAAAAACCAGTGAGTTCCGGGCTGCCGATTACGTCATCGCTGCACGCAACCACTTCGGGATCAGCAGAGAGGAAGCTGAAAACCTGACGATGACCGAGTTTCAGTTAATGCTCATCGCCAAATACCCGGATCAGAAAGGGTATACCAGGGAAGAGTATGACGATGCAGCCGATGCGTACTTTGCAAGACGCAAACGGAAGCAGGCCAAAGCCAACCAATAAGCCAGCCTCGGTATAGTCCGGGGCTTTTTTATACCCAAATTTCACCGCGCATCTCACGCGCATTTCACACAGAACCTTTCAGGATGACCCTTGAGGATACCGGCTGGCTGTCGGTGCCTTTCTGTGGGCCGGATTCCTGTGAGACAAGGTTCATCACTAAAAGGTAATTACCGATATGTCTAATATCATCCCTATGAATTACGATGACCGTTCATTCCCTTTTACAGCAGATTGCTGGTTCAATGCCACAGTTGCTGCAAAGCATCACGGCAAGCTTCCAAAGGACTGGCTAAAGACTGAGGCGACAAAAACTTATATCGCCGAACTGGCTGAGGAGCTTGGAATTGCTAGCTCTGGCGTAAAAGAGGATTTTTCTCCCCTTTTAGTCAGAGTGGAGAAAGGGCGAAACGGCGGGACCTGGCTTCATCCGGAGTTGGCGGTGGAATTCGCCCGCTGGTTGTCAGTAAAATTCGCCCGCGCCTGTGACCGACACATTAAAAATCTTCTGCTGAGTAAAAACTTCCAGCTCACCGAGGATCAGATTGTCGGCCTGATGGTCTGCCAGCAACCAACATCGTGGGAAAAACGATTTAAAGACCCGTTCTATCAAGCACTGTCGAAAATGTCCGGCCTTCCTTACTTTGGTCATGTCGGCGGTTGCCCGGCTCTGTTCGGGCAGATCACCTCTCGCTGGGTGTACGGTGTAGTACTTCCTGATTATGTCTATCAGGCAGCCAAACAAGCCGCCGGGGACAGCAAGGAGAAGATTCACCAACATCTTAAGCCTGATGCACTGGAGAAGGTCGAGCAGCAACTGATCGCCGTTACCAACATTGCCAGTTGCAGCATTGACCAGAAGGACTTCGAAGCCCGCTGCATGGCTGCGTTCCCCGTTAAGGGGCAAATGAAGTTGCTGTATGCGGCGGCGTGACCATGAATAACCGAATCGTTGAATGCGCCTCCAGAGCGGGGCGCGACTTCTCGGAGTTCATGAAAGGCGAGAAGAACATGATGGAGGCGCTGCGATCGGCTGAAGAGTTCACCGAGCAGTTACGCATTCACGGCTGCGTTAATCACCACTTCGTCAATTTCATGATGATGAAAGCGATCATAAAGGTGTTTGATGATTTACGCCGAGAGGAGTTGCGGGAAGAGCGACGACGCAAACGTGAAGAGAAGAAGAAATGAGCCAACCACGGTGGTCTTTTTACTCCCTCATATCCCTGCTAATCTGTCCAAAACTAACCAGTGGGGATAGGGATATGAGGAAGATTGTATTGTTGTTTCTATTAAGCGGATTCTTTAGCTACGCATATGCAGATGAGTGCGTTGGATCAGATGGTTACAGTGTTTGCACGAGTACTAGCGAGGCGGCTAACGGGGACACAACCATCTCATCTTACGATACTGAAGGTAATAATTACTCTGTAACATCTGGAACAAGGAATCATTCTGATGGTTCGACGGAGGTGTTTTCTAGTGACTCTGATGGGAATCAGTATTCAGTGAAAAGTTGGTGTGATTCCTCAGGCTGCCATAGTTCCGACAGTGATGGAAATACGTGCACAATAACAAATTCAGGCGAAACTATTGGTTGCTGAGGTTGCTATGTGGAAAAAAACAATATCTGTGATCGTTGTTATCCTTATCGCTTTTTCAATTTTTGTATACACAAGCATTTCGTTTTTTGCTGTGCAGCCAATTGGCGCGATCCCTGAAGGTGCAACGTTTATAATGTGGAAGAAGGGGAAAATGAGTACATTCGAAAGCCCTGATGGATTATGCATCAAAGTAACCGGCGGGGTAAGCCTTATGTGTCGTAGTATGATGCTTAGAACAGCTATGGATGATAGGGCTGTGCTCTTTAAAATGCCATACATTAAGTCTATATACTTAAAGTCGACTGGTGGTAAAGAGTTTGACAGATAGTCAGATACACCCCGAAACGACAGAGAAGAAGCCCACCGAACGGTGGGTTTTCTATTTCAAGTTGATGAACAAAACAAACAAGACCAAAACGACGACTATGGCACCTATGACAGAGCCAATATTTGCAAGGTCCATTTCTTTTTGAGCGACAGTAGCATTCAACCTTTCAGTTTCAGCATTAATCTTTGCGATTTCATCGTTTTTTGCGCTCGTAATTGCTTCGAGTTCTTGCGAAAGCGTATTGTAAATGGCGATTTTTGCCTCTTCAGGTATGCCATGAAGGAACGCTGTGAGCTTGTCGGTATCATCCAGAGAGGCGGCGTAGACGTTTTCACCTTGTTTTGATAAATCTGAAAGTCTATCCATACTAGCTTGTGCATAAGCTCTTATTGCTGCACGGTTTGCCGTGTATTTAGGAGAACCATCGGTGTTAGTTGTAGTGTGAAAATAATCTTCTGGGGAACCAGGTACATCAAATCCAGACATTCTATTATTCCTTGCTGTAGATATCTTTAAGCGTATCGAATACGACCTTCTTAAACTGCTCTGCCTGCTGGTCGGCAAGGCGTTCGGCGTCGTCGCGGTAACCGGATACTGGCGATGGCTCAGATAATGCCACTTGCACTATTTGGACCAGTTCAGCGTTAATGGAACGACCGTTCATCTTGGCCCTCTGGTCAAGTTTTGCTTTCAAATCAGCAGGAAGTCGCAACTTGAATTGCGGATCATCTCTGGACATTAATTCACCATGTTTTTTCTTGACAGCATATAACGGTGATAGTACATTCTCAAGTGAACCACGGTGGTTCATTTTGCGGGAGGGTAAATGAAAGGTGCAAGAAAATTACCTCAGTTTAATTTGCGATGGCCAGCCGAGACGCTGGCACTGGCTAAGCAGGTAGCGGCGGAAAATGGTAGATCTGTGAACGAGGAACTTTATCGAATGTTCATGGACAGGATGAAAGAAGAAGGGCGATGCGTCGCTTAAAAGTTGAAGCCCCAACTGCACGAACAGTCAGGGCCTCGTTATCAAATACCCCAGCTAGGAATATCGACATGACAAGTTTAGCAATTGCAGATCGTGCAATCAACGTTCCTTTTTACGGCGACTCTCTGTTTGTGGTTGAGCACAACGGCGAGCCGTACACCCCGATGAAGCCTATCATCGATGGCATGGGGATGGATTGGGCTTCGCAGTTCACTAAGTTAAAACAACGCTTTAAGACCTCCATTGTGAAAATCACAATGCAGCTACCAGGAGACAACCAGCGCCGAGATATTATTTGCTTGGCACTCCGCAAGCTTGCGGGTTGGCTTCAGACCATCAGCGCCAACAAGGTTCGCCCTGAAATCCGCGAAAAGGTAATTCAGTACCAGGAAGAATGTGACGATGTTCTTTACGAGTACTGGACGAAAGGCGAGGTTAAGAACCCGCGCAAAAAGACCACGGTAGATGAAAGAACGCCGCTTCGGGATGCCGTTAACATGCTGGTAAGTAAAAAGCACCTCATGTACCCGGAGGCCTACGCGATGATTCATCAGCGCTTTAACGTGGAGAGTATTGAGGATTTAGAGGCGACTCAGATTCCAGATGCTATCGAGTATGTTCATCGTGTTGCGCTGGAAGGTGAGTTTCTCGGTAAGCAGGAAGCACTACCTGCTCCGAAGCTGGATATTCACTACCCAGCAGACTGGTGGGATCAGTTCCCGCTCCTTCAGCGTGAAAGAAAAATTCAGAAATCCATAGCGGCTGGAGGTTATCAGTTCCCCGTAATGCTGCTTTATGGATTTGAGGATGAATCACCTTCGGCGATCAGTAGCCTCATAAGCAAACTGGCGATGCAGGGATACGACGTGAGTGCGGTCAAGATGGAATACTTGGCTCATCGTCATTACGCAGAGCGGATGTATCAGAAACTATCCAGAATTGCTGAAATCAGTGGCTCGGTATTAGGCAGTAGCATTACCTTGAATATTCAGACACCTATGCGCTCTTAGCTGTGGTAAAGCTGAGTATATAATTAACTACCTACAAAATTTTTGTAGGTCACGCCAACCTCGCTCCGGCGGGGTTTTTTATTGCCCGGAGAAAAGTAAATGGCTGGAACGTTTAATGCTGGCAGCGTTATCTACGAAGTCGACATGGATACTTCGCGTTTACTGGCAGCGCGAAGAGAAGTTGATGCGGCACTGAACGGTCTTAATGGGAGCATGGGCCGCCTTGAAGCCAGCGTTAACCGCACTGAGCGCTCTATTGGATCGATGGAACGAACAATGTCCAGCCTTTCTGGCGTTGCTAAAGGCTTGCTGGCCGCGCTTTCTGTGCAACAGGTTGCGAGTTACGCCGATGCCTGGACTGAACTGAATAACAAAGTCGCTAACTCGGTTCGTACTGGAGAGACGCAGGCCGAAGTTATGCAGCGGATCTTTGATGTTTCACAAGCAACCCAGTCATCCCTGAACGGCACGGCGACTCTTTACGCCCGGCTTGAGCGCGGAACCAGAACATACAACACCAGCGCAGAAGATTTAACTCGCCTTACCACCATTATCAACCAGGGATTTGCGGTATCCGGTGCAACGGCTCAGGAAGCTGAGAACGCAATCATTCAGCTATCACAGGGTATCGCTTCCGGCGTTCTGCGCGGCGAGGAGTTTAACTCAGTGTCAGAGCAGGGCAGCCGCCTCATGGTCGCTCTGGCTGATTCTATGGGTGTTTCTATCGGTCAGTTAAGGGCTATGGCAGCTCAGGGGCAACTGACAACAGACGTTGTAGTTAAGGGGCTTCTGTCACAAGGGGATGCAATCGGCAAAGAATTTGCCAACACCACCGTCTCAATCGCCAAGGGATTGCAGGTGGCCGGTAACAACGTAACGAAGTTCTTTGGCGAAAACTCGACGGTTAAATCATTCGCAGCAGGGTTCCGAGACTCCGTTATTACAATAAGTGAGAACCTTGAGACGCTGAGCGGCGCCCTTATCATTGTCGCTGGCATAATGGGAAGCCGTTATGTTGGCGCGCTGGCAATGTCTACCGCCGCGAAAGTCAAGGACACTGCAGCGTCAATAGCCCAAAGCAAAGCATCCGCCGTGGCCGCCAAAGACGCAGAAATGGAAGCTGCCGCTAAATTGCGCCTAGCCGAAGTGGAGAAGGCGTCGACAATAACTGCACTCCGCCTTGCGGAGGGCCGTCTGAAAACAATAAGAACAACTAACGCATCTGTGGCGGCTGAAGTTCAATTGGCGGAGGCTCAAACCGCTCAAATACGCACCCAGATTTCACAAATTGAGTCTGAAAAGGCGCTGGAAGCCCAAAGGCTGAAAGCACAAATAACAGAGCAGGGTCGTATCGCTACAGCTACCCGAATGGCTCAGCTACAACAAGCGTCAACGGTGCTTAATCAAAGACTAGCCTCCGCGGAAGCCGCAACAGCGCAAGCAAGAGCTTCTGCTATAGCTCAGGCTGAAGCACAAGTCAGCGCTTCAAGATTGGCCGCAGCGGATGCGACTGCTGCTGCAACCGCTGCTAATGGCAGATATATCGCCTCACAGGAGGCATCGGCTGTAGCATCAAGGGCGGCATCTGTGGCTGGTGGGGTATTAAAGGGCGCTCTTGGGTTGATTGGTGGGCCAGCTGGCGCGGCGATGTTAGCAGCTGCTGCCGTTTTCTATTTTTGGCAGAAAGCGCAACAGGCCAGAGAAGAATCCCTCCGTTTTGCTGATGGGTTGGATCGCGTGAACGCCTCAATGAAGGCGATGAATAATACCCAGCTCAGAGGCACCATCGCCGATGCGAATAAATCTATACGTGCACAGAAGGATGAAATATCTGATCTCCAATCCGAAGTCGATTCTTTAAGGTCACGCTATCAAAACTTCACCCCAGAGGCTCAGGCAGTAGCCGAATCTATGGGGCAAGGTGCTGATTTTGCTCGCCAGCAGGCAGAGGTTTCAGATCAACTAAATCAGAAAACGCGTGACCTTGCAAATGCCCAGGATAAACTCGCAAGAACTCAGGATACCGCAGCGGAAGCTAACAGGACCCTAACAAACAACATGCTCACTTCAATGGGTGTGCATGATGGGCTGATCCAAAAGGGTTGGTCACTTGAGCAGGTGCAAGGAGCAGTTGCGAAAGCATTCGGATTGACCGCCGACGAAATAAACCGAGCAAATCAGGCTGGACAAAACTTCAACCCCAAAGCGCTGCAGGTTTCTCCTCCTACCGCTGATGGCGACAAAGTAATTCTTAACCTCGAAGAGCAGAACGAGTTACTGAAAATTCAGGATGAACGTCAAAGAGCAGTGACTAAAGCCAGGATGCAGGCGGCGAAGGTCACTGATAACCCAAACCAGATATCAAGGGCTGGCGATCTGGCCGGAGAAAACTACGACCTTCAGAAAGCAGAAGAAGCCCGCCAGGAGGCTCAGAGAAAGGGAGAACAACAAGATAAACGTTCAGCCTCAGCTGCAGAATCGGTATCACAAAAACTTGAACAGCTTCGGCAGAAAGCCATGCTCGCAGCCGATTCTTCTCAAGAACTATCGCGAGAACAGTCCATACTCTCCGCTCAGCAGTCTCTGGGCAAGGGCGCCACGCAGGAGCAAATTGCTCTGGCCGGGAAATATGCCGCTCAGGCATACGATGTTGCCGCCGCCATTAAGGCTCAGCAAAAAGCAGAGAAGGACAAGCAGGATACTGAAAGCGCTTATGCCCAGGTAAGGCAGGCAGCATCACCTGTGGTCGCAGTGGATGACCAGTTTCAGAAGCAAATGGCTTCCCTGAATGCCTATGCAACGCTTTACCCGCAGAAAATTGCTGAGGTCGAAGCGACTCGCGCCCAGATTGAGGAGCAGTACCGCCAGAAGCGGCAAGAAGCTATGTGGCAGGAACTCAGCCAGCAAAGCCTCGGCTATAACATGCTGACGAGTGCGGTGGATGCGTTTAGCGGGAATGCCTCCAATGCGATCACCGGTCTGCTAACCGGCACAATGTCAGCACAGGAGGCGATGCGGTCGCTCGGTAACACCATCCTAAACAGCGTGATCAACAGCATTGTCCAGGTGGGTGTGGAGATGCTGAAGAACTTCATCTTATCTCAGACGCTGGGTGCGGCGACTCAGGCTGCAAATGCTGCGTCTGCTATTGCAGGTGGTGCGGCTGCTCTTGCAGCATGGTCTCCTGCAGCTATCGCAGCATCCATTGCTACAGGCGGCACTGCATCAGGAACTGGATTGGCTGCCTATCAGGGGGCGCAGGCAGCAGGGAAGGCAATGTCTGTGCTCGGTGCCCGCTACAACGGCGGACCGGTATCAGCCGGCGGCCTGTACCAAGTCGGCGAGAAAGGCAAGCCAGAGATTTACCAGGCCAGCACCGGCAAGCAGTACATGATCCCCGGCGATAACGGGAAGGTCATCAGCAATAAGGATATGCAGTCAGGAGGAGGGATTAGCGTGCAGGTGAACGTCATCAACCAGTCTACCGGTGCCACCTTACAGAGTGCCAACGGCTACATGCAGGACGGTAGTGCAGTTGTGGACTTGCTGATCACCGACATGGAAAGAGGCGGCCCGGTATCCTCTCAGATGCAGCAGACATTTGGACTAAGCCGCAAAGCGCAAGCCACTTACTAAACCAAGCCCGCTCCGGCGGGTTTTTTAATGGGTGAACATAATGAAAGTAGCAATCGAAGTTAATGGCGAGGTTATCTGGTACCGCGACAGCGATAAACAGGAGGGGATGGCGTCGGTAGGTTATTTAAGGGACGGCACACAGCAGAAGATCATTGCCGCCCTTGAGGATGCCTTAAATCAGGCAAAGGGTGAGCATCTATGCTGGAATGACGGTAATTGAATGGCGTACGGACGCCGATCCACCTCCTATATCAAGGGTGACATTCCAGTACCCCGAGTGTGGTACATGCAATTGTGCAGGCAGTTTCTCAAAGAAACCTCCGCCACCGTGATGCTGGAACCCCCTCCGGCTGCGGTAGTTGTTAAAATTTGAATCAGTCATCAGTAAAACGTTGCACTGATGAGAGCAGTCAACAACAACCGTATCACCGGCGTTGAGATGCATTCGTGTATGCAAGAAATTCATTCTGATTCCTTATTTGTGTAGCCAGCTAGCACCTGGCAATAACACGATAATGGTAAAAAACATTTCGTTACATCCTGATAAAAGATCAGTGCCGCAGCCGCGGCTTTTTTAATGCCCGGAGGAAACGTGGCAACTGTTCAATACCCTCCGTTCCTGCCGCTTCCACAGCGTGCCGATCAGAACATGACGCAGGATACAGCCTGGCTGACGACGCAGACGGCAGTCGGTCCATTGATAATCACGCCGATCACTACGGACCTTAAAGCGACATGGACGCTGCAGTGGATATTCACGCTTGCCCAGGCCGAGCGGTTTAAGTCGTGGCTGCGCTCGCCGACATACTGCGACCGCGGGCGCGCCTGGTTCCAGATGCCTATCGACCTGGGTGATACGCAGGGCGTTCAGCGGCAGACGCTTCATTTCGTCGACATGCCGGTGCAGACCAGCAAAAACGGCAACATTGTCACCTGGACCGCAACGGTTATCAGCAACGGTATCGAGGACATAACCGAGGACTATGACGACTGGATCGTAGAGGCCCAGCCTGGCTATGGATACTGGCTGGATTACCTGATAACCGAAGTGATGCCGAGGTCTGACTGATGCCGACATTGAGAGAGTGGAAAGAGCAGCGGCCAGCCAGTGATATCAAACGGACAGTGGAGTTTTACCATCCGGCTTTCGGTTATTACCGGGTAGTAAATAATCTATTCCGCCCGGCGACGTTTGGTGGCAACTCGTTCGAGCCTGCGCGGTTCAGCGTGACCGAGCCGGCGCAGGACGGAACGGCAGTTATATCCATGACAATCACCTTTGTCGCCGCGACGGAGCACGTGAGGCAGACGCTAAAAAGCTGGCGCGGGGCGGCGCGAATGACGCCGATAAAATGCCTTTATCAGCAGTGGGATGCGATCGGTGATGCATCATCCCTGAAAGACTGGACGCTTTACGTGAACGACATTTCAGCCGATGCCAGCAACGTCACTGTGACCGCCGGCAAGACCAATCCGCTGACGCTGGCCAACTCCATCATTTTCACCACGAAAGACTACCCAGGGCTAATCACCGTATGACGCAAGATGAATTTATCAGGCTTGTTAACGGCAAGCCCTGGGCTAACCGCGCCTGCAGTTTTGAGCAGATGGACTGCTGGGGGCTCGTCGTTTTGTATTACCGGCATGTGCTGGGTCTGGAGCTACATCACATCGCCGGCTACGAATCTGGCGCGGAGTTCATCACCTGCTACGAACAGGAGCGCGCCCACTGGCAGCGTGTGCCGGTGGCGGTAACCGGCTGCATCGCCGTTTTTTACCGCGGCGAAGTGCCGGCGCATATCGGTGTGATGATCAGCCCGGTGAAATGCCTGCACGCCCGCGGGGAGTTTGGTTTTGTGCGCTGCGATAGCCCGCTGGCATTACTGAAGGTTTACAGCCGCGTGGAGTACATGATCCATGGTTCGATATGAGTTACAGAGGTTGCCAGGCGCGCCGCTGCAGCGAGGGACGGTAGATGCCGGCACCACACTGGTGAGCCTGCTGGATTCTCTGCAGCTGCACCGCGATGTTATCGTGAAACTGAATGGCCGAGCGCTGCCTGACGATTACGATATCAGCCGGCCACTGCGATCCGGTGACGTGGTGGCTGTGTTCGACCAGCCAGAGGGTGGGGTTGGCAAACTCATCACCACGATACTGCGCCCGGTCACGAAAATTCTCTCCGGCGCGCTGAAGGTGTTCGGCCTGTCAAATAAGCCCAGCGCGTCAGTATCGGTGGCGACAGGCGAATCACCCAATAACGACCTGACAGGCCAGACAAACCGGGCGAGGCTGTACAAGGGGCGCCCGAATATTTATGGCCAGTGCCGCGTCTTTCCTGACCTGATTCAGGAAGCACTGTTTGAGTTCGTCGACAATAACAAACAGCTTACGGAGTGGTTCGAGGTCGGTTACGGCCGGTACACCATCTCATCGATCCGTTACTCGGAATCGAATCTCGGCAGCCTGGCGGGCGCCAGTTCAGCGATTTATAACCCGGGCGACGTGATCGGCACGATTGAGGTGGGATACCAGTTCGATGACGTCGATAACGAGACAGTCCCCGGGTTAAATGAATCCCAGGACTTCCCGGCTCAGACCGCGACCACGACGGCGCCGACATCGGTGGCGATCGATAGTAATCAGCTCAAAGCTGTCGTGCTGTCGAACGATGACAACTTTGCCTACTTCGCTGCGCTGGCGGTGCCGCATCCAGTGTCATTCGTCATTAATGCTACCTGGAACGACGGCGGCACAAGCGTCACACGAAACGTCACTGGCGCCGGGAACATCATCTCCTCTGAGAGCTTTATCGGAGACGACACGCTGTCGTACACGACGTTCTATATCGGCGAGCTTTCGGGAGAAATTACGTCTCTGCCGGGCAATGCGGTTATCAACGCGACGCTGTTCACGCTGAATGACCAGACCCCTCTGGTTATCGGACCGTCAGTGTCGCCGATCGTCTCCACTCAGGTCTGGGTGCATGTGCTGGTTCAGCTCGGCGCGACGGCCGGCACAACGCAATACCGGATCAAGTTCTGGCAGGTCGATGACGACAACAATCAGGTGCCGGGTACATCCGAGCAGCACGATTACTTCTTCGATAACGACTTCCAGGTGACGACCCGGTATTTCCGCACAACGCACAAGTTTGTCCCGGCAGCCGGGGCGGGGCGCTATGCGGTGACCATCGAGCGCCTCGACAACAGCAATGACGCCAACGTCGTGACGCTGATGGCGATCCACGCAGTGAACGTGCGCGAAAACGTCGTGTATCCGGAGGACACAATTGCCCGCATCACGATCAAAGGCTCGAATGACAGCAACAGCAACCGCGAGCAGAAGTACAACATGCTGGCGCAGCGGCATACCATCAGCTACGACCGGACAACCGGCGGGGTCGATTACACGCTGCGGCCGAGTCGCTCGTTTGCAGACGCCATCCTTCACGAATGGGTGGTTGTGGGTAAGCAGGACGTGGCCAGCATTGACGTCGCCGCTCTTTATGCCATTGCCGATTCGCTGCCGGATGCTCAGCTTGGGTATTTCGATTACACCTTCTCGGATGAGAAGCAGCCTCTTGGTGAGCGCATAGCGACGATCGCCAATGTGGCCCGCGTTGACGGCAATAACATCGGCGATGTGCTGACGTTCTGGCGCGATGAGAAAGTGACAAATCCCGATGCGGTTTTTGCGCGCTCAAACATGTTCTGGGACGAGTACAAAGTCGCCTGGCAAATGTCTCTCCCCGGTGGTTACGACGGCGTGGCGCTGGATTACGTCGACCCGCTGACGAACAAGAAGGCGTACATCTACCTGCAGATCGACAGCAGCGGCATCACTGAGGTTGAGGATGCCACTGTGAACGCGATGCAGATCAGCCTGGACGGCTGCCGCAACGCCACTCAGGCAACAGACCGGGCCTGGCTTGAGGCGAGGAAAATCCTTTACTCACGCCTGACAATGACGGTGAAAGTGCTGGAAGAAACGCAGGTCGTGCGCGGTACGGTGGTTCAGTGTCCGGACATGTACGATAACGCGCAGCAAACGGGATACATCACCGGGCGCTCCGGGGATGTGTTCTCGACGTCAGAGCGTATCGACTTTTCTCTCGGCGATATGTGGGTGGTGATGACCGACAGCCTAGGCAATTACCGCGGTCGCTGGCGAGCTTATCCGGTAAGCGGTAAAGCCCAGGCATTTCAGGCAGCAGCCGATACCTTCGATCTGAACATTTATGACCGCAACACGGTGCAAAACCCTAGCCGGTATTTCATCGCTACCGACTCGGAACTGAACTCCACAATCTGGCGCGTCGATAGCGCCAAACCCAACGGTGACGATACTCAAACCCTCTCACTCACTGAGTATTCAGACTCGATTTATTCGTAACACACAGCAGTAATTATCAACCTTCGCGCACACCATCAGATTCATGTCTGAGGGCTTCGTGCGCCTTTTATAGGGCGACATGCACAATGGCAGAAGTACCGTTACCAACTCCAACCAACAACCCGGTACCAAGTACTGATATCCGGGACGCAGTTTATGCCAGCGCCATGCTGGATAAGGTTGTCACCAGTACAGAGCTGAAATATATCGATCGACTGGGCGGTGAGCACTACACCGTAGATGGCATTAAGGCGGAAGGGGACAAAGTTGTCGAGGAGACCAGGCAGAACCTGATCCCTCTCAGCCGTCAGTATATGACCCTGACTGATGCGCAGGCTGATATAGCGAATATACCAGTGGGTGCAGCCACTTATGTTCGTAGTGCTGATGGGAGCTCACTGGCAGATGAATATATAAATAATGCCGGTACGCTGACCGCAACTGGTCGTCGCATGCCTGCACAACAGGAGGTTGAGCAAGCCCAGTCAGCAGCAGAGTCAGCAGCGGCTTCTGCTGCCAGCGGTCTTAACGTATTATTTGATCCCCTCTGCGAGGTTCTGTTATCTAATCCTACAATTGGCGGGAAAACTCACGTTCCGTTAGGGACATTAACTGCATCTCTATCAACTAACTCAAAGCTTGGTTTTCCGGCAATTGTGGCTGGCCCTTCAGCTGGTTCTGTCGCGGCTCGAACAGTCTGGTTGTCAGATTGCGCGATTATTGCTGGGGATGTAATTAACGTTAAAGTTACATCATGGTATGCCAACGTTGGCGGTCGCGTTGCGTTTGTTTTTCGAAATTCGTCCGGCACCCAGCTTGGAACTCAACAACTACAATATGCCACGGCAGCTGGAGTTAACAGGCTCAGTATTTCTTTAACCGTTCCTTCTGGCGCAGTTCGTCTTGATATTAGAGTCGAGAATACAGCTAATGCAGGACTGGTAGAGTTGGCTGCGGCATTTGTCATGACTGCTAATGCGATAGCAAATCCTTCAGTTCCTGGACGTCCAGTTTCTCCATATCCTGTGCCTCTTAGCTCGAACGTAGTATCAACGGCCTCAATACAAAAACAAGCTGTCACAGTTGATAAAGCTGCGTTTTTTGTCCCAGGTAAAAACCTGTTTGATAAAAGCGCTGTTACGACCGGTTATTATGTAAATAAATCAACGGGTAATTTGATTGCAAACGCATCATACTCGGCATCAGATTATATGCCAGTAATCGCAGGGCAAAATTACACTCAAAGCTACTCGCATCAGACTGCTTTTTACGATGCAAATAAAGTGTACATTTCAGGAGAGGATGCGCTTGGCATCCCCACTACTCCAAGGACTCTGACTATACCTGCAGGCACTGTTTATGTCAGGATGACCGTCGCAAACACTGTTCTTGATACTACTCAGTTCGAAAAAGGTAGCGAGTCAACGCCGTACCAGGCGTACAGTTTATATCTTGACCCGACACTGATTGATACCTCAAGCTTCAATGTAAATTCAGTGCCTGAATATATTGAGCGAGCGTATCAGCTTAGGGTGACCAGGATGAAGCTTGCTCAGCTTGAATCCGGGGCATCAGCTATCCTGACCATCGGAATCTTTGGTGATTCCTGGCCAACTCAGCCAAATCGGTTTTCACAGCCATTAGCGAAGGCGTTGAGAGCAAAGTATGGTGCTGGGCCAGGAGTTGGGTGGACGTCGTTTGGCAGGCACGCCACATCGGAGAACATAATTAACGGTAACGTGTTTTCTCCGAGCAGTTCAGACGTATTGAAAACATTGTTCACATGGACGGGTAACTGGTTATTTAGCTATAGCGGCACTAAAAACCCAACTAACTCCAGTCCTGATACTGCCGTGGTTACGTCATCCACACCAGGGGATGCACTGAAGGCCACTGTACCAGGCACCTCTGACGGCGGGTGGTCAACCTGCAGGCTGGGCTTTGTGGGTACAAGTGACGGTGTTATTCGATATAACTGGGATGGAGGGGCATGGACGACGCTCAACGTGCAAGGTAGCGGACTGCTGTTTGTTGATATTAACCCACCGGCTACTGTAAATGCCTCTAATGTGATTAACGTTGAGGTTGTATCTGGCACGGTATCGTTATGTGGGATAAAGCCGATTGGCACTGGCTCTGGTGTGCGCGTTCATAAGCTTGGCGCATCTGGTTCAAGTCTTGCTTCATGGCTGTCAATGGACGCCACTGATTTCGGAAAGGCTCTCGCCGAGATGGCGTTGGACACCGTTATCATCCTTACTGGTACAAACGACCAGCGGATCACTGGTGGCGCTACTGCATTTGAAGCTAACCTGCGCGCTTTTATTGCTCGTATCCGGGCGACGTTGCCCGGCGCTGATATCCTGTTTGTCATGCCATGCGAGAATGAGCGGACTGACAACCCGGTAACGATGGCATCAATGGCAGCCAGGGCCAGGACTGTAGCCTCAGATCTGAATTGCGCGTTTATAAACCTGCAATATATCTTCGGCGAAAACCCTGCAGATTATGCCTATGGTTCGATACACCCCTGGTTTGCTTCTGACGGTATCCACCCAGACCCGGCAACTGGAGGTTACCTGATCAAGGATGCCATTTACCGCAGTATGACGTATCGATAGGTGTAACCACTATTGATCTGCCTGCAGGATAAAACTACTGTATATAAAAACAGTGTGCGCCGGGAGACCGGTAGAGATCAAGGGGTGAAAGTCCCCGACCATTGAAGGACCAGCAATCCACAAGGTCCCCGAGTCATGCGTTGCATACCGCGAGGTATGGGGCGAAGCGTTGACAGGGGTGTTGACAGGCCAGCCATTGAGCCACGAAATGTATATTAAATTACCGGGTGCCGACGTTGTACTGTTAACGGAAGGCAACATCATAGGGTGCGATACTGCGAGTGCCACATGGACCCGGCGGGGTCTGAGACCCTGGCATGTCAATACGATCTCTACGCGGGAACCGGGAGATCTCCCCTCTGACCATCTGCCAGTGTCGGAGATGGCCCGCACCGGGAAGACGAGGAGTCATAGCCGGTGATGTACGGAGAGGAGAAGTCGGACTCGCTCATAGTAGCGGCGAAGCAGGCGAACAACCCGAAAGGAGCGGAGTCAGTGGAGCGAAGGAGCGGGGCCAAGGGGAACGCGGAACAGCCACACATGCGCCGGACACAGAGCCGGGAAAGCATGTCACAGAGGCTGTCACGCGTGCGGGAAGCTGCGAAGCAGCGGAAGAAAGAACGGTTTACAGCATTGTTCCACCTGCTGACAGTCGAAGCACTGGAAGCCGCATTCCTCTCCCTGAGCAGGAAAGCGGCCGCCGGAGTGGATGGCATCAGGTGGATGGACTACGCCGGAAACATGAAGAACAACATAACAGATCTGCACCGGAGGCTACATCAGGGCAGCTACAGGGCGCAGCCCGGCAGGCGTCACTACATCCCAAAAGCGGATGGAAAACAACGCCCGCTCGGCATCGCCTCGCTGGAGGACAAGATCGTCCAGTATGCGCTGGTGAAAATCCTGAACGCAGTCTATGAAAACGACTTTATGGGGTTCTCATACGGGTTCAGACCCGGGCGAAGCCAGCACGATGCACTGGACGCACTGGCCACAGGGCTGGTACGCACTAACGTAAACTGGGTACTGGATGCCGACATCAGTCAGTTCTTCGACAGGGTGAGCCACGAATGGCTGATCAGGTTCACAGAGCATCGGATCGGCGACCGGAGGGTAATCAGGCTCATACGTAAGTGGCTCACAGCCGGGACGTCGGAGGAGGGTCAATGGCGAGCAACGGAGGAAGGCACCCCACAGGGTGCGGTCATCTCACCGCTGCTGGCAAACATATACCTCCACTACGTATTCGATCTGTGGGCGCATCAGTGGCGACGTCGCTATGCCACAGGCAATGTGGTAATGGTCAGATACGCCGATGACATCGTCATCGGGTTCGACAAACGATACGATGCCCGGCGCTTCCGTATAGCCATGCAGCGCAGACTGAGGGAGTTCGGACTCACGGTTCACCCGGAGAAAACCCGTCTGATGGAGTTCGGCCGCTTCGCTGCCGAAAACCGTGCCATCAGGGGAAAAGGCAAACCAGAAACGTTCAACTTCCTCGGGTTCACGCACATCAGCGGGAAAGATCGCAACGGCAGGTTCATGCTGATACGAAAGACCCGCCGGGATCGGATGACGGCAACTCTGAAAGCCATCAAAGACGGGCTGCGAAGGCGCTGGCATTACTCAATCCCCGAACAGGGAAAATGGCTCAGGAGAGTGGTTCAGGGATACCTGAACTATCACTCGGTACCGGGCAACTTCCCCACCATGCAGAAGTTCAGGACACACGTAACAAACCTCTGGCGCCGGGCGCTCAGGCGCAGGAGCCAGAAGGATGATACGACCTGGACGAAAGCAAACAAACTGGCAGCCGCATGGCTACCAAGGGTTCGGGTTCTTCATCCATGGCCTGTGGAGCGGTTCACCGCCAGACACCCGAGGCAGGAGCCCGGTGCGTAAATCGCGCACGCCGGGATCTGTGCGGGGGGTATCCGGTAACGGGTATCCCTACCGCGACATTTATCGGAGGGCAGATCATGCTTCGACACTCAGACATCGCCGCGGCGTTCCGCGAGTCCATTTTGCGCAGTTCCAAGGGTTTCCAGTACCTTCACACCCGTGACTTCGTTACCGCGCTGCGCCGGCGCGGCATCCACTTATCCGAGGTGGAGGCGAACTCCTGGATCGCACGCGAGCAGACGTATTTCGTCGATAAGACGCCGGACCATAGCGAAAACAGGCTGTGGATGATGGCCAACATGGGGAGGGTGATCTAATGGGCTTTCCTTCACCCGCGACGGATTACGTTGAGCAGCGACTGTCTGTCAACTCGATCTGCAATGTCGGGCCGAACACGCTCCTGTTCGAGCGTTCTGGCGGTTACGTTGTGCTGGATATCTCCCTGAAACCAAGGCAGGGAAGTCAGGTTCTGATCCAGCACGGTGGCGGGACGGAGCTTGCCACGCTGAGAGGAAAGTCGCTGATAACCGAAGACGGCGAAGCGATTGAAGGTGAGGCATTGGACGATGTCACTGTCGCCGGCGTCGTGACGCACATCATTTGTGATGTGCGAAGCGATAGCCTGGCGTTTTAACCATGAAAGAGTGGTGCGCACCGTAACTACAACAAGTATGTCCGCAGTTATGGTGCGATACATTGCGGATTGAGTAAACGGCCAGTGTTCATTTCTGGATAGCTGCTCGCAGATTTTGGCATCTCAGGAGATGGCGCAGATGGAACCTGACCCTGGAAGAGTTCGCGTAATGGCTTACTGGACTGCACGACCATCGATGTAATCAGCCCACCACTGCATCATCTCTCTGCGTTTATCCAGATACTGAGCATGGTTGTAAATTCCGCGTATTGACCCGCTGGCGGTGTGCGCGAGTTGTTTTTCAATCGCGTCCGCTGGCCAGCCATGCTCATTCATTATTGTGCTGAACTGATGGCGGAATCCGTGCCCGCTCGCCAGCCCCTCATAGCCAATCCGCCGGATAACTAATAATACGGCATTCTCGCTGATGGGCTTTTTCTTATCATTCCGCCCGGCGAACACAAAAGAGGAAACAGGGCTTGTGATCGGTTTGAGAGTATTCAGGAGATTTATTACCTGATCTGACATCGGAACCACATGAACGCGGCGCCCTTTCATTACCTCTTCGTCGATGGTTATCATCCTGTTTTCAAAGTCGACGTTTTCCCATTGCATAGAACGGAGTTCTTTTGTACGCAGTGCAGTATATTGCAAAACCTGTGTGGCAATTTTCGAAATAATACTTCCGGAAAAGCCAGATAGCGCGTTATTGAATGCTGGTATCTGATCAGCAGGAAGGAAAGGGTAGTTTTTCTTTCTATATCCCTTCATGGCATCAGCAAGGTCAGGAGCCGGATTATATTTGGCCCTTCCTGTAACGATCGCATACCTGAATACCTCACCACATCTTCTTCTGGCTTTATTGGCCCTCTCCATTGCCCCACGTTCTTCAAACCTCCGTATCACCTCCAGTATCTGCATCGGCTCAATATCCTGTATTTCCAGATACCCGATCATTGGCAGAATATCGTCACGGAACATGCGAGAAAGTTCATCCGCATATCCTTCTGACCAAACCTGCCGCTTGTGGTCGTACCATTCATGATAAATAGCTGAAAATGAATTGTCCTTCACAGACAACTTTTTGGCCTTAACCGGATCGACCCCGACAGAAACATCCTTCCTTGCGGTCCACGCTTTATCCCGGGCTTCCTGCAATGACATGAGAGGGTATTTGCCCACAGTCAGCACCTTCTCTTTGCCGTCGAGCTTATAGCGCAACTGCCACACCTTTTTGCCAGACACCGGAACGTACAGGTACAGGCCATTGCTGTCGAGCATTCGGTAGGGTTTGTCTTTAGGCTTGGCGGCCTCTATCTGCTTAACGGTGAGCATGGGTAAAATTCCGGCGGGTAAAGTTGTTTTACTCGTTTTTTACCCGCCAAAAGGTGTGGCTGTCAACGGCCTGAGGCGAACTACTGCGAACAGGGATTTCATGAGAGGCTTGATACTGGCGGGATTCGGCGAACTAGAGCGGATTGCGGCGAACTCAAAATAAGTGTCCCCTGCATACATCTAACCTGATATGCAGGGGTTTGAAATGGATGATGTTTTTTACGTGTGAAAAATATTTTACTCGTTACTTTACCCATCGGAGCGGGACAGGAGCTTTTCTCTGAACTTGCAGTGGTCACTATATAACCACCTCGCTCTGCCGTGGATGAGTTTGGCTTTGGGGAGATCGCCGGACTTAATCCGGTCGTATATGAAGGTTTTTCCAAAGCCAGTATCCGCCATGATGAATTTCAGATCAACAAGGCTATCTGGTTGCATCTCATGTTTCATCTTCCACCTCTCGTTACAGCCAAATGCTTACCACGTTCTTTCATTGGATCCCCCTCTGTTTGCGCATTAGCTCAAACTCTTCAAGAACCTTTTCCTTTGCTTTCTGGTAAGCCTCGGAAGCCTCTTCTTCTGTATCGTAATCGCCAAGATAGATGCCTTTATAATTAACAGTTATCCTTGCTGACCACCTACCTGATGGACGTTTAGTTACACCAACAAATCGAGATTTGCTTCCCTTCACTTTCCTTCTGTTCAACTGCTGTTCAGATGGTGTGGCCCAACGACAATTTTCCGGTGAATACCCCTTTTCGTTATCGATGCGGTCCAGCGTAAACCCATCAGGACGAGAGCCCATATCAGCGTAAAACGAGCTGAAGTCATGCCATTGATGGCACACTGTTATTCCTCGCCCGCCATAATCCTTGTATCTCTTATCGTTAGGGTTTTCGCATCTCTGTATCATGAGATCCCAAATTTTATATTCTGAAGAACTCGACAAGCCGTGAGTCTTTTTTGCTTCAACCTTCAAGCACCCACATGATTTTGTGTGACCACTTTTAACGTAAGAAAGGCGAATAATTTTAGTTCTACCGCAATCACAGTAAAATTTACCCTTATAAACCCCTTTTTCATCTTTGGTGAAAGGCTCAATTAGCGTGAGCATGCCCACCTTTTCGCCAACATCAAACTTCACGCGCATATCATTTGCCCTCCTGTTTCAACCGTAGTTCGATATCACTGGCGCAACTAACACAGCGCTGACAACCCGCCACCAGTTCCCGGCGCCGCTCGGGTATCTCTTCCCCACAGTCGCGGCAGTGAGTAGCTGAAACTGCATTGTGGTTGATGCGCATGTTCTGGATGGTCATTTCAAGCCGGCGCTCTGCCAGCTCGTTGGCCTGATCGATGATTTCTGGCATGTCAGCGCTCCTTTATCTTTCCGTTCAAAATGCCGATTTCCACATAGAGATGGCTTGGCGTTAACCCAAGCTGCCTTATCAGCGGCATGCATCCGTTGAGGATCGGTCGTGATATCTCGTCGCAACTTAAAGCGGGAGATGACCTCCGCTTTGCCTTAACCTCATCGTTAGCCCTGCGCGCGATGCTTCTGAGCGCATTTTTCTTTTCTTCTGGCGTCATGCGACCCCCATATAAGCGCGAATGAAAGCCGCGGCTGCCTGTGCGTTTATGGCGTTGCCGTAACCCTTTAGGCGGCCGACGCGGTTGCTGCTTGCCACTCTTGCCACCCCGGGCTCGACTCGTCCCATTCGTGCGGCAGCCCCATCAACCAGCGGGAATGTGCCGGGTTCAACTGGACGCCATTTGCCATCTCGACAAAAGAGCCAGTCCGCATCTCGCCAAAAACCGTTAACCTCAAGGGTCCGGTAATCCCCGCTAAGTCCTGCAGACGCTGCTGGGTCTTGCTGCCGTCCTGTCGATACATGTTCATAGCCGCATCCACTGACGGCGATCGAGTGTTGCTCGTTGTCGGTGTTGGCCAACCCGTCATGAAAGCCTGGCGCGGCAGCTGGTCCAGTCGTTCCTTCCCGTCCCGCTGCGCCGTCATTCCCGCCGAGTCTTTCCAGTCGCGCGACGTTGGCGTTACCCAACCCGCCATTCTTGCCGCTCCTCCCAATGTCGATCCCCTGCTCGGCGCATTTGCAGCGGCACCCAATCCCCTGATCTGGTTGTTGTCGATCGTGGTTGGAGTCGGCCAGCCGGACATCATCGCCGCCGTTTGAATATTCATCCCTCCCTGGCGCCCTGACATCCCCGCGCCGGTCACTGATGACGCTGTAGGCGTTGGCCACCCAGTAGGCCCGCTCTCTGATGTGCGGCGCGCCGATGCCCGCTGACGTAAACGGCACAAGCCCGAAGGCGTATCCCATTCCTTCCAGGTCAGCTTGTACAAGGTCGAACCATACGTTTGCGTTACCTGCTGCAACCTGTTCGCCAAAGACATGCTGAGGTCTGCGCTCGCTGATGAGGTGGAAGAACTGGGGCCAAAGGTGCCGCTCGTCAGCAAATCCATCTCCTTTGCCTGCCGGGCTGAAAGGCTGGCACGGGCAGGAACCAGTCCAGACCGGGCGATCATCAGGCCATCCGGCGAGGCGGAGGGAATGGGACCAGACGCCGATACCGGCGAAAAAGTGGCACTGGGTAAATCCTCTGAGGTCGTCAGGTGTGACATCTTCAATACTCCGTTCGTCAACTTCGCCTGGGGCGATATGCCCGGCGGCTATGAGGTTACGCAGCCACTGCGCCGCGAATGGGTCGATCTCGTTGTAGTAAGCTGCCGCTCTCATGCTGCCTCCGTCTTCACAACGTCGATGGCGCATCCAGGGATCAGCTCAACGGAAGCGGTGGCGCACTGGTTTCCCCAGTGGCTCCAGCCTGGCGCTGCGCTGCGGCTGAATAACTCAATCCGCGGCACGTCGCCGTAGAGCAGTTCCAGGCGGTGCCGAACTTCCCACGGTTTCTCGCTATGAGCGCCGAGCGGGCTGTAGACCACCTGCTTAATGCCGGCGTGCTTGCGTTCCAGCCCGGCGCCGCGGGTGGCGATCAGCACGTCTTCGGTGTTGGCGCGGGTGTGGTTGCCACCGTTCATGCGTGTCTCGGCATTCAGCAGGTCGAGGAAGTCGTAAAAGTCGGCTAACTCTCCCTCTGCCAGGGCCTTGGTAATGCGCAGTTCGGCCAGCTGATTCAACTTCACCCAGGTGAAGCCCTTCATTGTGCGCACCGTAAATCCCCAGGCCTCGGCCAGCTCGATCGCCTCCTGGTTGTGGGTGCCGGTGTACCACATCGCCAATACGGCGTTATCCGCGGCGAGCTCCCATACCGGGAGCCGCTTCATATCGAGCAAGCTCATGGTGGGGTAGTGATCGACGGCGGCACCATTGCTGATCTGGTTCCCGTAAGACCAGGCCGGGTCGGCATAGATAAGTGAGTAGCGGTTCATAGGACTGACTCCATTTCATCTATATAGAGGCCAGATGCGATAAGCCGGCGGCGCCGGGCCGCTTTATCAATACATTTCTGGCGGTTGCCAGAGGCGGCCTGAGCTATCGAGCGCTTAGTGAACAGGCGCGTTTTACCCTGCGGGGTAATGACCTTTGGCCTTGTGATCAGGTCAAAGGTGCGATCGCAGATGCCGTCCTCGTTGAGCCAGGTTTCCGATGCGATCAGCTGTGCAATGCGGCCTTCCCCCTTGGTTATGCCGTTCGCAACGCGGTTAAATTCGACAAGCGTCACGCCGAACCTCTCCGCTATTTCGCTGCCGGTAACAGGGCGGCCGCGCGTCTGAATCATCCAGATCACGCGCTCGCGAAGGCCGGAGAATTTCCCGACTTTGCCGGGCCTGCGGTAAAATGGAGTGCGTTTCATTTCCACTGCTCCCCGAAGATGAACCCGATCTCAGCCAGCGATTCATCCATCTTGCTGATGAACTCCGGCACCATTTCGTTGAAGTCGGACATGTATTTGTCGTCGCGCTCAACAACCACGTGATGAATGCCTTCTCGCTTCATGCGAGGGTCATAATTCGCGAAATACCAGGCATCCTTGCCGGTAACCCACATGCTGAATTGCACCTGGGCCATGTAGGCGGATTTGATAGCCTCGAAGCCGCCAAGTCGGAATTTCATGAAGTCGCGAGAGGTGAAAGGGCACTTCAGCTCAAGGCCGCGACCATCACTGCACAGGCCATCAGGTGAGCAGGCGGTGCGCATTCCTTCGTCGCGGAAGAGGATCGGCGACTCGGTTACCTGCACGTCGGTGGTGAACTCAAACAGGGTGCGAGCGTCGGCCTCATACTGTTTCCCCCAGGCCAGCGCCTTGGCGTTAACTTCCGGCGCCACGCCGGTGCACACTTCGGCAAGGAGCGTAAGGAAGTAGGACATCTTCATATCAGTCCATTTCTTGCCTGACTTGGGTTTAGAAATGACGTTGTGAGCGTCAGAGGCAGTAATAACTCCGAGTCTCGCCCTTACCCATGTCTCGCTGCCTTGCTCAATTTGTGCAATTGGCCCAAATATTTGCTCAAATTTAATGAGCCACCTGTTATCCATATTTCCTCTCCTTTCGGCAGTTGGCTCTTGGCGGGATGTTAATCCCTCTATTTTTGTAGCCATGACACCATTTGTGGATGGTCGCTGATTTCACGCCAAAATGATTCGCCGCGGCTCCGGCGCTTTCAAAACGCAACCCATCAACAAACCAGTAAAACGATGTACTTCTGTTTTCCGCCTGCTTGGTAACCGTTGCCCATCTGCAATTGTCTTTTGAATACGGGCCTTCATTGTTCTTCCGATCTAGCTGATGCTTAGGCGTAGGAGGTAGCCCCATATCTTCAAGAAATAGCTCGAACGTCAGCCATCTTTCGCAGATACCGCGCTTACTGTATTTTTCGAAGTCTTTGTTGTTCGGGTTCGTGCAGCGGTTTTTCATTCCGCTCCAAATCCTGTAAACGCGGGTATTGCGCTGGCCGTGAGTGGCGTTTTTTCCTGTCATGCATCCGCAGCTGCTTATTGAATTGTTTTTAAGCTGATTTGCGGCTCTATAGCAGGAATTACCGCACACACAAAGGCATAGATACATCCTTCTACCTCTCAGCATGTGCGAGTATTCTTTGACGGTTAAGTACCCATATTTTTCACCGGGCATAAGTGGATGGCGTTCATGCTGCCACCTGCGCTTTTTTCTGAAGGAAGCTAAAGCCTTTCTGCGCTTCTTCTTCGGTGAGTTGTGATGCCTGGAAAATGTCACGCTTGAAGATGTTGCTGCACAGAGGCAGGAAGTCCTGTTCCCAGTCCTTATTCAGGGACGTCAGGAGGTCGGTAATTGCCTGCAACGTTTCCTCACTGGCCACCAGGGGGAGTGCCTCTGTCGTGCTGCGCGGCGTTACGTCACGCGCATCCACTTCCAGCGTTTTACCTTCCATCTCTTCGGCAGTGGGCTGCTGGCCAATTTCAGGCCACGCCTTACGCAGAGCCTGAGCCTCGGCACACTTCGCCAACTGGCCGTAAGGGCGCTTTTTCCACATTGCGTTTGGCGCGGTAGTGTCGCGGCCGGCGGTGGCATAGTTCTCAACCCAGTATTCTTTCGCGCTGAATTCGACGATTTCCCCGCTCGGCATGCGCTTGCTGACCGTGTACTTGCACCATTGAGGTACGGTCACTTCAATGCCGGTAAGCGTCAGAGTGACGTCCGGGCCGAACTCTGGTTCTTTTGCGCCAGCGTAATCACCGGAGCGATCGGCCTGAATCCGATAAAGCCCGATGCCAGGCATAACCACATCGCGCCACTCGCTTTTCCCCGTCTTCGAGTCCTTAACGCTCATCGGCACCAGATGAACGGGCTTCAGAAGCGGATCGAGGTTTCTGGCCCGGCAGTAGTCCAGCGCCATCATTACCGATTCGTCTTTGGCGCCAGGATAAATACTGTTCTTGAGGGCGCTCCAGGTAGCGCCGTCAATGCCTCGCTCAGCAAGAGAGCTGGCTGTAATCACAAGTTCGTTAGCCATTGCTATTCCCCAAAGTTAAAACGGGCAGCCGGTGCGGTGATCCCAGTCGTATTCCGCCTGGGCGTAAGCTATTGCTGTGCGCAAATCGTTGTATACCTCGACAGCCTTATCGCTACGGAGGCCTTCATATGGAAACGCCCTGGACGATGCAGACTGGCGCAGTGCCGCGTAAGGATCCTCTGGAAGGCTGTCAAAGACCTCTTTTGCCCGATCTTCAATCCACTTTTCCTTCTCTTCGTCCAGCGTTTGCTCAGCCCACTTACGCTCTTCGATCACTTCGTATGCGCGGTATGCGTTCATAGCTCGCTCCTGAAATTTGGTTGTAAGAATCCCGGCACCGTAATGGCCGCCTGATAGCTCAGTTAAATTCGTGCGCTGATATGCTCGGTTAATGCGTCCCGGCTGGTACCAGGTTCGGCTCAATGCTGCGTGAAGCGTATGGCCGGCGGATGTGGCGCAGATTACCCTGCGGCTCATGCCAGTAGCTGCCGTCGCGATAGTCGAAGCTGACCAGCCAGGCGGCGCCGGTGCGGCGATTGCGCATCATCACGGCGCGTCCGCTGTTAGGAATTGAGTTAGCCATTGAACACCCCCGTAACGTGCAGAATTTTGATAATCAACGCTGTCCAGATAACGCCGCAGATCAGCAGGCAGTAAATCAGTGAACGAATGCCGTTTCTGCTCATGCTGAACCACCAGGCATCAGGCAGAATGCGCTTGCTATCAGTACGCATACGACGATGGCGAATGCGTGTGCCAGAAACTTAAACCACTCAGTTTTATCTTCTTCGCGTATCATCTCTTCACCTTTGCCTTATCGCGGCTAACGGAGCGTTGTTACCTATTACCGGCGCCAACGTTGTTGTTTGGATGAGATGATAATAGCAATGAGTATTAACCATAGCAATACGTATTGATATTATTTGATAGCAATTGCTATTAAATCATTGATAGCTAAATGAATTTATTTTTTTTCTATTGTGCTGTTATGCTCAAAAAAACGCCAAAGAGGGTAGCGCCATGTCGAATGAGGATTAGTTTTTCGCAGAGATGCACCCGCAGATAGCGCAGGTCATCGGGATAGCGGTTATGCAGCTGCTGGTTGAGAGGCGCGAACCATCAAGAGAGGCGCTGATAGAGATGATTCAGGTGCTGTGGCAGGGTGACCAGGTAGATCTGCCTGTGGAGTTGGCACTGGACGTGCTGATGCTGAGGGAAGAGTAGGGCCGGTAGTCAACAGCTTGCCAGCAGTGATGCCGTTAACCATGGGGATCGGGGCGATGTTCAAATGGTGGGCAAATGAAGATAAAAAGTAGATATTTTCTAAATAATCAATTGCTTGTGTTGGTGGTCGGGTGCTGTCCGATATGGATCGGAAGGCAGTAAAAACCCGGCGCGGGGGCCGCGCCGGGTCTGGATGAATTTCTAATAGCTGCTGATATGTTAAGCTGCCAGTGGAATAGCTCGCAGACTTTCATCCAACTGGGCATTCAGTCGGCGAACGTTATTCAGGCATGCTTCCATTTCGTTCAGCAGTGCGAATACGGTCTCAAAGTCGTAACGGTTTTCCATCGTGTGCTCCTCGTTTGTTATACGTATGGCTTCTCATCCAAAGCAGCTATGGCGGCGCACAACCCTTCAGGATTGTCAGCTACAATGGCTTGAGCCAAGTCATCTGCGAGCTCGATGTACGCGTCAAGCTCAGCTAGTTCATCTTTCCTATCAATTTTTAACAACTCAGCGACTTTTTCGGATAGGGCGCGATAAAGTCTTAACTGTGAAACAACCTCTTCGAATGTAGGGTTGTTCAACTGTAGCTCAGGAATTGGCAATAATTTGGCCTTGCTGAGCATAGAACTGATTTCACCGATGATTGCATAAGTAAGAGAGTTAAACCGCGCTACTGCTCTTTTATGCAAAACTTCAACGGATTCATCTCCAGGGTTTCGGGTCACTAACTATACTCCTTATATAGGATCCCTCAAAGAGGTTTTCAACTAGAGTTGCTCAAAAAAGGAACAATCTGACCGGATCTTACAAAAATATGTTGACACGTAATTAAGCATATACGGCTTTAAACTCATCATACACTAAGCATCAACCTTTGAAAGATAGTGGTCATAAAAATTACTTAATCGCTTCGATAGGCTGATGGCTACCCATGCTTCCTGTACGTCTTCGGCATTACCAAAAACACATCGAACTACCGGTCTGGCTTATTCAAAGTCATCCCGCTCATCCCTTCGCTTGAAGAAGATCTTATCCAGCCTGAGCACTATCCCAACCAGTCCGATAATCAGCAAAGTAATGAGTATTGGGATAATCAGATCAGACATGCTTCCTCTGCGTGCTAAGGCTTTACCCATGCTTCCTGTACGTCTGCGGCATGCTGCCGATCACCTTGCCGAACACGAAAACCCGATTCATCTCGTCTTTCTCAATCGGGTCCCAGGCTGCATAGCTCTTGTTGTCTGAGATAACCAGCAGCTTGTCCTTCATCTTCTGCAGGCGCTTGACGTGGGCTGTGTCGTCGTACAGGAAGGCGTATATCCCGTCGCCGTCGAAGCTCTTAACGCTGATGTCGACAAACAGCAGATCACCCGGCTCAATCGTGCCAGACATGCTGTCGCCCCGGACGTTGATGATCCTGATGTTCTCAGCCTTGCGCCCATCGAACATATGGCGGGCTTCAGCTGGCTCATACTCAACAGAACGGAGAATCTCTACGAATTCCTGGTTCACGATGCCCGGACCGGCACTAACCATAAGGTCCAGCACATCAATCCTGAATGCATCAGTATCCTGACTTTTAACCTGGGCAGCGCGAGGAAGCTGGCCGTCATCGCGCATCGGTCCATTGCCGGTTGATAACCATTCAGACCTGACGCCCAAGGCGTTAGCAATCTCGACAATTTTTGTTGAACCCCTGGCGTTTCCACTCACCAGGCGCCAAATGGTCGGCTGAGCAATACCTGAAGCCTTCGCAAGGGCCCCTTGGGACATTCCGGCCGAAGCCATGGCCTCGTTCAAACGATCTGCAAGAGTTTCTTTTTTCATAGTCTCAAATTTATACGCTTGCGTATTGATGGTCAAAACACGTTTTGCTATTGCCAAAACCAATACGCATTGCTATTATCATTTTGCACCAATACTTATAGGAATTGGAACATGACGAACAAAACCATCCAGAAGGCAATTGATATCGCTGGCAGTCAGAAAAAATTGGCCGATCTGTGTGGCGTAGCGCAGCCGACAGTTTGGCGCTGGCTGCATGGCGGCGGAATTGACGCTCGCTATGTAATGAAAATCGTGTCTGCAACCAACGGCAAGATTAAGGCGGCAGAGATCAGGCCTGACCTTGCTCAGTTGCTGAGCGCGCATTCAACGGCCGCCTAACCGGCGGCCTTTCAAACACCACCAGAGGAAGTATCACAGATGGAGAATGCAATAGCCCGCAACTTAGAACCGCCAATCCTCAAACCGATTGAGCTGGAAGGGGTTTTACTCAACCGCCTTTCATCCATCGGGCAGAAGGTTTACGCGGAGATGTTGGGTATCAGTGAATCAACAGTCAGTCGCAGAAAGGGGGAAGGGCATTTCGCCGACATAGCAAAAGAGCTGTCAGTGCTTGGTCTGCAGGTTGTACCGCCTGAAGCAGTAGTAGTGTCCCGGCATTACCTGCAGTCAGTAGAAACGCTGGCAGATATTGGTTTGCGTGCGGAGCGGTGCCGCCCTGGCCCGTTAGGGTGGGGCTGATGAAGTGCGTAAAAGGCGAAAGCCGCAGTGCGGTAACACTAACGGCTTTCTACGCGAATTAACTGGATCAATTCACAGGAGTAATTATGCCTAAGAGCAACAGATTTTACCAGGCGCAAACACACAAAAATGTTACTCGTGACCGTTTTGTTCGCTCGGTAAATCCAGTGGTGGCCGAAAAGATGCGCGCCATCCTGGAAGAGCTGAAACGGAAGGAGGAAGGCCGTGAGTAACGTTCTCCGCATATCCGATTTTAGAGGGTCTCAGAAGCCCATGGAGAAACCTCAGCCATCAGGGCAGGGGTTGGTATTCCTGCACCGTAAAGTAAGAGAGCTGCCGTTCTACAAGACCGACAGTGAAGCCGTCCATCTGTGGATCCATCTCATCATGGAGGTGAATTCAGCTGACGGGATGGTAACCACAGAGTTTGGTGAGTATCCGGTTTCCCGCGGTCAGGTGATCACCGGGCGACATACCCTGTCGAAAGACACGGGAATAGCACCTGACAGGGTTAAGTATCTGCTGAACAAGTTCGCGAAAATGGGCATGATCACCACCCTGGCAAACAAGAAATTTACACTCTTAACCGTCACCAAATATGACGATTATCAGCAATTTTTTGTGCCAACAGAATGCCAACAAAGTGCCAACGCAAACCCAGTAACCACGCTGCGTACCGGCGAGGTTGTGCCAACAGAATGCCAACAAAGTGCCACAAACAATATATTAAATAATATCTCTTCTACTGACGTAGAAGAGAGTGCATCAGCGTCACCAAAATCCGAACCTAAAAAACAGTCTCTCAGCTGTGAGCAGGTTGTCGAAGTTTATCACCAGGTGTTACCGGAGGCGCAGGGCATCAGGGTCCTTACTGATAAACGCCGTAACCTGATCCGCTCGTTCTGGCAGAAAGCCAACAAAATTACCCGTCAGCTTGATGGCCACAGCTTTACCCTGGCAGACTGGGAGTCTTACCTGAGCTACATCGCCAGTAACTGCCGCTGGATGCTTGAGAATCGCCCTGATCAGCGCACCGGGAAAACCTGGCGCCGCAAGTCGCTGGAATACTTCCTGAACATCGATGTCTACGCCAAAACGCGCGAGGGGGCCTGTGATGACCTCTGATTTCATGACCCCTCCGCACAGCATTGAAGCAGAGCAGAGCGTACTTGGCGGACTCCTGCTGGACGACGACAACAGCGAGCGTACTCAGAAGGTACTTTCGATTCTCAAGCCAGAATCGTTCTACTCGCGTCAGCACCAGGTAATTTTTGCTGAAATGCGCCAGATGTACCGCGACCATAAGCCTGTCGATCTGCTGACCCTGTTTGATGCTCTCGATAGCAAGGGTCTGACGGAAACCGTTGGTGGCTTTGCATACCTGGCTGAAATGTCCAAGAACACGCCAAGCGCGGCGAACATCGTGGCCTATGCAATGCGTGTCCGTGAGACCGCGATGGAACGCTACGGTATCGAGAAAACAACGAAGGCGATCGAGTTGCTTTATGCCCGTAACGGCATGACGGCAGAGCAGAAATTTGACGCTATTCAGGGGTTGTTTACCGAGATAACCGAGCATGTAAAAACAGGTAGACGGACAGGGCTTCGCACGTTCTATGACGCTGTAACTGACTGGTCGGCGGAATTCGACGAAAGGCTCAAGCCGGATGGTCGTTCCCGCGGATTGTCGACCGGGATCCGCTCTCTGGATGAGCTTCTCGGTGTGAAGCGCATTGTACGCGGCAGTCTGTTTGTTATCGGAGCACGCCCGAAGATGGGTAAAACCACGCTCTACACCCAGATGGGAATCAACTGCGCGACGGTCGAGAACGAGCCGGCCCTTATGTTTTCTCTGGAAATGCCGGAAGGGCAGATGGTGGAGAAAATCACTGCGCAGAAGGGGCGGATCTCTCCAAACCTGTTTTACCCGGACATGACTAAGGATGACTACGGCTATCGCGGCGACTGGAACGGCGATTTGAAGAAAGCTACCGGCGTTATGGGAGCGCTGATTGACACCAATAACCTCCTGATTGATGACACCCCGGGTATTTCACTGGCGCATGTCATGGCTGAGTCACGCCGCATCAAGCGAGAACGCGGCAAGGTCGGAATGATCCTCGTTGACTACCTGACGCTGATGACTGCCGATAAGGCAGAGCGAAATGACCTGGCTTACGGGCTGATCACCAAAGGCCTCAAGACCCTGGCGAAGGAGCTGGATTGCGTCGTGGTTCTCCTGACTCAGCTTAACCGTGAGCTTGAGAAGCGAACCAATAAGCGCCCCTTGCCGAGCGACTCCCGCGACACCGGGCAGATTGAACAGGACTGCGATTACTGGCTGGCCATATACCGGGAGGGCGCCTACGACGAGAACGCAAACCAGAGTGACACAGAGCTCCTCCTGCGCCTTAACCGGCATGGTGAGACTGGTGTTGTCTATTGCGAGCAGCGTCACGGGGCGATTTACGACTGCGATCAGGAAGCTGCCAGTCAGCGCCGGCGCGAGAAAGAGGAAAAACCGACCAAGCGGGGTGGATTTTGATGACAGGAAAAGACGCGATTCTGAACTACCTGAAAACGCATAAAACATGCAGCTCTTCAGATGTCGCCGCGGCTTCCGGAATGACGCACACCTGCATCAACCAGGCTGCAAATATCCTGGCAAAGCAGGGGGTGCTAGTAGCGGAAGCTCGGGTGTGGCGGACGGTTTACTACCGGCTGGCCACGGAAGAAGAAATTTCAGGCAGGAAGAGCACAAACCAGATTTTCAACGAGTGCAGGCAGAGCCCGGCGATGAAGCGGGTACTGGCTGTTTACGGGAGAACATCAGCATGACTATCACACTACAGGCAGTAAACGAGCTCATCGCTTCACTGGCGTCGGCAGGCGAGCTGTCAATCAAAGAGACAAAGGTTATGGCGCTGGCGAAAGCTTACCAGCAGCTGGCTGCGGAGAATGTGGTGATGATTCGCTTGCTGACCGATATCAGCGAGAACCACGTTGAATATTACTCTGAAGGCGAAGACGGAATGTTTGCCGGTGTTCCACTGGATTATGTGTCCGAAATCAACATGTACGTTTCCCGCGATGTTAATGCCGAAAACCCGTTTACTGCCACCGATCGCATCGTAGCCGGGATTAAGGCTGAAGGTGCAGAGGCCTGCGTTA
>OGMV01000116.1_pt1 | contig 54148 bp, 48 predicted proteins | sample 1573341 | NCBI WGS metagenome assembly OGMV01 (sample SAMEA2581994, study PRJEB24529) | metagenome | biome: Human gut stool | place: China | collected 2011 | reverse complement strand
CAGCATTAGCCTGTGCTACATGGTAATCATCTTCCTCATCAGCTGTAAAGTAACGCACTTCATCTGTAACTCTAGGATTCTTAGGGTCAGACTTGTCTACAATACGGTAAGGTGCTTCTACAAAGCCATACTCATTGATTCTTGCATAAGAAGCAAGTGAGTTGATAAGACCGATGTTAGGTCCTTCAGGTGTCTCAATCGGACACATTCTTCCGTAATGTGTGTAATGTACATCTCGAACCTCGAAACCTGCACGGTCTCTTGAAAGACCACCAGGACCGAGTGCTGAAAGTCTTCTCTTGTGAGTAAGCTCACCGAGAGGGTTATTCTGATCCATGAACTGTGACAGCTGTGAACTTCCGAAGAATTCCTTGATAGCTGCTGTTACAGGCTTGATATTAATAAGTGACTGAGGTGAAACACCACTTAAATCCTGTGTTGACATTCTCTCACGAACTACACGTTCCATTCTTGAGATACCAATTCTGAACTGATTCTGTAAAAGTTCACCTACAGCACGAATACGTCTGTTTCCAAGGTGATCAATATCATCCTTTGAACCAACGCCATACTCAAGATGCATATTGTAGTTAATTGAAGCTAAAATATCTTCAACTGTGATATGTTTAGGAATTAAATCGCCGATATTCTTTGAAATTGCTTCCTTAATATCTTCAATATCACTGTTTTCGGCTAAAATCTGGCTTAATACAGGATAAAATACATATTCATTAACGCCGAGTTCTTTTGCTTCTTCATCGCTGATATCAACCCATTTTGTAATATCAACTGCCATATTAGAAAGGATCTTAACACGCTTATTTGTAATAGTGCCATCATTACCCTTAACTTCTACTGACAAAAATACTGCCGGAACAGCTGCATCCTGAATCATCTGTGCAGATTCTCTGTCAAGCTTGTCACCGGCTTTAGCAATAACCTTGCCATCTACAACAACATCATCTGCAAGAATCTGTCCTGCTATTCTATATTTAAATGAAAGCTTTTTATTAAACTTATATCTTCCGACCTTTGCAAGATCATATCTTCTTGGGTCAAAGAACATTCCTGAAATAAGTGACTCTGCACTATCAACTGATAATGGTTCACCAGGTCTTAATTTCTTATAGAGTTCAAGAATACCCTCCTGATAATTAGTAGTAGTATCTTTCTCCATAGTAGCAAGGAGCTTAGGCTCTTCGCCAAATATATCAATAATCTCAGCATTTGTGCCAAAGCCAAGTGCTCTGATTAATACTGTGATAGGGACTTTCTTATTTCTGTCAACCTTTACATAGAACACATCATTAGCATCTGTCTCATATTCAAGCCATGCACCACGGTTTGGAATAACCTGACTGCTGTAAAGGAAAATCTTACCATACTTATCTTTCTGTATATCATAATAAATACCAGGTGAACGAACTAACTGGCTTACAATTACTCTCTCTGCACCATTAATTACGAATGTACCAGTCTTTGTCATAATAGGAAGATCGCCCATGAAAATCTCATGTTCGCTAATGTCTTCACTTTCCTTGTTGTGGAGTCTGACTCTGACTTTAAGAGGTGCCGCATATGTAGCATCTCTTTCCTTACACTCTTCAATAGAATACTTGACTACATCTTCACATAATGTGAAATCTACAAATTCCAGACTAAGTCTACCATTATAGTCTGCAATTGGAGAGATGTCATCAAAAACTTCTTTTAAACCTTCATCCAAAAACCACTGGTAAGAATCTTTCTGCACCTCAATGAGGTTAGGCATTTCAAGGACTTCTTTTTGTCTTGAATAGCTCATTCTAAAACTTTTACCCGACTTCACTGGACGTATTCTGTTTTTCTCCATTGACATTTTCACCCCTTGTGCTTATTTTTCCTAATTTTTTCACATTATAAGTATGTAGGCTAAGACTAAGCACAACATACCACAATAGTGCATTGTCCATAATACCATAACATGGTATTACTGTCAACAATATTTCAATAATTTTTTATAAGTTTTTAAGCAGCAGATATGCTGTATATATGCTTCATTTTAGTAAAAAGGAAAAAGCCCCGGAAAATGCAAGCATTTCCCGGAGCTTCCGCCTCTATACATGCACTGCAATATGCAGTTATTAATCCAATATGGTTATAATTACTTAAGAGTAACCTTAGCACCTTCAGCTTCAAGCTTCTTCTGGATTTCTTCAGCTTCTTCCTTAGAAGCGCCTTCCTTAACAACCTTAGGAGCGCCATCAACAACTTCCTTAGCTTCCTTTAAGCCAAGACCTGTGATTTCACGAACAGCCTTGATAACCTTAACCTTGTTAGCGCCAGCTTCTGTAAGCTCAACGTCAAACTCTGTCTTTTCTTCAGCTGCAGCACCTGCGCCTGCACCTGCTGCTACAACAACACCTGCTGCTGCAGAAACACCAAATTCTTCTTCACATGCTTTAACTAAATCGTTTAATTCTAATACTGATAAACCCTTAATAACTTCGATAATTTCCTGTGTAGTCATTATTATAATCTCCTTTTTATAGTCTTTAATTAAGTTTCGTAGTCTGTCTGATAAGTTTCAGGCAGCCTCGTCGATAATCGTTTTATGCTGCGATATTATGCAACCTCTTCGTTCTTCTCAGCGATCTGCTTAATAACGCGGGCAAAGTTTGTAATAGGTGACTGGATGCTTCCAAGGAACTTAGCAAGAAGTTCATCTCTTGAAGGAATGCTTGCGATAGCTGCGATTCCTGTAGCATCATAGTAAGTACCTTCAACAACACCACACTTAAGTTCAAGTGCTTCTGCTGTCTTAGCAAAGTTAGCTAAAACTCTTGCTGGAGCTGTAGCATCATCCTTGCAGATTGCAATAGCGTTAGGTCCTTCAAGAACCTCTGTCATTGGTTCGAACTCTGTACCTGCGATTGCTCTCTTTACTAAAGTATTCTTATAAACCTTGTAAACGACACCAGCTTCTCTTAACTGCTTACGAAGCTGTGTATCCTGCTCAACAGTTAAGCCACGGTAGTCAACTACCACAACGCCCTGAGCGCCTTCTAAGCTTGCTTTGATTTCGTCTACAATAGGCTGCTTAAGTTCTACTTTTGCCATGAATATTTACCTCCTGTTAGATTAGTATCTGTTTCCAGATAATATTCTGCCCAGACGTACAATGTATCAGGCTATCAAAAAAGCCCTCCTGCCGCTATGACAGAAGGACTGAATAAACTGATAAATATATTCTAAAGTCTTATCATCAGTCTGTACTTCCAGACTGACATACTTTAAAATACAAGTCTGTCCTCGGTAGGCGTATTACCTTTAACCCTTTCGGGACCTGCTGTCTTAGGCAAAATGTGAAATATAGCTTTCACTTTGTATGCGAATAACCACACACAGCTGATAGTATACTATCATAATATATAGGTTGTCAACCATTTTTACAAAATATGTTTTAATAATATTGCAAAATCAATCTTTCGCATCAATATTCCTTGTTAACTACAAGAAACAACATATTAGCCAACATACTTAGCTGTGCTAACCTTAACACCAGGTCCCATAGTAGCTGTAAGAACAACACTCTTTAAATACTGACCCTTAAGTGAAGATGGCTTAGCCTTAACGATTGCATCCATAATAGCCTGGAAGTTGTCTGATAACTGCTCCTCTGTGAATGAAGCCTTACCAATTGGCACGTGAATGATATTAGTCTTATCAAGTCTGTATTCGATCTTACCAGCCTTGATATCATTAACAGCTTTTGTTACATCCATAGTAACTGTACCAGCCTTAGGGTTTGGCATTAAGCCCTTAGGTCCGAGTACACGTCCGAGACGACCAACAACGCCCATCATATCAGGTGTAGCAACAACTACATCAAAATCAAACCAGTTGTCATTCTGGATCTTAGGAATAAGTTCCTCGCCACCAACGAAATCTGCACCAGCTGCTTCAGCTTCATCAGCCTTAGCACCCTTAGCAAATACAAGAACTCTTACTTTCTTACCAGTTCCGTGTGGAAGAACAACAGCTCCTCTGATCTGCTGCTCAGCGTGACGTCCATCACAACCTGTTCTGATATGAGCTTCGATAGTCTCATCGAACTTTGCAACTGCACTCTTCTTTACTAAAGAAACTGCGTCAGCTGCTTCATATAATGTCTGGCGGTCAATATTCTTGGCTGCCTCTACGTATTTCTTTCCTCTTTTCATTATAAACCTCCTAGTGGTGTTATCGGAAGGATTCTATCTTTCCTCCCACATATTGAACAATCCCGGAAAAATTATAGGATTAATCTGTCCGCATGTTCTTCTATGAAATCTCTAATAATCAATTGAAAGTAATTAATCATTAATAATCAATTACAGTAGTTACAGATACATATAGAATTAGTCTTCTACAACGATACCCATACTCTTAGCAGTACCTTCGATCATAGATGTAGCTGCTTCGATAGTAGCTGCATTAAGATCTGGCATCTTAAGTTCAGCGATCTTCTGAACTTCAGCTCTCTTGATTGTAGCAACCTTAGTCTTGTTAGGAACACCTGAACCTGACTTAATGTTGCAAGCCTTCTTAAGAAGAACTGCAGCAGGTGGAGTCTTTGTGATGAAGCTGAAGCTTCTATCAGCATAAACTGTAATAACTACAGGGATGATTAAGTCACCCTGATCTGCTGTCTTTGCATTAAACTGCTTTGTAAATTCTACAATGTTAACACCGTGCTGACCAAGTGCTGGACCAACTGGTGGAGCTGGTGTAGCCTTGCCGGCAGGAATCTGTAATTTAATATAACCTGTTACTTTCTTTGCCATTGTGGCACCTCCTAATTATAAATGTGGTTTATGGCGGCTATTAAGCCTCCCACAGGCAGTCAAAACAACTGATGTCAGGCCTTTATATGCAGCCCGTACAGCTTTTGATCACCTTGATTACAGTACCTTCACGTCTGTGAAGTCAACTTCGACCGGTGTTTCACGACCGAACATTTCAACATTAATAGTGACACACTGCTTGCCCTCATTAATGCTTGTGATCTGACCAACTGTATTCTCCCAGGCACCTGAAAGAATCTGAATCTGATCACCCACTTTACCAGCGAACTCAACCACTGGCTTAGATTCTTCAACTGAACCATTCTCATCATCGATTCCGAATGATTTAACTTCAGCTGGAGATAATGGCACTGGCTTAGATCCAGGACCAACAAACCCCGTTACACCTCTGGTATTTCTGACAACATACCAGCTGTCATCATTCATAACCATCTTAACAAATACATAGCCAGGGAATATCTTTCTCTCAACTGTCTTTGGCTTGCCGTTGTTTACTTCAACTACTGTTTCAACCGGCACAAGCACATCAAAGATCTGATCCTGAAGATTTCTGTTCTCAACTGTCTTTAAGATATTAACTCTTACATTATTCTCATAGCCAGAATACGTATGAGCCACATACCATTTTGCTTCGTCCATCTGATCACCTTTTCCTTACTTTACAATGAATTCAATTCCAAAGCGAACAATCAAGTCCACAACTGAAATAATTACACCTAATAATACGGATACAACCAATACAGCGATGGTTTCCTTTGTAAGTGACTTCTGGTCTGGCCAAATGATCTTAGAGAACTCTGCCTTAAGTCCCTTGAACCAGCTCTTTTTCTGTTTCTTTGTCTTAACAGCTTCACTCATCTTAATACCTCACTGATACTAATTACTTTGTTTCCTTGTGTAATGTGTGTGACTTACAGAACTTGCAATACTTCTTAGTTTCCATTCTGTCTGGATGGGCTTTCTTTTCCTTAGTCATGTTGTAATTGCGCTGTTTACACTCTGTACATGCCAATGTTATCTTTACTCGCACAACTTCCACCTCCAATTATTTATTTTGCAGGTGTTATTAACACCAATTGGTTTTTTCTTATATCCTGTACCGTTGGGTCAGTTCAGGGCATAAAAAAAAGACCGCTTCCATAGCCAGCCTAATATATCACATTATTTATCAATCCGTCAACCCATTTGTTATTAATTTTATAACTTTTATTTCTTTTATTATATTTATCTATTATATTTATCTACATTGTATTTGTTTGCATTATATTAAAATTACGTTTTCATTGTTATATTCATTCATACATATATTGTAACAATCATAATGATGTCAATGCCTTATAAATCAAAAATTTCATCTACAAAATTTTCTTATCAAAATATTACTATAAAATGATTGCAAAATCAACATTATGCTTATAAAATAAGAATATGGCAACATTGTGCATTATTATAAACAATGTTATAATGTGTGTGTTAAAAGCAAGTTTACCACCCAGCAATGTATCAATGTATCCGGTCGATATTTTTTATGGAAATGGATTTCCTGATAATTATATATTTATTACACGTACCGATACATATTAATATAGCACTGTTTCTATTTAATATATTTAATAATTATTTACATTAATAATTATTTATATAACTATAATCTTTTTTACAGTGCTGCCCACTACAGATATAATACAGATTGATTATACAGACAAGGAGGTGACTGTTATGATCAGTAGTGTATATAGCTACTACCTGTCCCAGTACGGACACAGGATGAATTCCAAGTATGATACCCATACAAGATCCCAGCTTAAAAACACATACAGCAAGGTTGTAAAGATTAACAGCCAGACCCCTGTATACAAGCTTGACTTATCGAGTGCTGCCCAGAAATATGCAATAGACCTTAAGGAAAACGCACGTGCTCTTGAGAATATAACCCAGGACTTATCAGACAGCTCAAACGGTGAGATGACATTTAAAAAATCTGCTGTGTCAAGCAATTCTGATGCTGTATCAGCACAGTACATCGGAGATTCGAGCCTTGCCTCAGATGATGAATCATTTGACATAAATGTAAAGCAGCTTGCAGCATCCCAGATTAATACCGGCAACTATCTGCATCCTCGCTCTAGACTTGTAAAAGAAGGTGATTATTCCTTTGATCTGTCTATTAATAATGTAACTTATGAATTCCAGTTTAGTGTGGAGAGCAGTGAAACCTTAAACAACATACAGAATAAGCTTGCAAGGCTTATAAACAGATCAAACATCGGACTTACTGCAACTATCAAGGAAGACAGTCTTGGCAACACAGCCATAAACATAGAGTCCGAAGCAACCGGAATCAGCGGTTCCTCACCTGTTATATTCAAGATTGAACCAAGCCAGAACAGCGATAAGACTGATGTATCTGCCAACGCTGCATTGATAAGCACTCTTGGACTTGACCGTGTTGCACAATATCCTTCAAACGCAATATTTAACATAAACGATGAAGAACGTTCTTCCATGAATAACCTTGTAACAATCAACAAGTCATATGCACTTGAACTTTCAGAGGTTACAGATAATCCAGTAACTATCAGCCTCAAAGCTGATGCTGATTCAATAGCAGAAAGTATTAATGAACTGGTATCAGGATATAACAATCTTATATCTGCTGCCAACGACAAAGCCAACAATCAGTTCCAGGGTACAGAACGCCTTCACAAAGAAATAACTGCTATAGCACGTTCACACAAAAAACAGCTTGAAAGCAACGGACTTACTCTTAACAAGGATGGTACAATAAGCACTAACAAAGAAGTTCTAAGCAAGGCTGCTGATGACAACCAGTTAAGCAAGGTTTTTGAAAGTCTTAACTCATTCAAAGACTCTATTAAAACAAAGGCTGAAAATATAGCACTTAATCCTATGGACTATGTCAACAATAAGATTATTGCTTATAAAAACCCTACCCGTACATACAATGATCCGTATAACCTTTCAGCTTATACTGGCATGATGTTTAACGGATACATATAAATATATTGTTTAGCACAGTTGATTCATATTATTTATTTTGACGTATTTATATTGATGTATTTATATTGACGAACAGACGCCATAAGGCTTGTGAGGTATTTTAAGAATAATTCTACAGTCACCAGAAAGCTGATTGGATATTTCTAAGATATTCCATGTAGGTATTGTTTACGGACACAACCGCTCATACGAAACATCCATGTTTCGTTTTCGCTCGATTATACATCCATGTATAATCGTTGCTGGATATTGAGGGAATATCTAAGAACTATCACAATCAGCTTTCAAGTGTTCCTTGCGCATTATTCTTAAAATACCTCACTAGCCTTATGGCTGTCTTTGACATAATATAGTATTAAAATTCAACTACGTTGATACAGTGAAAAGCCAGAAAAAGGTGGGATTGAGTACCTTGTGCTCAATCCCACCTATGTATTTTATATTGAAGTTGTGAAAATTTGACTCTATTTGCAAAATTGACAATCCAAGTCATATTCGTTGCAAGAACTTAGCGTTTTACGCACAATTCCGCCGCTCATGCCTCTCCCCTCTGATTTAGCCACACATTCATTTTCGTAAATTAAGCTAAAGTCAGACAGCATATATGCTGTTGTCCGTTCGTCACCAACTAATATTCAATTAAACAACAATACTGACAAATAAATGTATCTATGCTTCTGTAATATTCTTTGCTGCCTCGCCATAAGCCCTTATGAAGTCCTTTATATCTTCAAGTGCTGCTGCCTTATCTTTATCAACACTGCCCTTAAGTGCAGCTCCAAGCTTCCCAACCGCTTTATTTACCTCTGTTTCATCTATATCTGAGTATTCCTTTACAATCGTGCGTGTTGCGTTATACATCTCTAATGTGTTGTTAATCGCATCTACTGTCATTCTAAGATACTCATCTGTATCATCCTTCTTAGCACCTTTAAGCTCAGGAATAACAGTATCTATACTGTGAAGCACCTTTATGCAATAATCCTTAGCTTCTCCTAACACCTCTAACTGCTTACTTCTTATATCCTCCATGATATACTACCTCTCATTCTAATAATAATATTATTATACCATCATGTTTACTATCGGTTCATAATACACGATAAATATATCGGCACACGCCAGTCATTCTTAACCCTGACATACCAGATATCACCCTTTATACGTGCGCTGTCTATCCAACATCTGTCAGATCAACCATTAAATCATCAACAGCATCCTGATCTATATCTCCATTATCAAGTCTTGGCAACGGCTCCTTTATAAGCTTAACCTTCTGTATCTCCCAGCGGAAGCCCTTTCTTTCATTATATCTGTTGATAAGCCTTACAAAACGGTCTATCCTTGCTTCCTTATCTATAGGTACTATTAATGCTGTGAGTTTATCATTATACAAGGTTACATAACTTTCTGAAACGCCATCAAGTGCTGTGATTTCCCTTATTGTAACTGTACGGCTTATCTTCTCACCTGTTGGAAGAAGAATAATCTCAGGGTTACGCTTAAGAAGCACAAGACGTCCCTTCTCGTTAATCCTTCCAAGATCGCCTGTATGATACACACCATCCTTTAGTACACGTGCTGTATAAGCTTCATCCTTATCATAACCATTCATGACACAATCTCCGCTGACAAGAATCTCACCATCAGCTGCGATTGTAACCTGCGTTTCACCAAACAGCTTATAAGTACCGTCCATTGTATCATTTATTCCTATACAGCCAGATGTTTCTGTCATGCCATATACATTATATACCTTTAAGTCCCTGTCACTTAAAGCCTCAAAAAGCCTGAACGGACAGCTGGCACCACCGATAATAACCGTCCTTAAATCGTTGTTAAATGCTTTGATTCTCTTTAAATAATCTATCATAGATGGTGAACCAGGAAGAATTGTAGGATTATAATAATATGTGTCCGCATCTATATGCCTTAAGCCTCTTCCTATGCACACACACGCACCATTATGCAACGGCCATATAAGACTATATATATAACCAAATATATGATGAAGTGCTATCTGTGCCAGAACCTTATCATTCTCTTCGCATAAGCAGAACTCATTAATCTCATTGATAGTATTAAAAATATTAGATACAGTAAGGACTACTGCTTTATCACACTCCTGTGGAACAGCCGTAAGCATAAGTATATTGCCCTCCACAGCCGAATCCTCATCATACACAAAGCCTTCCACATCATCCTTTTCGGCATCCGGTATCATAATTGCGTTACTATCTGCAAGAATATACTGATTCGTAGATGTAAGTACATAGTCAACCCCGACCTTTTTAAGTATATCGTTGCGGGTATTCTGTGGCAGAAAGAAATCAACAAGCATAACATCCTTACCAGCAAGTATTATACCAAACATATTAACAATCCACCTGTATGATGAAGGACCATATAGTGCAATACGGTTTCCTGTAAATCTCTTAAGGTGAAGTGCTTTCTTACATACATCCTCAAAAAGCTTGCTATATGAAATAGTCATAGTATCATATATTATAGCTTCCTTATTAGGATATTTCTCTGCATTATTTTTAAGCATTTTATAAAATGAATTAAGCTTTTCCATAATCTGTACAACCTGCCTCTTATAATCTTTCTCAATATGCATTACTAAATTCTCATAATCTGGCTTTATGATATTACTTATATGCCTTTATTGTAAGTTAATCAATGATTTTATACAAGCATAATTATAACATTCCTGACAAAATTTTATTCATTCTTTTTTCAAATGTACATTCACTCTTTACCTTTTCATATCCATTGCACGCTATCCTTAGGCGCTCATCATCATGTGACAGATAATAATCCACCTTTGCAATAAGATCTGGAATATCCTCATATATTACAAGTTCCCTTCCATCCTCAAAGTTCTCTGCTATCTCCTGCTGGTAATTCGTTATAAGAAAGCCTCCACAGCCCAAAACATCAAACACTCTTAACGGAATCCCTGACTGTATAATCTTTAAAGATATATTTAGGTTAATCTTTGCCTGATTAAAAGCAAGCGGCATCTGATTATAATAATCCACCGGACCACACTGGTTAAGTCCTGACAGCCTCTCATCCTTATCAGTTGAATAAAGATTAACCCTGCACCTGTTCTGCAGCAGCGCAAGTGCCTTATAACGCTCTCTCCCCGTAACCTCAGTTGCAAGCGCATAAGTAACCTCCGGCTTAATAACAGAATAAGTTCCACCTGATACTTTCGCAAAGTTATCATTGATACATTTCATAATATTATCATTCACACAATCATCTATAACATATCCCCCATATATCTTCTCCTGTGTAGATACTATACCTTCAAGATAGCCCCTTGTATACTCATCCTGATACTTGCTTATATACTGATAATCCGACCTGTAAAGCTTGCCTACAAATGCCACATCACTAATACAAGAATTTCCAACATTGTCTACAACATTACCAAATGCATTATTAATAGCCTCAGCAAAGATATCTGTATCAACAGCAAGTGGCATATGTCCAGCACCTCTTACTCCCTGCTTTGCATAGCTTTCAGCCTGGATTCTGTCAAAGAAATATATGATATTGCAGTCATTCTTTAACGCAGCTGTCCTTCTTATATTGACAGGGCAGTCATATACCCATGATATGTACTTAAGCTTCCTGTATCTATCTGTATTAAACTCAGACACTAATCTGCTGCATACATCCGATACCATAGGAATAAAATTCACTGAAAACACAGCATCATATGTAACATTACTATTCTTAAGATAGTCAGACAGCTTTCTCTCAAGCTCATCATCATTATCCCAGTCTTTCATGTCATAGTAAAACACATCATAGCTTACATTCATCTTCTTTAATGCATTCTCTATGCCTTTCTGCATGAATGCGAACCATTGGAAAAATAATATATTCATGTTCCTCTCACCCTCTTTGCTTCTATTGTATACCATCATATAGTATTGTACATTTTTCATCTGGCATCTGTCTATGACAACTGTTACATACTTATCCATACAGATTTTATTATCTATATCTGTATAATATCTGTCTATGACAACTGTTACATTCTTATGATATTCTCATAACATTCTCATGTCAGAACCTTACTGAATTATAATACAATGGAATACCAGTTACGTAAACAATCACTGTGAATCCAACGCACAAAATCTTTACTCTATTACTATGAATTAACCCACTCATCTAAACAACCACTATTGCTTTCTTACGAAAATACATTTATATTAAAGATATAAGGCTTGTATGAATATTAAATAGGAAGCTTATCACTTATAGATGCCAGAATAAAGAATTATTCTGACAGCACAGTTATATTTAATTTAAGCCTTTAGAAATGAGGTTTTTCATGAAAATATATATATACAGATACGGCAGCATATGCGAGCCTGACATAATAGATTCTTTCAAAAGACTGGGACTTGACGTTCATGAAGAATGTATGGAAATATTTAATAAAAATCTTACTCCATCTGAATGTATAAAGCGGACAGCTTCTGATATAGTTGACGGCGGCTACAGTTTTGTGTTCACCATTAACTTTTTCCCATGGCTTTCCGAGGTATGCAATATAGCAAATATTGTATACATAAGTCTTATCGTTGACAGTCCCGTGCTTGAGCTGTACTCAGAATCTCTATCCAACCCTTGCAACCGTATATTTCTTTTTGACAGCATGCTTTATAAGGAATTCGCACCTTATAATCCAGGTCATGTATTTCATATACCACTTGCGACCAATGTAGCAAGAACTGATAAGGTCATACAAAATGCCAGCATAAGTGAGCGTAAGCACTTTTCAAGTGACATATCCTTTATAGGTTCTACATATCAGGAAAAATGCGACTACAACAAGATAAAACTTAACGAATACGATACCGGATATGTTGATGGGTTAATAGAGGCACAACTAAAAATATATGGATATAACTTTATTGAAGATGTCATATCTGAGGAATTCGCAGAAAGATTCATAAAAAGCAACTTAGGAACTTATGAATTTCCTGAGAACTCCCACTGTAACTACAAAGCACTTGTAGCACAGCACTACATAAGTGTCAAGGTTGCAGAGCAGGAAAGACTCCGTGCCCTGCGTATGTTATCAGATTCCTTCAATGTAGACATGTATACAGGCAGTGACACATCATCCATGCCGCATATCAACAACAGAGGCTTCGCCAAGTCACTTGAGGAAATGCCGCTTATATTTAACAACAGTAAAATCAACCTTAACATAACCGCCAAATCCATACGCTCAGGACTTTCGCTGCGTGTATTCGACGTGCTTGGCTGCGGTGGCTTCCTTATAACCAACTACCAGGCTGAATTGCCAGAATTCTTTGAAATTGGCAAAGACCTTGTTGCATACGAAAGCATGGAGGATCTTAAAGCAAAATGTGATTACTACCTTAAGCATGAGGATGAACGTATGGAAATCGCCAATCACGGATATGAAACAGTTAAGAAGCTGCATACATATGATACAAGACTTATACAGATGATAGATATGGCATTCCCAGCAAAATGATGAATATAAAAACTGGCTTTGCAGAATCAACTCATGATTAAGAAAATTTTTAAATCTGTCATATATACATGTACATAAACACGTATTTTTAATATAAAAATTCAAAATAAAAAGAAAGGAATGTCAGCTTGTATACACTTTATCCCTTACAGCAGCCATCTATAATAGTGAAAACAACTGATATACAACAAACAAAACATTATGCGTATTCTTGAGTTTGAACATAAACACTTCGGTGTTGAAGATATGAAAGAAATACTTCCTGCCATGGGACATGAACTCACAGTTATATCCACTCCGCTTATACTGGAACGGACAAGCGAAGAGTTTGATAAGCTGTTTGATAGTCTCATTATAGGAAATAATGATAGCCACAGTAGTAATAGCTATTGTAATACTGACAAGTACTGCAAATATGATGCTGTATTTACATTTAACTACAGCGTTGTCGTATCCAACTGTTGTAACCGCCACAACATCCCTTATATAGCATGGGTGTATGACAGTCCGCTGCTTACAATATACTCATACACTATAACCAACCCATGCAACCACATATTCCTTTTCGACAGCGCACAGTATATTGAGCTTAAGAATGGTGGAATCGATACAGTGTACTATATGCCACTTGCTGCCAACACAGACAGACTGGATAAGCTCACACTGAATGAACATATTCATGAAGTGTTTGACAGTGACATATCTTTTGTAGGCTCTATGTACAACGAAAAAGGAAACTTCTACGACAGAATATATGACAAACTGAATCCTTGGGCGAGAGGCTATCTTGATGCCATCATATCTGCCCAGCAGAATGTATATGGAATGAACTTCCTTGAAGATATGCTGTCTGGAACACCAGAAACTAACAAAATACTTGCAGAGCTTATGCGTGTGGAGCCCTATACGCCTAACCACGATGGCATAGAAACTCCTGCATACACATATGCCAACTACTTTCTTGCAAGAAAAGTCGCACAGAACGAACGTAAAGCCCTCCTTACTGCTGTATCGGAGCATTTTAAAACAAAGCTGTATACACATAACCAGACACCTGATATGCCGCATGTTATCAATCAGGGACCTATAGACTTCTACGACAACATGCCTTATGTGTTCAAATGCAGCAAAATCAACTTAAATATAACACTCCGAAGCATAAAAAACGGAATTCCGCTCAGATGTATGGATATCATGGGTGCCGGTGGCTTTCTTATGACGAACTTCCAGGCCGACCTGCTTAATCACTTCGTGCCTGATGTTGATTTCGTATACTTTGAATCAAAGGATGACCTCATAAGAAAATGTGATTACTATCTAAAACATGAGGATGAACGTATAAAAATCGCCGCTAACGGGCATAAAAAAGTCCTGCAGCTGCATAACTACAGGACAAGACTTAATGAGATATTTAGTGTATGCGGGCTTTTGTAATGCCCGCATCATAATTAACTCCAACAAGAACAACTTCACCAGAATATCCTTTCAGACTTTCAACATATTGTCTATTCTTTATCTGATTTATTGCAGAATCAGCCGACTTATTCCATTTAAGTTCCACTATAATCGCTGGTTTATTAACATTACTTCTTGGTACAAATACCATATCCGCATAGCCCTTGCCACCTGCAAGCTCACGATAAACTACATAATCTTTCTTTGCTGAATAATACGCAAGTGATATAACACACTCAAGTGAATTTTCATCATTATACTTCAACATAGATGTATTCTCCTGATGTACCTGCTCTATCATTGATGCCACTTTTTTCTCATCACCGTCTAATGTTGCCATAAGCAGTTCATCCGAGCTTCTGATAGCATCCATAACCGGTTCCCAGCCGCCATCTTCTATACAGTTGATGAATTCTTTCTGTACCTCCTGGTTTGGTATTGTAACCATCTGATTATAAAAATCATATGTCAGATATCCAAGATGTACAAGTAATGTCAAAACATCATCAGCACTTTCAAGAGTTGTCATATCATTCTGGAACTTATCAGGATTAACAGGGACACTTTCTCCTGCTATAAGTCTTGTGACAAGTTCCTTAAGATTATACATATCAAGCTGGATATATCTCTTTAACGCTTCATAAGTTTCTGTCTTAGTCCAGTAGCTGTCAAAATCATGTCCAAGAAGCGACATAACAACAGACCTTGGATTATATATCTGAACACCTTTAAGCTCATATCCATCATACCATTGTTTCATTTTTTCATATGGCATATCATACTGGAAACATAATTCTTTAACCTCATCTTCCGTAAAACCAGTAAACTCAGCTAATTCCCTCTGATTGGTCATGGAATACTCATCAAACATATTTAAAGCCGAATGTTCACCATATTTCTTAATAGGAAGAATACCTGTCATATATGCCAATGCAACATACGACTTTCCCTTTATAAAAAATCTCAAAAAATCCAGATACTTCTTCTGTTCCTCAACATTATCAGGATATTTTCTAAATATACAATCCCACTCGTCTATGATTATGACGAATGATTGTTTCTTTTCACTATATATTGTTTCAAGGACATCTACAAGGTCATTCCAGTCAAAGCAGTCAACGTCTGAGTATTCTTTCTTAATATCCCACAACAATCTTCTTTGCATATAATCTATTAAACCATCCATCGACTCTGCTCTGCTAAGAAAATCAATCATATTAATGTGAATTACATTGTATTTATTAAGATGTTCTTCGTAGCCTTGTTCTTCTGCTACTTTAAGATCATCAAATAATTCCTTTGACTCACAACCTTTACTATAATATGCAACAAGCATATTTGCAGTCATAGATTTTCCAAACCTACGTGGACGGCTTACACATATATCCTTTTGTTCACCACACAAAACAGAATTAGTGAATTTTAACAATTCCGTCTTATCAACATATATTTTAGATTTTTTAACTGCATTGTAAAATTCACCATTTCCCGGATTAAGATATGTTCCCATTATCTATGCCCTCCCATTAATTATGTATATATACATCCGATTTTCCAAAATAATTACTATTCCACCAGCTCCATAAACTCCTTCCCCCTTGCTTCCCATGTATGCTTATCCTTTGCCAGCATATATGCATTGTCTGCTATATTCTCCCTATATCTGGCATTAGAAAGTACATTATTAATAATCTCTGGCAATTCCTCAAGCCTGCTCAAGTCATACATGATAATATTCTCATTATTACTGAAATTTCTCTGCAAATACTTTGATGAATCTGTAAGACATACCGCCCCTGACAAGCATATGTTAGCTACTCGCTCTGTCATTCCAGCCTTATGCCACGTCATAATATTAAGTCCTATCTTAGAATGTCCCCATACATTAAGAGCTTCTTTTACCGACACTACGTTATGAATTATCAGATTATCTTTATAAATGCCTTTGTACTCCTTCCACGTATCACCAAAAACATCTATCTTTATACCTGATTTAATAATTACTTCAATAACCTTAATCCGGTAATCATATACTATTTTTCTGCATACATTCTGTAGTGAACACAATATGTCTACGAATCTGTCTTTTTCAACAATTATGTTCCTGGCTTTAAAAATATTTTCAAGCCCCTGTTCAAATGTATACGCAGGATTGTCTATCATATAATCATAATATTCCTGCTGAAACTCATCCTGTATAACCCAGTTACCCAGCACATGATATGAACCTATAAATACAACATCATACTCCCTGTCCTTATTACTTATAAAACCTGCATCCTCGCCAGCTGGTGGAAACTGGATTGCATTATGTATATGATAATATTTTCTCATAAATTCTGCATAATACTCATCCTGACACAGCAGATAATAATTATCATCCGTTCTTTCCAACATATCTTTAAAATACACCGGATGGTCAAACCAATACACATACTTAGGACATGCAATATTCTTAAAATATTCCTTGAATAAAACAGGTGCCTGAAAACCTATTATTCCCTTTAATGCCTGTTTTTCAATCTCCTGAAGTTCTGAATTTTTTCCATATGAGCCATCTGATGTAATAACAGCCTGTCCATTATTTATAAGCTGTTCTGTCAGACATATTGCAAATCTTTTGAGCACACCATAACAGATATCATCACCCATTATTATATAAAAGGGTGATGTATCAGCTTCTATTCTTTTATACAATTCACTATTGTTTAAAAAAAACATAACAGATGAATTAAATATATCTGCACAACCTTCCTTTATTGCATACTCTGTCATATTGTTTAATACATTTTCTAAAAGGTCACTCTTCTTAAGAGGCTGCATATATTTTCTTATAACATATGCATATGTTAGTACTATTTTATTATTTTTCTCTGTGTCAGATAATTTACACTCGCTATTATTCCCACTGAGGTCTATTACTTCCTGCCCTGCTTCTTCCTGAGTAAAGTCTGCTGCCTCTTGCTTTATATCTTCCTGACACTCTACCCCATATACACCACACAAAGTATCTTTATAATGTTCATACGCCACCCTCAGCGCCAGTTCATATATATCCTTACACTCTAACTGCTCATTAAAACACCCCGTTATACTCAAAACAGATCTTTTAATTATCACTGCATATGGCTTAACATTAAGGCAATTAATAAGCATATTAAAATGTATGTCACCCTGCAATACATTTTCTCCAAATATAACCATATCATAATTCATAAGAAACTCATTTTCAGCAATAACCTGTTCTATTTCTTCACCATTGGTATATCTGGAATTAATAAACACTATGTATTCTGACTTACAAGACTTTATAAGATGATTTTTATATTGTGGATTGTTCATCTGCTCATTGGTCATTTCATAGTATATTATTTTTATATTTTTATTATTATAATCCTGCATACACTACCCTCAGTAATTTATAACTGACTAATCAAATCATCATACAACTCATGCGCCCTTACTTTCCATGTATGATTTTTCAATGCTGTATCATATCCCTTCTCTGCTATAAACTGCATTTTATTATCATCATTTAATAAATCTTTTATTTTGTCTGGCAAGTCATTTATTTCTTCAAGTTCAAACATTATGAGTTCATCATCAGAAAAATTCTCTTTCATATAAATAGAAGAATCCGTTACCGCTACTGCTTTTGCAAGCATTCCATTAAATACCCTGTCATGCGTTCCATCCTTAAACCATGTCATTGTATTAAGAACTATTTTACTGTCATTCATAACATCTATCACATCATCTGCTGCAATTCGTCCTCTGTAATCAAGATTTTCATTATCAATCCAATCGCATACTTCCCAGCCTGTACCATATAATGTTACTTTAATTCCTGATTCAACAAGAGTTTTAATAACTTTTTCCCTATAATAAGATACAGCTAACATATCAACATATCTTAATTTTTCTATTACATATAATAATTGTTTGTCATTTAATTTTATTCCATTCTCTAATAACTTTTCTTCTATCACCTCTTCTGTTGTCCTATAAGGATGTATTAAAAGCTCATCATATGACTGCTTTGCAATCAACTCAATATCAAACGAAAATTCTTTAACATCGGGCTTTATCTGTTCTATGAATTTATACGATATTCCACCTGCATACAATACATCTATATGTCTGTCTTTAATAGGTTTATATTGCAATCTTTTTTCTTTTCCACCATGAGGAAGAAACCCTGCAATCTGAATATCTGGATAAAATCTCTGAACAAATTTCATATGATTTCTATCAGGACATATAACTATCGCATTATCAGGAGCTGCATCTAATGCATTTTTATGAAACATTGGGTGATCCATCAATATATTAATACATGGAATTCCCAGACTCTCCCATATATTTTCTCCTTTTTTTAATTCCATATTAAACCCAAGATTATTAAAAGTCACAACTGCATTAACAGGTTTTTCTATAAATTTCATTAGAGAATACAGGGATTCTTTCATATCCTTTGTATTAAATTCCATAACCTCTAAGCCCATATTTATAAACTCATGTTTCAATTCATAAGTAAATATATCCAATGTATCATACAGTCCTGTCATTAATATAACTCTGGCGCTCATAATTTCTCCCTCGTCTTTGCAATAATTTAATCTTTAAATATGTAAATACAATAAATAATCCATTCGTAATATTTATATGTTATTTATTAAATACCCATAATACGTTGTCTGTCCTATTATATTTTTTTCCATATTATTATCATTTTTAAGTTTAAAAATATATGTATCATTTAAAATATTTTCCCATGCATCACATCTAAATATCTTGTTACCATTAGATATAATGTAAGACATATTTTCATTACTATATTCACATTTATCTATACATTCACGTACATCAGGTAAATCTTCATAAGCTATCTCAATAAAATAATCAGCCATATCCGGGTCTATTATAGTATCCGTATAACTGTAGTATGCATCAAAAGACTCCATAACCATACCAAATAATGAAAAACCAGCATTACCTTTTACAACATCGGTATTCCATCTTCCTTTAACAACTAAATCGTCCCAACTTATTCTATCTGACTTTATAGTATAAAAATTCTTTTCTAAAATAGCATTTATTCTATCATCAACTACGCAACATTGTGAATCAATCCATAATCCACCGTATCTATACAATAATTCCATCATTATTCGTTGTGATAATATTTTTTCTGGTATTTTACCCTCATTAAATTTATCAATAATTATTTGTGATAAATTTACATATTCCATACAATTATCTAATGTTATAATATGCAATTCCGCTTTAGATATATCAATATTGTTTTTTATATCGGCTATACATTTTTTTACAGCTTTTGAGGCATTATTCTCTCCCTCACAACACCATGTCCATACTAATACCTTTTTATTTTCTTTACTATTATTTATATTCAAATCTGTATTACATTTTAATTCATATATTGTTTTATCTAATTCTGGTGTTTTTCTATTAATATATCTGTCAACTACTGAGGCTGTTAACTTTCTAAATAATTTTCTTTTTAATTCCGCACCTTCAACATATCCGCTTATTCCATCAGCTCCCATGATTACCATACTTTGCTCTTTAACTTTATATTTATTAGCTAATATCCACACCTTCAGTAATCTCTCTGATAAAAAACCCATTACCCTTTTCTGATAATCATCTTTATCCTGTATATTAATTCTTTTTTCCACCTCAAATAATATATCAAATAACCATTGGCAATAGCTGTCATATATATTTTTTCTTGTTATAAGCATATTACATATATTTATAGTACGCGAATTTTCCATCCATTCAAATGCATCTGTATATTCAGGGTACTTTTCTATAACAACCTGTTTGCACACTTCCCAGTCTTCTGCACTATGCTTACAATAATACTGTTCCTTTACAGAATTCTGTGGCACCAGTTGATTATTAGGAATAATAATATCATAATCTTTTAAAATGTTTTCTATATAATCTTTAGTAATCAGCTCTGTATTTTCCAAAAAAAATCTTCGATAATGACATATACCTATAATGTCACATTTATAATTCTTCCATAACCAATACATACCTGTCAGTTCACAATAGAAAGGATTTTTATATGATATATTATCTCCTGTATCATCTCCTACATATCCCAAATCCGTACCTAAACTTTTTCCAACCTGTATTGTTTTATGTAAATCATCATCTATTTCTTTATACTTTTTATGTGTAACAACCCATATTTCTGTTTTCATATATTTTTTCCTCTTTTTAATCCATAAACAATTATATTATGTATCAACTTAATTTTTTAATAATCTCCTGACACTTTGAATTAAAACACCACATATAAACAATACCTTTTATTTATACATATTATATGCTTTATCAAATATACCATAACAATAACTATCCGGTCTTTTGCTATCCCATGGCTTTGTTTCTCCTATATAATGTATTATGCTCGCATTGTCATATATAGCCATTGTCATATCCACATAGTCACTGATATGCTCATTAACCTGCGTTGTTTCATCTGCTTTTATAGGTTGTACAATTCCCTGCTCTATATCAGACTTTTTACATATGTACATACAAGGTGTACAATTAAACATCTCCCATTGAACAAGTCCAACACTTTCTTCAAGTATTACATTTAATGCATCCTGATCCTGCCATATTATAATATCTGAATGTTCTTTTATAAAATCAATAGTTTTTTGACATATATTATGTTCCCTGCAATATTTGATATTAAATAACATCATTCCAGCATTGAAATACCGTCCCTTATTCTTTAACCCAAGACGCTCCTCACTCTTATTTCCCACACCATATATATACCCATATATATCTTTGCATGCAATTGCTGATAATTTATCTATATTAATATTATATAAGTCCTTCAATGATTTTTTTACAATCATATCTGCATCTAGATATAAAACTTTATTAACATTTTCAGGTAACATATCCAATGCAATTATTCTAAAATATGTTTCTAATGGAAGTCTGTCATTATCCTTTAAACCATTAAGTTTATCTTTATCAATATATAACAACTCAAGTTCATTATCGCCAAGACATTTCCTTACATCTTCTATTTCTTCCTCTTTTAAATCCCTATATGCCAGAAAAACTCTAATTTTTTCGTCATTACTTTCCATCAAAGACCTGAGCATGTTAATTCCACATTTCACATATTTAGAATTAATCACTAATAATATATTTATATCTTATCAATCTCCTTCTCTTTTGATATTTTATTATTTTTTATCTCAATCCAACAACACCAGTTTGCACTTTACATCATCCAAACCAATATCCACACTATTATGATTATATGCCAGATACTTAATATCTTCATTATACATAAGCATATATCTGGCTTTATCCTCAATATTTTTGATTAATTGTTCTTTATCACCATTCCCCACTAAATCACTTAATAATATAGCAAGGTCATACTTTTTAACTTGCTGATTAATATCTTGATAACATCTCTGTTTATCCTCGCATATCCCATTTTTACTTATAATCTTATTATATACTCTGCTATATACATTAAGTCCGTTAGTTTTATCTGTATCCACTCCAGTTATATATATACTATCCGATATTTCAATACCAAGTATCTGCCTTGATACCCCTCCTATTGATTTAAAAAACATCCCAATATCTAATATACTCTCTGGTTCAAGCTGATTAATAACTTCACAAAATATGTACATTATATTCTTATCTCTTACCATAACTTTACCTGCCTATTTATTTTTATCTGATATTTTTATCTCATTAATATCTTAGTTAAAATTAATTAACTACGTCATCCTCATCCCATACCTCATTATACCCCTCTGATTCCTCCTGTACTATCTCAACCATCTGACGCGCCGTGAGCTTATCCTGATATCTGGGATTATTAAAAAGATTCTCATGATCTTCCCTGACTGTATGAAACTTCTCAAAAGATATTGCATAAAAATCACGTCCCATCCACTCATAATCATGCTCTGTCATCTGTTCTGGATGGAAATAATAACCACCATATCTGAATGAATGCCAGTTTCTATAAGCATATACATCTGGATGTTTTGTCATCATATATGTACCATATGTTTCAAATTCACTAAAGCTGTTCTCCTGTATATGCTCAAGCCTTATTGAATTAAGAATTTTCTCCCAGAATGTTGTACCTTTAATATTTTCATTAGACTCTATAGCTTCTATCATCTCTTTCATATATCTGCTGTTAAATATCATATGTTCCGATATAAAAGACTTATCAACAATCTTTTTAATATATGGCAGGATTGTACCCATAGTTATAAAATATTCCTCATGATATTCGTGTTTCATATCAAAGTAAGGTCTTCCTTCACTATCAAACATTGAAAAATCCTTACAGGGAACTGTATCTCCATCCCAGCTCATATAATATTCGTCATCACACAATGCAGAATACTTCATCTTGAGAAACTGCTGATAATACCATCCAACAAGCCCTCTTGGAAGTTCTCTGCCAAGAAGAATATCCGCCATAACATCTTTCATGCAGTTATAAACATCCTGAAATGGTATAAGGTCATTTTCATTGACAAAGCCAGCCTTATCACCAAGATTAGACTGCCCCACCAGCTCTTTAAGTTCTTCACTTCCAACAAACAGCACTTTCCTTACAGGTAAATATTTTACTATTCTTTGGTTATTACACTCAACACGCTTAAAATCAGCAGGTGTTACTATTACTACTGCATTGTATTCTTCTTTATCTACCATAATAATTCTCCATATATCTTTAATCTTTCTTCTTTCACAGCCTGAAGTATATTAATATAAATTTCCGTAGCCTCTAAACATATATTCCACCATTATCTGTCATCTTTATCCTTGCTGCTTGAAATATTCTTCATTATAACTTATTATTAGTATATATCATTTATAAACAAGAGGAAAGCATCTGAAAAAAATCTCTGTTATAACACCTTGTTACAATGTTGAACAATACATAAAAACATTTCTTGACTGTATATAAATCAGACTATTGGAGTAAATAATATTGAACTTATTCTGATTGATGATGCTTCTACAGACCATACTCCTGATATAATAAAAACCTGCGAACAGAAATATCCCGATATGATTATCGCTATATTTAATAAAGAAAACTTAAAACAGGGAACATGCCGTAATATTGCGCTTGATTATTATGCTTCTGGCGAATACTTCTGTTTTATTGATAGTGATGATATTGTTCCACCTTATTATCTTGAATATCTGTATAATACAGCCATACATAATCATACTGATGTTATATAATTAAATTTTTCATATGATATGAATAATATTCCTGTTTCCAGTGATGCTCTTACATATAATACATTTATATGTGACACTGTTGAAAAGCGTAAACAACTTATAATTGGACATGAATATCTTGATGAAAGCTGCACTTGTAAGTTTATTCTCAAATCCTATTATGACCAATATCACTTTCATTTTGCTAAAGGTGTTGCATATGAAGAACCTTTATTTACTCATCCAATAAAACACACAGCACCACACAGCACATATCATATGTAAAATAAATGAACCTTTGTATTACTATCGTCAAAATCCTAACGGAACTATGCTATCATATATGCAGAATTACGACACAATATATCAACATATGCTTGTGCAGCTTGAAACATTTAACTACGTAAAAAACAATTTTAATACAAATGATTATCAATATGAAATGGAATTATATTTTCTACACTCATTCTGTTATGAAACAATCTTATTTCTTAATATAAGGAGATTGCCTATAACAGCTGAACTTTTTCGTTATATGTGTTCTGTAAATAACATGATTATACCAGATTTATTATCAAATCCTTACTTTGGAACTAGTGGCACATACCAACATAAAATAATTGCTGATTACATTAATGAATATAATAATGGTGTAGATATTGATTTCATAATAACCGAACTAAAACAATATTAAATGGAGACTATTAATATGATACCAATTTCTGATACTGAAGAATTTATTGAAGCTTCTATTAAGGAAGAAGAACAATGGCATAAACAATATGATAGTTCATTAAGTTCACTTATTAATTCAATTAATAGTTTTCTTAATACCAACACTACCAATTCACTTTATACACTATGTACATTCCTGACAAATCTTGATGTCTTCTACATCATCTCTGACCATGGCATAAGGTCTTCAAGAATGCTTTCGGGCTCATTTTTGTAGTCCAGCATCTTTGTCATAACTGTTTCCAGGTAAAGACGGATGTTTAATCCATTAACCTTTGCTGTTTCTGCAAGTGTATATACTATTGCACTTGCAGTTGCTCCTTTTACCGTATCGTGAAACAGAAAGTTCTTTCTTCCCATCTCGTATACTTTCATCACCAGATCATACTTTAAGTATTTCTTATTATCATCATTATTGTTTTCTTTACTATAATAACTATTATAACTTTGAGGCTTACATGCATAAGGACATTCACATATGTCATCCATACTTATATTATCATTTTTTATCATATACTCATCCACCTATATTCAGCATACATCAGCTATTCTTTCATTATCACAGAACATAAGATTCCCAAGCTCTGCCATATGTATATACAATCTTTCAAATGCCATATTCTTATATTCAACCTCATAATCCGGTATATTTTTTACAATATTACGTCTGAATACAATTCCCTTAAAGCATATACTGTCAGCTGCAAGAATATCATCCAAGGTTATTTTATCTTTATTATATCCTGTTTCTATGATTTTTCCACCTTTAACCATCAATCTCTTTGAACATACTCCAACACAGTTGTTATCCTGAATACAAGCCACAAGTCCATTATAATAATTGGCTTCCATGCATGTTCCTGACGATATATAGCTGCAGAATTCTGATTCTGTACTGTTATAAGCATATATAAATGACTTATATTCACCTATATGCTCATCATTTTGTATATACACAAGATTCTCTTTATCACCATATTCTTTCTCTATGCATTCAAGACAATCCTCTTGTGAAGCATCATCTATAACAACAACCTGCATATTATTATAAAATGTATCATATACACACCTTAATGTTTTCATCAACCCCGCCTTATCATTATAATTATATATAATAATATCAAGCGAAGGCTCTAATGGTTGATTATCCCACTCTTTCATGACATTCTTCCATGAATTTTCAAGACACTCCATGGAATATACACTTTTATACACTTCATATCCAGCATTACACATATACTTTAAATCAGCTACATTATCTATAACATACTTTATCTTTTCAGCCAGTACTTCTGAATTATCTGCTGGTATAATTATTGCATTTTTCCCATTTTCAAGATAATATGACACTCCACATATATCAGTACATATACATACCTTTCTTTTCATAAGTCCTTCAACAGCAACTGCTGATGTTGGCTCAAGTCTTGATGGTACAACTACTACACTTACTTTATCATATAACCTGTATATATCATCATGATTTAATGAATCATATATTTTAACATTATCATATTCATTATCAAGAGTAAGTAAATCCTCTAGTATTCCCTCCTCAGCTGTACTCATATTCCCAACAAATATATACTCTGATCTCTCATGATATACTTCTGGCAATGTTCTTATAGCCTCTGCTAATACATCTATCCCTTTAAGAGATGATAATGTTCCTGCAAGCAGAAATCTGACTATATTATGCTCATTATAATAAGCTTGTATAGCATCTGTTCCTCTTTCTTCCTTTACACCAAAATTCAGTATCTCCGACTCAGTATTCATATATGTACTAATCATTCTCTGTACATATGGTCCTGCTGCAAGAAACCTCATATTCTTCGTCTTTACCAGTTTGCAGTATTCTTTCTGCATTATCTGATAAAACTGCTCATTCTCATGCATCCACCATATAACCTTTATATGCCTGTTTTTCGCATAAGCAACAAATGTCCATAAAACGAGAGTATTAATAAACCATGTGCCAAAATACCTTGAAAGAACATCTATTAATTCTTCATTTATATACTTGCTATTGTATACCAAAACCGGTATTCCTTCTTTTTTATATTCTTCCTTAAGGCTGCCATCCATAAAAGAAATCACTGCAACCTTATACCCCTCTTTTTTCATTATCCTTACCAAATCGAGTAATACAATCGGAGCCCCTGTCCTTGATAACTGATGGCTAAAAACAAGTATTGATTTTTCATCTATATAATTATCATTTATTAAATTTCTTGATTTGCACTCCTTAAGCCATTCATCAAGCCTCTTTACTGGCTTGATACTATTATTGCTATCATAAGCAGCCTCCAGTTTTACTTTCACATTATCATCCATGATTATCTTCTCCAATTTTCACCTATTACTCATATCAATATGTTCATTCTTTAGATTACATACACTAAAAATATATCTCCATGCATTAGCATAACTATATTTGTCAGCTACCTTTCTACATCCATTTTCTGCAATTCTTTTTCTTTCCTCATCATGAGCAAGGTAATATTCTATTTTATTCATCATATCCTCATCGTCATAATAAAGAACCATATCTTCCCCATCTATAAAATATTCAGCCAGCTCCTCCTGGTAATTTGATAACAAAAAGCCACCTGATGCCATAATATCCATGGCTCTTAACGGAATCCCTGTCCGTATACTTCGTATGGTTATATTTAGATTAATCTTGGAATTTCTGAACACGACAGACATATTATTGTAATAATCAAGAGTTCCTCTATAATCAATATTACTATTATTAACAACAGCTGACTTTTCAGTATTCGTGTACAATGTAATCTTATATTTATCAGCTATTCTTTTAATAATACGTTTTCTGTCATCACCCGATATTTTTCTGTATAATATATTTTCGATAATATCCTTATTACTTATCTTGAATTCATCTGTATACTGGAACGCTACACTTGAATTTATACGATTTACAACTACATCATCCAAAAGTTCGTCCAGCATACCACCCCCCTGAAACACTTTCTGAACATCAACAATAGCATCCATGCATCCCTTAAGATAATCATCCAGATGACTATACAGATATTCGTAATCAGGAGCAGATGCATACATATTTCCCATGAATGTAACATTTTCAATATCGTTATCTGATATAGGATTATTATCTAACAATGTATTAATCCGCTTCATATTAACAGCAAGCGGCAGATGAAATACATTACTAACTCCATTTTTCTTTAACCTTGCAACTTCGTATTTATCAAAATGAAATATATAATTATACGGATTATATATCATCTCTGAGTAAAGAGTTGTACATGGACTATCAAAACACCATGATATATACTTTATCTTTTTTCTAAGAGCTATCTTGGATATAACTGGAAGAAAATTGCAGCTGAATATATAATCATAAGCTTCTCCATCTATGCCTTCATCCAGCATACTCTCAACATAAGATATAAATCCTGCATCTGAAATATTGTTGCTAAGATTATATCTAAGTCTGGTAACTGTGCAACCATAATTGTGCATTGTTTCATATATATCATTGCTTATTATCTCTTCCCACGAATAATACAATATTTTCATATTATTAACCTTTTCTTTATCAGTATCTTTTGACTTTTAACCACTAAACATCATATAATTGATTATAAACTATTATAATGTTATGGGCAAAAGATATTTTATTAAAAACGTGAGGAAAACATATGAAAAAAGTTTCAGTTATAACTCCATGCTATAATGTTGAAGAATATATAAAAACATTTCTTGACAGCATAGTTAACCAGACAATAGGAACTGATAATATTGAACTTATACTGATAGATGATTCATCTACGGACAATACACCAGAAATAATACGTGAATATGAGCATAATTATCCTGATATGATTCTGGCAATATTCAACGAAGTCAATATCAAGCAGGGAACATGCCGCAATATTGCCCTTGATAACTACGTTTCCGGTGAATACTTCTGTTTCATAGACAGTGACGATGCTGTTCCACCATATTACCTTGAATATCTATATAATACTGCAAGACTTAACAACGCCGATGTTATACAACTTAAATCATCAAGTGATACTAACGATATAGCAGCCAGTCCATCTATGCTTACATATGATACTTTCATATGTGATACGACAGATAAAAGAAAGGATTTCCTTCTAAATCCTGCTATTATGACAGAAAGCTGTCTATGTAAGTTTATCAATAAGAACTATTATGACCATTATCACTTTCATTTCGCTGAGGGTGTCGCTTATGAAGAGCCTTTATTCACACATCCTATAAAGCATACAGCAAAAATAATATGCAGAATTAACGAACCTATATACTACTATCGTATCAACCCTAATGGAACCATGCAGCAATATATGCAAAGATATGATACTATCTGCCAGCATATGCTGGTACAGCTTGAAACATACAATTATGTCAAAGAGCATCTTGATATTGATACTTTTCTTTATGAAATGCAATTATACTTTGTACACACCTTTTTCTATGAAACAATTATTTTTCTTAATGCCCGTCAAATGCCACTTACTGCCGAACTTGTCAGATATATGTGTTCAATAACAAAACAGATTATACCAGATATAATGTCTAATCCTTACCTTGGAAAAAAAGGAACCTATGAACACAGAGAAGTTGCTGATTATATTGATTCATACAACCACAATGGAAATATCAGCGTACTGATAAACAAACTCAAAGAATTAAAATAATATACAGTATTTATACCTCAACAACTATTTTGTAAAACTATGACACTAATATTATAAAAAGCTACAACACACTGACTAATAACAGGAGATTATACATAACATGATACCTATATCCGATACAGAAGAATGCGTACAGGCATCTATAGATAATGATGCAGCATGGCATTCAAGCTATGATTCTGAACTTAACATACTCATCAGTTCCATCAACCAGTTACTAAACAATAATTCTGATGACAGTTTATATACACTATGCACATTTTTAACAGAACCAGATATCATAAAAACATTTAACGGAATACCTGAGATTGCTCACTGCCTTGTTGCTGTTAATATCACCGCCGAAGAATTCAATAATAACCTAACAACACCTTTGTATCTAAAAAATATACACAATATAGAACAAGTTATTAAAAAAAAACAACTACTATAAGTTTCTTATACTAAACATAGAATATGATGTTGATGCTGAGATAGCTTTAAAATGCATAGCTAAAGATATTAATGATGGAACACTGTCTTCTCTGGCACTAGAGCAATTTATCAAAACAACATGCGTAGATGGCTGTGATAACGTCAGAAAAATTATATCCAACTATATAAGTTCAATGAATGTTAACTCTGATACTATCAGCAAAACTAATACTGCCATCATTAATAATAATGCCTCTAACCCTTATATCACCAAAAAGTGTCTTAATATGTCCAGCTATAATAAGAACAAAACACAACAGTCTCTTAAAAACGATAAAAAATTCTGTTTCATAATATGCTCTAATAACAAGCAATACGAAACTGAATGTATCAAATACATAAATGCACTTAATATTCCTGATGATTATAGCATTGAAATAATTGTTGTACATAACGCCAGTGACATGACATCAGGATATAATGCTGCCATGCTATCATCTGATGCAAAATATAAAATATATCTTCATCATGATACATTCATTATCAATAAAAATATATTATTCGACATACTGGAACAGTTTAATGATTCCAGCGTAGGTATGATAGGAGTTGTAGGTTCAACCAGACTTCCCAAAACATGCATCATGTGGTTTGGATGGCGTATAGGGCATCTTATATCTAACAGCATATACCGCACCACCGATTCTGTACTTGATGATATATCTGAGCCTACCCATGTTGAGGCCATTGATGGATTCATAATAATAACACAATACGACATAACATGGCGTGAAGACGTATTTACAGGATGGGATTTCTATGACATCTCTCAAAGCTTTGAATTCAGAAAAGCCGGATTTAATGTCATAGTTCCTCCTGTAAAATCTGCATGGTGTTTTCATGATGACGGAATTATGAACCTTGATACATATTATCAAACAAGATTAATCTTTATGAAAGAATATGCTGATATGTTACATTAACTATTTCCCTCTCTGACATCATTAAGAAAATCACCTGCTGGTATTAAATTTATAAATACATTCTCATACAGTATAAGGATATCAGAATACCTGTACTGTATGAGAACAATTATACATAATATACACAATAACAAACTTAGCTTATATTATTTTTCTAATACAGCTTTCCATGTTGTAACAAAACATTCCATCGAATAATTCTGTTCATAGACCTTGTATCCACTTTCATATATATCAGCAAGTAACTCTATATTATCTATGACATACTTTATTTTCTCTGCCAATGCCTGTGAATCTCCTGATGGAAATATATAAGCACTTTCATTATCCTTAAGATAATAAGACACTCCACATATATCAGAGCATATGCATATCTTTTTTTTCATAAGTCCCTCAACAGCTACCGCTGATGTTGGCTCATATATAGATGGCACAACGACTACACTTGAGTTATCATAGATTCTATATATATCATCCTGTGGCATACTGTCTAACAACTTAACATTATCGTATCTCACAGTAAGCCTTACTATCGAGTCCAGTATATTGGTATCCGCTCCTTTCACATCCCCTATAAATATGAACTCAGATTGTTTAATATATTCATCCGGCAGCTTTTTTATAGCATCCACCAGAACATTCTGTGCCTTAGTATATGATATTGACCCAATATCAACAAAACGGACTCTTCCTCCATTATCTTTTGCATATGTATGATAAGCTTCAATGGCATCAACATATTGACTCTGCCTTACACCAAAATTAACAATCTCCGATCCGACATGAAGATACTTATCAATCATATCCTTAACATATGGTCCTGCTGCATAATACTCTATATTATCACTAACAACAGGTGAACCGTAAGCATCACAACAGCTTTGAAAAAATATCTCATCCTCATGCAGCCACCACTTTATATTTACATCTGTGTTCTGTACATAACTTACTACCGGCCATAATAAAAGCGTATTAACTATCCATATATTATAATCTGCTACAAGCCTGTCTATGAAGTCCGGTTCTATATCCTGATTATCATAAACCATTATTGGAATATCATTCTTTTCATAATCTTCTTTAAGTTCTCCATCCCTAAATGATACTACAAGCACCGAATATCCCATCTCTTTTAACACAACAGCCAGATCCCTTAAGACTATTGGTGCTCCAGTTCTGGATAATTCATGTGACAATAACAATATTTCATTATTATTTTTTTCTTTCACATTCATCATACTTCCTCTACTTTCCTAAACAGCATATACATTAATGAGCTATATAGCTGAAGTATAACATATTTCATATCTTTATTTTAGTTATTTGTTCGTTTTACTCTTTATTCTTGAATAAAATCTGCAAATGAATTATCATTTAACTATACATAATATAAACAGCTGCTTTACATAACACTCACATTGAAACATTATTATATGGAGATTAGTATGAACACAAAGGAAATACTCATAAAACTTAAAGACGCCCTCATTAATAACGCCCTGGATGCAGGTGATGTTCCAGTCAACGATATAAAAGAAGCTCTTATTGCAGAATATACAGTTGCCTTAGGAAAAGATACTATTGAATATAACCGTCTTTTCAATTATTGTTCTCTTATTCCTGATACTGGACTTAATAAGAATGAAACTATAAGCTTTATAGACAGAATGATTAATTATTCTATAGAAATATCTAACCATACATCTGTAAATACCACCGAGCTTCCTGATAACATTGACCCTTATGAACAATATCAGACATATCTTAAACTATCGGCGCATTATAAGACAGCCAACATTAACCAGTATTATCTATGTCTGGAAAATGCTTACTTTCATTGCAAAGATGCTAAAACAAAACAGGAAATACATGATAAGATGACAGCTGTCAAAAACTCTGGCCATGTTACTGTTAAACCGGTCAGCATAGTAATCGTATCATATAATTGTATGTATCTTATGCAGAAATGTATAGAAAGTATACGCAATTACTGTTATAAGCCTTCTTATGAAATCATTGTTGTTGATAACGCTTCAACTGATGGTGTTACTGACTGGCTTGAACAACAGCCTGATATTGAACTTATAAAAAGCAATACAAACCTTGGATTCCCTAAGGGATGTAATATCGGTATACTTAATTCAAAAAAGGAAAATGATATATTCCTGCTTAATAATGATACAAGACTTACACCTAACTCATTGTTCTGGTTAAGAATGGGATTATATAAAGATGAGGAAACGGGTGCAACTGGTGCTATATGCAACTATAATGGCACGCTTCAATACCGTGAATTATTCTTTACAGCTCTTGATGATTACATCAGATATGGTTATATGAATAATGTTCCTATGAAAAATGCCTACGAAGAATGTACTATTTTATGTGGATTTGCCATGATGTTAAAACGCCAGGCACTGGATAAAACTAATCTCTTAGATGAAAACCTCTCTCCTGGTTACTATGATGATGATGATATATCAATGCAGCTGCGAAAACTTGGATACAGATTATATGTATGCCACAACAGCTTTATATATCACGCAGGAAGTCAGAGCTTTGGTGTTCTTCCATCTGACAGCATATTAAACATATGCAGCCGTAACAGAAATTATATATGGAAAAAATGGGGATTTGACCCACTTAATAACAGTATTGGTAACATATTTAAGATGATATACGCAACAGCAGAACCACTTGCACTGCTTGAAATCAACGCACATAATGGTGCAAGCTATGCACATCTTAACTATATATGTCCTAAACTTAAATATGTAGGCTACGAAAGCAATCTGTCTTATATACCGCTTACTATCAAAGAGGCTCATATTACCTACACTGATTATGATAACATAGATTTTTGCCAATATAACAAAGAATTCAACTACATTATAATTAACAATGCAACTGAATATAGCGAAGCTGAACGTAACAGCTTATATGCAAGATTATATGGCTGTTTAAAAGCTGACGGGCAGCTTATATGGAACGACAATACACCTCATAATGACTAAGCACATATTGATAAGTGGTAAAACATCAAGAGATGTTTTACCACCAACTAACTCAACACTTTATTATTCCTGCGATATTCTTGCATCAATAGCTTTCTTAAGCTTAGTCGAGCTTGTACTCTGTGTATAAGGGAAGAACACTAGTGTTGAACCATGCTTCTCAAGGAAATCCTTTCTTGCAAGCCAATATGGATTATGTTCATAATCACTTCCTGAAAACTGTACATCAAAATGATATACCTTATACATATCCTCTGTATCAGAAAAGTTAAGTGGAAGCTTAACAGCTTCATCTACATAACGGCATGACTTCACCATCTCTATACGCTCATCAAAAGGCACGAACGGTTCTGCCTGCTTGTTAAGCCTTACTCCCTCATCTGATACCACGCCTACTATAAGATAGTTACATAACTCCTTTGCCCTTCTGAACATATTCAGGTGACCTATATGGAATAAATCAAATACACCTGCTATATAGCCAACATTGTATGGCTTGCTGTTATGCAAGACTTCACCTGTTACTGATAATCCTGATTCCTTAATATTTAGATTTCCATTATTATAATCTGCATTATTAACAACGCCGGCATATTGCAATCTTTTTCTTATGCTATCTCTTCTCTTGTTTGGATAATCGTTTCCTGGATCATATATATGATATGAATCTATTCCCATATCTGCCAACTGTTTGGCCACAGCATAATACTTCTTGATACATATGATAATATGCAATTCTTCTGCTGGTATCTCCTTTAATATATCAGGTGAATTAACAGGTATACCTTTAATATCTGTTCCCCACATAAAGCTATTATTGTCAATAACAGAATACACTTCATAACAACCATCAAATTCATCTAAGAATCTGTTCGTAAATATGCCTGAACCAAACAATACGAGCTTCTTTCTCTGATTACCTTCCTCATCATCAAGTCCTTTAAATATATCAACAAACATATCCTGGTAAGTCTTAGCATCATAGTTAATCTTTTCTCTGTTTGTAAATAGATTCCTTCCATTCACACGTCTGTTACGATAATATGTTTCTAACTCAGCCTGATTACGAAGCTTCTGAGTAAACTTAGACGACATACGAGACCATATATCCTCACATTCTGTAAGTCCGAATCTATCCATTATCTCTTTACGTGGTATAAGCTGTTCGAATTCGCTGTCTGTTCCATCATATATCAAAGATAAAGAACGATGCAGAATAGCCTTGGCTGGACAATTTTCTATGTAGAATTCCTGATCATAATATATAAATCTGTCCCTTGGATTCTTCCTGCTTCCATCATAAAAACAATTCAGAGGAACCATATCTATATATCCTTTTTCAAGAATGATACCTAAATCCCTGCCATTAGCACTGTTCTTATCTTTCTCTGATATGATGTCTGTATGCTTAGAGGAAGATAATATAAGTTCATACATATCCTCTATAGCCTTATAGAATTCTTCCTTATCCTTTTTAGCCAGTTCCTTAAGAGCTATCATAGCAACCGTTGCATCAACATATGGCATAATAAACTTATCATCTTCTATATAAGAATCAACAACCTGTATTCCCCTGCTTCTTAGTTCTTCATGGTTATGCTGCATCTGCTTAAGCTTAACTATCCCCTCTTCATATATAGCCTTTTTATACACAGTACTCAACTTTTTTTTGTTACCGGATGATATTTTCTCATCATCATAAATATTATCTGTCAGCTTTCCACTACCACCACAACAACATATACCAGTAACCAGTGCATTTTCTCTTCCTCTGTCCATAGACAATGTAACATGCTGAGTATCATCATAAGTACCATCCATACTGCACTCTATAATATATGCATCAGCCATGGCATGAAACATCCCATTCTTAACAAGGTCTGTATACAGATATTCCTCATTAATAAATACACACTCCGGGTGCTCATATACTGGAAAATATCTTATAGCCAGCTCCTCCTGTGGATTATACCCCTCTGCATAAACAAGCTGTACTTCTCTAAGATTCGGCATAACTGCATAAAACTTATGATTCACAAGTCCACTTTCATCCAACATGTTTCTTAGCTCTGCACCAGAATAACACCTTCCTGCTATTTCCTTTTTATCAGCCTGTTTCATACCTCTATAATTCTCTATTCCATCAAAGCTATGATTGGTATACGGATCTCTCTCTCCACAAAAATATTTAATAGCCAGTCGGTTCTCGCAGCCAATCAGCAACCTTCCTGATGACTTAAGCAATGCCTTTAATGTACTTAATAGTTTGTGTGGATTATCACATTTCTCCAGCACATCCATACCAACTATATAGTCATATCTTGTTCCACTCCAATTATTACATGACATATCAGCACAATTCTGTATATCAGAGGCTGCTACCACATCAACACACCTTCCAAAAGTCATCAGTAGTTCCTGTATAGCACTATTTTTTTCGCCATCATATATATATAATATATCTGTGTCTTTCTTAAAGCCGTACCATAACAACGCTGCCTTTGGAAACTCAGATATGATTGCTTTTACTGATATGTCTTTTGATGTATTATTCTTAGACAATGTACTATTAGATATATTACTCATTATATTTTCTCCAATCTATTCCACTGTTATATATGGCAGTTCTTCTACCTTAAATTTTTTCTTAATAACCCATACCGTCATCATTCTCTCTGCAAAAAAGCCAATAACCCTCTTACTATAAGCATTATACACAGACACATCTATATTGCACGCTGCAGGTATGATAAAAGAAAACAACCATTGACAGTACTCGTCAAACACACTCCATGTAGTGGCAAACATATTGCAGGGATAAAAATAATGTAGTCCCATAACATAATCAAACACATTCACATCCTCCGGATGTACCTTTATAAGAGCCTCCCTGACCTTATTATATCCACAATCATAAGCCATATCTTTACAGACTATAACTGCTGCTATGTTACTCCATACTATATTAGACTTTATCTTGCTTAGTACACTTCCTATACCATATATGACGATTCTGCTCATCGTGCCTTATCCTCCATGATGCTGATTACCTTCCTACTATTAATTCAAAATATCACATAACAATATGATATCAATACATCAGGCTGCCGCTCTATTTCCATTACATACAGCTAACAAATATATTTATATTCCATCTAACTAACATTAAAGCCTTTAGAGCTATTATACTCTAAAGGCTTTAATATTAGCAAATGCATTTTGTTTATATGTGTTATTATGTAAACTATTGCAAGCATATTATTAAATCATTTTTAACCGAAACAATAATCAATGCTACAATATCTTTTAAAACACCTAGATTAGAGCGTTTACCTGTGATCTATATCCTCTGTTACTATGTTCTTTATATATTTTATCTTTATATATATCTCGGTCACCATATCGTGTATATGCTATTGGTCTTTGAGCCATATATATGTTATGGGTCTTACCAGATTGAAACATCTTGCTAAGAAAGTCATAAATCCGTTCCCACTCTTCTTTTTTAAAAATTAGTAACCTAATTCCTATCGTATCTCTTATAATCTGCATATAATTATCTTTCGAGATATCTACATATTTATGGCTATGCTCTTTTCCTCTTTTACGAATTATCTTTTCTATAAGATGCTCTGAATCCTTAACTCTACCTCGTATGGAATGATATGGCAATGAAGCTTCTGAACCAAATTCTTTTTTATATTATCAATAAGATAAGCTTCTAACTTCTCACACACTTCATTTAATTCCTGATTGTGGGCTGTATAATCTTCATGTATTTCCACCAACACATTCCAGTCTAATCCAGATTTTTCAAAAGTTTCATTTAAATTATACTTTTCTAAATAATCATCTTTATCTAACATACACGCCTTCCATTTATGTATCTTTGGCAAACCACCTCTTTTCTCCAACTGAACTATATGATTTGCTTTCAATTAATGTTCAATGAGTATATTTTATACTCTATAACTAGATATTTCAAGTGTATTATAATATTTTTGAATAACCCGTTCTTTCGTTCTTCCATATACTATATGGATCATTTATCATATATCTGATTCCATTGTAATAAGACACACCTAATGTTTCTTCCAGCTTGAATTATATTATTTAATGATTTATTATTAGTATATCATTTAAGAATATGAGGAAAGTATATGAGAAAAATTTCTGTTATAACACCATGTTACAATGTTGAACAATATATAAAACAATTCCTTGATTGTATTGTTAATCAGACTATAGGCATAGAGAATATAGAGCTTATACTTATAGATGACTGTTCAACAGACAGTACCTCTGATATTATAAGAGAATATGAACAGAAATACCCAGATACTATTATTGCCATATTCAATGAAAAGAATGTCAAACAGGGTACATGCCGCAACATAGCTCTTGATAACTATGTTACCGGAGATTACTTCTGTTTTATTGACAGCGACGATATAGTTCCACCTTATTATCTTGAATATTTATACAACACAGCTACATATTGTCATGCTGATGTTATCCAGCTGAATTTCTCATATAACTTAGCTGATATACCAGAATCACCTGAACTTCTTACATATGACACATATATCTGTGACACCACAGATAAAAGGAGACAGCTCATAATAGGAGCTGATTATCTTAATGAAAGCTGTACATGTAAATTCATACTCAAATCATATTACGACCGTTATCACTTTCACTTTGCTGAAGGCGTTGCATATGAAGAACCCTTGTTTACACATCCTATAAAGCACACAGCTGATGTTATATGCCGTATAAATGAACCTTTGTATTATTATCGCTATAATCCTAACGGAACAATAATATCATATATGCAGAATTATGATACCATCTACCAGCATATGCTTGTGCAGCTTGAAACTTTCAACTATGTTAAGAATAATCTTGCTAATGACAAATATATACATGAAATGGAATTATACTTTATACACTCATTCTGTTATGAAACAATCATGTTTTTAAACACACGTCATATGCCTGTAACTACAGAGCTTTTTCGCTATATGTGCTCTGTAACCAATATGATTATACCTGACATACCATCCAATCCATATTTTGGCATCAATGGAACATATTCATATAAAGCCGTTGCTGATTATATTGACGCATACAACCACGGTGCAGATATTAACGAAATAATAAATCAATTGAAAGAAATCTAATGGAGAATATACATATGAAACAACCAGCTGATACAGAAGAATACGTTGAATCATCTATCCTGGAAGATGAACAATGGCACAAAGAATATGATGAATCACTTCTATCCCTGACTGATTCAATTAGCCATTTTCTTAAAGTTAATACAGTTAATTCATTATATACACTTTGTACATTCCTCACTACTCCTGACATAATAAAAACTTTCCGGAATATACCGGATATTGCTCATTGTTTAGTAGCTGCCAACATAACTGCTACTGAATTCAACAATAATATAACTACAACGTTATACCTTAAAGATACATACGACATATCCGGAGTTATTAAAAAAAACAATTATTATAAGTTCTTACTGCTTAATATAGAATACAATGTAGACAGAAATAATGCTCTAAATAACCTGACTAATGACATACGCAATAAAAAAATATCTCATATTGCAATTGAACAATTAGTTAAAACAACTTCACTTAATAGTGATTATGTCTTAGATTGCCTGTCAAATCAACTAAGCCGGGATATGTCCATTAATGATGACTATACTATTACAGATTTTAAAACACCTGCTATAATAGATTGTAATATTCCCCAAACTAATACATACACTTTTAAACAACTTTATGATATAACAGATAATATAACATATAACAATAGCCAGTTCTGTTTTATAATATGCTCTAATAACAATCAATACGAAACAGAATGTATTAAATACATCAATAATCTTACAATTCCCGATGGTTATACAATAGATATCATTGTAGTCCACAATGCTTCATCTATGACATCTGGTTACAATAAGGCTATGCTTGCATCACATGCCAAATATAAAATATACCTTCACCAGGATGCATTTATTCTTAACAAGAACTTTTTATCAGATATTCTCAGAGAATTCAAGAATCCATGTACCGGAGTTATAGGAATTGTAGGCTCTGAAAAACTACCACAAACCTGTATTATGTGGTATGGCTGGCGAATAGGTCATTTTATCTCCAACAACATATATCACACTACCGACTCTGTCCTTGAAGATATAAAAACTCCAACACGGGTAGAAGCAATTGATGGTTTCATAATGATTACCCAATATGATATACCATGGCGAGAAGATATTTTTACTGGCTGGGATTTCTATGATATATCACAAAGTTTTGAGTTTAGAAAAAGGAATTATGATGTTATAATTCCACCATCTGTCCATGCCTGGTGTTTCCATGATGATGGCATAATGAATCTTGATTCTTACTATAATACAAGGAAAATATTCATGAAAGAATATGCGGATATGCTGCAATAGCAACATATCCGCATATCATATAAACTATAAACACCAGTCACTTTTAAGAATTGGTTCTTGTGATATTCCCCATTTAAAGGCTGCATCTTCTCCACAATATCTACACGATTCCATAGGCTGGATAAGCCTGTCCTTAATCTTCCATCCATCAAGTCCCGGCTCATATATATCTATACAATCATTCTTATCCATTTCTGGAAGTTTCTCATTATATCTTTCATTAAAATATTTGTTCAGAAACGGAGTGCAACACGCTGCCATCATTCCTATTGATAAAAAAGTGCAATTTCTTCTCATACACTGATTAAATATCACTTTCTTATCTGAATCACCATGAATATTAATATGCTTAGCAAAACTTTCTTTTTCCAATCTCAATTCTGCGTTCAATTCATGTTCTTTTATAAAAGTAATAATCTTATTATTATCCAGACATTCATAATCTGATATAGATATTAACACGTTATTATCTTTAATAATCTGAATCAAATCATCGGATATCGATAATAATAATATTCCATTAGTAACAACTGTGATACAGGCATATGGAAATGCATCCCTTGCTGATATTATAAAACTTCCAATATCTTTATTAAGTAAAGGTTCGCCTCCAAGCAGATATATTGTTTTTATCTGTGAAAAATACTCAGATAGTTTATGTATATCTTTATTAAACTGTTCATAATCAGCATACACAGGGCTACTAACCAGATTAGAAAAATGAGCACACCCCCTGCAATTCAGATTACAGTGATCTGCAAGATGGAATTCTATCTGATTAAGCACCGGACCGATATCTGAATACCTTTTTATACATTCATTTTCTTTTATATTTTCTGGAATTATATATATATCAGGAATTCCAATCTGTTTTAAAATATTGGTATAGTACGTATTTTCCGGTTCAGTCTGCAATACACCATCTATCTCACCTTTATTATACATTTCCAGTAATTCACTTAATGAATATGTAACATCTGAGTCTGTATATTCACCTAGGCATACATCAGATAGACCCACTACCGAATCTGCTGCATTATACTGCTGCAATCTCTCCAGCGTATGATTCCAACTGGCTGCCTGTCCAAATAGCACTAATCTCATAGATATTCTCCTACTTTTCTATATCTGTTTTTTATTTTATCCTCGCCAAATGATTCTACAAGTTCACTATAATCAAAATCTTTTCTATTCATCTCCATTGTACATCAGATGGTGCGTTTACAATCACTACGTGAGTAACACTCTCATTAAATTGGCTCATTCCGTCTGGATAGGTGGCTCACTCCACACTGGACGGGCGGCTCTGCCGCACAAGAATATTCAGCCAGCTTTGGTTTATACTTACGGATGGTATCTGCACAACCTCTTAAGATGACTGATTATTCTGTCAGAATAAAATTTGCCTAAATTTAATTTCTTAAACCCCTTGTAAATAAATAACAAATGCTATATAGCATGTTTATCAACTGCGAATTTTATCAAAGGTATCCAATATAATATTAATTTTAGGAATTCCCAATAATATCAACTGTTTTTCTAATACATCCGAGTACTTTTTATTTGCAATAACATACATCGCATCCCTGTATTTTTTTGTCACTTCCTCAGTGGAAAACATTGGTACTCCAACGTTCTGATCCCTAACATTTTCATTATTATCACATATAGCAACAACATTGATTTTTCTAAGTAGTAATTCCTTCAGAGCTTTCTTTCCCCTAATACCATAACTGACTATGACAACTTCAGAGCCACTTAACTTATCTTCCATATTATCCCAATATTTTTGTGTTGCTATCATTTTTTTTGAAATATTATTATTATATTCAATTTGATTTTCAAGCAATGGTTTCAAATTGTTGCGCTGATAGTCTGTCATCTCCTCATAAGATATAGTTTGTTTCTCTAAATAATTGGTTATAATTTTCTCAAACCTTACATAATATGGCTCCACGTATCCTTTATATATATCAAGCTGTTTTCTATTTAATTCCTTTAATAATAACTTGTTATGTTCACATATAAAAACATCTATCATACGATACAAAACATATTTATAAGTATCTGTTTCAAGAATATCTGTTTCATACAAAAGTCTTTCAAACTCTTGCCAAGCATATTTTAACACATTATTATTACAGCTTGAACAGCCTTCCCTTTCCACTCTGTATCTATAACCACTATAGTTAATATACATTATTTTTTTAGCATATGTTAAGGTCAATAATTTAAAACCTATATCCTGAAAAGCTGCACCTGAAGTCTCATTTAACTTAATATTATAGCTATTAAGAAATTCTCTTCTATATATACCACTCCATATATTTATGTCATTAACAAACACTTCTGGTAAATCGCCAGCAGTCATTATTATATTATATTTTTTTTCATCTTTAAAAATATGTTTTACATTGCATATAAATTTTCCATTTGTTTCAAATATTTCATCATAATCTGCTCGTACATAGTCTACATTATGCTTTTTTGCTACATTATACAATCGTTCATACATTTCGCTATCTACATAATCATCTGTTTCAAGAATACCTATATATTCACCTTTAGCCTCATGTATTCCTAAATTTACCTGATAACCGTAACTCTTTACATCGCTATCTATAACACGTAATCTTTTATCTATTAAAATATATTTATTAATAATTTCTCTAGTACCATCTGTTGAACCTGCATCAATACATATTATTTCTATGTCGTTCAAAGTCTGGTTCATTGCACTTTGCAAACATTCATCTATGTATTTAGCCACATTTAGAGATGGCATAATAATTGACACCTTAGGATTTTCATTCATAAATCCAACCTTCCTTTTATTAAATAAACACTCCAAAAAAATTCTTTCTGTTCTGAAAAAATTTACAACATCATTTTACAATTCGATTGCTATCTAAATGACACAAAACATTCTCTACTTTATACATATCCAAATCACTAAATTTTCTTACACACTCTCTATTAGCTTTATGCATCTCTACAAATACATCATTATATTATCATTAATACACAATTCTACTTTCATATTTTTGACACAATAAATCAACGACATTATATATATAAGAATTTCTTCCTATTCCAGCGCTACTATTAACTGCTTCCCAAAATTCTCTCTGTCCCGGCATAAGTTCAAGTTGAATTTCTTCATTATATCCATACTTGTATGGTGTAAAGCATATTTTATTGCTATACTGTTTTAACTCGCAAAATTGCTTAACACTTTCTCTTTTTGTAGCGTACATCTCAACGCAAAGGCTATTATAATTTATTTTTTCTCGCCTTCTTTTCCAATCATTAATTGCTTCTTTTTCATTCTGTGCATGATTACAATGAATCTCTATATCTCCCAATTCTAAAACAGGATACATTATTCCACTGTGAAAATCCTTTTCATTTCTCTTAAACACAGGTTCTAATCTCATATAATATGAAAAATTTCTTAGAAGTTTTAAATAATCAATATCTTCTAAGAATAAATTTTTAAAAGGAGATCTACATTCAAATCCTAATGTTTTATATACTATACCTCCCCAACAATTATTAGAAATAATACTTATATTACTTTTTTTTAAAAATATATAATTTTCTAAATTTAGATGAGGTATAAATATAAATTTAAGTGATAAAATTCTATCATCTTCTATATTCATACTGTTTAAAATTTCTTTTATTTCAAAAAAATATTTTGAACTCATAACAACAACATAATCAAATTCGATGTTTTTTATATTTATTTTATCAATTATTCTGTATCCATCAATTTTTTTCACGTTCGGCACTTTATCAGCTGTGATTCCAATTATTTCAAGTTGTTTTGTAATCTCAAAGTATTTAAGTCCATTATAATTTTTATTATAATCCGTTCCTGTTCCCCATAACAAAATTTTATACTTCATATTTTTAATTTCCTACTGTCTTTGATATTATTTCCCTTATATTATTTTTAAATGTCTCTAAAGAAAATTGCTCTTTATACGTCATATATGCTTTTTCGCCAATTTCAGAAAACTTTGCTCTATTGTTTAACGTCCATTGTATACATTCTTGTAAACTCTTTTCATCTCCTGATTTACACACCAAACCATTTTCATATGGTTTAATAATTTCGGCTGTCCCTGTCATATCTGATGCTATACATACCTTTTTATATTGCATTCCCTCCGCCATTACTACCGGAAGTGGATCATTTCTTGAAGGACATAATATAACATCAATATCACTATATAATTCTATTAATTTGTCATGTGACATTTCTCCCCATATTTTAATTAATTCACTACAATTTTCTAAAAAAATATTTTCTAATGTATTTTCTCCTATAACCCAAAACTCTGCTTTATCCTTCCATTTTTTTTTATTAATATTAATCACATTTAATAATATATCATGACCTTTACGTAAACTTACTGTTCCAATTATTGCATAAATAATTTTTTGTTTTTTTTCAACATTATCATTTAAAAATTTTTTGTATTCAAATATGCCATATTGCAATTTATTTATATTCACATATGGAAAAAATTTTTTCATTGAAGATATTGTTCTATTACTAACTCCATATATATATAAATTTTCCCTTGAGGTAATTTGCATTCCATTCTTCATCATTCTATTAAAAATGTCATCTTCCTCATGTAACCACCAAATAATTGTTTTATCTTTTAATTTATCAACAATTTTGTATAATACAAGTGTATTAACTATAATTAAGTCAAAATCATCTACTAATCTTTTAAAAACATTCTCACTCATTTCAAAATGTGAAAACAAAGTAACTGGTATTCCGATACTTCTATAGTCGTTTAATAATTGATCATCTAAAAGTGAATATACTTCTACATCATATTTATCTTCTACCAAAATCTTAGCCATATTATATAACACTAATGGTGCACCCGTTCTATCTAAAGAATGTGAAAAAATTATAATTCTCTTTCCATCCAAATTAGGTCTTTTAGCATCGTAACGTATCTTTGCCGGCTCATCTTTTAACCCTAATAGATGTTTTTCATCAACAATCTTATTTGTATCTATTCCTAACTCTTTAATTTGTTTTCTTATTTCATTATATGATTTTGTCATAACAACTATATAGTCAAACGTATACTTATTAATTTTGGATGGTGAAATCACTTTAATTCCATCAATACTTTTCCCCCATAATTCTTCACAATTATCAACAAATACAACAATGTCTTTTATATTCAAAAAGCGTTTATATTTATTAAATATCCTACCTATTCCCCATATAATAAGCTTCATTCTTATTTTCCTTTCATTTATCTTTCAAAATAACATTACAATTACTAAATACATCATATTTTTTCAACTGTATTGAAAATAAATTGACACATACTTTCTTTAATTCTTCTAAATAACTCTTATTCATGTTTTCACACTGAACAATCATTTTATTTAAAATGTTATATAGGCTATTCAATTCATCAATTGTATTACACTTTCCATTTCTTTCAGCAAATGCTTTATTAATAATTGAATATTCATCAATTGTCAAATCATAGCCGCTTTTTTTTATATGTTCATTTTGTATTTTTTTATATATTTTCTTTCTCTCAACATAATAGTCTTTAAACATTTTATCAGTAGTATTTGTATTATGTTTTCTCCACTTAGTTAATGGCTGTTCTATTGATGTCATAGTTCCTAACAATGCACAATCTTTATAAAATGCTAAATCTTGAATTCCATAGCAATTGTCTCTTATTTGCAATCCATTCTCAGTAAAAAATTTTTTTCTAAACATTAACGTAGAATTTGCAATATTAACCATTTTAAATAACAATTCTGCTCTTATAAAATTAGGATTGCTTTTAGGTTCATCACCATATGTAATTAAATTTCCATTTGAATCTATAGTTATACATCTTCCACCAAGAATATCAATATTAGTATGTTTACTCAAATAATCCACCTGTAATTGTAATCTATCTGGTAAGGAAACATCATCGTCATCAATTAATGCAATATATTTTCCGATACTATAATTAATTGCTTTGTTAGTTGAATATGCTATTCCCATATTTGAATCGTTCTTTATAACTCTAATGTTATCTAGATATTTGTATTTTTGAATTTTTTTCATAGTATCATCTGTTGAACAATCTTCAACAATGATTAGTTCCCACTTTTTATAAGATTGATTTATTATTGATTCAATGCTTTCTTCAATATATTTTTCAGAATTATATGCTGGCATAACAACACTTACAACTACATCTTTATCCATAATCATTCTCCTATTTTACAAACTAATATTCATTTCTTAACGCAATTTCTGTATACAGCAAATCCCAATTATCCACATCACATTTATTGTTATACCTTATAATTCTTGTATATTGCCATTCTTCATGTTCTAAATTATATATTTCTCTATTCTTTATGAACATGCTATCACATTCTAACAATTCAACATTTTCATTTGTCTTCATATAATTAAATATCACTTGAAACAGATCATTAAATATTTTATAATCCGAAACACTAAGTACCCTAATTAATTTTATTATATCTTTATCTTGTCCTGAATGTTTTTTTGCAAAAACAGTACTATACATAATATAACATTTGTTACCGTTTGGGGGAGTTACTTCTATACACTTAATTTGATATTCTACATTATCTTGATATCGCTTAGACACATCTTTATTAGTAATATCACAGGGTGAATGTATTTTTTTAATATCACAATTTAAATTACCTAACATCTTCATATCATAAAATCTCAGTTTTTTTAAACTCAAATCCTCAAATTTAAACATCTTCTTTTCTATCATTAATTCCTTGTAACTGGGTGTTGCATCTATAACAACATCTGTTTCTTTAAACAATAATTCTGTCACTTGAAAAATATAAATTCTATACTTATTATCTATTGCCCATGTTGTAGGATTCGATACTGTATAAAATTTTCCATTTTCTGATTTTACGCGATAATATATCATTCCAAAAAAACCAACAACATTATCTTCTTCTAATAACACATATCCATAATTTCCCTTTTTATATGAATACTCTTCGCTAAAATCATACGTAATCAATGGTTTTAGGAATTTATATATATCTAACTCCATCATGCATTGAAATCTATTATAGTTTCTTCTTAAACACCCTATAATACCACTTAAATACTTATCATCATATTTTTTCAATTCTATCAATGTCATGTTCAATCTCCATACCTATAGTTTTTCTAAAATTGTCTGTATTGAAATTACATTTAAATATCCCATTTTTTTTAGTTCTTTCTCTATATCTTTATAATCATTAAGCACTGTAACAATAATCAAATCAATGTTTTTTTTACCATTTTCTGGTTTAACTATATCTATTCCTTCTATATTGCATTTTACACTTCCACGATCTAGTATCTCTATGATATTAACATTTTTACAATTAATTATCATTTCATTTACTAACAATTTTCCAATTACGCCATATCCATATACTGAAATATTTCTTACATTGTTTTTTTGAAACCATGAAGCAATACTTATATTTTTTTGATACAAACAAATCCAATTTGCTAATAAACTATAAAATAGTTTATACTTTTGAAGCGTTTTTTCTCTTATATTCATCTCTCCAGTCAAGCCATTCTCTGCATCATTATTAACTTTTCTATATGTTTCGAAATAACAATTTGATTGATTCAATTGACATGCTCTATATTTTGCAAGACTATTTACTCGTATATTATAAGGTGATATTTCAACCTGGTCCTTATGACATTTTATTAATTGTTCTTTTTTTTTCATAACATCTGTTATATCAAGATAATGTGTGACATCATGAAATGGTACATGAACTTCATACTCATATATCTCAACTTTTGCGCCACATTTTTTTTTAATTTCTTCTAACGAATACATAAATGCAGCTGTATGATCAGAATGATTATCATCTCTCCATGGCAAAAAAATTTTAGTAAACTGTTCAAAATTTATATTTTTTGTGCACTCTTCTATGCCCATTAATTCACCATCTGGATAACCAAGCCAAATATAATCATCTATTCCAGCCTGTGTCATTTCATCTATAAATTGAATTTTCCTAACATTTTTTTCATATTCAGGTTTAACATTAATATTTCCTTGGGAACCATCAGTTATTACAACAACACTACATTTTTCAGGATATAATGATAATAACCCTCCACATCCTATACATTCATCATCTGGATGTGGAGCTATTATAAGTATTTTATCTTCTTTGCTAACACTTAATGATATTGCTGGCATGTATTTTTTCCTCGTCTTTTTTTATAATACACTTTACTTTCTTTATAAAATTATAGTTTTTATAATTCATATGAACTTTTATTTGGATAAATACTATTTATTGCAGTTTCAATCTCAAATATTATTTCGTTATAATTGCTTAATTCTATTGAATCATTTAAGCAAATAATATTGAATTTTTTTCCCTTAATATATTTAATAACTGTTTTATAATTGTTCTGGCTCAACAAAAAAGATTTTCCAACGGTCTTTCTAGGATAAAACTTTCCTGAACACAATTGCCATGCTTGCGCTAGATATTGACTTACATCTGAATAATTTCTAAATTTATTTTCTGAGCCTTCATCACACAACTCATATTCTTGTTTCCATATTTCTTCAAATGTTTTTTTCTTAAAAGAATTTGCTAAATGTCTATTAGAAAAATCATCAAAAGTATAAAAATATGACATACATATATTTCTAAAAATATTTTTTCCATATTTTATATTAAACCATTTTGAGAAATATTTTTTTTGGACCTCTCGTTTATTAAAATGTTTGTTAATAATTGCCATATTATTTACCCTACAATATTCAAAACTATTAACAATTTTTTCTCTAATTTTAGGTGCAAATATTCTCTCTACAGCTTCATCACATACACAACCATTTTTAAAAAAATACTCTTTTTTCATATATTCAAGTGGAAAAATATCATCATTAAACAAAATAAAATTTTCACTTAAATCTTCTATTCTAAATAGATTCATTTCTATTGTGTTTGAATTAAATGTTGGTAAATACTTTTTAGGAATAAAATCTTCATGGAAAACAACTCTCAATTTAGGGTTGTCAATATTTAAAAAATGAGGTATTTGACCATCTGTAACAAAAAAAATCTTATTTACCCATGGCATACATTGTTCAACAGCTCTAAACCAATATTTCAAATCAATTCCAACCCTATACCTTGAATCTACTGCACATTTTTTTTGAAGTTCATTTGCATTACACAAATATTTATTTTTTTTATTTAACCAGTCTACGTCATGCCCATCAACCCAAGGAATTACTATATCTACATTGTCCATTTTTACAGCCTCTTTACTTTACTATAATTAAATAATAATATATTACTAATTCTACTTACCTATTACCAATGAGCCGCAAGTATCTGATATAGGAACTTTAACTAATTTTTGTCCTACTTCCAGTTCATAATCCTTTACCGCTTTCTTTATACCTCTTAACTCTGGCACATTATAATCATGCAATATTATATACCCCCCCTCATTAATTCTGGGATAAAAATATCTTAACCCTTCCAATGCCGGCATATAAAGATCACAATCTATAGATACCAAACAATATGATATCTCTTCCTCCGGAATTGTATCCGGAAAATATCCCTTTCTCAAGACACAATTATCAGGATATTTCATTTTCTTTAACACAAGCTTTTCACTTGTATTCATAAAATTGTTCACTTCCTCAAACCACTGTTTTTTTGAAAAATCGTTTGTTAAATCTACATCAATATCCTTATTGTCAAAACCACAAAATGTGTCAAACAAATATAATTTTTTACAAGGAAACTCCTCATTCATATATTTAGAAAAATCTCCTCTATAAACTCCTAATTCTGCTAATTCTCCATTAATGTTATTCTCTTTAATTTCTTCAATTAGAAGTTCTAATGTAGCATACCTGCAATACTCATTAGATGTAATATATAAATTAGTAGAATCAATCTCTTTTTCATATATCTTCATTTCTTTTTTCATTTTTCTTGTCATAACATATTCTGGTTTACATAATTCTATCTCGTACTGCATTGCAAATTTTTCATCATATGCTATATCTATTTTCCCATATGCATTAATATACTGTCTATATAGTATAATATTTTCAAAAACTAATTTATCTTTAGAAATTCCTTTATCTAAGCACTCATATACTGTTTCTAAATACGAATTTGCAATATAAATAATATCAATTTCACTATCTATTTTATCTATTCCTATAACTCTTTCTCCTAAGAATTCTGATTTGTCTGGATTTGTTTCTATAAAATATTCCAGCTTTTCATTTTCAAAATCATGCCATTCATAAAATACTCTACCAACATTACCAGTTCCATATATTGCAACTTTTTTCATATATCTACCTCTTTAATTTAATATTTTTTATAATTCTATATCATAAGATTTATCCTGAATTATTCACGAAGCAGTATCTAAATTAAAAACTGCATCTTGAACCTTTAAATTTGATCCATGAAGCTTGAACTAATCTCTTTTGACCAAAAAAGGGCATAAAATTCCTATAGCAAGGTTTTGAGCGATTATCCAGCTGTCAAGGTTCGTTAATAGTTGCTATTCCAGCTGCACCTGCAGTTTGCTGATATTATATAGAGTCTCGTAGAACTCATCCTTATAAGGGCAGCTGCTACACAGCTTGAATGTTATATATCGTGCTGAATGTATTGCTTTTGCATCAATCTTCAGCAGCTTTAAACGGACGGTATCGATGCGTTGTTTACGCATATTTGCTGATAACGCCAATCGTCTAAACCAATTAAATATGTTATAAGCAAGTGCATGTATTTGAAGTCTGTTGGCATTCACTATTCTTGTATGACTACTCACTGAAGCAAAGTCAAAACCTGATTTGCTTTCTTTGATGAAGTTCTCCATCAGACCTCTTTTGCAATAAAACCTTATGAGGTATTCCGGCGATGAGTCCATGTTTGTGACAATAAATGTATACATGTAAGTCATCTAATTTTCAGGTTTCTCCACCTTATAGACAACACGTCTTTCATAAGGCCAAGATGCTGCCTGATACATGAATTCGCCATAAACTACAGCATAATCAACTTTGTTATCTCTGGTGATATCATCAAGTTCATCAATCAGATATGCAGCTTTTCCACGGAGATTGTTATTCTCCTTAAGCCAGATGACGTAACGAGTTCCATTTTCTTCACATTGCCGGTAAAGTTCTGGTGTAGCGAACCCGCTGTCACCACGAAGCAGTAAATTGATGGATGGGTAATCTGCCAGATATTCATCAAGGACAGGCTGAAGAAAATCAACCACACCAGTACATGAATACCTGGTTCCGTCTCTTAGCTGGATTTTAATTAAATCACCTGTTATTCCGTCATAGCAGACAAGTGGGTGATATCCGTTGCTTTGATAATGAAAGTAAAAGGCTCTTGCTTCCTATTTGCCATAAGCATCAAGAAGTGTTGAATCTAAATCCAGTATAACAGACTCAGGCACCTGAATGCTGTAGATTTCTTTTCTAAGAATTCGGCTTATCGAAAGGAACTGATTTAAGGAATCTTCATCCAGACGATTATGAAATCTTGAAATAGTTGGCTCTGATGCCAAAGCCTCTTTGTTCAGCACTGCTTTAAACACAGGATCATTGGTAAGTTCATCTGAAGCATCATCTTCAAAGTAACCAGCAATGATCATATATATCATCTGAAGGAGATTATCCTTGTCAGTGTGATATCTAAATGATGCAGAATCATTGGTCTTAAAAGAACGGCTAAAAAGTCTGTCAATGCCAATTTTGCTTACAAATTCTTTGATAAGAAGTAAGCCTGCATCGGAGGATAAATCACCTCCATCAAAATTTATTTTAATCTGTCTATTGCTTTCTAGTGATAAGGTGTTTACAATACTCATAAAGGGCTCCTTTGTTTGGGATTGTTAAGACTTTGAACACCTTAATTTTACCACAAATGGATGCTCTTTTTTCATTCACTTGATAGGTGAAAAGCAATATTCAGCTAAAATACAGTAACTATGTGGCTTTCAGCCACTTTCACGGCTGATCCGTGAATAATCTAGGTTTATTAAAATGGCAATACCAAACGCAGGACAAGGATTTAAAACCGGATTTTATGCCAGAGAGAATGGATGGATATTGTGATATCATGGAATTTAAGATGCCGAATTTGGATGGCAAATGTATTGTGGGTACAAATGAGAGAATATGTCTGATTATGTTGTGATAGATATTATTGTATATGAGAGAGGAATGTAGGTTATTGTGAAAAGAAAGATTGTGAATATGGGGACGATAGGAATAGTAGTTATAATTCTGCTGGTTGGTGTCTTAAATTATAAACAGGCGGCAGAAACCAAAATGAAAAAGATTGAAACAGAGGAAAACAGCGTAAGAGAAAACAAAACAAATTATACAAACGAACAGGACAGCAACAACATATGTGAGTTAGTAAAGAAAGTTGATTTTTCGTCAAAAGAATATTCGATTAATTGGGAGATTTATACAGATCAGGTGGCACTGGCATATAAAGAGAACTTTTATAGGATCATTACAAATCAGATGCCATTGGAGTATGAAGAAGAAAAGGCTGTCTATTTTCGGGATCATCTACGAGGGATATCTGATTTAGATGACATGGAGTTTATAGAACAATTTGTAAAAGAAACAAGATATCGTTTTATTGATTGTGATGGGGATGGACTTCCAGAATTGCTAATGGACATTGGAATAAATGGTTTCTGCATATTAAAGTATCTTGTGGAAGAACAAAAAGTGGAAGTTTATCACTGGCTGAACGAATATGAAGTACTTCTTGGTTCGAATCAGATAGGATACTGTAATTCTACGAGTGCAAATAATACCCGATATGGATATAAAACATTGAATAGGGCAGGAGAAGTGGAGAATGAAATTTATTTTACTGCTTATTATGGCGAGACTGGAATAGAATATGAAATTTATATATTCGGAGATGAAAGTATGAGCGGGCATCTGAATCAGGAACAATGGGATGAAGTGACAAAAGACTTTTTTACAATGCTTGATTGCCCTGTTACTATGGTAACGTATGAGGAAGCTTTCGGGAAAAATTTTACTGGAACAGAAGCGCTGCATGGGAATACTGATGAGGCAATGAGGGCATATGATGAGTTTTTGTCAGGAGAGAGAGCGTTGGAAAATTCTGGTGGAAGTACGATAGCAGATATGGATGATGGAAGTATGAAGTATCTGACGTGTGACATAAATGGAGATCATATACCGGAGTTACATATTCAGACATCGGGAGATTATTATATTCTTGCATATCAAAATAATGTGCTGTTTGTCTTTCATGAACAGGTGGAAGAAACATTAAAATGTTATGGTGTTTGTAAAAATGGCGAGATTGTGTATAAATATACAAAAGAAAATAAAGAAAGCTATTCCTTTTATAAATTTGAGTTTTCTGGAAATGCGTTTAAAACAATTGCATTTTACAGGAATGATAGTAATGGAAATGGTGTATATGATGAGAATGATGAGTATGAATGTAATGAAACTATTTGCACGTTTGAGGAGTGGACTAGCAGTGCAGAAGGATATTTCAGTATCGATAAAAATGGAGATGTGCAGATTTTGC
>OGMV01000111.1_pt1 | contig 55072 bp, 39 predicted proteins | sample 1573341 | NCBI WGS metagenome assembly OGMV01 (sample SAMEA2581994, study PRJEB24529) | metagenome | biome: Human gut stool | place: China | collected 2011 | reverse complement strand
GAAAATTTCTATTACCCTTATACATAATAATATTAGTTATATCTTCTTCCGGATTCATTGCTTCTTCTGTTAAAGCGACTGATCAGAGAATAGCTCAAATCACCAGTGAGCTGAGTACACAGAAAGTCATTCAAAAACACTGCGATTCTTACCGGCTCTGCCGTAAAGTGATTGAAGATTGCAAATCTGCAAAAAATCCAAAAGCTTACCGTACCAAGCATCAGGCAGAATACCAGCTCCACGATTCACTAAAAAAAGAGCTGCAAGATCAATGTCATTAAGTTAATCTAAAAATTAAAAAAAGCAGAATGCAAGTAGGTAAAATCTCACTTGTATTTTGCTTTTTTCATTTTGTTATCTGTTTTTTTGCACGGCAAACAGACAGATGGATTGTACATCTGTCTAGCCTCATATGTGATTTCTGTCCGTCGGACCAAGAGTTTGCTTACAGCTTCCTTCAGATTCTACCTTACGATAGACACCCTTGCTGTTCAGCTATACACTTCCTTGTCGCCTAGGCGTGTTCGGGACTTTCACCCGTTAGAGCGCGCCCATGGCGCACAAACTAAAATATCGCCAGCCATAGCATGGCTGACGATACAAAAATTTATTATTTTTTATTGTCCTCTTGACGGGGAGCATACCATTATTATAGTGGTTTATTTTTTTTATTCCAATGCAACAAACATGTAAAATGTCTGATGTATTTTTGCAAGTTTTGTTCCATAGCAGTGTTTATCTTATTTTCCGTCTTCTTCTGAAAAACAGAATCATGATAATACTTATGGCAAATAGTAACCATACATGCCTGCTTGTTTCCAGACGAACCCCTGTTTCCGGTATTAATTGTGTGTTTTCGTTTGTGATTTTTAACTCAATCACGTCTCCTCGTGCAGCCTCAATCCGCTGCTTCATGACAGCTGTATTTCCATTCGATGTTGCCTGCACTGGATTTGAATACTTATCATTCTCTTCTTTTTTAGAAATCGAAACAGCGTATTTTGATGTATCAACAGTTTCTGTTATTATGATATCCGAAGATATATCTACATTTTTTAATGTAACTTTATCTCCATGTTTCAAAGAAGTTCTAATTGTCTTGCTACGCAGCTTTTGACCATCTTCCCAATAGAGAATTTCCATATCAAATGGCTTCTTGCGGTTTCCAAGTGGACCAGTGACTTCCTTTGTAATCTCAACCGTCACCCCGCCTTTTTGCGGATGATTAACGATATGTCTGTCCGAAACAGCTCTCCAGGTATTTGTCATCGATGATTTCTCATATAGGAATAAAATATCGGATTCTACATCGACCATATATAAATTAAAGTTATCCTGATACTGTGTTTTGGTTTTATCTGCTTTGTCCTTTTTGTTTGGAGTAACAGATTCTACCATCCAGTATCGTCCGTTCTCAAAGTCCTCCGGTAATTGAAGCATTCCATTTTCATCTGTTTCTAAGGAACGATACGTCGTACACGTTTTTCCATCCTTTTTCAGAACGATATCGTCCTTGCTCTGTGTATTGTCATAATCTACTGTATATCCTGTATCATCTGCATATTCTTTCGTAACATCATCATACGGTACTTTATAGAACAGAAAACCTGCACCAGCAAGTCGGTTTCTTAGAAGATCATCCGTCTTTAAGAAACTTCGTTCAGCAAGATTGAAATGCAGATTCTGCACTTCCAGTTCCATCTTGGAAACATCCTTGAACTCATTCTCATCCTTCGGGAATAATTGTTGCCCATTTGAATCGAAATACTGAATCTCTGGATAAATAACTTCATAATATAGGAAACCATCCCCGTATTCCGAAGAATAATGTGTCTTTCCTATCTCGATTTCTTCCACCTTATATTCCACCGGAATTCTGTCCTGGAATAGTGGAACATTGTCGACTGTGTGTTCCCATCCGTTCTCTTCATTCAGCAAGAATTCCTGTCCTGTAGAAATTCCATTCTGATACAATCTGATTTTCACCTGTTTTTCCGTCAGTGCATCATTTGGATTTTCCCATGTCTTTTTGATATGCAGAGTGCCTGTTTTAGCAAAATTTCGGATATTAAGACTGGTATCTCCCCGCTGAAGCAGAACAGATTTTCCGTCTATCTTACCATCAACTGGTGCCTTAACAGCCTCCTGATTTTCGTTAGCCTTCCTATCCACCAGTTTTGCATCAGTGATTTTGAATGCTCCATTGGCAATCTCAACTGTGATCTGTATATCTCCTGTGTCTACATATCCCGTCGGTAAGTTTGTCTCTCGCAACAAATACGTCTCAGTTGCTGTTCGATTCTGTTTGTTCTCATCTTGTAACGGAATATGAAGTTGTGCGATTCCGTATTTATCAGTTGTTACCGCTTCCTCCTCAACACCGTTCTTACTAACAGCAAAATTGATCTTCTCCATTCCTTGTCCGGTAGACTCATCAAATTTGTTCAGTGTGAGTATTCCCTCTTTCTGATAACGGTTCTCCAATTCAATAGTAAGAGTTTCACCACCGCGTCCAATTCCACGTCCTGTGAATTTAATTCCACTTTCTGGATATGCTTCCCATGAATTTACATTATCTCCTTCTTCATGAGAATTGCGAACATTGTACCAACCTGAAAATTTCACATTCGAATCTTTTGGCTTATAGTTGTACTCTTTTAATGTGTATTTCCAGAATGAGTCCGCCTTAACGATCCACGTACAGCTTGTATGTGTTTCATCTGTCCATGTACCTACAACTTCTATTGGAGCATCCTCCGCTTGCGGAGCTTCTGCATCCGGTTTCTGGCTATCTTCTGAAGGAAGCACAAGTTTCATATGCTCATGAAATGCAGGTGGCTGCGGTTTTCCATCTAAAAGCTTTTCATCCATATCTACCTGGATATAATAATCTTTCTTGACTTCCTCTATTGCTTCCGGCATTCCGACAAAATCTTTCTTTACTGTCAGGTAACCATTTTTTGCTACAATACGTCCGTCAATATGCCACCCATCGGACATTTCACTTTTGAAAGAATACCAATAAATGGTGAAGAATTCGGTATCTAATTTCGATGGCGGAATCTCCCTGTCTCCGATACGAATCATACGTCCGCTTTCACGAATTGTCTGGAATACCTCTTCATCGGAAGGAATTCTATCTATCTTGTAGATATAGTCTCCATTTCCAATATATCCCTCATCTGGTTTAGTTCCCTGCAAAAGTTCTTGCACTCTCTTATTTCCATCCGCATACTGTTCCCACGTAGATGGATTCTTATTTCCAAGAACTGGAACATCATGCAATATACTTGCCTTCACATTACAGTTTGCCACGGCAACCGCACTTGTATAATCGTCTACATTCGTGGTTGGTAATGCTACCGAACCATCTTCCGGCATCGCTGACTTACAGATATAAAACTGTACCTGTTTTCGATTTTGGTTACTCACCTTACGCCACGCTGCATAGAGGGTGATTGGCTGTCTTGCATTATTATTTATAAGATCAGAAATAGAATCCCCTGCACCGCATTCCTGCCACTTTCCGTCTTTGTTTCTGTAATCCCAATGATCGAATTCATACTGTTCCAACTCTTTGCTGTCATTATCTTCATGATCATAAACCAGAGGATATGGTGACTTAACGTTATGTTTTCCAGCTTCTATTTCATTCTCATAATCATCTGTATGTCTTGTCTTATTCTCAACCTGAGGGGTCAACTTAGCTTCCTTAGGAAGTTTCTTCATATAACGAGTTGTATTATAGATAACCCTGACTGCCCCAGACTCCAGCGGTTTGTCTGCGATCACCTCATAAGATGAGTTAACATTCGGAATTTCAAATTTTACCTTATCATCTCCGGACGGTTCCGGAAGAACCTCATTTTCGTCCCTGTCATTAGATGTACAACTCCAGACAATCTCCTTGCCATAATACTCACCTTCTAAACTTGCCCTCTTTGGTACTTCCACAGTATATGCTTCCCCATGGCCTACATACTGTCTCTTAATCGCCTCTCTTTTGGTCAGGTTCAGTGGATCCAACACTTCAATCAGATGAAAACTTCCCTCTACACTGAAATGTCTTCCTGCCAGCCCAACCTGAGAAGAAAGTCCTGTCAAACGATCAAAATAATTTTCGATTCTGTCTGGATTCAGTGGGTTTGGCTGTGAGAAATAATAGACAGATACATCTTTCCCGTTTTTCAGGACAGGAATATACCATGTACCATCGTTGTCCTTATAAGGGTGCTGTACAAACACACGGCTGTCTGTCGCATAACCAAACAGAATCTTCTCTTTCTGATCTGCGCCGGGCTCCAGCTTGCTCGGAGTGAAACCAAACTCACTGTAAATTTTAGAAATCGTATCATCTGGTGTAGCTCGCAAATAATAACGACTGGCTCGGCCACTGTTTGCTTTGATTATGTAATGCTGCTCAGCATTAATATTTTTTATCAGCTTATAATGTCCATCGATAAATACATAAAAACTAATATTTGCTTCTTTTGTTGCTGCCGGTTTTTCTGTATTATCAGGAACAATCACATATGGACGTACTGCATCATCTGGCTTAATAGTAAAGCTCATGGTATGCTTTGCTTCATTTTTACTCCATGTAACTTCTGAAAGAGTACCATCTTCCTTTCTGCATTCCCAGTTTATATCCTGCGTTTGTTCTTCTACACGCGGCTTTGTACTAACTGTTCTTGTAAGTGTTGACTTTCTTGCAACAAAATCAATTGCCGGAAGATCACGCAAAGCTGTTTCGCTGTAAACCTGTCCATCTTCATCCTGTACTGTCACACTGTAAAAACCGTTATATCTATGATCGTCGTGTTCGAATAAGGTCTTTGCACTCATGGTATCAATTTTTTCTCCATTTGGCAGGTAATACACATCCATCGGCTCTCCGGACTTTCCTATATAAATACATTCATGACCTTCTATCGTGTATTTCCCTGCATTATGGATTGTATCGTAATCTCTCTTGGAATAATAAAAACGCTCTTTTGCTTCATTTTGAATAGAACCATCGTAATGAAATTTTTCAAAATGCTTTTTTAACTCATCATTAGAAATATAATAGTAAACTGTTCCCGGCTTTGTTGTAGTATCTTTTATAACAGGAATTTCTTCGTTTAGAACATTATATCTCTCATTATTTACAAAAGTATAGAATTTAATGTTCAAGGTTGCTGGTGCAAAAGTGTTGCATGCAACCGTATATGGTTGCTCTATCTTTCCAATAGAAAAGGTTAGTTTATCGCCCTGTTTCACCGGAGAAATTGTTTTATTTTCATCCTCACTGGCACAAAGCCAGTCGCTTTCCTCCGTATCTCCAGGATCAACGGAAATTGTGACCGCAGAATCTTTCTTATAGTAACTCACAGTTCGATTTCCATCCGGATTGATCACTGTAACCGAATAGAAACTGTTCTTATTCTGCTTCATCTGGTCTGAATTATTATCCGGAATTTTTTCGCCATCAGATGCTCCTTTTGGCATATAATAAACGTCTGTTGGTACAGTTGCTTCCTGCTTGTCCAGGTTATAAGATACATATTGCTGTCCTTTATAAGTTACCACTGTCGCCTGTGCTAATGTCTTCTCACCACGGACTGTATATGGAAAATAATTTCCGGACTGTGTTTCCTCTGCATTCAAGCCGAACTCTCTATAAATCTCAGCAAGATCACTGACAGATAAATAGCATCTGCCCTGACGGTTCCATTTATACACCTTTTTCAGAGAATCAGCCGGCAGCTTTCGAACCTCATTGTCTGCATATATATAAAACTGAATGTCAAAGGCTGTCTGATCCGCTCTCTGGATCACATAAGACTGTGTGATCTTTCCGATTGTGAACCTCGTCTGGTTCCCTGATTCCCGTATACCATCTATCACCTTATCATCTGTTCCCATACAGGTCCATTCGATCTGGTCTGTCTGGTCCGACAATTGGGGATTAAAATCAGCCACAGCTTCTTCCACTACAGTTCCTGTTAATGCATAACGAATCCGATCCTGCCCTTCTCCCTTTACCTCTACGGAATAAAACGAGTTGTCCTTTTTTACAGAATCTTTTAAATTTAATGCAAAGCCTTTTCCATTTGGAAGGTAGTAAACATCTATCGCTTCCCCTTGTTTATTCTGTCCATAATTGTAAGAAACATATGTCTTTCCGGATTCTGTGTCTGTATAAACTTTTCCGTATTCTATCCCGCTTTTTCCCCGGTATGCAGACACAAACTTCTCATCTGCAACAGGATTCTGCCCATCACTTCCTTTTACAAATCCAAATTCTTCATATATCAGGAGCAGGTCCTCAATGGAAACACCATAGTAGGTAGTTCTTCCGTCTTTCCATGTTGCAATGCCGGTAATGTCATTATGCTGAAGCTTTACCTTGTTTCCATCAATAATGACATAGAAATCAATATCAAATCCTTCGGAAATCTCCTGAAGTTTCGGTGATTCCTCTTGTGCAATCTGCTCCTCGAAGGCTTTTTCTTCTTCTGAAAGCTCTCCCTGGGATGGAGTAATTTCTTCCTCCGGAATCTCTTCTAATGGCGGGGTGATTTCCTCTCCAGGAGTCTCTTCTAATGGCGGGGTGATTTTCTCTCCAGGAGTCTCTTCTGATGGCGAAGTATTTTCTTCTTTCGACGTCTCTTCCGACAATGATGTACTTTCCTCCGGAATAAAATCTTCTGTGCGCATTTCACCCTCTTGAGTACTATTTATATTTGGAATATTCTCTTCTTCCACTGAAACTGCCAAAACTGTCGTTCCTGCGCTATTCATGCACAAAACCAATAAAAGTGTCCAGGCTATCCATCTTAGCCATCTCTTTTTCCTCTTCACACAAATTCCTCCTAAAAACATATTTTCCTTTTCTCAACTATCTGCCTTTTTTATCCATTCCTTCTGCATTGCCGCTGCTATAAAGCACTGCAATAGTTTTTTTGAAAATACACCACATTCACCGTTGGCAATCATTCTTATGGCTTCTTCATGCTTTAATTTTCTTTTATAGGGGCGTACACTGACCAATGCATCATAAGCATCCACAAGGCCTACTACCTGAGCACAAAGTGGTATTTCATCACCTTTTAGTCCATCCGGGTAACCAGAGCCATCATATCTTTCATGGTGATATCTGCATATTTCATAGCTATACTTATTAAGTTTTTCTGTCGTAGCTCCTCGTGGAAACCGCAATGTCATCTCTGCCCCTGTAAGAGGATGCTGCTTTACAATTCCCATCTCATCAGCTGTTAATTTACCGTTTTTGTTCAATATCTCTATCGGCACACGGATTTTTCCAATATCATGAATTGGAGACAGATGAGAGACATTTTCTATTTCTTCCTCTGTAATCCCATACTCCGGATAGTTTTTCTGTAGTTGAAGATACACTTGTTTTGTATAAAAACAGATATCATCCTGATGTTCTGTTTCTATAAGATTATTGTGATTCAACACTGCAGCCAGAAGCGAAACCATTTTCCAATACTGTTTTGTCTCATCCTGTGCTTTTTGTCTTAATTCCCGTTCCATATTTACAATTGTGTTAGGAATAACTTTTGCATTATGGAATGTAATAACAGCAGTTTTCTCATTTTCATCCACAAATCTTTTTACTTCCATCCAAACATAAGTCTCTGAGTTTTTCTCGCTTCTTCTTTGATAAACGATATCTTCTTCTGAACAGCCCTTTTTCAAATGCTCTGTCAACGAATCGCTTTTCAAAAATTCCTGAAGTTTTTCACAATCTTTTTCACATACATATTTTTCACAATATACTTTCAGAAAATCATCATATGTTCCTGCATTTTTTACATCATCATAAATCCCCCTGTTATGAGAATAGATACATTCATAACTGTTTTCCGCTAAATTAACTTTCAGAATGATATAAAATCGCCCAAAATATTCATCTTTCCCAGGTCTGATAATATCAGAGATTTTCACATTTTCTAATCGGTTATTGTAAGTGTTCTGTAAGTCCAATAAGACTTGATGTACTTTACAGCAATCCGTATAGTTTCTGGAGCAAAATCCATCCTTTTCAAGACAGCGACTGATTGCCATTGTTGATTCCATACATGATATGACATCAAATAAAGAAATTTTTTCTGGATTTTTGGCAAGGGCATATCCTCCACTGATACCTTCAGAAGCTGAAATAATCTTCTCTTTTTTTAACTGCTTTGTGATTTTTGGAATATAGCTCTCCGGAATCTTTAATTCAGAAGCTAATTTTGCCGTTGTAACCCTGCGCTTTTTTATTGCCAAATAACAGACAATCCTGATTGCATAATCCGTTGTATTAGTAAGCTGCATAGGTGCTCACCTCTCTCTCTTTTCTTTGTTCCGTACATAAACTCATTGATTGAAAAAGGAAGAATCATACTTTTCACTCACACATTTCAAGCATAATATTTCTGTTTCAGATTCTGTAGTTTCTGTAGTATCTGTTTCCTGCTCCGGGTCTTCTGTCTTCGATATTTCTGACTCTTTTTCCTTTTCTTTCAATGCATAAGTCATAGTCAGTTTTTGTCCATCTGCAAACTTATTGGCATTGATATTATCGGAACTCCAATAAACCGTATCTTTATATACTCCTATAAAGGAACAGTCTGCATCATTTACTTTTGCACTCTTAAATTCATAATCTTTGTCAGAAATATTTAACTCTGAATGATCTGATATTTTTCCAAGCTCAATGGTCTCTGGTGCTCCTTCAATCGCATTGCCGGATTCATCTACATATTCCACCAATTTTGTGGTCGGTACCTGACCATTTGAAGTTGCTTCCTGTATTTCTTTCTCCAGCTTCTCCACTTCTATGCTATCCGGAATCTGTTCCTCAGTTTCTGCCGATGTCTCAGTTTCTGTTTCTGATGTAAATTGCTCCGAAGTTTGCTCGGTTTCTGTCTGTTGTGCATCTGTCTCACTTGTAAATGCTTCTGTATCTTGTGTTTCTTCCTGCTCTGTAACCACTGATGTTTCATCTTCTGATGCACTTACGGTTTCCAGATTCATAAAACAAATAGAAAAGATTAGAAGCCAGGAACATGCTATTTTCAAATATGTTTTCCAATTCTTATGCCTCATTTTTCGCATCTCCATTCCTGTTCTTCTGCTTCTCCATGAGTAATCCGCAAAGGCAGATAACTGAGCCAAAGAATAAGAACAAATAGCCTGCAACCGGACTATCATCGCCTGTCTTTACCGGCGAACCATTATGAATAATATTCTTTGATCTTGGGGAAGATGGAACCGGGTTTTGATTTTTACCAGTTTGACCGGTATACGAGTTTTTGAATGAAACCTTCGATACTTTATCTCCATTTTCATTTTTGACCACTGTTACCGCCATCAGTTCATTATTGGAATCAAAGAATCCTTCAATCGTTACATCATAGGTTTTTGAATCATATGTATAATTTTCTTTATTCTCTGTTGCCTGGTACAGCTTGTAATGATATTCTCCTGCCTGTCCGACATTCATAATCAGCTCTGTAGAAGAATTACCACTCATATTCCAGGTAAATGTTCTTCTATTGCTTCCCTCCGGCATTGGATTTTGTATCTGATCTGCTATTAAAACATAAGAGCCTGTTTTGTCAGCATCTGCAGAATTGTTTACTTCAAATATCTGTTCCACTGGTATTTTCACTGTTGTGTTTCTGTCAGCTGCCAGTACTGGTCTTTGAACACCCAGAAAGAATATCATGGACAGGAATATAACCATGGCTATTTTTGTCAAACGTGTTATTCTCATGCTTCTCCCTCTCCTTCTTTCTTCTTGTTTCTTTTCTTTTCTATCTGTCTTGCTATCAGAATCAGTACAAGGACAATCAGGATGAACCATACAATAACTGGCACTTTTCCTACTGCATTTTTCAGTTCATCAATTCCTGTACCTACGTTTTTGGCTTTTTCTTTTTCCGGATATATCTGATCTGTTAAGCGTCCCACCAGGATATTTCTTCCATTTGTCATATCCGATGTACAGGTGGTCAGCAAAACCAGATGATCATCTTCCGTTATATTCATATCTCTTTTATATAAAACATTGTTCTCGATTTCCTGCAGATACTCCTGTTTCGCTTCTGGTGTGTCCAGACACACATTGAAAATCGTTTCATTATAGGCATCTACCTGCATCAATGCATAGAATTCGATTCCATGGTCTTTTCCGTCAAAGAACAGATTTCCATATGGATGTTCGTTGAAATACTGTTCTTTTGTAAATTCACCGATATCTCCAAACATCATGTGTTTTTCCATATGGTGACCATATATAATATTATCAAAATCCGAAAAATCCGGCTTATTTGCACAATGTAAAAAGATTGCTCCGCTTAAGGAATAGTTTCTTTCCGCATCTGTATTCATATAAGTATCATCATTGTCCGTCTGCACCAATGGATAATTGATATTTGTGTCATTCACTCGTATCCATCCAATCACATCCGAATTGATTTTCTGTAATTCTTCAAAAGATTTCGTACTCTTTTCAGTAGGAATATATGCTTCATAATTTTTTGCATCTGCAGTCTGATATACCTGATGGGAATCCCACAGCATATAACCGGAGAGAAACATAGCTGCAAGAATCAGTGATAATGCTATAAAATTTACAATATGGTCTAATCCTCTGATAATTCCTTTCAGCACTTTCTTCATCCGAAGCATATGTACAAGTTCCTTTCACCATTTCTGTTTCTTTTATATTTATCAAAGCTGGTTCATCTGACCAATTTGCTCGCAAAATTAGCAAAAAGGGATGCGGCGGAGCAACGCCGCACACATCCCCTTTCCTGGTTGCTATATTTTATTATTTCTGTAATCTTCTGCGTTTGAATCCTACAAAAGCGATCAGTGCTACACCGCAAAGTGCAATCATCAGAACGTATGGAAGAGTGTTCATGATGATACCAGTTACAGGTACATCGTTGTATGTATTGGTTACATCAACGGTATTCTGTTTCTGACCTAATTTTTCATTATTATTTACCGCTGTAAGTTCTGTGTTGTATGATGTTGCAGCAACAGGAGTCAGCTTAGTACCATTGATAGTGATTTCAGCACTACCTTTATAGTTTTTAGCTGCAGACTCTTTTACGCTAATTGTTGTTCCTACAGGAACACCAGTGAATTTCATGTTTGCATTTGCTTTCAGCTTGAATGTGTATGTTCCGCCTTCACCAAGCGTAACAGATTTTCCATTAGCATCTTTGATTCCGCCAAGTGTGTTTGCATCTGTTCCTTTCGGGAATGCAAAGGTTGCTGTGAAAACGAACTCATCGTCAGGAGTTGTTGCTGTACCATTTGCATTAATAACTGCTTTAGATACCTTCAAAGATCCATTATCCGGATAAGTCGGATCTGGATTTGTAGGATCTGTACCTGTACCAGCTTCCTGTACATAGGTGTTAGTGAATTTAAAATCATTATCATCTGTATTGCTAATGTCCACTTTACCAGTTGCAGTCTGTCCTGCATCATTCTTAGTCTTATTTACAACGATGTTAGAGATTTCAGGACCATTTTTTCCATCAGTAACATATACGTCCATCGTGTATTCAGCCTGTGACATGATCATTTTTTCATGATCACCATTTGTTACTGCCGGAGTTACTGTATCAGACTCTTTTACAGTATACTCATACTTACCGGCTTCTTGATATGTTGGAAATGTAATCTGACCTCTCTTAGATTTTGTTCCCGTTTCATCAGCTGTAAACGAAATCGTCGGCATCGTTACTACAGCATCCGTTGTAATGATACCAGTTCCTGTTTTAACCTGCTCTGCAGTAAAGCTAAATGTCTCAGCCTTTCCGACCTCAGTATTGTAGGTCTTAGTAATCCAAGCCTCTGTTGTCTTGACCCCAGGTGCCGCAAATGTTGGCATTGCCATTCCCATCGTCATGGCACCAGCAGCAACAACTGCGAGCACTTTTTTGAACATTTTGTTCATGCTCATAATGATTCCTCCCTTGTAGATAAAATATTATTTGTTTTTATTTGATTAACGGAGGAGGGGATTAGAGTCCTCTGGTCCGAATAACCGCAATCGCTTTTCCTTTGACATCTTTAATATTAATACAGCCATAGATTCTGCTGTCTGACGCTTCCGGTCTGTTATCACCCAGTACAAATATCTGACCTTCTCCAACAGTGATTGGAAAGTCAACTCCATTTTGAAACTGTGTGGTGTCAAAATAAATATCCTGTGAAATCTGCGTAGCGCCGTTAATCATCAAACCGTCTTTTGTTATATCTACGGTATCACCTGCGACTGCTACGACCCTGCCTGTGGTTGTTCTGCCATCTTTCTTAAATACTGCAATATCACCGGACACAAAACGCTTGTCCAGTCGATAATACATGACCAGATCACCATCTTTTATTGCTGGTTTCATAGATACGTCATTGATTCTCGCCATCCCGTACATAAATGTAAAAACAAGGATGACCGCCAAAATGATAAGAACAATCTTCAATAACAGCTGAAAGATATCTTCTCCCAGTGTCGTTTCCTGTCTGGGAAGCTGTTTCTCATTATTCTGTTCTTTCTCAACCTGCTTCTTTTTCATGTTTCATTCCTGCTTCATATCAACTTAGATAATCAAGGTATTCTTTTATGTACTGATTAAAGTATAGCACTTGTTTTTTGCAAAAATAATACAGAGAATAGGAAGATATTTTCACGTTTTGCTACAAAAAGTTTGTAGTTATCGGTTTTTCGCAAAAAAAGAAACCATACCGTAGAGATATAGTTTCTCTTTAAATTACAGTGTTTCTGCCATTTTGAATAAAACGATTCCATTTCTAACAGCCAGCATCTCAGCAGAATTCTTGAAATCAATGCCAGAAATATCTCTTATTTTTTTCAATCGCCCTGAAAGAGTACGATAATTTACATAGAGTTTTTCAGCTGCTTTATTCGCACTCTTATCACAGTCCAGATACGCCTGCAGCGTTTCAATCAGTTCTCCATCATGTTCTTTATCATACCAATATAATTTCACAAGTGACTCTGGCACATATTCCATCAGTTCATCACGATTTTTGATTTTTTCAAAAATCTGGAAAAAACCGAGCTTAGAAAAATCGGCTACCGATATATTCTTATCACCATAGAGATATCTGAGCATATCCATATAGTCTATGACTTTCTTTGAATCATTAAAAGATTTTTTCAAATCTCCATATCCATTAACAATACTTCCAATGCCAATCTGAAAATCCGTTGTCTTATTTCTGTGAAAAATCTGCTTCTGTACTGTCTGATATAATTTTTCCATTTCTTCCCGGAACCCTGCTTGTGTTTCCCCAGGCTTAATTTCATGAATACACACAATCTGATTCAAATTCCGGTAAATATGTTCGTCCGGAAGTAATCTCTGAATCTCGCCTTCTATCACTCCGATTTCTTCTAATTCTTCTTTTGTATAATAATCTTCGCTATTGCTTGAAATCGTATGAAAACTTACCACACAATATTGAGCTGTATCTTTCAATTTTAGCATTCTTGCAGCTTTACTCAATTCATCGCCCGTTAATAAACCATTAAGCAAGCTATATTCAATATCTCGTTGATATTTTTTTTCTATCTCATTTTTAGCATATGTTTCCATAAAACTATACTGTAAAGTAATAACAGCATTTTCCAATGCCATATAGTCCAGTATTGTTAATGGCATATTCACTTCCGTGACTACCAAATAAATTTCTGTTCGGCCTAACACATGTATTTTTGTAATATATTGCGTATGCTCTTTTCTCTGTTTTTTGTATTCAAATCTGGTAACAATATCCGGTTTATATTTCTCAACATTTTTCTCAAATACAAAATCAGACAGATCCTGCGTTGTGGACGCACAGCAAGTTAAGTTACTATAATATAACGCTACCGGATTATCAATCATGGAAGACAATAGAAACAAAATATTTTTAGTTGGATCTTCAAAATCCTCTCCATCCAATAACATGTTAGAAATATTGTCGTGTGTCAATTTGAAATAAATCAACCGTGCGATATTTTCATCATAGATCTGCAGAATAACATATTTTATAATACCCCAATAATACTCATCTTCCGAAATTTCTATCACTGGAATATTACGTTCCGAACAAAACTTTAATAAAATATCATAATAATTGACTTTCTGTACCATGTCCGGATGCTGCTTTATAATAAATCCACTGACCTGTTTCTTCTCCAGTTCATTCAAATGTTTCCGAAACTCTCTGTCCGTTTCTCCGAAATACACTTTCATATTTGTAAGAAGAAGCTCTCCTCCAGTCAGATATCTTTCCATATCTTCTATTTCGATAATTCGTATACCTTTAATTTCCTGATTCAGATTTTCTTTACATGTCACTAATCTCATATCAGGAAATTGTTTCGATTCTAATAATTGTTTTACCGTATAAGCCATTCAGCACCTCGTCAAATTCGTCTTTTGTTGTCTACTTTGGTTGTACCAGCATCTGATGTTGTGTTTTCAAAAGTGGCATAAGTATACAGTGTAATTATACCCCCCCCCGAAATTTTCTGTCAATTTCTTCATGCGTATAAAATGCATATTTTATATAGATTCAAATAAAAAAGACAGCTCGCATCTTTGTCGAACTGTCCATTACTTCTTCAGGCTGCGGATAAAAGTCATAAAAATTTCTCTTTCCTTCTCATCCAAGCCATCCCAAATCTCAAGTATTTCTTTTTGCTCTTTTGTCAGATCCAATCTGCTTTCATCATCTGAAAAAAATTGTGCGATTGTAATTTCAAAAGCATCACATATTTTTTCCAGATTAGCCATCGTCGGCATACTCTTCTGATTCAGCATATTTCCCAGAGCCGTCTGCGTTATTCCTGTAAGCTGAGCTAACCTATATTTTGTATATCCTCGCTTCCGGCATAGTTCCGCAATTCTTAACGGAATATACTCTTCCACACACAAGTATATACACCTCTCTTCTAGTCTATGATACCAATATTGTACCTGTTGACCAGAAGATTTATTAGACATTTATTTATTGATTATATGCTCTTGTACACAAGACTATTCAAGTAAAAAAAATATAGCTGGACAGTCCACGATATTCAGTTGTTGCATATATTTATGATACTTTCTACGAGGAAATCTGTCAAATACATGTTGTTAAAAAATGATATTATAACTCAAAAAATCCTGATAGATAACTTTATCTATGCAGTTACCTATCAGGATGGGAATTTTATCTTACACCACGATCAGCTCCTCTCTCCGGCTTCTGTTGATATTGTCAGTATATATGAAGTTTTGGCTTTATCTTGTAGTTTGCGAATATCCGTATAAATAGAAAAAGCCCTTTGAGAAAAGGATTTCTCCTCTCCCAAAGGGTAGTTTAACTTTTACTTAGAATTATCTTTTTTAATAACTAAGTTGTAATTGCTATCATAATACAGTCCAAGTTCTCTACACATTCTATCGTTCACATTATCTAACGCTTTCTTATATTCTGCATACGTTGGAGACAGAACCATTAAATTAGGAATGAATATATCGTTATATCCTTTATTTTGTAACTCTTTCTGCATTTTTCTCTGTGCAATAAATGCTGGATGGTATTTCATTATACCGTTTTTCATTTTAGCACCTTTCCATACTTTTTCTTTTAGTCTTTCATATTCGCTTTCACTCATATCACGATAATAGGCTATCATCTCATCTGCGGTTCTGGTTTCTTGTGCAATCCCACCTATCATCTTCGCACCTATTCCCATAATAAAAGGAACTTTCAATGTCGTTTCATCGCAATATTCTAATATATTATGTAGTGCCTGCTTCTGTTCCAGAGTCTTCAACCTTACATTAAGAAATGGTTTGAAATGACTTTTAAAATAATCTCCCCATTCTTTTCCCGGTAGCAAAGACTCAATTGCATTTTCAACGGTTTGATAATCAAGTGCCTCATTTGCTTTGTCTGCGTCACCATCATCTATAAATTGCTTCAAAGCTTCAAGTTCTGAGTCTTTTAAAACTTTTTCCTGCACTTTTTCTTGATAAATACGAAGAAGAATACTTTTGTCGCCAGTTTCCAAAAGGCTCTGTATGTCTTTAATACTAATACCGAGTTTTCTATATACTGAAATCTTTTTTAAAGTTTCAACATCTTGTGCAGTATAGTTACGATAACCATTGTTATCTTTATCCACTGACAGCAATCCTTTTTCTTCATAATACTTAACTGCACGCTTTGTCATTCCAACCTCATTTATAATTTCATTCAATAACATCAGATGCACCTCCTTATGATTTATGTTGATAGTATAAGCGTATACGCTGCGTGCAGGTCAAGAGTTTTTCGTCTTTCTTCTAAAAATGGGCAATCCCGATTTCAGGACTGCCCATTCATTCTGCCAATTATGCGATTTTTTCTTGCTTGCACCGATTTCTGCATCAATTGATGTAAGTTTGATGTAAATCGCTGTTTTTTTAGTTTTTTATCAAATGAAGTACGTCCCGTCTATTCGGTAAAACGGTACATCTTTACATCATCTTAATAGAGCTTTGCACCTGCTGGAATATGGTCATCAACCATCAGAAGATGGAGCTTTTCTTCGCCTTCTTCTTCGTGGATAGCACTGAGGAGCATACCGCAAGAGTCAATGCCCATCATCGCTCTCGGTGGAAGATTTGTGATAGCGATAAGCGTCTTTCCAACCAGTTCTTCAGGCTCATAATAAGCGTGAATACCGCTTAAAATGGTTCTGTCTGTGCCTGTTCCGTCATCAAGCGTAAACTGTAACAGTTTCTTTGACTTCGGTACTGCAACACACTCTTTAACCTTTACTGCACGGAAATCTGACTTACTGAATGTATCAAAATCAACAAATTCCTCAAATAAAGGCTCTACCTTTACCTTAGAAAAATCAATCTTTTCAGACTCAGTTTTTACATTTTTTTCAGGTGCTTCAGAAGCTGTATTATTTACATCATTTTTCTTATTTACACCATCTAAGGACTTCATTGTCGGGAAGAGCAGCACGTCTCTGATTGCCTCAGCTCCTGTCAGAAGCATACACATACGGTCAATGCCGAATCCAATACCACCGGTCGGCGGCATACCGATCTCCAGTGCGTTCATGAAGTCTTCATCTGTTGTATTGGCTTCATCATCGCCCTGGGCAAGCAGTTCTTCCTGGGCTTTAAAACGTTCTCTCTGGTCGATCGGGTCATTCAGCTCAGAGTAAGCATTTGCCATCTCCCATCCATTCATGAAGAACTCGAAGCGCTCTACATATTCCGGATTCTCTGGCTTTTTCTTCGTCAGCGGCGAGATCTCAACCGGGTGGTCCATAACGAACGTCGGCTGAAGCAGATGCTCCTCTACAAACTCCTCAAAGAAGAGATTCAGGATATCACCTTTTTTATGTCTCTCTTCAAACTCAATATTATGCTCTTTTGCAAGTTCTCTTGCCTGCTCCAGAGTCTCAACTTCATTCCAGTCAACGCCTGCGTACTTCTTCACTGCGTCAACCATTGTGATACGCTCGAACGGCTTACCGAGATCCATCGGGATTCCCTTGTATACGATCTGTGTCGTTCCGAGCACTTCCTGTGCGACAAAACGATACAGGTTCTCTGTCAGATCCATCATGCCGTGGTAATCTGTAAATGCCTGGTAAAGCTCCATCAGAGTGAACTCCGGGTTATGTCTTGTATCAAGACCCTCATTACGGAATACACGTCCGATCTCATATACCTTCTCGAGTCCTCCGACGATCAGTCTCTTCAGGTACAGCTCCAGGGAAATACGAAGCTTCAGATCTTCGTTCAAGGCATTGAAATGTGTCTCGAACGGTCTTGCTGCTGCTCCACCTGCGTTCTGTACAAGCATTGGAGTCTCAACTTCCATGAATCCTTCTCCGCTTAAGTACTTGCGGATCGCACTGAGAATCTTGGAACGCTTGATAAAGGTATCTTTAGACTCTGTGTTCATGATCAGGTCTACATATCTCTGACGGTAACGGGTATCTACATCTGTCAGACCGTGGAACTTCTCCGGGAGGATCTGTAAGCTCTTGGAGAGGAGTGTCACTTTCTCTGCATGGATAGAAATCTCACCTGTTCTTGTTCTGAAAGCAAATCCTTCCACTCCGAAGATATCACCGATATCCGATTTTTTAAAATCAGCGTAAGACTCTGTTCCGATCGCATCTCTTGCAACGTATACCTGGATGTTTCCCTGTAAATCCTGGATATTGCAGAAAGATGCCTTGCCCATGACTCTCTTAAACATCATACGTCCTGCAATTGCCACATGGATCGGGCTTGCGTCCATGATATTTCTTCTCTCTTCGTAATCCTTTTTAAGAGCTTCTTTCGCCTGCTCCTCATCCATTCCCTCTACGTTCGGCTCCTGGCGGTCTTTTAACAGCTCACTCTCATGTGCCTCGTAAAGACCTTTCACCTCAAGCGAATGATGTGTCTGATCGAACTTTGTAATCTGGAACGGGTCTCTTCCGTTCTGCTGCAGCTCTGCAAGTTTCTCGCGGCGAACCTTCAGTAAGTGGTTAATATCCTGTTCCTGTGTCTGCTGTGCCAATCTCTTCACTCCCTTTTCTTTGTATTTTATTAGATATTTCTCTGGATAGAAAGTACTTTGTACTGCATAATTCCGGCCGGTGTTTCTACATCGACAATATCATCCTTGTGCGCGCCGATCAGAGCTTTTCCTACCGGAGACTCGTTGGAAATTTTTCCTTCCAGGCTGTTTGCTTCGGTGGAGCCAACGATCTGGAACTCGATTTCCTCGTCATACTCCAGATCCAGTACGTCTACTTTACATCCGATATTGATCTTATCGGAATCTACTTCGTCCTCAACAACAACCTCTGCGTTTTTCAGGATTTTTTCGATCTCTTCAATTCTTGCCTCGATGTCACGCTGCTCATCTTTTGCTGCATCGTACTCGGCGTTCTCGGAAAGGTCTCCCTGCTCTCTTGCTTCTTTGATTTTACCGGCAATTTCTCTACGTTTGTTTACTTTGAGGTCATGAAGCTCGTCCTCCAGTTTTTTCAGGCCGGCATAGGTAAGAATCGTTTTTTTCTGTTCCATTTTATACACCCTTTCTATCGTTTCTGTATCCAGTCATATCTGATTTTATTCTGTAAACTCTCCGGAAATGCGCTGTATTTTCAGTATTCCCGGTTGAAATAAGGATAGACTCCGCCTATCCTAACAATTAAAGTAGTATAAAGGATTGCCCACGGAATGTCAAGAAAAAAAGAAACGCAGGAAAGATTTTCTTTTTCACAAATCCTTCCTGCATCTTTCTCTTATTTTTCCTTTATTTTTCGGATGAGCTTCCTGTCAGTGCTTTCTTTTTCCAATTTCCTTTTTTATAGAAAATCAGCGTCAGAAGCGCACCCATGCACCAGCTTACCAGCATGGAAATCCAGAGTACCTGATATCGTCCGTTTGGCAGCTCCGGCGTTCTGGTCAGAAAGGCCAGACCGTATGCCAGCGGCACACGGATGACAACGGTAACAACCATCGAAATCCACATCGGGGTCATCGTATCGCCTGCTCCACGCATGACGCCGGAAAGCGACTGTGTTACTGCCATGGCAATATAGCCGACCGCAAGGATCTTCATCATATTGGCACTTAATGTTACGAGCTCTGTGGTATTCGTAAAGATTCCCATCAGATGATGGCCGAAAATAACAATTAAAAGGGTAATGGTCGTTGAGGTTCCGACAGCAATCAGTGTTCCCTGTTTTGCGCCCTGCTCTACGCGGTCCATACGGCGTGCGCCGACATTCTGACCGGCATACGTTGTCATCGCGGTACCAAACGAAAAGTTCGGCATCATTGCAAAGCCATCGACACGCATGATGATAACATTCGCGGCGATAACCATTTCACCGAAGCTGTTGGTCAGCGACTGTACGATAACCATCGCCATGGAGAAGATCGCCTGGGTAATACCGGACGGCAGGCCAAGGCGGATAATTTCCATCGAATACTGTTTTTTCATTTTCAGATATTTGGGTCTGAAATCAAAAATGTCGGTCATACGCATCAGACGCCACATGCAGAGTACTGCAGAAATTGCCTGCGCAATCACGGTCGCGTATGCAACTCCGGCAACGCCCATGTGGAACTGGGAAACGAATACAATATCCAATACAATATTGATGACCGTTGCCACCAGCAGATAAATCAGCGCCGAAATCGAATCGCCGAGTCCGCGAAGGATACCACATAGAATGTTATAGTACGCACTGCCGGCACAGCCCACCATCAGGATCACCAGATACGATGTACACCAGTCGATGATGGAATCCGGTGTTTTCAGCATTTCCAGCAGCGGCCTTGAGAGGACGGCTCCCAGAATCATAATAATGATGGAAGAAATTGCTGTCAGCGTGACGCAGTTTCCGATCGTCATCGAAAGCTCTTTTCTTTGTTTTGCCCCAAAATACTGCGACACCATGACGCCGGCGCCGACGGAAATTCCGACGAACAGAACCAGAAGCAGGTTTAAGATCGGGCTGGCGCTTCCAACTGCCGCAAGCGCATTGTCCCCGACATATTTTCCGATCACAATACTGTCAACCGTGTTGTAGAGCTGCTGGGCAATGTTGCCGATCAGCATAGGGATTGTAAAAGCTACAATCTTTTCCCACGGCTTTCCCACCGTCATGTCGGACGGTGCGAAAAGTTCCTTCATAGTCATACACTACACTCCCTCTTTAGTGTTTTTTGTCCTAATACCTCTGTTTATCAGTATAGCACAGAAAAAGCACCCATGATATATCAATATTGGCATATCATAGGTACTTTTTTGACTTATTTTTTATCCTCGTTCCCACTCATTCAGCATCTGTTCCAGCGCCTGCAGGCTCTCCACCTGATTGATCGCCGCGCGCAGCTTTGCCGAGTGCGGAAAGCCTGCCGTATACCATGCAACATGCTTGCGCATCTCGCGGATGCCGATCGCGCCGCCCTTATATTCCACCTGCATCCGTGCATGGCGGAGCATCATTTCTTTTACCTCATGCTGGGTCGGCCTTGCAAGCGTTTCGCCTGTTTCCATATAATGAAGAATCTGTTTAAAAATCCACGGATTTCCTTCCGCGCCGCGTCCGATCATGATACCGTCACAGCCGGTCTGCTCCACCAGTGCCTCGGCACTCGCCGCATCTGTCACATCTCCGTTTCCGATAACCGGAATCGAGACTGCCTCTTTTACCCGGCGGATGATATCCCAGTCTGCTTTTCCGGAATAAAACTGCGCTCTCGTTCTTCCATGAACCGCAATTGCAGCCACTCCGCAGTCCTCGAGGATCTTCGCAATTTCCACAGCATTCGCCGATTCTTCGTTAAAGCCCTTTCGGATCTTTACGGTTACAGGCTTTTTCACTGCCTTTACCATGCTTGTCACGATTTCCCTCACCAGATGCGGATCCTTCATAAGGGCCGAGCCTTCGCCGTTATTGACAACCTTTGGCACCGGGCAGCCCATGTTAAAATCCAGAATATCAAACGGCCTTTCTTCGATCTGCGCGGCAATCTGCCCCAAAATCTCCGGATCACTGCCGAAAAGCTGCAGGGACACCGGATGCTCAACCGGATCGATCGTCATCAGATCCTCGGTATTTTTATTCTTATATAAAATTGCCTTCGCGCTCACCATTTCCATACAGATCAGGCCCGCGCCCTGCTCCTTGCACAGAACACGAAACGGCAGATCCGTCACCCCCGCCATCGGTGCAAGCACGAGTGGGTTTGGCATCTCCACGTTTCCGATTCTCAGTGGCGGCATCTTTTGCAGTGTACGTTTCTTATTTTCCATTCGGCTTCTCTCCGTCCTCTTCCATCAGCGCCTCCTCCGGCACCTCCTCACCGAGGAAGAAGACACGGTAATACAGCTCCAGGGATTCCAGCAGCTCCTTTTTTTCTTCCTGATACTGCTTAATCCGAAGCGCGCCGCCGATCTCGTCATACATCGCATCTGCGTCTACAGCCTCTGTCTCAAACTGCAGACTTCCGTCGCTGTCAAACCACATGGTAAAAATACCGCCGATTTCCACCGTAAACATAACACACATAACATGAAGCTCATCCTGCACAGACTGTGGCAGGGATGCAAAATCCTGGTTAAAATAATATTTCTGTTCGTATGCACTTGCTCCGCAGAGCACTACTTTTTCATTATCTGAATACATGATTTTTCCTTTCTCTTCCTTTTTCCGATCTCTCTATACGTAACTGTATAAGCCGCGCACCGAAACCTCGCCGGAATGCACCTCAACGATCGTTCCGTCCTCTTTTTGCACGCGCAGCTCACCGGTCGGCGTGATGCCAAGTGCAACGCCCTCGAACGGTTCCTTCGGATCGAGTACACGCACCGGCTGATCTTTGTTTGCAAGCACAGCCTCATATGCTTCCTTCAGCTCAGAGAGATCCCCTGCTTCCAGGAATTTTTCATAGTCCTCCTCAAATGCCTCCAGCACTGCTGCGACCACTTTCGCCCGGTTGACGGGATGACCCATTTCTATCGCCAGTGAGGTCGCAATCTCCGCGATTTCTTCCGGAAATTCCATCTGATTGACATTGATTCCGGTTCCGATGACAACATAATTGATGTAATCAATCTGTGCGCTCATCTCTGTCAGGATACCACAGAGCTTTTTCCCATTCAGCACCGCGTCGTTCGGCCATTTGATTTTCGTATCGATACCGAGCGCTCTTTGCACACCCTGCACTACGGCAAGTCCCATTACAATCGTCAGCATCGGTGCTTTGGCCGGCTCAAGATCCGGGTACAGCAGAATCGTCATCGAAACGGAAGTTCCCTCCGGCGATTTCCAGACTCTGCCACGGCGGCCTTTTCCGGCAGTCTGCGTCTCGGCCGTTGTCAGTGTGCCGTTCGGCGCACCCTCTTCCGCCAACCGCTTCGCCCACGTGTTTGTCGAATCCACCTCACGGCTGTAATAAACCGTCTGTCCGACATATTTCGTATGCGTGCGGCTTTCCAGCTCATCCTTCGTTACGAGATCCGGCTCATTTAACAGACGGTATCCCTTATTCTGAACGGCTTCAATCTCGTATCCCTCTTCCTTCAACTGATTCATCATCTTCCATACTGCGGTGCGGGAAATCCCAAAATGTTCACACAGCTCCTGTCCGGAAACATTTTTTCCGGATTCCCGCAGAAGACGCAGCGTCTCGGCTCTCTTATTTTCCAGCATATCGTATCTTCACACTCCTCGTGTCGCTTTCTCACATAAGAAGCACGCTTTCTTCGTTTCGTAAAATCAACAGCAGCGCTGCGGAAGAGTTTTCCGCAGCGCTGCTGTGCGTGTTTCTTCGTTATTCTATTATACACAGTCTATTCCGGTTTTTCCACCCAAAACTTTATGCTCCGAGAGTCGCTGCCATAACTGCTTTGATCGTATGCATACGGTTCTCTGCTTCTTCGAATACTCTCGACTGCGCAGATTCAAATACTTCATCGGTTACTTCCATCTCATTCAGGCCGTAGCGGTCATGGATCTCTTTCCCGATCTTTGTTTTCAGATCGTGGAAGGACGGCAGGCAGTGCAGGAATACGGCGGTATCTTTTGCATTTGCCATTGCTTCTTTTGTGACACGGTACGGAGTCAGATCGTGGATTCTCTCCTCCCATACGCTGTCCGGCTCACCCATAGATACCCATACATCGGTATAAATAACATCGGCATCTTTTGTTCCCTCTTTTACGTCCTCGGTGAGGGTGATGGTTGCACCGCTCTCCTTTGCATACTCCTCACACTGAGCCACAAGCTCTGCGTTCGGGAAGTATTTCTTCGGTGCACAGGCCACAAAATCCATTCCCATCTTGGCAGATGCAATCATCAGGGAATTTCCCATATTGTAACGGGCATCGCCCATGTAAACGAATTTGATGCCTTTTAAATGGCCGAACTCTTCCTGGATCGTCAGCATGTCGGCGAGCATCTGTGTCGGATGATACTCATTCGTCAGTCCGTTCCATACCGGAACTTTCGAATATTTTGCCAGCTCTTCTACAATCTCCTGGCCGAATCCACGGTACTCAATTCCCTCATACATACCGGCAAGAACGCGGGCAGTATCTTTAATGCTCTCTTTTTTGCCGATCTGGGAACCGGTCGGATCCAGATACGTTGTCCCCATACCGAGATCGTGTGCAGCTACCTCGAAGGAACAGCGGGTTCTGGTGCTGGTTTTCTCAAAAATCAGCGCAACGTTTTTACCACGCAGGGTATCCACCGGAATGCCTTTCTTTTTCTTCTCCTTCAGCTCTGCGGACAGGTCCAGCAGATAGGCAATCTCTTCCGGTGTAAAATCCTTCAATGTCAGAAAATCGCGTCCTTTTAAATCCATGGCTTGTTCCTCCTTATATCTGCATATGGTGTATTTTATTATTTCCTATACTGTGATGTTGGGTCAAAAGGTTTTTTGCCCCTTGGTTTCCTTGAATAGTCTCTATTATGAAACAGACCTGTTCATCTGTCAAGAGGAAAATGTATATTTTTACGTATTTTCTTTATAATATTCATAATATATGTATTTTTATGCATTTCATTGTACTTTTCATACAGAAAATTCTCCCGTGTCCGGCTTGATGCTTTTCACGGGAGAATCCTGTTTTACTTATTTCTTTATCTCTGTTTTATTTCTGATCTCTTCTAACTATTTCTGATTACTTCTGCACTTCTTTTCCTGCCGGCACTTTCTGTTCCTCCACAATACCTTTGAATGTGGTGGCCAGACTTGCCAGTCCCTGCAGATCGGACGGAACAACAATCTTTGTTGCCTTTCCATTTGCCAGAACACCGAGTGCCTCGAGGCTCTTTAAGGTAAGAACAGCATCGTCCGCACCGGCTTCTTTGATCGCGCGGATACCATCGGCATTTGCCTGCTGTACTTTGAGGATTGCCTCTGCCTGGCCTTCTGCCTCACGGATCCGTTTCTCTTTTTCTGCCTCTGCCCGAAGAATAGCCGCCTGTTTTTCAGCCTCTGCATCGAGGATGGCCGACTGTTTTTTACCTTCGGCAACAAGGATGGTCGATTTTTTCTCTCCTTCTGCAATCAGGATTGCTTCACGGCGTTCACGCTCTGCCTTCATCTGTTTCTCCATTGCTTCCTGGATGGCTGCCGGAGGCATAATGTTTTTCAGCTCGACACGGTTTACTTTAATACCCCACGGATCGGTCGCGATATCAAGCGCAGCCTGCATCTTCGTGTTGATGATCTCACGGGATGTCAGCGTTTCATCGAGCTCCAGATCTCCGATGATGTTTCGAAGCGTTGTTGCCGTCAGGTTTTCAATTGCCATCAGCGGATTGACAACACCGTATGCAAACAGCTTCGGATCGGTAATCTGGAAGAATACAACGGTATCAATCTGCATCGTAACATTATCTTTTGTGATAACCGGCTGCGGCGGGAAATCCACCACCTGCTCTTTTAAATTCACGCGGATGGCCACGCGCTCGATAAACGGAACTTTAAAATGAAGACCGGTTGCCCAGGTGCCTTTGTATTTTCCAAGGCTCTCAACAACGTAAGCACTGGCCTGCGGCACGATCTTCACACACGATGCTGCGATAAACAGTACAATCACAAGAAGCACAATCAATAAAATTCCTGCAACTCCTCCACCACTCATGTTTCATTTCCTCCTTCTTTTTCTTTGACCTTTACAATCAGCTTGACGCCTTCCACACGGAGCACCGTAACGACTGCATCCACGGGAATCGTACCTCCTTCGTTCTCTGTACGCGCAGTCCACACGTTTCCTCCAAGCGAAACCTTTCCGGTTCCCGCAAGATTGGAGATTTCCTCCGTCACGACTCCTTCCATGCCAACCACACGGTCCACGTTCGTCTTCAGTGTATCCTTATTCAGAAAGCGAACGGCGAACGGACGTGTAAAAAACAGAAGTACCAGCGATACAACAAGAAACAGTACGATCTGAATCACAATCCCTGCTCCGCACATGGCAGCGATCAAAGCAACAAGCGCCCCACCTGCAAACCAGATCGTCGCAAGACCAAGTGTTGCTGCTTCAATCACTAAAAAAACGACGAGTGCGATCAGCCAATAAACCGGCAGGTAAGCTGTAATACCCATGCGTTTTTCCCCCTTTCTGAAAAAATTGGCTGTTGTATTCATCATACTATAATGATGAAAAAATAACAAGCAAAGTTAAAAACATTCAGAAAAAAGAAAGATTTGTCAGGAATCATCTACAGACTGTCAATTCCAAGCCGGGACATGAAAACGAGGATAGCTGACAAAAAACCATATGCGTGAATACGTAAAAATAATACGAGGGTGAAGCTCAATAGTTTCCAGAATACCGATTTGATTTGAACTGCGTAATGCAGGCAATTCCGTATCGTCAGGGTTTTTCGAACAAACGGATCTGACCCATACTGTTTCAGCAGCTTTCTGACCACAGAAACATTTTTTCCTTCATATGTCATCTCTTCCTTCGCCAGATACATTGCACCAATCACCAGGTGAAACAGCATCAGGTCGCCATAAATGTGTGTTGCTCTGGCCGGTATTTTGGGGAATCACTTTTTTCTGTTTTCTCTCCAATACCTACCGCGTCCGCCATACAACACTACGTCAGACATTAGCAGACTTCCGCGCCGATAACCAGAAAACCAAGCTGTTGAAAATTTTTGAAAATAACGATGTCCCGTAACTGGAAATCCAACAACATTTCCTGTAAAACTCCATAAGGATAGTCTGCACTTTTTGACTATCCGGTAGTATTTGTTTCAGAGTAAAAAAAGAGTAAGTGAACGTCTCCCCTTGTTCACTTACTCTTTTTTCTATACCGTCGATTCCATCTCATTTTTCATGACTTTGAACCAATCACAATCTATGGAAATGCATGCTCCCTCCGCCTATCCCCTTGCGAAGGTTCCACGCCTGTTTTTAATAAAAATGCTGATATCCGATCTGAATTCCGCTGCCGTAGCCGCTGTTAAAATACAGGCATCCGCCAACCGGGCTCTCGCCGGAAAGTGCTGCCTGTGCAGCTGCATAACAGTCACTTCTTGCTCCGCGGGAAAGCACGCTCTGGAAGGTTCCGGTCGCAACCGGTGTAAACTGTCCACCCTGATAAATAACGCCGGAAACACTGTTCGGAAAAGAACCGCTGTTGACACGGTTTACTACAACCGCTCCGACCGCCACCATTCCTGTGTAGCTCTCGCCGCCTGCCTCGCACTCGATCAGTGCTGCAAGCATTGCCACATCATTGCTGTCTGCGGAAATTACCGATACACTGCCTGCTGTGGAGGCTGCTGCTGCGCTGCTTGCCGCACAGGCCTGTGATGCCTGGTATTCCTCCATGGAAACAGCACCTTTTAACTCCTCTGAAAGTGTCACATAGTCTCCATGAACGTATGCGCTGCTTCCGCTGTACTGGATCTGATACCAGTCTGTCTCTTCGCCGAATACGCTGACCTCACCATTCTGTGTCAGTGTTCCAACCTGCGCGGAATCTGTGGATGCTGCCTCACGGACACGAAGGCTGTCCGCCTGAACAACTCCGGTGATACCGCACATATTGCGGTAATGTGCTTTTGCCTCTTCCCCAAATACCAGATATTCATTCTTTATGTAGCCTTCTACACCATTGGAAGAGATCTTGCTCCACTCGTCTCCTTTTTCTGTTACAGTAACCGCATAGCCCGGCATCAGAACTCCGACGATCTCGGAATCTGCGTTTGCCTCGCTGCGGATGTTGACATATCCTTCTACGTTTGCTGCAGCCATTGTGCTCCAGTCTGTTTTATTTAAAATGGTTTCTTCCTTTGTCTCTGCTTTTACGGGTGCAGCCATGATGACAGTCAGTGTGAGCACGCTCCCCAGGATGCCCGGCACATAACTTTTTTTGAATGTCATACTTACCTCCTGAATAATTATTACGTTTTTGTTACATCTTGTTACAAACCGATTCTACCAGTGTTACATCTTTTTGTCAACTAGAATATTTCGACAACATTCCTGTCTTTTCCCATCGTTTTTTTCATAGAACCCACAATTTTTCACCACTTTTCCGCTTTTTTGACGAATTGGATCGGTTTTTATTCCCACTTTTTCTTCTGCATGCGGCCTGCCTGGAATACTTTTCCGTGTCTTGTTTCCTTCTTTTTATTTTGCTTTTGTTTCACATTCTGCCCTTTCTGCCCTCTTTTTCCGCAAATATTTTTTAAGAAATTGTGACAGTTCTTTTTCTATTTTTCGACATGCATTACAAACCTTTTCCACTTTTGACGCATTTTCAAATTTTCTTTTAACTTTTTATTTTTACATGATATTTCTTTCTACATATGGTATAATCTTTAAAAAGAAAGAAAATTTATATTTTATCAATTATTTTTCTTTCAATTTATACGTGAAACTTACCGCAGGAAAATAAAACAGACCGACATTAGAAACCGATCAGGTGAAAGGAGGATGTCATATGTTACACAGCACACAGACAACGAAAAAACACACAGGAAATTTGATTCTGAGATTCGGAATGGCAGGCCTCCTGGCGGCCGGATTATTTTTTTCCGCTCCGTATTCGGCAGCAGCCGAGACAGTTCCAAGTGCAGAAAATACAGACGCCGGTGAAATTACCATTCACTTCACCCATTACGATGCACAGGACCTGGAATTCTATCTGAACACCGATCAGGCGGCCCTTGCTTTTACCGATGCTGCCCTGACATTTCAGGATTCCACAATGGATGCGCCGGTCACCATGTCATATCTTTCCGATGATGGTTCCTATGTCCTGTATCAGAACAGCGAACCGGTCGAGGAAGTAAACGGAACGTTCTCCGTATCGATGGTTACGGAACCTGGCTACACACTGGATATGGATCAGATTTCCTTCTATGTTAATGGACAGGCCGTTTCCAATGGCGGTTCCGTTGTGATTACGGATTCTTCGGCGGCGATGACTTCTCTTGTTTACTGTACCGCAATCCCGGAAACACCGGCAACTGACCCGGAGCCATCTCTTCCAGAAGAGCCATCTGCACCGGAAGTTCCGGAAGAACCGGCCGCTCCAGAACCATCCGTTCCGGAACAGCCATCCGCACCGGCAGAAACCCCAACCGTGGTACAGCCATCTGCTTCGGAACAGCCGGCACAGGAAAATATTCTTCCGGAAACCGCAGCTCCTGCATCCAAAACCGCACCGGAACAGGTTCCTGCATCCGAACCGATCGCAGCAGAACCGATTGCCAGCGCAGTTGTTACAGAAGACGAAGAAGTTGATCTTTCCACCATCCACCCGGAAGTTACCGCATCCGCTGTTACTTCTTCCAGCCAGCTTCCAGCCGCAACGCAGATTGTACCATCTGTCAGAACAACAGACCCGGATGCACAGATTATTACTTCGGAAACTGCAGCTCTTGAAAATGCCGCACAGACCGAGAATACACAGACTGCACACACAGGAATCGGCTCCTGGTTCCATCAGCGAACAAATCAGATCCTCGCAGTCATGATCGCTGTGATCCTGCTTCTGATCCTGATCGAATCACTTCTGGCACTAAAGGATTCCATGAATCAGAAAAGATCGCATCGCTTCTATTAAAAATAAGGTCCATAATAAAAAATAAGCATACAAAAAGAAGGAACGTATCTCATGAAACATGGGATACGTTCCTTCTCTTATATTATTTTTTATCCTCTTTTTTTCGCAGCCGCTTTCTGAATCTCACAGAAATCGTGCAGCGCCTGACGGCCGATTTTTACAATTTTACGGATGTTGATGGAATTTGTTCCTCCCTGACGCGGCTTGAAGCTGATCGGGATGAAACGGATTTTCCGGTGAAAATACGCTCCGAAGGCAGTCAGCAGTGCGTTCGGCAGATTGTAGTTTTCCGGCATCAGCGGCAGATACTCGGCCACGTAGTCTGTTTTCATCAGACGGAACGGGGCATTTGCATCCGGCACGGATACGTGGAAATAGGTCCAGAGCACCGCGCACAGCACTTTTTCCACGACAGCGCGGGAAAAGCCGTCGCCGCGGCTTGTGCGGTTTCCGAAAATGGCGTCGTAGCCCTCGCGGATCTGCCAGAACTTTTCGAACTCCTCCGGATCGGTCTGACCGTCGGAATCGGTCTGGAAGATATAGTCCGCACCGTTTTCAAGTGCATAGCGGTAGCCGTACAGAACGGTGGAACCGTGGCCGCCGTTTGGCTTCGTCAGCACGGTGAGCAACGGGTGGGTTTCGCACTCTGCTGAAGCAATTTCATACGTATCGTCGCGGCTTCCGTCGTTGATGATCACAAGACGGGACGCACCGCCGCCGTTATGCTTCTCCACGACGGGACACCATTCCTCGATCGTTCTTTTGATATTTTCCGACTCATTATAGGCTGGTATTACAATATATAAAGTATCCATTGGTATTCTCCTTGCATTTCCTTCCATCCATTATACAGGATTTCTTTTCATTGCGAAAGATGCGCTCATGGAGAAAATTTCCCAGTACTGTTCGTTTGTTATTCTTCCCACAGTTTCTGCGGATAACGGCCCTCGTCTTTTAATTTCTGCAGTGCTGCCATGACATTTTCTTTGTCTTCTTTGTACGTTACGCCGTACCAGTTATCATAGGAGCGGAGTACGGTGACTTCCGCTTTTTTCTCCTGCAGCAGTTCATCGACAACGAACGGCAGGAAGTATTCGCCTTTTAACGGGTTGGTTTTGTATACATTCTCGAGGAACGGCAGGAAGCGGCGTTTCAGCTCGATCAGAATGCTCGGTGTGAAGCCCCAGAGGTTCATGGAAACGACGGTTCCCTGCGGCAGTCCAGTCCAGGTTGCGCCGTCATCCTCGGTGTATTCGGCCTGTCCGCCGTGGTTTTCGATTCTTGTGCGCTCATGAATGCCGACAAGGTGATTCTGATCGTCTGCGGTGCAGATGCCGCGGGCTACGTGGCCATTGTCGGTCAGGGTTTTGTACAGGTCGTAGGCAACCATCGCGTACTGATAGGTCGCGCCGTCCTGCTCGGTTGTCAGCTGGCGGTAGATCTCCTCGAATGCCGTTCTTCCATAATAATCATCGGAATTGATGACGGCGAACGGTGCGCCGTCGATGGCTTCTGCCGCACAGAGAATCGCATGACCGGTTCCCCACGGTTTGACGCGGCCTTCCGGCACTTCGTAGCCTTTCGGGAGAACGTCGAGTTCCTGGTAAACATACTCTACATCCATGTATTTCTCAATTCGCTTGCCGATGCCCTCGCGGAATGCCTCGTCGATGGCTTTTTTGATGATAAAGATGACTTTCTCAAAGCCTGCCTGTTTTGCATCATAAATGGAAAAGTCGATAATCATATTTCCGTACGGGTCAACCGGATCAATCTGTTTTAATCCGCCGTAACGGCTTCCCATTCCTGCTGCCATGATGACTAATACTGGTTTTTTGCTCATGATCTTCTCTCCTTTTTATTCTCCAAAATAAACTTTTAATCTCTCCGCAAAGTCTGCCGGGATTTCTCTTTCAAATGGAAATGGTTCTGCATCCGCCAGATACTCGGCGATTTCGCCCAGGACACCGGCGCTCCGGTTCAGTGACCAGGCGGAGATCCAGTCGATCGTATCGTGGCAGGTGTGCATGCCGAAACCATCGCGGTTCAGCGTCATCGCCGGGATGCCCTTCCATGCGAAGGTGTTGGAATCGCTGCTCCAGATGTTGTTGATGAGCGATACGCCTTTGTCCGCCTGTTTTAAGTGCTCCATGATCGCGTCGCATGCCTCTTTCGTTGCTGCCACGCCAAGCACGGTTCCGCCGATGGCCTGTCCGGCGAGGTCGACGTTCATGTTGAAGCGGTGCTGCGCCAGCTCGGCTTCGTGCGCTTTCACATATGCCCGGCTTCCGCAGAGACCCAGCTCCTCCGCGCCGAACCAGATGCATTCCAGTGTCCGTTTCGGGCGGTTTTCGGCGAAGTAGTGTGCCAGCTCCATGATGATCGCTGCGCCCGCCATGTTGTCGTATGCACCAGGTCCCTGCGGAACGGAATCGTAATGAGCCGTCAGCGTCAGGATTTCCTCTGGCTGCTCGGTTCCCGTGATGCGCAGGATGATATTTTTCGACGTTCTCCTGATTTTTTTCTGCTGTAAAACGAGGCGTGCACGGCTCGCTCCCCGTTCTACCAGTTCCATCGCATCAAGATAATGAATGACGGCGCACGGCAGTTTCGGATTTTTTACGCCGCGCAGGGTGCGGTAGTCCGGCAGACGGTCCTCGTCTTTGTCCAGCGGCGTTCCGGTCAGGATCAGAAATCCGACGGCTCCTGCTTTTTCCAGTTTTTCATAGTTTTCTGCATTGGCACCGCCGTTGATCAGGACGATTTTCCCTTCTGCATGGGAAAGGCTGACCGGGTCGCCGTTTTCTACGTAGAGGAATGGTGCCTCCACGCCTTCCGGAGCGGTATTGGCTGCCGCGAAGCAGCCGCGGACGGTGTATGTTTTCTCATATGGCTCTGTGACCGTAAAGACAGCTTCGTCAACCTGCCATGTCTCAATCTCGAACGGCTCGCGGCGGATCTGCAATTCGCCCTGCCCCCATTTTTCTGCGATTTCAGAAAGTTCTTTTTCGATCCGGCAGGCTGCTTTTTCTTCGCCTTCCGTTCCGGCTTCGCGGATGTAGTTAAACTGGCTGACGAACGCATACTGCCGCTGGCCGCTGATGGTATTTGCTTTCATAATAATGTTATGTCCTTTTCTTTTCTTTTTTTATTTTCTTAAAGTTCTTCCAGTACCGCTCTCGCGCTGCGCACGGCTTTGACGTCCGTGCGGTAGAGGGTGTATTCGCTTAAGGATGGAAGTCCCATGTTCACATTTTCTTTCCGATACTGCATCGGGCTCGCCAGTTCGATTTTTCCGGACATGTGGTAGGCGGTCACGCCGGTTTTCGGATACAGCTCGCGGATCGCATCCGCGCAGATACCGCCGCCCGCCTGAATACGGATGCGTCCCGCCGCCTGGCGCTGCAGTTCGGCGAGAAGCTCTGCTCCTTTTACCGCACTGTTCTGCTGACCTGAGGTGAGAATGGTGTTCATACCGAGCGATACCGCCTGCTCAAGCGCTTCTTTGGGATCGCGGCAGACATCAAACGCGCGGTGCAGCGTCACGGACATGCCGTCGGCTGCCTCCATCAGCTGTTCCATTGCCGCCATATTCATCGTTCCATCCTCTTTCAGTACACCGACCACAACGCCCTCTGCACCAAGTTCGCGGTACATCGCGACTTCCTCGCGGATTTCTTCTAATTCATATGGGGTGTAGCAGAAATCCCCGAACCGCGGGCGGATCAATGCATGAATCGGAATGGTTGTCTGTCTGCGGATCACCTCAAACAGCTTCGGACTCGGCGTTGTTCCGCCGATCACCAGATTTTGACACAGCTCCAGCCGGCTTGCCCCGCCTTTTGCCGCCGCAAGCGCCGACTCCGCCGAGTCCACGCAGACTTCCAGGATATAATCGTTCATAAAATTCCCTCTGTTTTCGTAATTTTCTTTCTCTATCATACCCTATTTGAGGCAATTAGGAAAGAGCTTCTTTGTTTCACTTTCGTTCACTTCTGCTTCTGATGCAGATATTTTTCTCTCGTTGCCATGCCGCCGCGAATGTGGCGTTCAGACTTGTTCACATCCAGAATTTTCCTTGCCTCTGCCGCCAGACCCGGATTCACTTGTACCAGACGTGATGTCAGATCCTTATGCACGGTACTTTTGCTCACTCCGAATTTTTTCGCCGTCTGCCGTACGGTCGCTTTCGTCTCAATCATGTAAATTGCTGTCTCCACAGCACGCTCTTCGATATAGTCCCTCACAAAAAGCCTCCGAAGACGCTGTTTTTACAGTGTATTCGGAGGCTTTGATGGGTATGTCTTCTATTTTATTATTTGTAATATACCCATACCGCTTTTGTCTGTTCCAGCACCTGATCGATATCCCAGGTTTTTTCGGAATTTTTTCTGCTGTTTGGGTCGTTGATTTTCAGTCTGCCATTCTGCAATCCGGTAAGAACGATAAAATGACCGTTGCTGGTAAACTCCCCGGGTCCCATCAGGGCAATGATGGGGTTTCCGGCCTGCAGGTTGTTTTCCACCCGTTCCCGTTCCACAGGGATTTCTTTGCTGGAAAGGCCGATCTGCCGGGCTCCTTCCAGCATCAGAGACCAGGCGGTTCCGCTGCCGTCCACGGCATAGCCGTTCTGTGAGGCAAAATCGGCGACCCAGCGCGGATTTTTTGTGATATCGCCGGTCATGAAAATGGCAACCATGGAAAGTGCTGTCGGTCCGCAGCCGCTTAATCCCATCACTTCACCGGCATATCGGTGATAGCCCCATCTCTGATCCCACTGCAAGAGAAGCGGAACCTCCGATGCGGATGACAGGTCGCTCAGGTCAATCTCCGGCTCCTCCTCTTTTTTCAACGGATATTCTTCGACGAACGTCTCCGTCTCATTGTTTCTCTCGTAAAGCGACAACAGCTCCTCCGGGTACTGATCCATTGAAATGCCGTTTGCTTTCGCATACCGTTGGATCGGATTCTGCCGGAAGCGCCGCACACCGCCCAAAAACAGAAGACAGCCGAACAGCAATAGCAGCCCGCGGATCCGCCATACCTTTCTTTTTCGTCTCCGTGCTCTTTCTCTTCTTTGTATTATCCTTCTTTGTGTCATTCTTTTTTGTTCTGCTGTCTCTTGCCATTCCAGTGTATTGTCTTCACGAATCATGAAAAATCCCCCTCCCGATCTTATGGTGTACTCCCAAAATCTTTCTGTGCCTGATTTTGTGAGCTGATTGAGAGTACATTCTTCCTTTTCATCATAACAAATTTCCGATTTTTCTTTTTGTATATTTTCCGAAGAAAAACTGCTTTTTTTCCGTCTGCTTTCTTAAGATTTTTTGTATCTGTGCAAAGCCATGCGAAACGGAAGCAAAACCGCAAGCAGGAAAAAGATGGCAAATTCCGGAAATATCATTGAGAAAAAAGTTCAAAAATGGTAAAATAGGAAAAACAACATCTTTAAGCGGAGGATAAAACAAAATGAAAAAACTGAAAGTAAAAAAAGGCAGCACCTGTATGGCTTGTCTTGCCTGTGTGGGAGCATGTTCTGAGGCATTTTATAAGGTATTTGATCCGGACAAGGCATGTCTGCAGATCGTAGAGAAAAAGGCTGTTCGCCCGATCGCCTGTCCGCAGTGCGGTAAATGTGCCGAGGCCTGTCCGGAAGGCGCCATCACCCAGAACCCGAAGGGCGTTTACATGATCAACAAGAAAAAATGTACGGGATGCGGAGCCTGTGCGAAGGCCTGTCCATTTGGCCTGATCGTAAAAACCGAGGGAAATCCGGCTTCCAAATGTATCGCCTGCGGTATCTGCGCGAAAGCCTGCCCGATGGATGTACTGGAAGTTGTGGACGAATAATGATCCGAACTCTTAGATACCGCCAGGATCTCATGTAAGCACAGATCCTGACTCATTGCTCACATAAACATAAAAATGCACTGTGGAACGTCGTCGGACAATTCCACAGTGCATTTTTCTGTTAAACGAAAAACAATTGATTCCCGCTCGCCGCCTGGCAGAATGATCGATGCCCGTTTCCGCAGACAGCATTCCGACAAAAAGGGACAAAATTTACAATTTTACTCCCGCGCCAGCAGAACCATCGATTTTGCCGGAAGCATCATGCTTTCTTTCATCTCTGCTCCATCCTCTGCACAGCGTTTTCCATCGCAGAGCAGTTTCCAGTTTCCTTCCGGGAGTTTCTGCAAAGCTTCTTTTTCCCATGGATTGTAGAAGACGCAGACTGCGCGGCCATTCGGGTATTCCAGTTCGTAACCTGCGATCTGGTTTTCACGGAAAAATGTCTTTTTACAGTCCGGCTCGCACGTTCCGTATGCCTGAAATTTTCGGCGCAGAGCGAGAAGACCACGGTAATAGTCCACCAGCTCTTCCTGCTCTAAGGCGCGTGTCCAGTCAATTTTGTTGAGCTGCCACGACGATTTGAAGCTGTTTCCTTCGCCATGCTTCGTGCGCGCAAATTCCTCACCCGCCTGGAAAAACGGCATTCCCTTGCAGGTCATCACAATGCCCGCCGCCAGACGGTTCATCGAAAGCGTCCGCTCATCCATCTTGTCAAAATCCGGCTCCGCATCCTCCTTCCGCTTCGGATCGGACAGTTTTAATTTATCCCACAGTGTATAATTATCATGTGCCGACACATACGGAATCAGCTGGCTCGCATTGCGCGGCTCGTAGGCTCCTTTTCCGTCCATCCAGCCATCTGTCGCAGAAAGTATTCCTGCGGAAAGACGCTCTTTTCCATTGACATAGCCTCCCTCTGCGGCAATAAAAACGCTTCCCTTGATCGAATCTCTCGTATCGTCGCAGAACATGGAAATGCCATCCATCAGCCTTCCGATATTCTGTTTATCCGACGGAAAATATCCCTCCTGCATTGCGCTTGCCGCTGCTTTCCACGGTTCACCGTAAACCAGAATCTCCTCGCCGCGCGGCATCCGGTTCAGCGCTGTGCGGATCGCATTCATTGTCTCCGTATCGTGCAGTGCCATCAGATCGAAGCGGAATCCGTCGATGTGATACTCCTTCGCCCAGTAGCAAACCGAGCGCGCCATAAAGCGGCGGAACATCTCCCGCTCACTCGCTGTCTCGTTTCCGCAGTCGGAACCATTGGAAATCGTGCCGTCCTCCCATTCACGATAATAATAGTAAGGAACTGTTTTCTGAAACGGCGAATCGAGATTGTACGTATGATTGTATACCACATCCATAATCACACCGATGCCGGCCTTATGCAGCGCCTGAACCATTTCCTTCATTTCCCGGATACGTACCTCCCCGTGGAACGGATCGGTTGCATAGGATCCCTCCGGCACATTGTACTGCACCGGGTCATATCCCCAGTTGAACGCTTCCGCATCATCTTCCGGCACACTGCCAAAATCGAAAACAGGAAGCAGATGCACATGAGAAATGCCAAGCGATTTCAGGTAATTGAACCCCGTCGCATGAATCCCGTCGCCGTTCAGCGTCGTGCCTTCTTCCGTAAACGCCAGAAACTTTCCACGGTGTTTATCCGAAATACCGGAATGCGGATCACTCGAAAAATCTTTCACATGAAGCTCATACACACAACGATCCTCCGGCCGGATTTCCGGTCTTTCATCCTGCTCCCAGCCTGCCGGGTCCGTCTCTGCAAGATTCACCACCATGCTCCGCTCCGAATCAATACCGGAAGCCACGCCGTACGGATCTGTCGTATCAAAGACACCATCCGAGTGCAGGATATGATACGTATAATACGTTCCATACCAGGCTCCCTGCATTGCACAGCTCCAGACACCCTTTTCGCCGCGTGTCATCGCAAGCGAAGCTATTTTTCGGTCCCCGTTCTCCCGGCTGCTGCCGCGGGAAAACAGCTCCAGCGAAACCTCCATCGCTGTCGGCGCCCAGAGCTTCCATTCTGTCACAAACTGTTCATCCTTTTTCGGCATCTGCCAGTTTTCATCGCATTCCCCGCTCTTTTTTACCGAAACACCGAGGTCATCCCCTTCATACGTAAAGTTTTCCACAAATTCTTCCGATTCAAAAAAACTTTTCCACTCCGCCGGCGTTCTTTTCACCACCGCATTCATCTTCTTTCCCTCCATTTCTTTGTAAACTCGCAGAATCTCTCCGACACTCCACGCCTGCGCATAGCAGCCCTTCGACATCACCGGCGCCGCACCATCATAAATCTCCGCCAGATGAAACAGGCATCCTTCCTGCATCCAGCTCGCAAGACGGTCCAGTCCGCGGCGCACTTCCTGTTTTCCCTCCTTCGGGAAATAATAATTCAGCACCGCACGGAAATACGCCCCAAGCGGAAATCCCCAGACTGTCCCCTGATGATATGCTCTGTCACGCTCCGGCTGACTTCCACCGATCCATGGATGAAACGCCGGATCCTCCATCTCCAATGACCGCAGTCCTGCTGTCGTATACAGCTTTTCTTTGACCGCCTGTAAGATCCGCTGCCCCTGCTTCTGACTCACCATCTGAAACGGAAGCGCCAGCACAAAGACCTGATTGCATCGGAACTGCTTCTCTTCATACGTGCCGTTCAGCACATCCTTCAGATATCCTTCCTCTTCCATCCAGAACTTTTCGAGAAAACTCTTCTTCACCTGCTCCGCAAGCTTCCCATACGCCGATCCATCCTTTCCGACAAACGGTGCCAGCTCTTCCAGAATCCTCAGACCATTATACCAGTACGCATTAATCTCCACCGGCTTTCCGTGACGCGGTGTCGGCAGCTCCTTGTCAATCCGCACATCCATCCACGTCACCTGCTCCAGGCCGCCCCCGGCCATAATCAGCCCGTCACTGTCCATTTTAATATGGAAATCCGTTCCCTTCTGATACCAGAACACAATATCCTCCATCACAGGAAACGCCTCGCGCACAAACTCCAGATCTCCTGTTTCAAGGTAATACTCATACACCACATCCAGAAACAAAAGGGCCGCATCCACCGTATTATACATCGGAAGCGCATCCCCCTCCGGAAACAGGTTCGGCATCAGTCCTTCTTTTGTATATGCCATAAAAGTCCGAAGAATGCTCTTACACGCCTCATACTCCCCAAGTGCCAGCGTGCATCCCGGGAGCGAAATCATCGTATCCCGCCCCCAGTCCGCAAAATAAGGAAAGCCAGCCATAATACTCTTCCCGCCTGTCGATGCCCGTTCCGTAATATACTGACTCGCACTCACCGCCAGCCGCTTTCCCACCGGATCAGAAATCCCGGACTTTTCCGCAATCGCCTCCTGCCGCTTTTCTTCCTCTTCTATCCACAGCGCAATCCTTTCCTCATCCCACTTATCCACATCATCCGCAAGACTATACACAACAAAAAAGACCTGCTCCCTGCCGTCTCCCGTCATCTCAAACCGAATCCGGTGATTCACGACAGCACTTCCGATGCCATCTCTTCCATCCCGCGCATCCTGCTCAAAAAACAAATCCCTCCAGATCCTCTCCTTCTCCATCTGAAGCTCCCCATTTGTCCCATAAGAAAGAATCACACCATTGCTCGCAATGCACTTCCGGTCCACCGCAAAATCCTGCCCCTCCTGCAGCTGCTCCCCCTTCGCCGCAAACCGCATCACCGGCCGAACCGAAAAACTCCCCTTCTTCCCACTTCTCACCCGATACCGGACAAGAACCGTATTCTCCCCCTGAACCATCCCAATCGTCTTCTCAATCTCAACCCCCTTCACCCGGTAAAACCATACCGGCAGACTCCCCATCTCAAATCCTTCCAGAAACCGAAACCCCTCCACATTCTGCGTCCGATTCACAAACTCCTGTGAAAACAGCTCCGTCTCCTCACCATCCACCTCCAACGTCTCCCAGACATTCGAAATCAGATGCTCCCGCACCGTAGGCGCCTTCAATGCTCCCATTAACAGCGCCTGATCATTCCTCGCCGCATTCCCCATCACCGTCAGCGAACAATAACCTCCCAGTCCGTTTGTCAGCAAAAAACACTTCTTTTCTCCACTCCGGAAATCCATCCACTCCGAAGCATTCAGTCGAATCCTATCCATACCCAAAAACCTCCAAATTTCACACAATATCTTCCCGAAACTTTTCTGTTCTCATAAAATCAAGCACAAAAAACTCCGAAAATATTTTTTTCATTCTATCTCCAAACTTTGCACCAGTCAACAAACTCACGCCGATTCGCCCTCTGGGCGAATCCAGCCCCTCTCCCCGTCCTCCAACACACTCTCCCCTTCCACACACAACAATCTCACGCCGATCTGCCCTCCGGGCAGATCCAGACCACTCCTCCCGTCCTCCAACCCCAGGATCTGGCTCCGGCGTCGTGGCACCTGCCGCGCAGACAGGCGCATTGGCATCGGCGGCATGCGGATGATGCACTCGTGGGAGGCAGTGGAGTGAGGATGACGGACGGCCATCCAGGCCGGAAGTCAAGAGGCTCTGAGACGGGAAATCATCAGATTTCCTGTCGAATAGCCTCGGTTCCTCAATCCACCGCCTCCCACACGTCATCATCCGCCCGCCGATGCCACCGCGCCCGTCTGTGCGGCAGGTGCCACGGCGCCGGAGCCAGATCCGTCCCTCCCCCCCACACACAAATAGAGCAGCCGACCCCTCATCGGCTGCTCCACAAATCATCCTTTGACGGCTCCTGAAAGCCCATCTGTATAATATCTCTGCATTACAACAAACAAAATCGCAATCGGCACCGAAATGCAAACCGCTCCCGCCGCAAAGCAAGTATACCAGCTGTCGATATACTCCTTCTCCAGCATCTTCCACAGACCCAGTGCAACCGTATAATACTTCGCATTCGCCCTGCAGATAACCTTTGCGAAAATAAAGTCCAGCCACGGTCCCAGAAATGCACTCAAAGTCGTGTACACAATAATCGGCTTACTCAGTGGAATTGTCACCTTCGTAAATACCTGGAATCTCGTTGCTCCATCCAGATAAGCCGCCTCATCCAGTGCCTTCGGAACCGTATCGAAAAATCCCTTTGCAAGCAGGAATCCCGCTCCGGAACCGCCCGAGTACACCAGAATCAATGCCACGCGGATCATTGATCCCTCCGAAAGACCAACTGCCTTTAAGATATAGTAGACAGCAACCATCGACATAAATGCCGGGAACAGACCTAAGATCATCGCGATGTTCATGTAAGTCTTACGGATTTTAAAACGCATTCTCGACATACAGTAAGAAACCGAAAGCACGAATACCGTAGAGATCAGACAACTGAACACAGCAATGATAAACGTATTCTTAAACATCTGCGGAAAGTCCAAAACCTGCGTATCTGTAAACAGACGCACATAATTATGAAGCGTATATCCCTTTGGGAAAAAGCTGGTAACATAAGATCCCTTCTGTGTGCTGAAGCTTAAGAGTGCAATCCACAGAACCGGAATCACCCATACAATCGCAAGCAGTGCCAGAACCACATGTACAACCACATCGGAAATCATTCCGCGCGCTTTCATGGAGTGTGTTTTTTTCTCTTTGTTATTCATTATTGGAATCCCTCCTCGTTCTTGTAAGAACCAGTATTCCGGTACGTGATCAGTGAAACTACCGCCAGAATGACAAAGGTAAGAATACCGACAACCGCACCAACGTTAAAGTACTGTAAGTCAACCGTCAGCTTGTACAGCCAGGTAACCAGAAGGTCCGTCTTTCCGGCGGTTGCTCCGACCGGAACCGGTGCTCCTGCAGTCAGCAGATAGATAACGTTGAAGTTGTTGATATTACCCGTAAACGTTGTAATCAGATACGGAGTCGTGACAAACAGCATATACGGCAGCGTAATTTTAAAGAAAATTGTCACAGGACCTGCGCCATCAACACGGGCTGCCTCGTAAAGCTCACCCGGAATGTTCTGTAAGATACCGGTAACCTGCATCATGGTAAACGGAATACCAACCCAGAGGTTGATGATAACAACCGTTGCTCTCGCCCAGGTCGCATTTGTCAGGAACGGAAGCGGACTGCTGATCAGACCGGCCTGAACCAAGAGGTTGTTGATCAGGCCGTTGTCCTTTAACATCGTACGCATCAGAAGAAGAGAAACGAACTGCGGAATTGCAGCGGAGAGCATAAAGCAGAATCTCCAGAATCCCTTGATGCGGGTCGTTTTACGGTTGATGACAATCGCAAGAATCATACCAAAAATATAGTTCAGGAAGGTAGCGAGCACAGCCCAGATCAGTGTCCATCCAAGAACAGACCAGAATGTCTTGCCGATCGAGTTGCCCATGCCAAGAACCGTACTGAAATTTTTCAGTCCAACCCAATGAAAAATCGTCAGATGGTCGCCGACTTTACTGTAGCTGGTGAAAGCCATACAGATCATAAAGACCAGTGGAAGGATTGTGAAAATCACAATACCGAGAATCGGAAGTGTCAGCAGGGTCCAGTGCAGTCTTTTGTCAACGAGTGCTTCCAGATCCTCTTTGATGGTGTTGATATGTTTCCCTTCCTTTGCGCGACACTCTACCTCATAAGCACTCTTCATATTGACACGCCAGATCATAAAGAAGAGAACCGTAATAAAAATCGTTGCTACTCCGTAGAGCAGGAACAGAATTGTCATATCGCCGCCGGTATATTCATAAATACCCTTGGCCTCGTTCCACACCTCTTCCTGCGCACGGCCGCCCAGGGTGATGAGATGATAGAGATTGTTGATACCGCCCTCGATCATAAACAGGAGATACGCAATTTCTACTGCCAGAAATAAAATACCCTTTACGATCTGTTTGTGAGCCAGATTTCCCAGTCCCATGACAAGCATGGAAAGTTTCGTGACCGCATCGCCCTTTGTGATGGCTTTTGTCACCGGATAGGGAGTCTCAAACTCTTTGGCGCGTTTTTTCAATGATGCCATAATCTATCCTTTCCGAAAGACAGGCATTGTCAATCCTGGTGTCTGACAATGCCTGCGGTTTCAATCCTGTTGATTTTCGAACGCTTCAGAGCCGGTTTTACTTACTCGACTGCAGAAGTATTCATGCTTGTGTTCAGTTTCTCTGTCATTTCTGCAGCGTTATCATGGGTAACTTCACCGTTGACCAGAGATTTACCAAAATTCTCTGCCGGAGTCCAGTAGTTGCTCATATTCTTAACGAACGGCTGGATGATAGAAGTATTGTTGAAGGTATCGTTCTGAGCAGTTACCAGTGCATCGTCTGTGATCTGGGAAAGCAGCTCTTCGTTACACGGAACTACGTTTCTCATTTCATAGTGTGCTTTCTGAGCATCTGCGCTTCCGAGATATCTTGCAAGAGCAACTGCAACCTGCGGATATTCACAGTTCGGATTCACACCGATTGCTTTAGAGCCGGAGAAGGATTTCATCTGTTTCTCCTCGCCGTTGATGGTGATGGTCGGAAGCTGTACAACACCGTAATTATCACCGAGTGCCTCTTTAACTGCGGATGCATCCCAGGAACCGGAGAACATTGCTTTTACAGAACCGTCACGCAGACCGGAAAGACCGGATCCGTCTGCATCAGATACGAAGTTCGGATTGTTTACCAGGTCAACCAGGTAATCGGTTACTGCTTTTGCTTTATCGCCTTCGAAGTCAACGCCTGCTGCCTCGTCTGTTCCGTCCTCACCGAACAGCGTACAGCCGTTTGCTACGTAGAAGGAAGCAATGTACCAGGAGTTTGTAATCGGGAAGGAAATCTTGTCTTTTGCGATCATGGTATCCAGGTTTTTCACTTCATCCTCTGTGAATGCGGATTTATCATAATACATAAACCAGGTGTTTGTGGTGAATGGTACACCGTAGATATCGCCGTCAACGGATACAGAATCCACAATTGCCTGAGAGTTGTTCTTTTTTACATCCTCTGCTGTCTGTCCGCCGAGTTTGGAAATTCCGTTTGCAGCGATCAGGGATGTCAGGTTGTCGTTTGCAAACATGTAAACATCTGCTGCACCTTCCACGTCCTGTGTTACGGTATCTTTTGCATCGCTCTCTGCGCATACGCCGTAATCGAAGGTGATGTGCCAGGATGGATGCTCCTCTGCAAACTGATTGCACATGGTCTGCAGCCACTCACCGCTGTCGCTTGCCTGATCCTCTGATGGAGACCATACGGTAAGGGTTGTGGTAATTTCCTCTTCCTCTGCTGCGTTGGAAGCAGATGCGCTTGTGCTTCCTGCCTCGGATGTGCTCTTGGAATCGTTTCCGGAAGCGGCATTTGAAGAACCGCTGTCGCTGTTTCCGCATCCTGCCAGCATGCCAACTGCAAGTGCTGCGGTCATCATAATAGATACTACTTTCTTTTTCATATTGAAAATCCTCCTTATATGATTTTTCTTTCTGGAACGTCTGCTGTCATATCGCATTTGCTGCTTGGTATCTCTCGTTCTTGTTGATTTTATTATAGCAGTTGGCGGATTTTTCTGAAATATCAAGAATCTATGATCTATGTTGGATTTCTACGTTACATTTCTACACCGGAGCGTATCCGGAAAATCATTTCCGCAATCTGCAGAATTCTTTTCCGCAGCAGAAAAAGAGGCAGCGCACCGTTTTTCCGGTGTGTCCTGCCTCCTCTTCTGTTTTTTATTCTGTTTTTTCTTCTGTTTTTTCTTCCGCCTTCTGATCTTCCTGTGAACTCAGGCTTTTCCTTTCCTGAATCATCTCCTGAATGATTTCATCTCCGCCTTCCTCCTGCCACTCTTTTACAAAATCATCAAAAGAAGAAAGCTCAGACTCGCCCCGGATAATTTTTAAAAAGGTCTCCGACTCCAGTTCTTTTAAGGTGTAACGATATGCTTCTGTGGTCTTCGTCCGGGTCGGATAAATCGTATTCACTCTTTGAATCTTTTCGTCGCTCAAAAGCGAGCAGGCTTTGATACGGGATAAATACGCGCTCCACTCCTCCGCACTCGCTGTTTTCGGGTTCTCCAGATAGGCGCGGCATACCTTTTCGAACGATCTTTCCAGAATCTCCAGCTCATCCTCCGATTTTTCCCCGTTCAGTGCCGCCTGCAGATTTTCGTAACAGATCGTCAGTGCCTGATTATAGTCGAGATTGATTGCTAAGGGGCGTGCCGTCGGATCGATATTTCCCGTATAATATTGCTGAAATTCTCCCCTTGGATCATCGTAGGAATAGCGCATATAATCAAACATCACCGACAGGATCTTCGGCACAATCTCCGGATATTCATACCCTTTTCGCACTACCACATAATTTCCGGTCAGCTTTTCGTTGCAGTACCGCACACTTCCATCCTTCCCGGTCCGAATCAGAAACGGCTGCCAGTCGGCCTCCGGATCCGTCTCATGACAGCGCCAGAGCGGGTTGTTCGGTGCCCACCACGGTGCGAAGAAAATGCCGCAGCGTCCCTGGGCAATGAGATCGGCAATGTCATCCTGTGTGCGGATCAAAAAGTCCCGGTCAAGGACGCCCTCCTGGTACCAGTCTGCCAACATGCCAAGTGCGTCTTTTACATTGGGCTGAACGGAACCATAAACCGGCATTCCTTCCGCATCCGTCAGCCATCTTCCCGGATATGCACCAAATGAGGCAAAAATAAGATTCATGCCGTATTCCGAAGAAATGCCCGTGCCGCCGTACAGAGTTGTGCTGACTGCAAGACCGATGTTACCCATCTCCTGGTTTGCCGGATTCTCCTCTGCAAACGTCAACGCAATATGTTTCACATCATCGATCGTTTCCGGTACGGAAAGTCCCAGTTTTTCCATCCAGTCCTTCCGCACCCATAGAAGATTCGGACCGTCCGAAATGTTGGTTTCCGGGAATGCCATCAGCTTTCCGTCAAAGGTACAGCCCTGCAGAATCTCCTCACCGTAGCTTGCATAAATATCCTTGATACGGTCGCTGGCACAATTTGCATAAACCTCTGTAAGATCGGCAAGCTGATCGTTTTTCTGCATGGCATTCATCGTTTTCTGATCCACAACCATGATATCGGCAATGTTTCCTGTTGCAATCATGGTAGAAATGCCAACGTTATAGGTATCACCGTAGTTTTCATAAACATCCTCGTTCTGTACATTAATGATTTCGCGGATCAGGCGTGTATAGGCATTGTCCTCATAGGTTTCTCCCTCCGGGAGATTGGAATTATTCACACCCGTCATTTTTGCCAGCGTGTACGTGATGGTTTCCGGGTAACGTCCGTACGGCGTTGTTTTCGCTTCCGTAAGAGCCGCAGCCTCATTTCCGGCAGCATCGGAAACAGAATCATTCCCTGCTGCGCCACTTTCTCCGCAGCCACCCAGAATCGTTCCCGCTGCCAGCAATACAGCGAGGCCTGCCGCAATTTTTTTTTGCATCATGCCTGTACCTCCCTTTCCACACCCGGAATCCGTACCGTCACTTTCGTTCCCTTTCCCGGCTCACTCTCAATCGAAAGACCATACGCTTCTCCGTATTCGAGCTGAATCCTGGAATTGACATTCCGCACACCGTAGCCGCTGCTCTTCTCCGTCAGAATGGTCTGTGCTTTTTCCTGTTCCATGCCAACGCCATTATCCGCCACGGAAAGCACCACACAGTCTCCGTCGCGCCGTCCGCTGATTGTGATCACGCCTGGCTCACTGCCGCGCCGCCGGTCAATTCCATGTGCAATCGCATTTTCGGCAAGCGGCTGCAGAATCAGGTTCAGTGTACGGTAATCCAGAATATCCTCCGCCACATCCATTTTGACCGTAAAACTGTAGTCGTGAAACATTTCCTGAATCTGCAGATACGAACGCACATTGTCGATCTCCTCGCGGATGGACATCGTATTTTTGCCTTTGTTCAGAGAAGTCCGGTAGTACCGCGAAAGCGCCAGCGTAGCCTTGCTGATATCATCCGAACCGATTTCCAATGCTTTCCAGTTGATCAGCGACAACGAATTATACAGAAAATGCGGGTTAATCTGCGCACGGAGCGCCGTCATTTCATACTGCTTCTGGCGGATGCGGCTCTCATAGACTTCCCGAATCAGCTGACGGATACGCGACAGCATCTGATTAAAGCCACGCGTCAGATCACCGATTTCATCTCTTTCCGTAGAAACCATTTCCACTTCCAGGTTTCCTTCCTCTACCTCGGCCATCGTCTTTTTCAGCTTTTCAAGGCGGTGCGCCATATTTCCGGAGAATCTCATAATCACGACCGCAGAGAAAAGGACGCAGCCCGCCCACATCAGAAGAACTATCAGAAGAATCGGCTGCATCGGACTGATGATGCCTTTTTTCGGCAGATAGCACGCGGCATGCCATCCATTCTGCTCAATCTCCTTTTCCAGGAGAATGTAGTTCGCTGTATTCTGCTTCTCTTTTTTTTGTATCTTCTGAAAGTCTGAAAATTCCATCTGGTATTTCGCATTCCTGGTCATCTTCTGATTTTCATACAGCACTTCTTTGTCCTCATTGTAGACGAAAACACCGTAATCCTCATTGACTGCAAGCTCCATGGAGCCAAAAATCTTACTGTAGTCCATGGAAATGTATAAAAAACCGCCTTTTCCGTCATCAATCAGCGGCATAGACCGCACCATCGTCACCGTTCCCTGATCCATATCGGCATACCAGTGAACGTCATTGTCCGCCGGTGCTGTCCATTCATCATTTTCCATTTCCCGCGCCGGACGCAGATACGTGCCGTGCGGAATGACGAAATCACGCACATAGACCGTAGACTGTCGGATTTCCGGGTAAAAATAACTTAAGGAATCCATCATCGGATCAAACTCTTTCACCATGCGCTCGTATGCTTCGAAGCTGTTTTTGTCTTCTGCCTTTACAATCTGAACAATTGTCTGGTCGAATGCCAGATAGTCCGACATACTCTGGTGCAGCGCAAGCTCCGTATTCACATCGTCCACTGCCTGATCAAAGGTGGTCTGCAGATTTTTGATCTCACGCTCGACAAGTACACGACGCATCTGGGTGTAAAACATTGTGAACATCAGGCACATTGGGAAAAGTCCTGTGAGAACGTAAGCCACGATAAGCTTCCGGTGTACCTTCATATCTGAAAATGCTTTTTTTATTCTAGCGGCAAATGATGTCATCTTACTCCCCCTGATCCCGGTATTTCTGCGGGCTGATTCCAAAATACTCGCGGAAGCTCTGACAGAAATAGGACACATTCACAAAACCGCATTTTTCACAGATTATACCGATTTTCTCATTCGTATTTTCAAGCATCTCCCGCGCACGCTCCATGCGGAAACCTTTTAAGTAGCGGCTCAGGTTTTCTCCTGTATTTTTCTTGAAAATGCTGCTCAGGTAATTCGGTGTCATGCCGACCTCGCGCGCAAGCTGGTCGACGCCCATGCCGCTGTCAGAATAGTTCTCACGGATATACTGTTTGATCTGCTCGACTTCTCTGCGTTTCGCAACACCACCGTCTGCGCGGAAGACCGTTTCAAGCCGTTCAATACCCATACGGACTGCCTGAATCACACCGACCATGTTGCTGCTGTGATACAGGGCGTCAATCTCACGGTCCAGCTCCCGCTCATCTTTTCTCTCGAGATTGTCGTAAATCTCTTTCAATAAGTTGGAAAACATAAATTTGATATAAATCTGAGAAAAAATCGTCTGATGCTCATACTTCTCGCAGAACTGGTCAAAGTGTTCACGCAGGCTCTCCAGATCCTTCATGCGAATGTCCTGCTGGATCTGGCGGATCAGGATTTCAGCATCAATCTGCACCAGCACCTCGGACTGCTCCTCCTGAAAGGGAAGAAAAACATGGTTTCCCGTGTGATAAAAGCGACGCTCCATGAGCTGCTCCGTCTGTGCAAATGCATCGTAAAGCTCAACGTCCGGCGTGATCTCACCCGACACGGCCAGAAAGCATTCCTGGTCCCACATTTCACGAATATAATGGTACAGCTTCCGTCCGAACGCTTCCCAGCCGCCATCCGGCTCCTCGCTAAAAAACAGGATGGACTGCTGTGGGTTCAGGTTCAGATAGTGAAACGGCATCTGCAAATCGCTCTGCATCTTTTCAATCTGTTCGCTGTTTACCTGTTCAAAATAGTTGTTGGCACACTCCAGCAGTACCATACGGCAAAAATCCCGGACAAAGCTCATATCGAGAAGCGTCTGTGTTTTCTCCTGCATTGCGCTGCGGCTCTGACCATTGACCATCAGATACAGCAGATGCTCCCGCAGAAACTCCATACTTTCGTCCTTCCGTTTTTCCTCACGCTCACTCTTTGCAAGCTTTTCCGTGATTTCACCAACCACCTTTTCAAATTCTTCCGGGTTGACCGGTTTTAAAATATAGGCGAAAACACCGTAGGAAATTGCCTTTTTTGCGTAGGAAAACTCATCATACCCGCTGAAAATCACCGTTTCCGTCCCCGGATACGCCTCATGAATCCGGGAAAGAAGCTCAATTCCATCCATGAACGGCATATTGATGTCGGTCAGCAGTACGTCAATTTTCTCTTTTTCAAACACCTCCAGCGCTTCCTCTCCATTGGAGGCCTCCAGAATATTCTCCCGGATATTCATCCGCGAAAGCAGCATCCGAATGCCCTTTCGCTCTATCATTTCATCATCTACAATCAGATATGTGTACATGCATCGATCCTCTTTCTAAGCAGCCTGCCTAAAGCGGCGCATACTGGTTTTATTATACCATTCCCGCGGCAGAATTGCATAGCATTTACCGCTCAAAACCGTTACCGGAAACGCAAAACCAGAGCCGGTGAAAACATTCTCATCCGACTCTGGTTTTTCTATTACATGATTTCAGGACACCACTCATCCTGTCCCGAATCAGGCCTTCGTCCTGTATAAGCCCAGAAAAATAACGCGCTCTTCCGATGTATCCGTGTCCGGGAAAGACAGGATCAGACTGTTTTTCTGCTCATCTTCCCACCTTGTCGTCTTTCCCTCAAGAATCTGATTCTCTCCCACCAGCAAATCTTCAAGTAATTCTGCCGCCTGATGAGCCAGCGTCTGCAGTACCGTTTGAAATTCAGATTCCGGAACCGTTATGGCATATTCCACAGATACCAGTTGATCATTCTGAAAAGAAAAGATTTCCTGAATATCATCCGACAGACTGGAAATGCTGATCGAATGAATGATTCGCGGATACGCTTCTCCTAACGTGGTATCAACATCATCTTCCGAAAGCTGCGTCTTCTGCAAAACATCTTCCATAGACATATCAAATTTCACATTCCCGGGCGACAGGGTGGAATGGCTGAAATCAACGGCATACAGAAAGATGTTGCTGTTATTTTGGGAACTCTGTGAGGAACATGCAGCTAAAAAACAACAGCAAATCCCCAAAAAGATCCTGCAAATTACCGTTGAAGTAAAACGAATATTACGATTTTCAATATTCATAATACCTCCTCTCCCTTTTACTTCTGATATTCCTCAATTCTGCAAACATGTTCTTTTGTCTTTTTATTATAATTAATTCCTACCAGAAGCAAGTTTCCCTGATATTCTTCCAGACTTCTGCAATATTCTTTGTCCTTAATCTGCGCAAGCGCACCCTCTGCTGTTTTGTCCCATTTCAGTTCTACAACCAGCGCCGGTTTGTCCTGGTATCTTTTTCTTGGTACGAAAACAAGATCCGCAAACCCTTTTCCCCCAGGCAGTTCACGGTAAACCGTGTAAAAATTCCGTGCTGCATACAGCGCCAGTGAAATCGTATAGCTCAACGCATTTTCATCATTGTACTGAAGCTGTGACGTTTCAAAATGTGCCAGCCGAATTCCCTCTGCTACCTGTGTTTCCTGTTTTTCCCACACAGCCTGCAGAAGATCTGCGGAATTTTTCAGTGCCTTTGAAATATCTCCCCATTGGGAAACGGTTACCGCACTGGCATATTCTGACTGTACCTCGGCATTCGGAATAAAAACATATTTATTCTGTTCCTCATAACCAAGATATCCAAGATGAATCAGCAGTGTCAGCACATCATCCTCTGTCCGGAAAGTTGTCATATCATTCGTAAAACTGCCCGTGTTCACCGGAATCTTTTTCCCTGCCATCATCTGCAGTACGTCATCCCGCAGGCCGTCAAAATTCAGATCAATATACCACTGTAGTGCTTCAAATGTTTCTGTCTGATTCCAGTAATTGCCGATTTTCCGGAATCGCATGGCATTGACAACCGAACGCGGGCTGTAAACCGAACTTTCTCCCGGGAACGAATAGCCGTCATACCAGTTTTTAATTTCTGCCAGATCCATCTGATACCGGCCGCAGAGTTCTTCTACTTCCTGCTCCGTAAATCCTACATATTCTGCGAGCGGCCCTGGATCAAGCATTGTAAATTCATCAAACATATTCAGTGCAGAATGGGTTCCATATTTTTTGATCGGCAGAATACCCGTCAGATAGGCAAGTGCTACGTAAACCTTATCTTTCAGAAAATCCCGCAGGAAATCAAGATACTCTTCCTGTGCTTTTTTATCCTGCTGATATTCCCGGAAAACACAGTCCCATTCATCAATGATAATGATAAACGACTGTTTTGTTGCCGCATAAATATCCTGCAGCGATTCTACCAGATCCGTATCGTCAAAGTAGTCCACGTCCGGATAACTGTTTTTCAGTTCCCGCAGCAGCATTCTTCGAACACGGTCAATCACCTGGCCAATTTCCTTGCTCCGGCTCAGAAATTCCTGCATATTCAAAAAAATCGTAGGATATTGATTTAAGTGCTGTGCAAATACAGCATTTTGAGAAATTTTCAATCCAGAAAAAAGTTCTCTGGAATCGCATTCCTTCCCATAATAAGCCGTCAGCATATCCGCCGTCATAGATTTTCCAAAGCGCCGCGGACGGCTGACACAGACATATCTCTGCACAGTATTAATCACCTGATTGGTATACTCGATCAGCCCTGTTTTATCCACATAAATTTCGGACTGAACCGCTTTTGCAAATTTTTCATTTCCCGGATTCAGATAAACTCCCATATTCCACCTGCGCCTTTCTCTTTCTACCTCTATCATACGATATTCTTGCCTTAAGTTCAATTTAGCATAAGTTGAAAAATGCCAGAATGTTTTTAACTGAGGCAAAACATTCTGGCTGTTTTTTCTGGGATTGCTATGAGTCAATTAATTAATGAATAAAGAACGCGTCCTCTTCCTCGTCTTCCACAACCGGTGTCATCGGGTTATACTCGGTTTCCACCAATTTTTTCACCAGCTCGTGATCGAAGTTGCGGCGGATTTCACAGGTTCTGTCGAAAATCATGGTTGCTTCATCCCCTGGGGTGCATGCCGGCCAGTTCGGGAGGGATGGGGTTTCCGGACTTCCGTAGCGGGCAAAGTTGATCCAGGCGGTGGCCATACGCTCCTGCAGACGGTCTGTTTCGCCCGGGACATTGCATACGGCGATGCGGTCGATGTTATGGAATACGAACGGAATCTCGGCACAATGCCATGCGGCTTTTCCGCCATCGATCGGGAATTCATAGGTAAACTGATAGGAATAAGTCGGCGCTTCTGTAAACTCCGATTTCTGACGAATGAATTCGATCGTGTCCGGACGGAAGAACGTATCCACAGACCACAAATCGGCAATTGTTTTGTCCGGATATGCTTTTTCAAAAAGAGAAATCAGCTCCGGCGTTGCATCGCCATATTTTCTCGTCAGGAACGCAATCTGTTCCTCACGGTTCATCTCATGTTTTCCCGGCACAACCGGTCCAAAATCAAACTCACCGATGTTGGTTCCTGCCAGCACAGGAATCGTTTTAGCGTGATCCGTAAATCCGCACTTGATCGGATTTCCGCGGAACCAGCCGTTCTCCATCGGTCCCTGTCCGATATAGCAGCCTTTCGCAGCAACCTCTGCCTCAACTTTATTGTACGCATTTGACAGCTCATAATACGGGATCGTCTCAAGCTTCTCCACCTCGGACTCGTCCAGATTCAGTTCTTTTAACAGAGCCTTCACAATCGCGGTGCCGTCTCCATCCTCTTTCTGATAAACCTTTGCCTCATAAACACCGCTCTCGATGATACCCTTCTGGAACAGGCCGTCTGCTGCCGGCGTATTCATCAGCGTTGCCACCTTCATACCGCCGCCGGACTGACCGAAAATCGTAACATTCTCCGGGTCTCCGCCGAATGCCGCGATATTGTCATGTACCCACTGCAATGCAGCTACCATATCTGCGTTTCCTGCATTCGCAGAATTTTTGTATTTTTCGCCAAACGGCGAGAGATCGAGATAACCGAGGATATTCAGCCGATGGTTCACGGAAACAACAACGACATCACCGAACTCGCTTAAGTGATCCCCCTCATATGCCACATGCTCAATCGCAGAGCCGGCGCTGAAGCCGCCGCCGTGGAGCCATACCATGACCGGCTTTTTCGCACCCGGATCAAGACTCTGTGTCCAGACATTCAGGTTCTGGCAATGCTCGTCCTGCGGCCAGTAACGATGCGGTACCAGCACCTCCATGTTCGGCTCATCCTGCTTTAAAAGCGGACATACATAGCCGTACGCCAGCGCATTTTTGATTCCTTTCCATGGTTTCACCGGCTGCGGCATCTGGAAACGGTCCGCCTCAGCGTAATGGATTCCATGAAACGCGTATGTCGTATTCAGGCGGAAGCCGCGTACCTTTCCCGCCTTTGTCTCTACTACCGGATCTGTTTTACTGCATACAAAATAATCTCCCATATTTCAGCTACCTTCTTTCTATCCTGTTCTGTGACGCGCAGTTTCCAAAAACTGCTGCAAAATCTTCACGATCCTTCCGTTTCATCAGGCTTCGAAACAACTGTCGTTTTTGCATTTACGCATCTGTTTCTTATTATACCAGACAATTTATTCGGAAACAATTCTTTTCACTTCCGTTTTCGGCTGTTTATATCAACAAAGTCCGAAAATCACGTCAAAAATGGATATTTCCATCACAACTTCAAAGTGCTACAATAAAAAAGAAGGTAAAATCAACGTAAAAAAGGGGACTACTATGACGAAAACAGTACAAAAGAGCAAAGCCCGCGATATGACCCAGGGCTCTATCTGGAAACAGCTTCTTCTCTTCTCGCTTCCGCTGATGGCCGGAAATCTCTTCCAGCAGCTTTACAACACCGTTGACAGCATCGTTGTCGGCAACTTTGTCGGCAAGGAAGCACTCGCCGCCGTCGGCTCCGTCGGTCCGATCATCAATTCTCTGATCGGCTTTTTCATGGGACTTTCCACCGGTGCCGGTGTCATTATCTCTCAGTATTATGGCGCAAAGGCGGATGAAAAGGTCAGCCGCACCGTCAGCACGACACTGGTGATGACATTTTTTCTCTCTATTGTCTTTACTATTCTCGGCATCTTCATTACACCGTACATGCTCCGCATGATGAGTACGCCGAACGACGTCATCCGCGAGTCAGCAACGTATCTTAAAATTTACTTTGGCGGTGTTGCCGGTCTGATGTTCTACAACATGGGCTCCGGCGTTCTCCGCGCTGTCGGCGATTCCCGCCATCCGCTGTATTTCCTGATTTTTTCCGCTGTTGTCAATACCGTGCTCGATCTTTTGTTTGTCGTTTCCTTCGGCATGGGAATCGAGGGTGTGGCGCTTGCAACCGTTATTGCACAGTGCCTTTCGGCGGTTCTGACGCTGTATGTGCTGACCACAACAGACGGCCCATACCGCATCTGTTGGAAAAAGCTCTGCATGGACTGGTCTTTGCTGTACCGCATCGTCTGCGTCGGACTGCCGGCAGCGATCCAGCAGATGGTGACTTCCGTTTCCAACGTTTTCGTGCAGTCCTATATCAATGTATTCGGCTCGGATGTTATGGCAGGCTGGAGTGCCTGCATGAAAATCGACCAGTTTATGATGCTGCCGATGATGAGTGTTGGTCTTGCTTCGACCACCTTCACCGGACAGAACGTCGGTGCCAGCTACATTGACCGTGCAAAGAAGGGTGCTACAACCGCATTCCTGCTTGCTGAGCTTGTAACCATTGTGATGATGATTCCTCTGCTGATTTTCGCCCCGCAAATGGTCTATCTGTTTAACCAGGAGGCAGCTGTGATTCGTTACGGAACCCTGTTCCTGTATCTCCTCTCCCCGTTCTACATTCTCTGCTGCGTCAACCAGGTTTATTCTAACGTCCTGCGTGGCGCAGGAGACACCAGAACACCAATGATCGTAATGCTCGGAAGCTTCGTCGTGTTCCGCCAGATTTACCTGTTTGTGATGTCTCATATATTTGATTCCATCATTCCGATTGCACTTGGTTATCCGGCGGGATGGCTGGTATGCAGTGTTCTGATTTATGCCTGCTATCGGAAATTCCGATGGGATAAAGGAATGCGGAAAAACTGAAGGATTCCTTTCCGGACATAAACAAAAGGGGCTGTTGCACTAAGAAAATGAACGTATGAACCGCTCCCCGTCAAGTAGACAATTGAAAAAATATAAATTTTTCCTGCCAG
>OGMV01000108.1_pt1 | contig 56550 bp, 74 predicted proteins | sample 1573341 | NCBI WGS metagenome assembly OGMV01 (sample SAMEA2581994, study PRJEB24529) | metagenome | biome: Human gut stool | place: China | collected 2011 | reverse complement strand
ATATGTTGCGCGTAAGCGCACTGAGATGAAGTGCGAAGCACGGAATCGAAGTGGCGTTGTTTATTAAAGGGTTATAAAAAATAAACAAATCCATGCCTGCATGAGATTTTCGTTTTAGACTTTTTGATATGTTGCGCGTAAGCGCACTGAGATGAAGTGCGAAGCACGGAATCGAAGTGGCGTTGTTTATTAAAAGTTGTGAACAAAACGCTCACGAACCCATATTTTATGGGATAAAAAATAAATTTAAAAAAATTTTAAAAAAATGTTGTAATATTAGTTTTTATATGATACTATATTACCTGGACTTTTTTGTGAAAGGAGAAGATACTGTGAAAGTTAGATCATCAGTTAAACCAATTTGCGAAAAATGCAAAGTCATTAAAAGAAAAGGGATTGTCAGAGTTATCTGTGAAAATCCAAAGCACAAACAGCGTCAGGGATAATGATTGGATTGAAAGTGAATGATTAGATATTGTTCACTTGTTTGTGCGTCTATAGTTATGCATAGTCATAACTTTATGAAGATGCGGCTGCAGTAACGAAAAAGTTACTATCAAATATGTAGGGAAAACCTACCTGCCAACCACTTATATATTGCTGAAACAGGTTGGCCAATTGGGCATAGTTATGAGATAAGAAGTCAAGTAGTTATCTTATTATGCCGGATGACGAAGAAATTATACTTCGTACAGAAACTAATAAAGTATATGAATAATATGGGTGCGTACAACATTTCAGACGTGGTAACACGGGCTACGTAATTTATATATTCATGCAAATTAACTAATGGAGGTTATACACATGGCTCGTATTTCAGGTGTTGATTTACCAAGAGAAAAGAGAGTTGAAATTGGCTTGACTTATATTTATGGTATCGGTCTTACAAGCTCAAAGAGAATTTTAACTGAAGCTGGTGTTAATCCAGACACACGTTGTAAGGATTTGACAGATGATGAAGTTAAAAAGATTAGCGATGTTATCGATGCAAGTCAGACAGTTGAAGGTGATTTAAGAAGAGAAATCGCATTAAACATTAAGAGATTACAGGAAATTGGATGCTACAGAGGTATCCGTCATAGAAGAGGACTTCCAGTTCGTGGTCAGAATACAAAGAACAATGCCAGAACAAGAAAAGGTCCTAAGAGAACTGTAGCAAACAAGAAAAAATAGTAGAAACCCATAAGGGAGGTTAGTTTAGAAAATGGCTAAGAAAGTTACAAAGAAAGTGACAAAAAAGCGTGTTAAGAAAAACGTTGAACACGGACAGGCACATATTCAGGCATCATTTAACAATACAATTGTTACATTAACAGATGCAGAAGGAAATGCTTTATCATGGGCAAGTGCTGGCGGTCTGGGATTTAGAGGTTCAAAGAAATCTACTCCTTATGCAGCTCAGATGGCAGCAGAAACTGCAACTAAAGCAGCTTTAGTACACGGTTTAAAAACAGTAGATGTTATGGTTAAGGGTCCAGGATCAGGTAGAGAAGCAGCTATTCGTGCGCTTGCTACATGCGGTCTTGAAGTTACAAGCATTAAGGATGTAACACCAGTTCCACATAATGGATGTCGCCCACCAAAACGTAGAAGAGTCTAATTTAGGAGGGAATAATTAAATGGCAGTAAATAGAGTTCCTGTTCTTAAAAGATGTAGATCACTTGGTTTAGATCCAATTTATTTAGGAATAGATAAGAAATCAAATAGAAATTTAAACAGATCTAGCAGAAAAATGAGTGAATACGGACTTCAGTTAAGAGAAAAGCAGAAGGCTAAATTCATTTATGGCGTGTTAGAAAAGCCTTTCAGAAATTATTATCAGAAAGCACAGAAGAAACCTGGTATGACAGGTGAAAATCTTATGATTATATTAGAAACTAGACTTGACAATGTTATTTTCCGTATGGGATTTGCAAGAACAAGAAAAGAAGCTAGACAGATAGTTGATCATAAGCATGTTTTAGTAAATGGTAAGCAGGTTAACATTCCTTCTTATTTAATCAAAGTTGGTGATGTTATCGAAATCAAAGAGAAATGCAAAGGTTCTCAGAGATACAAAGATATCATCGAAGTTACTGGTGGAAGAACAGTCCCAGCATGGGTTGAAGTAGACCAGGAAAATCTTAAAGGTGAAATCAAAGAACTCCCTAAGAGAGATGAAATTGATGTACCTGTAGATGAAATGCTTATTGTCGAATTATATTCTAAATAAGATTTATTATTTATTTATATTATTTTACAATAGGTTTAAGCAATTCCCAATAAAGGAGGGGCTAATTAGTGTTCGATTTTGAAAAACCCAATATTTTAGTAGAAAAGTCAGACGATGGAAGATACGGTAAGTTTGTAGTAGAACCACTTGAAAGAGGTTATGGTACAACACTTGGTAATGCTTTAAGAAGAATTATGCTTTCATCATTACCGGGATCTGCTGTAAGCCAGATTAAGATTGATGGAGTTCTCCATGAATTTAGCTCAGTGCCTGGTGTAAAAGAAGATGTTACAGAGATTGTATTAAACATCAAACAGCTTGAAATCAAGAACAATAGTACAACAGATGAACCTAAGGTTGCACATATTGATGTAACAGGAGACTGCGTAGTAACTGCTGCAGATATCCAGGTTGATTCTGATATCGAGATTTTAAATCCGGACTTAGTTATCGCAACACTTAACGGTGGTGCAGATAGCAAGCTTAGTATGGAATTAATCATTACTAAGGGTAGAGGTTATGTAAGTTCAGAAAAGAACAAGAATGATAGCTTACCAATCGGTGTTATTGCAGTTGATTCAATCTACACTCCAGTAGAAAGAGTTAATATGTCAGTACAGAACACTCGTGTTGGTCAGGTTACAGACTTTGATAAACTTACATTAGACGTTTACACAAATGGTACATTAGATACTGATGAAGCCGTAAGCTTAGCGTCAAAAGTTCTTTGCGAACACTTAAAGTTATTCATCGATTTGTCTGAAACTTCAAAGGATATTGAAGTAATTGCAGAACCGGTTGATGATGAAATTGATAAAGTGTTAGAGATGAACATAGATGAATTAGAGTTATCAGTTCGTTCATACAATTGTTTGAAGAGAGCAGGTATCAATACAGTTGAGGAATTAGTAAATAAGACTTCAGAAGATATGATGAAGGTAAGAAACCTTGGTCGTAAGTCATTAGAAGAAGTACTTGCTAAGTTAAAAGAACTCGGCCTTGGATTGAGACCAAGCGACGAAAACTAATAAATGTCAGTTTGTTAAGGATAGTTGCTTAATATCCTTAATAAATACTTATGACATGCCGCCGACTAATAGTAGGGGGCGTTACGAAAATTGGAGGTAAAAAAATGGCAGGTTATAGAAAACTTGGAAGAACTTCAAGTCAAAGAAAAGCTTTAATTAGAGGTCAGGTTACAAGTCTTTTAAATAACGGTAAGATTGTCACAACAGAGGCTAGAGCTAAAGAAATCAGCAAAGTTGCTGAAGGACTTATTGCATTAGCAGTTAAGGAAAAAGACAATTTTGATGAAGTTGAAGTAACAGCTAAGGTTGCTCGTAAAGACAAAGATGGCAAGAGAGTTAAAGAAGTTGTTGATGGTAAGAAAGTAACAGTTTTCGATGAAGTTAAGAAAACTATTAAGAAAGATCAGCCTTCACGTCTTCACGCTAGACGTCAGATGAACAAAGTTCTTTACACAGTAACAGACAATACTGGAAAGAAGAAAGACACAAAGAAAGTTGACTTAACAAACAAGTTATTCGATGAAATCGCTCCTAAGTATGCAGACCGTAAGGGTGGCTACACAAGAATCGTTAAGATTGGCCAGCGTAAAGGTGATGCAGCTATGGAAGTATTACTTGAATTAGTATAATTTATGAAATAATCATAAACAATGTTATATACAGATAGGCAGACAGTATTGTTTGCCTATCTTTCTTTTTGAAAAAATGATTAGTTAAGAGAAAAATGATTAAGATGTTAAAAAAAATTACACAGATTATGACTGGTTTTAAACTTTTACAATCCTGTAATCTTAAAAAATTTGCTTGCATTTTGTAAATTTACTTAGTATAGTGTAATACGTATTTACTTAAGAGAGGTTAAAGAATGTATATATTAGCAGTTAATTTGTTTGGAAGTCTTGCAGACATTATGAGTAGGGCATATGGACCGGCATTGGCTATTTCAGGAATGATAGGCACATTAATGGCCTTATTTGTTATTCAGGACAAACCATATAAAGTTTTAGGACTTTTCGTAACAAGAAAGTTTAAAAGAGCAGAACATAATCATAAATATGCAATATTAATACCGGCACGTAATGAGGAAACCGTAATTGGAAACCTTATTAATAGTATAAAGAAGCAGGATTATCCACAGGACTTAATTACTATATTTGTTGTGGCAGACAATTGTACTGATAACACAGCGCAGATTGCAAGAGAGAAGGGTGCTATTTGTTATGAACATCATAATCCTGATGAGAGGACAAAAGGGTTTGCCTTAAAATACTTATTTGAGCAGATTCAGAGAGATTATGGCATTACATCTTTTGAAGGCTATTTTATATTTGATTCAGATAATCTTTTAAAGAAAGATTACATATCAAGAATGAATGATTCTTTTGACGCAGGTGAGAAGATTATAACTTCTTACAGAGCAACAAAGAATTTTAGTGAAAACTGGATTGCATCAACATATGCATTACATTGGTTAAGGTCAATACGAACAAGACATAGAGCAAGATCATTTTTACATTTGGCAACAAATATTCAGGGAACAGGATTCCTTTTTGCCAGTGAGATTGTAAAAGACGGATGGAAGTATACTTCATTAACAGAAGATAGAGCTTTAACAGCAGACTGTGTTGTTGAGGGCTATGAGATTTCATATAATGATGAAGCCATATTTTATGATGAACAGCCGGTAAGCTTAAAAGTAGCTTTAAGACAGCGTTTAAGATGGTCTAAAGGTCATTTGCAGGCATTTGCCGAAAGTGGATGGGGATTGTTTAAGAATATCTTTATTGATACTCATACCCAGAGATATGATGATGACAAGTGGTATAATTACACATGGAGAACAATTAGACACAGATTTATGTCTTTTGATACATTTGCCCAGTTATTGCCTAAGAATATTATTAATATATTCAGATGGATTATTGTATATCTTATACTTTATCCGTTCTTCTGTTCTCAGTTTGGACTTGATAATATAAGAATACTTTATAACAGCACATGGCTTGCTCATGGAATCACTCATATTTTCGGAGATATAACGGTTTCATTGCCTGCGGGAGCGGAAACCTATGTATTAACCATTTTAATTGAAATATGGGTTAGAATTTACTATAGAATAGGGTTGTATTTCTTTAAAACATTAGAAGCTGTATATTTATTTATAATAGAAAACAAGCGTATGCCAAAGATAAGCATATGGAAGAAGATTTTGTATTGCTTTACATGGCCTACATTTGATATTATCGGAAGATATACTCAGTACGTAGCTTTGTTTAAGAAAGTTGAATGGAAACCTATTCCACACAAAAGTGAAATCACAATTGACGATATATCGCAGGATTAAAATAATTATTAGTAAAAGAACTAAGACTAAAATTATTGCGTAAGAGATTATTAGAAATAAAAGAAGTAATAAAATAATCAACATAAAAAGAACCGATTGGAATTTGTAAGTTCCATCGGTTCTTTTTATGTTATCATTTAACAGAAATCAATAGTTGAATATTAAGTCTATTAAATAAATTTATTATAAAGAACTATTTTGATTTGAAATAGTCATATTTTAGCGTCAAATCGTTCTTTTTTATAACATCAGAAATCAGATTGTTCATTGAATCAAGCTTGTTCTTACTCATTTTTTTGCCATTTGTAATCTGCTGATTCTCAACGTATACTTTTCCGTCATACCATGAGTAATCGGAGAAGAAAGCATATCCTTTAAAATCATTGCTTAAAATATCATGACCAATATAATTATTGCTGTTGTAGTCAATACCGAAAAGATTTAATACAGTAGGCAAAATATCCATCTGCATATTAACTTTGCTAATACTTGTTAACTGGCCTAAATCACTGCTCCAAATAAAGAAAGGAGTGTGGTTGATTAAGTTGTTTGAAGTTTCTTTATATTTATCAAGTATTGATTTATCATCAAGTGTGTATAAGTAATGGTCAGCGTAAGCAACGATTACAGTGTTGTCATATAAGCCATTATCTTTAAGTGCCTGAATAAGAAGACCAACCATATTGTCGGTTTCAGATGCAGCCATTTTCGCACAATCTTCTTCAGATAATTTTGGAATATTGCCCTTACCATATTTTTCTTCAGCAAGAATTTTTCCAACTTCCTTTTCAGTAGTGAAAGGAGTGTGTGGTGAGTAAGTTATAATATAGTTAACAAAGTTGCCTTGCTGTTTAAAAATCTTATTATAGAAAGTTTTGTTTAAAATCAACTCTCTGTCAAGAACATAACGTTCATCATTGTACTTCTGAATATCCTGTAAGCCGTAATAATTATCATAGCCCCAGCTTTTGTAGTTAATATCTCTTGAATAAAACTCACCTTTATTCATATGGAAAGCATTTACGCTGTAATTCTGTTCCTTAAACAATCTTGCCATAGTATAAGGAAAAGTATTTTTGCTAAAAGAGTAAACATTTTCTATGTATGAAATAGGAGTTGTAAAACCTGTATTAACTGCAAACTCTGAATTAAATGTTGAACCGCCACCTGTATAAATTGAATAATGATTAGAAAAATCAATTGAATGTTTTCTAAGATTATATAAGTTAGGTGTAGTCTTCTTTGTAAGCATCCATGTATCCATTCCTTCTAATTGAAGGAAAATAAGATTTTTGCCTTTAAACTTGCCTGTATAAGCATTTTCTTCTTTAGTATCATCTGCTTTATAAATACTATCAAGGAACTTCTGGTCTTCATCACTTATTTCTTCTTCCGGTTTTAAGAAAGTGAAATAAAAGTTTCTAACACTGTATTCATATAAACCAGAAATCTTCAAGCTCTTGTTACAATCACTAAAGTTGTTATAAATATTTCTTGCGTTCTTAAAATTGTTCCATTTTAGGTTGTTGTTTGCATGTCCCAACAGGAAAGGTGTGAGAGTGTGTAAAACAAGGAAAAATACAAAAACTTTAAGAAAGCGTTTAGGCTTACATTTGTCATTAACAGGTAATTTCTTCCCTGTAATAATTCCGATTACAATTAATGCTATTGCAAATACATATATCAAAGGGTTGGTATTAAGGATTGTGTCCAAAATATAAGAACTTCCCTCGTCCCTCAATTCCAATAAGTTAAAACCGAAAACAAGTGATGTCATTGAATAGTAAATGCAATTAGTAAGGAACAGGGCAAAACTTATTATAAAAAATATCCAATAGGCTATTTTTGAACCCTTTCCTTTTAAAGAAGTGATTATTCCCATAAAAAGCACTATCCACAATATGGTGAATAAGTTTGGCACCGGATAATATGCAGGGTAATAGTCGACTTTGTATGCCCATAATCGGGTAATTAAATCCATAAGAAAAAATGGAATGACCGGATAAATATACTGACGGTGATTAGAAATATAAAGTCCGGCTTTTTTTAGTATATTAATTAATTTATTCTTTTTCGTATTCACTTCATTTACCTCCTCAAATAAAATAGCATAAAAGTATTTTAAGTTCAAGAAATACAGTAAATAATAATAATATAAACAAAAACAGACTAATATATTAAAGTTGCAAAATTTACGCAAATACAATACAATGAATGAGTTAAGATAAAGTAATGGATTTTAAAATAAAAACAGGAGAAAAATCTTGGGAATTTTAAAAATAAAAAATTTAATTCATGATTACATTGATGAAGAAGAAGACTCAAAGTTTAGGGCAATTGATAATGTAAGTTTTGATGTTGAGGCAGGACAGTTTATAACCATATTGGGACATAACGGTTCAGGTAAATCATCATTGGCAAAACACATTAATGCGTTGCTTATGCCAACAGAAGGTTCAGTATGGATTGACGGCATAGAGACAACTAATGAGGAAAGAGTTTTAGACATCAGACAGACAGCAGGAATGGTATTCCAAAATCCTGACAACCAGATTGTGGCGACTATGGTTGAAGAGGATGTGGCTTTTGGACCTGAAAACATGCAGGTGCCTACTGCTGAAATATGGAAAAGAGTTGAAAGAGCTCTTGGAAGTGTAAATATGACAAGGTTCAGACATAAGTCACCACTTAAACTGTCAGGTGGACAGAAGCAGAGAGTGGCAATTGCAGGAATTATAGCAATGGAACCTAAATGTATTGTTTTGGATGAGCCTACGGCAATGCTTGATCCTGTTGGAAGAAATGAGGTAATAGACACACTTCACAGTCTTAATGAAGAAAAGGGGATAACAATTATTCTTATAACTCATCATATGAATGAGGCAATTAAGGCGGACAGGGTTTTTGTTATGGACAAGGGAAAACTTGTTATGCAGGGTAGTCCAAAGGAAGTTTTTTCACATGTTGAAAAGCTTAAAAATCTTGGCCTTGAAGTACCACAGGTTACAGAATTGGCTTATATGCTTAAAAAGAGTGGCCTTAATATAGAAGACGGAATTTTGACAGTGGAAGAATTAATGATGCAAATAAACGAAAACAGGTAAGGAATATGTCATTAAAATTAGAAGATGTAAGTTTTGTTTATGGAGCCGGAACAAGTTCTGAAACAAAAGCATTAAATAATGTTAATTTAGAAATTAATAAAGGCGAGTTTGTAGCTATTATCGGTCACACAGGATCAGGCAAGTCTACATTAATACAGCATTTTAACGGTTTAGAGAAAGCAACATCGGGAAATGTTTATTATGATGGAAAAAACATTGCAGATAAGGGCTTTGACATAAGAGGTTTAAGATGTAAGGTAGGACTTGTATTTCAGTATCCTGAACATCAGTTATTTGAGGAATCAGTTATAAAAGATGTTTGTTTTGGACCGCTTAATCAGGGCTGCACAAAGGAACAGGCAATAGAAAAGGCAAAAGAAGCCTTACAGCTTGTTGGTGTACGAGAAGAATTATACGAGAAAACTCCTTTTGAACTGTCAGGTGGTCAGAAGAGACGAGTGGCAATAGCGGGAGTGCTTGCAATGAATCCGGAAATACTTATTTTAGACGAACCAACAGCAGGTCTTGATCCGGCAGGTAGGGATAAAATATTAAATCGTCTAAAAGAGCTTAGAGAAAAAAAAGGAATAGGAATAGTCCTTGTTTCTCATAGTATGGAGGATGTGGCTAACTACGCCGAAAGAATTATTGTAATGAATAAGGGGCAGGTTATGTATGATGATGCCCCACATAATGTTTTTAAACATTATAAAAAGTTAGAACAAATAGGTCTTGCGGCTCCTCAGATAACATATATTATGCATCAGCTTAAGGAGGATGGACTTGATGTTGATGAAAATATTATTAATCTGGAAGAAGCAAAGGAAAGTATATTGAAAAGTTTAGGAAGATAAAATGGTAGATATAACAATTGGACAATATTATCCGGAAGATTCAGTAATACATAAACTGGACCCAAGAGTTAAACTTTTTGGAACGTTAGTTTTTGTAGTAATGGTTTTTATGATTAATAATGTAATTGGTTATGGACTGATTACGTTATTTCTGGGAATAGTAATAAAGATGTCAAAGGTACCTTTTAAGAAGATGATGAAAGGCATAAGAGGGATTATTTTTATTATGCTGTTAAGTGTAGTTTTTAATATTTTTCTTACGCCGGGAGATGTGATTGTCCATTTCCTTATTTTTACAATAACAAAACAGGGAATTATAAAAGGTGTTTATATGGCGATAAGACTTGTGCTATTAGTAGTTGGAACATCAGTTATGACACTAACAACAACACCTAACGATTTAGCGGACGGTCTTGAAAAATCATTTGGGATTTTGAACGTAATCAAATTTCCTGTACATGAAATAGCTATGGTAATGTCTTTGGCATTAAGATTTATTCCTACTTTAATGGAAGAAACAGACAAGATAACTAAGGCACAAAAGGCAAGAGGTGCCAGTTTTGATACAGGAAATATATTGCAGAGGGCGAAAAGCTTAATACCTATATTAATACCGCTTTTTGTATCTTCAATTAGAAGAGCTGCTGATTTGGCAACTGCAATGGAAGCAAGATGTTATCACGGCGGTGAAAGAACAAAAATGAAACCTTTAAGCTATAATAGACATGATGCATATGCATATGTTGTATGTTTTTTGATTATAGCAATAATTTTAGGTACTAATTTTATGGTTAATAACATTACAACCATAAATATGTTAATATTAGTCGAATAAATGTTAATAAAGGAACGCAAATGAAGAGAGTAAGGTTAATAATTGCTTATGATGGAACCAATTACTGCGGTTGGCAAGTGCAGATTAACGGAATAACTGTTGAAGAAGTTCTTAATAAAGCATTAAAAGATTTATTAAATGAAGAAATTGCAGTTATAGGTGCAAGCCGTACTGATTCAGGGGTGCATGCAATGGGAAATGTAGCTGTTTTTGATACGGAAACAAGGATTCCTGCAGAAAAAATATCTTTTGCACTTAATCAAAGATTGCCTAACGATATTAGAATCCAAAAATCAGATGAAGTTCCACTTGATTGGCATCCACGATACAGAGATAGCACAAAGACATATGAATATAAGATCTTAAATAGAAGGTTCCCTGATCCATTGCAAAGGTTTTACACACATTTTATGTATATGCCTTTGGATGAACAGAAAATGAAAGAGGCAGCAGAGTACATAGTTGGAGAACATGACTTTGCCAGCTTTTGCTCAGCAGGAAGTCAGGTAGAAAGTACTGTAAGAACGGTATATTCTCTTAGCGTAAACAAAAGAGATGATGTAATATCAATCAGAATTACAGGAAATGGTTTCTTATACAATATGGTAAGAATAATCGTTGGTACATTAATAAAGGTAGGACTTGGAGTTTATCCGCCGGAACATGTAAAGGAAATAATAGAGGCAAAAGACAGATATGTTGCAGGCCCTAAAGCTCCGGCGTGCGGTCTTACGCTAGTTGGAATAGAGTATAGTGAATAAGTTGTACAAAATATTCATAGATGAAAATAAAGTATAGTGAGTAAGCTATATATAATTGTTCATAAATGATAATAAAGCGTAAATAAAGAACTTTTATAAAAGCTTTAATAAATGGATATAAAGAAAGCTTAAATAAACGAAAAAAGACTCTTGACAGCAAATATTAAATACCGTATAATCATTTATTGTGACAAGGTATGCACGATAGTTTTATGCCCTAGCCAAAGCCCCGGTACGGACATTTAACACATAAATTTTTTTAGAAAAGCAAAATTTCAGGAGGTAAACCAATGAAAACATATATGGCTAGTCCATCAGATATTGAAAGAAAATGGTATGTAGTTGACGCTACAGGATATACATTAGGTCGTTTGTCATCAGAAGTTGCTAAGATTTTAAGAGGAAAGAACAAACCACAGTTCACACCTCATATCGACACAGGTGACTATGTAATTATTACAAACGCAGATAAAATCACAGTAACAGGTAAGAAATTAGAACAGAAGATTTACTATCGTCATTCAGACTACGTTGGTGGTATGAAAGAAATGACATTAAAAGAAAAGCTTGATAAGAAGCCTGAAAGTGTTATTGAACTTGCAGTTAAAGGCATGCTTCCAAAGGGACCTTTAGGAAGAGCAATGATTAAGAAACTTTTTGTTTATGCTGGACCAGAGCATCCACACGCAGCTCAGAAACCAGAAGAATTAACATTTTAGTTAACTGAGAGGAGGAAATAACAATGGCTACAGAAAAGTATTATGGAACAGGTAGAAGAAAAAGCAGCATTGCAAGAGTATATGTAATGCCTGGTAAAGGAAATATAACAATTAATAAGAGAAGTATTGATGAATACTTCGGATTAGAAACATTAAAGGTTATCGTACGTCAGCCATTAGCAGCAATCGATGCTGTTGATAAGTTTGATGTAATCATCAAAGTACACGGTGGTGGATATACAGGACAGGCTGGTGCAATCAGACACGGTATCTCAAGAGCATTACTTCAGGTAGATTCAGATGCTTACAGACCAATTCTTAAGAAAGCTGGATTCTTAACAAGAGATTCAAGAATGAAAGAAAGAAAGAAACCAGGTCTTAAAGCAGCTCGTAGAGCACCACAGTTTTCAAAGAGATAATTCAATCGAATATCAGAAAAGAGCAAATTTCCCCGAAAACATCGAGTTTTCGGGGATTTCTTTATATTTTGATAATTTCATCAGACACCACAAAAACACACGAAATCTCAACGGTAACTAACACATAACTAACAGGTAACTAACACGGAAAACACTGTCTTGTGTAAGACATTGCAAGTCTTATGTAAGACACATTTTTGCAATAAAAAAGGACGAATCAATCGCCCTTTTCGTTGCAGTATTCAATGATACATGACCGGACATCTTTTTTCGTCCGGCAATGATAGGAATGACCGTCCTTGAAAATGATGTCATATCCGTCGTGCATGTTTCCGGTGATTCCGGAAATCATTTCTCTGTTCTTTTCTGCAATCTGCATTGTATCAAATAAACCGCATTGGTCTTTTCTGACGAGGTCTTGCATGTACGCATTGACCGACATTCCTTTACTGGATGCAAGAGCCTTGATAATGTCTTTCATGCCTTTAGGTACAACGAGATTGATTCGTTCGTAATGTTCACGCCCGAAATTGTTTTTGTATTCAGTTCTATTCATGGCACACCTCTATATTTTGTTGATAGCGTCAATCAGTTCCTCGATTTCAAAATGTGTATATACGACCTCTGTCACGCCCTGCCCTTTATGACCGACAATTTTCTTGATGACCTTGTCTGACACTCCGGCAACCGTCAACATAGAAATACATGTGTGACGGGTATCGTGAGGACGGTGTTTCATTCCGAGGGTCTCAATAAGTGGCGACCAGTACGAATCATAATAATTCCGGTATTTGAAATGTTCACCCTCCGGAGTAGAGAGGAGATATTCACAATCATTGAGGTTGTACCAGTATTCAAAGAACGGATAAACCTTTTCAGAGATTGGAGCGGTACGGATTCCGGCAGCAGTTTTCGAGGCGACAATCTTGAAATATCTTTCCTCAAGGTTCACATTTTCTTTCTTGAGGTCGAGGAGTTCGCCGATTCTGCATCCGGTATATATCAGCATGAGGATGACAGTATAATATATATTTGAATCCTTGACATCCCATATCTTTTTGACCTCTGTTTTTGAAAAAGGTTTCCGGTTGTATGCGTTCGGGTTTCCTGCCTTTTTGATGTCGAGGTATTCAACGAGATTCCGTTCTTTTGGAATAATCTCATGAATCACGGCGTATTTATACATCAGACCGAGCAGGACTTTCAATTTCCGGAGTGTTGGATAATTTTTGCCGGATTCATCGACAATCATTTGCAGGTGGTCGAGTTTGACATCGACAAACCGCATCCGTGCAAGTTTATCACACAACGCCCATGCTGCACGATAACCCTTGACGTTGGAATCACTGACGGTCGGAAAATGTTCATCAGACCATCGCTCATATACATCCTCGAATGTGACTTTTGCAGCGTTTACATCATAAGGATTTGCATTGAACTCCGCAAGTGCGGTCAATGCCTCTTTACGGGTCGGGTAATATCCGACGACCGTATATAATTGTTTTGATTTACCTGTTTTCGGGTCAATTTCCCATCCTTTTGTCTTTTTGGCAACATAAGGATTCCGGCGATTTCCCGATAATTTGTAAACCGTTCCGAATCCGTTCGGTAGTTTCATAAAATCACCATCCTAAAAAAGAGTATAAAAAATAAAACCAATGCAAAAAGCACGGTTTTATGATAGAATGGTATTTGCAGGATTCATCTATCGAGTGCTTTTTGCAGGAGCATGAGACGGAAGTTTCTGAAAGGCGATTCACGTTGCAGCGTGGGTCGTCTTTTTTCTTGTCTAATAATATCCGACTGTCTCAAATTCGAGGCTTGCATCTCTGTCCTCTGTATATTGGTCATAGTCATAATTGATTATTTTGTAAAAAGCAATGACAATATGTATTTCTCCGGTTTTGTCGTCATATCCGAGTATTTGTGAAAAAATAGGGCGTTTCTGCTCCAATGATTTGGATATTTCAGAAACAAGATGTTCTCCGATAACAAAACCGAGTGTTTCATTGAAATGCTTTGCAGAAACAACACCGTCTTGAACAACAAAATCAACATTGTCACAACAGTCGATTTTTGAAAAATCCGGAAGTGATTCCGGACACTTCAATTTGATGTCCTCAAACTTCTCTATCAATCTGCTTTTCATACAGTTACCAATATAAACAGTCGGAATTTCGATGCTACGTTCCGTCACAGGTGACTGCGGAATTTCCACAGTTTTCTCTTGCAATTTTTTCTGACATTCAGAACAAAGACCAGTGTGAATATTTACAAAGAGAAAAAGTCCATGACGACCACATTTAACACATTTTGACATCTCAAAACCTCCGTTTCTATATATGAATTTCAACACTCTGTAAACTTTCCTTGTGAAAGGAGGTGAGCAGAGTGAAAATTCTATTATGGGAAATGAGAACCTCAAAAGGGTTCACATTGATGGAGTTATCGAAGAAATCCGGAATCGGAAAATCCACGATAAACAACATCGAAAATGGTAAGGTGTCACCGACATTGTTTCAACTTGAAATGATAGCGATTGCATTAGGCGTGAACATCACCGACCTGTTTGAATCCGAATACAAATAATTGTACCATAATGCAGCGGGATTCCGGCAGCAGGAGGAACGATTTCCATGATTATGGAAATCAACCTCGATATTTCCACAATCATGGAAATATATGATACAATGCAATTCGGAAAGGGGGTGGTGTCTCCCTTGAATTACAAAGAGGCTATTGTCGAAATAGTCGGAAAGATACACAGCGAACGCATCCTCAAGAGGATATACAAATTCGTGTTGTATCTCTACACCCATGAGACTGGCAGTTGAAAGACTGTCAGTCTTTTTTTGATGCAAATAAATCTATGATTCTTTGAAATGCTGCGATGTCCTCGTCGCTTGCATCAAGTAGTGCCTTAAAAAGATTCTTGCGGGCATCGTCCTCACCTACCATGATGCGGTCAATTCTTTCGATGAAATCGTCGTCAGTATCAACGAACATCTCACCGTCACCAGTAGTCAACCATATATAATCAACATTAAATTCACGGCAGATTGATTTGATAACCTGTTCGGTGATATTACGACCGCCACTCTCTAATAGAGAAATGGAACTCCCTTTCATTCCGATTCGTTCTGCGAAAGCATCTTGAGACAATTTCAAAGTTTTTCTCAATAATTTCAATCTTTCATTCATGAGTTATTCACCTCCTGTGAGACGAATATAACACAAAAACTTTGCAGAGTAAAGAAAAATAATAAAAAAGAGTTGACAATCTTTGCACAGTAAAGTATTATGATTGCAGAGCAAAGAAAACAGGAGGTACAAAACAATGACACGACAGGACTTAGTAAACAAATCAATAGACAAATTAAACACAGTAAAAGAGGCTCTTGAGTTGATAGAAATTCTCGAATATGACGAATGCATCGCAGTTTTGACAGGAACAAAGAATCTCCCATCTGAAATACATAGTGCGTTAATGAGGAGAGGAAAAGAGGCAAACGGAGGAAAGACAACTCTTGCGTTGGCAATGGCAGGAATACAGAACATAGTGAACGAATAAAAGCCGAAACGGGGCAGCAGTCGCCCCGTCAGTGTCCGGATGGCAACCGACACTCTGACGATGGCAAGCCGAAAGACATCGTTCAGCGATACCGTGGGAAACATGGCAGCGGTCGCACTTGCTAGAAAGTGCGTGGATGGTCAACAGGTTTTCGATGATTTTTAATGTGAAAAGCATCAACACGGTATACATTGCCGGAAAAGAGGTGGACGGGATGAAAAGACCGAGAGAACCACCGACAGGAGGAAACAGGATGGATATAGGACGAATATTGCCGACAGAGGCAGCAGCAATCCTCAATGTGTCACCGCAATTCGTGAGGGTAGCAATGCAGCAGGGAAAACTCCCGATAGGAACGGCGGTGCAGATGTCCTCAATTTGGACGTATCACATTTCGGAAAAACTGCTTGCAGATTATTCCGGAAAGAACATAGAGAAAGAGATTGAGCGAATCCGAGGAGGTGTTGAAAAATGACGAGAAACGAGAAAAAGGCAGTGATTGAGAGCATGGCAGAAAAATTCATGAATATTGACGACCTTGAGGGAAAGTCAATGACCATTATGGTGATGTCTGCGTATGCCGAGGGTAAGGCAGCAGGAAAAGCAGAGGAGCGTCGCAGATGGGAACAGAAAGAGGCGGTTGCAGCCGTTTAATGAAAACGCCCCGTCATAACGGCGGGGCAGTACATAGCAGGAGCATGAGAGCAAAGAAAAAGGACAACCATTGCAGTGGTCGTCCTTGTATCGACCGATTGTGTCAGTCGCTAACTGATAGAAATATTATAGCAAATCTGACACAAAAAAGCAACTTGAAAAGCGACCGAAAAGGTCTATAAAATCAAGGGTTTTCGGAACTTTTATCGTCCTTGTAATAGATAATAACAAGTCTACGAAAACATAACAGGAGGATTGTGTCAGATGGCAAGAAAAAGAGGGATGCAATATATCCCGTATGATTATGAGGCAGCATATAACAAAGCGATGGAGGACATGCATGAGTGGTTCATTGAGAACCTGTTCCAACATCGAAAGAAAGTTATATATGCACTGAAAGAGATAACAGCAGGAGACCAGTTTGAAATTGAGATATATCCGCAGTTCCGGAGCATGGATGAAGTACCTCCGGAGGGGAGGACAATCAAGAAAGACAACAACAAGGCTCAAAAGAATCTGAATGACAAGAACGCACGGAAATATGTTGAGAGGCTAATCAATGAGAATTTCAGTGACCGTGATATTTGGATGACATTGACCTATGATGACGAGCATCTCCCACCGGACGGGGATGTGGATGCAGCAATCAAGAATGTGCAAAAGTACATCCGACGCATCAACTATCAGAGGAAAAAGAGAGGTCTACCGAATGCGAAATATGTCTATGTGACCGCATACAATCCGAATGCGGAAATCAGATGGCATCATCACATTGTCATGGATGGAGCGTTAGACATGGAGACGGTTGAATCCTGTTGGAAACAGTCAAGCAGGAATGAGGTTCGCCGATTGCAGACGGACGAAAACGGTCTGTCCGGTATGGCGAATTATATCGTCGAGGAAAAGAACCGTGTTCCGTCGGAAAAGAGATGGAACAGTTCACAGGGATTGAGAGACCCACGAATCAAGGTCGTTCATTCCAAACGTCCGGCAGCAGGAGGCAGTTATAAAAAAATAGGCTCATTCGTTGACAAGATGGTCAAGGATAGGGATTCCATTCCGGAGATATTGAAAAAGTGGTATCCGGACATGGATTTCACGAATGCAGCAGTGTACTACAACGATTTTAATTGCATGTTTTATATACATGCACGAATGCGGAAAAGGAGGTCGACAGGTGAAAAGACGAATAAGACGGATAAGACGGGCATTGAAAAGAGCAGGTTTGTATAATGCGTTTCACATCACATTGATTGTGGTATTACTGACGGGATTTTGCGTGATATTGTTCAATGTCAAAGAACCGGAGCAGCAGGAGAAAGAGCCGGAGGAGATACAAGCGGAAGTGATGCAGAATACGGAGACGATGACACAGACAGCAGAGAACATCGAGGACAAATACAAGGTATTTGACACCATGTCCGAGGACTGGGGGAGTGATGACCTTGAGGGATTCGTGTTCTATGACTTGCCGGAGCAGTATGCAGACAAAGGTTATTTTCCGGAGAAAATGCAGATATACACAAGATGTCTATGCAAGCAATATGACGTTCCATATGCCCTTGTATTGGCAATCATAGAGCAAGAATCCGGATATGAGTTCGACAAAACCGGAGACGGCGGGCAGTCAAAGGGATATATGCAGATATATGAGAAATGGCACACCGACCGGATGCAGAATCTAGGATGCACCGACCTCATGAACCCATATCAAAACGTGAGGGTCGGGATTGATTTCCTCTCATACCTGCTCAAGAAATACGGCACGATTCAAGATACACTTGCAGCGTACAACTACGGTGAAAAAGGTGCAAGGGAACACTTGTGGAATAACGGAGTGTATGTGTATTCGTACAACAGGGAAATCATGCAGAGAATGAAAGAGATTGAGGAGGTGGTCGGGTATGGGATATAGACAGAAACATCCGTACATCGCACAAATCGGGTACATGATGCGATATGAAGTCAAAAGAGGCATTGAGCGGCTCGCATGGATGTTCAAGGTCAAAGACTGCCGTCACATTTGCCTGTTCTGCGAATATTACGAGACATGCAAAACAGAGGGAAATACAGAGAAAGAACGGAGGAATAGAAATGAACATAGTTAGTTTGTTTGACGGAATATCATGCGGAGCGGTCGCCTTAGAAAGAGCAGGAATCAAAATCGGGAGATATGCAGCGTATGAGATTGACGAAAATGCAATCAAAGTGAGCGAACAGAACTATCCAAAAATTGAGCGTTACGGAAATGTGTTCGAGGGAGAATTTGAACGATTTGCAGGTTTTGACATGTTGATGGGTGGAAGTCCTTGCACATATTGGTCGATTGCAAGGTGTACTTCCACGGAAGAAAAGAGGACGAAAAAGTGCGAGGGTCCAGGATGGGAATTATTCAAGCAATACAAGAGGGCGTTAGATGAAATCGAACCAAAATATTTCATTTACGAAAACAACGCATCAATATCGCCAATTATCAAAAACAAAATATCGGAAGAATTAGGAGTGAACTATTTGACGATAAATTCCCGCCTAGTATCTGCACAAGATAGACGGAGATGTTATTGGACTAATATTCCGGTCGTGGGGATGCCGGAAGATAGAGAAATATATTTCAGAGATGTAATAAGCAGAGAACGAAGTGACATGCGACAGATTGGAGAGTGGGTTCACGGCTTGAGGTTCGGTAAGACAAAACTTGCAGCCATGAAACGTCTGGATTGCGAAAAATCCGGAACATTAACGACGAGCAAATATCATCCTGGCAATTATTATCTGAATGACAATGAAACGGAATATACAAATTTGACAGCGGAAGAGTGGGAGATATTACAGACACTCCCTCAAGGCTACACAAGTATATTGTCGGGCGAAAAAAGATATAAGGCAATCGGAAACGGATGGACGGTTGATGTCATAGCCTGGATATTAAGTTTTATACCGGAGGAGGAAAGAACATGAACATGAGATATGCAATGAGAAGTGAGGACACAGAGCAAATCAATGTTGTGTCGTGGGCGAATTGGAACATGAACCGTTATCCGGAATTGAGATGGTTGTTCCATGTACCGAACGGAGGCAGCAGAAACAAGCAGGAGGCAGTCAAATTCAAGCAGATGGGTGTCAAGGCGGGTGTTTCTGATTTGTGCCTCCCATATCCGAAAGGCTCATACTGCGGATTGTTCGTTGAAATGAAATTCGGTAACAACAGGCAGCAGGACACGCAAAAAGAGTTCCTTGCAGACATGGCAGCAGCAGGACATTTCGTCGCAACCTGCTATTCAGCAGAGGAGGCAATCAAAGTCATTGAGGAATATTTGAATCTTGCGTTGTGTTATTGTCCGGAGGAGGATTTCAACAACAAAATGAGCATCCCGAACAACAGCATCCTCAAGGACGGGAAAGTCAAGGGGGGCAGGTCATGACGCTTGCGGATTTACTCAACACATTAGAGAGTGCGGACATGCTGCGAATCATCAAGGGAGACGAGGAGATATTCGTCGGGTATCTTGCATTATTTGCACCGGAGGTCGGTCACACGAACTGCAAACTCTATGAACAGTATAAATTTGACGAGGTTGTGAAATTCAGAGCAGTTCCGGAGATTACTCACAGGAAATGGAAAGAATTGAACCTCATGTCACCACTACGACCGGACGAAACGCCGGATTTCAAGTTTCAAGAATTGCAAATGAAACTGTATTACACAATTTATTTATAACAGGACAATAACAGGAAAACAGGAGGAAAAGACATGAAAATTATTGCAGTAATGTCACCAAAAGGAGGAATCGGGAAAACAACGACATCCGATTCAATCGCCTATATGTTGGGCGAGGAGCAGGGGAAAAGAGTGCTTGTGTTAGATGGAGACCCGCAGGGCGATACATCAAAGACGTTCGGGGTATATGAACCGGACGGAATCGGCATGAGTGAACTGCTTGAGAAACATGAATGTGTCGGAGGTACATATAAAACGGGCGATTTGATTCGACCGACAGACTATTCGCACATTGACATCATTCCGGCGAATGGCTATCTCATGAAAACTGACATGAACCTGTTGCTCAAATCAGAGGACAATCAAGTCACAAGGATGCGTGAGGCGTTGGAGGAAGTATCTGACGCATACGATTATTGCATTTGTGATTGCGGGCGATTGCTTGACATGGTTGTCATTAACATTCTGATTGCAGCAGAACTCGTCATCGCTCCGGTAAAGGTCGGAGGATATGAAATCGAGGCATTGCAGAACCTTGAGGAGCAGATTGAGGACTTGAGAGACATCAATCCGGACTTGAGAATCAAGGCACTCATGACAATGCGACAGAAAAACAAGACCTCTCTTGAGGTGGAGGAATGGTTGAAAACAGAATCCGGATTTGACATGTTCGTCACACCGATTCGTCGTTCTATCATTGCAGAGAAATCAACAACGGCGATGATTCCGCTCCCGAAATTTTCAAAGAGAGGAATCGTGTCTCAAGATTATAGATGCGTGGTGCATGAATTACTCAAGGAAATGGAGGAATAAACATGGGAGACATTATCAAAACAGCACAGTGCAGGTTTTGCGGTCAGATGGTACAGATTGAGACCGACAAGGAACTGACGCAGCCACAGGCAGAGGAACAGGCAACAATGACATGTAACTGCACGGAGGCGGTCGAGTATCAGAAAGAGAAACAGAGAAAAGAAAAAGCAATGATGAATGTATCTGCCTTGTTTGGAGAGAATGCAGCACCGGACAAGAGATGCGGTGAGGGCATCGTGAACATCTTAAAGGCAGCAGTCGAGGAGATTTACACCGGAGGACTTGCAAAGGTCACATTGAACCTCCGAGGGGGGGTCAAAGCATCAATTTCACAGAATGCAAAGGGTGAAATCAACGTCGAGCGTACAGAGACAAAGAAACAGAAACTCACAGAGTAATGACAGGAGGTTGAACAGATGGCAGCAGGATTCAGCGTGAAAGACGCACTCAACAAGAACAGCAAAGCGGGGATTGACGAATCTCCGAGAGCAAGATTCCGGACAAAGGACATCTCAATTTTCAAGATGTACCGGAATGATATGAATTTTTACAGTGTAGAGCAGATTGAGGAACTGGCAGGAGACATCCTCATGTATGGACTGAAACAGAACCTCGAACTTGTATATGCACCGTGCGAAATGGGCGAATATAGAATCGTGGCAGGTGAAAGACGGTGGGAGGCTCTCAAGTATCTTGTATCAAAGGGATATAAAGAATTTGAACTTGCGACCAGTAAATTGACGACACCGCAGGACGATGACGAGGAGCAGGTTGAAATCATAATTGCGAATGCATACCGTACAAAGACCGTTTCAGACATGATTGAGGAGGAAACACGCCTCAAGGCATCTCTTGAGCGTATGAAAGCAGCGGGAAAGAAAATCAAGGGATATGACCTGCAATCCGGACGATTGAGAGAGGTGATTTCCTCAATGCTGCACATGAGCAAAACAAAGGTTGCTCAAATAGAGGCAGTCAACAACAATCTGATTCCGGAATGGAAAGAGGAACTAAAGGGCGAACGCCTCACATTTTCCGCAGCCTATGAATTGAGCGGGATGACAGAGGACGAGCAGCGGGAGGCACTGGGGAAATTCACAGAAACCGGAGAACTCACGCACAAAGATGTGAAAGACATGAAAGCAGAAAGGGCAGCAGGGCAGCAGGTGTCAGAATCCGACACAGAGGCAGAAATTGGCATGAACCCGCCGGAGGTGAGAGCGGGCGACGATTACGAAACACCACATCCGGAGGGAATCACATCAATATGTTATTCTTGCACCGAATATGAGACATGCAACGTCAAGACCGGAACATGCACCTCATGCGACCAGTACAAGAACCGTACAGAGGCATACAAGACCGACGAGCAGAGATATTCAGAGGAACAGGATGCAATCGACCGTGAGACAAAGAAAAAACTCCGTGAGATGGAGCAGGAGGAGAAGATGCAGAACCTCCCATCAGATACACAGGAAACAGGACAGAAAGTGCATCAGATACGCCTTGCAAAAACATATTTCGATGATGTGGCAAATGGAATCAAGACATTTGAACTCCGGAAGAATGACAGAGGCTATAAAGTGGGCGATATTCTTGAAATGATGGAATTTGCGGACGGAAAGAACACGGGTCGCACGGTCAAGGTACTTGTCACATATATGCTTGAGGACTACACCGGAATTGAGGACGGATATTGCATCATGGCAACAAAACTCATGAAAGATGATGAAAAGGAGGAATAATCATGAATGACATCAAAAGAGGCGAAATGTTCTATATCAGCAGAGGGGGGGCATCCTACAACGGGAGCGAACAGCACTCCGACCGTCCGGCGGTAGTGGTTAGCAACAACAAGAATAATGAGAACAGCAATGTTGTTGAAATCGTATATATGACGACACAGCCAAAAACAGACCTACCGACACATGTGACAGTGAGGTCAACAGGCAGAATTAGCACGGTATTGTGTGAGCAGGTTTATTCGGTATCAACGGAGCGTGTAGGAACATACATCGGAGAGTGTACAGACAAGGAAATGGAGAATATTGACATTGCTCTCATGATTTCCTTGCAGTTGGACGGTGGAATCAAGACGACAAAGAAGTATAACGAGACAATCAAAGAAGCAGCAGGAGGAAATCGACAGTCTCAAGAGAGAAATTGAGACGTTGCAGCAGGAGCATGAGGATGCAATCGCAGAGATTGAACAGGATGCAGCAGTCTATGTTGAGGAAAACAAGAAAATTGCGAATGTGGCATCGGCAGAGGACACAATCAGATTGCAGACCGAAAGAGATACATACAAAACCATGTATGAACAGTTACTCAATAGATTAGTGAATGGAGGAGCAGCATGAACAAAAGCGAATTAAAAGCAATATTTATCAATGCAAAGGCGACAGATGCAAAATACATCGGAGTGAGCATCCAAACAGAGGGCAGCAGTCAACCGGAAATCATCATCAATCCGAATCCGAATTTTGATGCGAAATTTGACTACTACATGGAGGCATACGACGACGATTTGATTCTGATTGCAGCAAAGGGCAAAAAGGACATCAGAATCACGGCAGCAGGGCAAGGAAACCGTTTCGAGGATATTGAATGTCAGTTATTAGGAGAGCGGGGCAAGGGTTGGAAAGAACTCATTGCAGGAGCGATTGACAATGCGTATGAGAAAATGATTGCAACCACACCTCCAACGACAGAGGAGGAACAGACCCATTGTGAAATGATAAAAGAGGCAGTCAAGGGAATGTTCATCAATGAGAGCAGGACGGCAGCAGAGGCAGAGTTCATCAAGACGCACATTGTCGACTATGAGAAAATATTCGATGTGTGCATGAATGGTGATGACCTTGAGTTCAAAAAAGGACTTGTCAGATTGCAGAAAATGCAAAATGAATATGTTATGCAGCGGGAAAATGACTGATAGAGAAAAAGAGGCGTTCATCGGCGGGATAGAATTTGCGAGAGACTGGAATCTCGACATCCAGCCGGATGATTTGCGTTTATACGAGAGATTGATTCAAGAAAGGACAAAAAAAGAGAATGAACAAAGTCATATTGATGGGTAGGCTCACAAGAGACCCGAATGTAAGATATACACAGCAGAACGGTTCACAGGAATCCATGTGTGTGGCACGTTATACACTGGCAGTCGACCGGAGAGGTGCAAGAGACGGGCAGCAGTCAGCGGATTTTATATCATGCGTCGCATTCGGTAAAAATGGCGAATTTGCAGAGAAGTATTTGAAACAGGGAACGAAAATTGCTGCAACTGGCAGGATTCAGACAGGTTCATACACCAACAGAGACGGTCAAAAGGTATATACGACCGATGTTGTGATTGAGGAACAGGAATTTGCAGAAAGCAAGAGGGCAGCAGGAGAACAGGCAGAAAATGCCGGATATTCAGACGCAGGAGACGGATTCATGAACATTCCGGACGGTATCGACGGCGAATTGCCTTTTATGTAAGCGAAAAGGAGGGTTGTGATAATATGGGAATCTTAAAAGGCATAATTGACCGATTTCGGGCGATGGGAAAAACGGAAAAAGAGATTTCGGGCATTATTGAGACGGCAGCAGACAAAGCGACCGTAAATCCGGATGTCACGAAACCGGAAAAACCGAAAGAACCGGAAATGAAGATTGAAACAACAGCAGAGGCGTTCGTTGAGGCGGTTTTGCAAATGGGAACGACTTTGCAACAGGCAAAAACGGCAATTTTGAAAATGAGCAGTTCAAGAGATGCGGAAAACCGCAAAAACACGAATAACTGGCGTAAAATGCACGGTCTGCCTATGAGAAGAAAGCAGAAAGCGAGGAAAAAGCATGAAAGAGGAAAAGGAGCAGACGGTCATTGAAAAAACCTTGCTATATCTTGAAAATTATCGTGAAATGGAACGATACATCAACGAGGCAGTATCAGAGACCTCTCAAGTGCCGGATATAGGCAAATACAACATATCAGCAGAAAAGGCGTTCTTGCAATCGGTCAGAGAGTGCCGTGCAGAGACGGTCATTCTGTTTGAACACTTGAAAAAGGCTCTTGCATCGCTCAAGGAAGATGCAGAGGCAGCAGGTGAGGGGTACAAATACGACACTCTTGAGGCGGTCTATATAAAGGGCATGTCATACGAGGATATAGTGAGGGAGACGGGATGCGGACGCAACTCACCGAAAAAGTGGTGCAGGGTGATGATTCAGCGGTTGTCAATCAAGTTATTCGGTGCAAAAGCGATTGAAAATGATAAAAACGGAGTGAAAACAGGGTGAAATGAGGGTGAAAACAGGGGTAAAAAGTGGGTGAACAAAAGACAAAATAAACGTGATAATATGTTAGCGTGAACAGTTGAGACGAGCGATTGCAGATGTGCAGTCGCTTTTTTCTTGCCTGTTTGCCCTCCTGTTATATGCGGGTGGGATATACACAGTCATGTGCATAACTGCCCGCCTCTTGTGGATAACACAGCAGGAGAACACAGCAAGAGAGGAGAACACAGATGCTGTTGAAATCATGCAGGTGTGGCAAGTTGATTCCACAGTCAATGAAGATGTGCGAGGAGTGCGAGCAACGGCAGCAGTCGAGACACATGATATACAACAACACACGGCGAGACGAGAGAGCAGCAGAGTTCTATGTATCAAAGGAATGGCGGGCAATGCGGGAACGTATCATTGAGGTTTATGACAACATAGATATATACGCATTATATGTCGAGCATGAGTTGCTCACATGCAATCCGGTTCACCATATCATTGAACTTGAGGACGACTGGGAACAGCGATTGAATCCGTTCAACCTCATACCTCTCAACCATAAGACACACAACACTATCACTGCTCTGTATAAGCAGAGCAAAGCAAGTATGAGAGCAACACAAAAACAGTTGAGGTCACTGATTGAGTACCACTTTCGAGAGGCAGGGGGATATAAAAAAGTTTTGTGCGATTCGTTTTTAGTCGCACCCCCTCTTTTCCTTGGAGAAAACTCCCCACGAGAATTTCAGTAGATGGGTATATCCGAAAGAGGTGTCAGAATGTGACACAAAAGCACTGAAATACTGACGGAAAGGAGGTTTGTTGCATCATGGCAGGACAAAGACAACCCACAGATTTGGTTGTGATGAACGGGCGAAAACACCTAACAAAAGCCGAGATTGAGGCACGAAAAAACGCCGAGGTCACAGCACCATGCGACAAAGTGAGACCTCCGTCATATTTGACACCGGAACAAAAGAAACAGTTCCGGAAGATTGCGAAAGAATTACTCGAAATCAAACTGATTTCAAACCTTGATTGCGATGCACTGGCAAGACTACTCATTGCACAAACGCAGTACATCGAAATCACAGAGCAAATCAGAGCAACTCCATTGATGGAGGATGTTCCAGTCTATGAGATGCGGGAAAATCCGGACACGGGCGAAAAAGAACGTGTGCAGGTCGGTACAAGACAGGTCGTTTCCGGAGAAAGAGAACGCCTCATGATTATTCAAGACCGCTGCATGAAACAGTGTAGGCAGGGAGCATCAGATTTCGGACTGACAGTTTCATCCCGCTGCCGTTTGGTCGTACCGAAACCACAACAGCAAAAGCCGGAGAACAAATTTGCGAAATATGCAAATTAAGGCATGGCAAAAGCAGGAGAAACACAAGACCGCTGCACACAATACGCCCTTGATGTCGTATCGGGCAAGATAACAGCCGGAGAATATGTCCGTCTTGCATGTCAGAGGCATCTTGACGACATCGAAAAATCGAAAGCAGCACCGTACAAATACTATTTCGACGTTGAAAAGTCAGAGGAAATCATCAATTTCGCAGAGGAATTGACCATTGCAGAGGGCGAGGAAAATGAGCATGTGACGGCATATCCGTTCCAGTGTTTCATTTTAGGGTCAATCAATGGATGGAGAACAAAGGAAAAGTCATACAGACGATTCAGAACATCCTATGTGCAATTAGGACGACAGAACGGAAAATCGTTCATCAATGGTATTTTGGCGTGTTATTACGGCAATTTTGACGGGTACAAGTACGGAAAAATATTTTGTACGGCTACAAAGCAAGACCAAGCGAACATTGTTTTTGACGAGGTCGCAAAATTCATCAATTCCGACGAGGATTTGTCAGAGTGGTTCAAGGTTCACGACCACAACCACACGATTGACTGTTTGCTGACACATTCGGAAATCAAAGCGTTGTCCGGAGACACAAAGTCACTTGACGGACACCGTGCATATTTGGGAATCGTCGACGAGTATCACGCACACAAAACAAATCAGATGTACAAACTGCTTGAGGGCGGTATCAAGAAACTCAAGTCGGCGTTGATTTCAGTTATTACGACAGCAGGGTTCGACCTCAAGTCGCCGTGCTACAAATTATATGAGTATTGCTGCAATCTACTCAAGGGCGTTTTCGAGAATGACAGTCAATTTGTCTACATCGCACAGATGGACGAACACGATGACAGGTACACACCGGAAAACTGGATAAAAGCGAACCCGATTCTTGAGTTTGACAGGGATGCACTTGAGAACCTCATTCCGATTGCACACACTGCCCGTGATATGGGCGGGGAGGACTTGAGAGATTTCCTTGTAAAGCAGTTGAATATGTGGATGCAGTGGTCAAATTCACTGTACATCAAGGACATTGCATCATGGAAAGCATGTGCCGTTCTGAAATCACTCAAGGATTTCAGAGGGTCAAAGTGCTATGTCGGCGTTGACTTGTCATCCGGAGGCGACTTGACATCAATCGCAATCGTGATTCCGTTCATGGTGGAGGACACGAAAAAATATTTTGTTCACACACATTCATTCATTCCGTCCTCAAGGGTGGATGAACACATCAAGACCGACAAAGTGCCATACGACGTATGGATTGAAAAAGGTCTTGTGACGGTAACGGAAACACTGGGAGGAATCAAGACAGATTACAAATATATCATCAAATACCTTGAGGATTTAGTGAGAGAATACAACCTCAAACCGCAGTTGATTTGTTACGACCCACACAACGCATCAGCATTCCTGTCAGACCTTGAGGCGATGGGATTCGATTCAATCTCTGTCACACAGACAGCAAAAGAGTTGAACGATGCGACAGTTGATTTCAGACTTGAGATTCTTGCGGGCAATGTGGAAATCGAGGGAATGGAAGTCGGCAAAGAGGGAAACAAGATAGTTGTTCCAGTTGACAGCCTGCTTGTTTGGTCGATTGCAAACGCAAAGACCATCTCGAACAACTACGGTGAAATAAAGATTGACAAAGACATCACGACAGAACGAATCGACCCGATTGACGCTATCATCGACGCATGGAAACACGCAATGAAAGAGGAGTACCGACCGGATGTGAACGAAACTGTCAATGAATGGCTTGAGCAATTTGAAAAATATATGAAGAAAGGCGGTGAGAAATAAATGAATCCGTTTCAAAGACTAGGAGCAAAAATTTCAAATTGGTGGAAAGGCGAACCACAGGACAGCGGGGGCAAAACGACATTGAACTCACCGTCATTCCTTGAGCGGATAGGACTGAAAAGAAAAGGAAAACCGACATCAGAGGTCACATATTTCACATGTCTCAAGATGCTGTCGGAAACCCTTGCAAAAATGCCTATCAAATATTATCAGAAAACGGACAAGGGAATCATTGAGGCAGAGGCGACAGATACATCAAAACTGCTCTCAAAAAGACCGAATCCGTTCATGACACCAACAACATTTTGGAACACGGTTGAAATCAACCGTAACCACTACGGAAACGCATATGTGTACATGAGAAAGAAGTTTGACCGAAAGAAATTCGGCGGTGAAATCAAAATCGTTGATTTGTGGGTCATGCAGTCAAATTGTGTGCAGATAGTCGTTGACGATGCAGGGATATTCGCAGGAGTGGGGCGTTTGTGGTACGTCTACACAGACCCGACATCCGGTCGTCAATATGTGTTCAGTACAGACGAGGTGATGCATTTCAAGACATCTTTCAGTTTTGACGGAATCACAGGACTACCAGTGCAGCAGATATTAAGAGACACGGTTGCAGGTGCATCCGAATCACAGGCGTTTATGAATAATCTGTACGAGAGCGGTCTGACGGCAAAGGCAACTCTTGAATATACCGGAGAATTGAACGAAAAGGCAAAATCAGCACTTGTCAAGTCGTTTGAGGAGTTCGGCAGCGGAGCAAAGAACACAGGAAAAATCCTGCCTGTTCCGTTAGGAATGAAACTCACGCCCCTTGACATCAAACTGACTGATTCGCAGTTCTTTGAACTGAAAAAATATAATGCCCTGCAAATCGCCGGAGCGTTCGGTGTGAAACCGAATCAAATCAACGACTATTCAAAGTCGTCATATAGTAACAGCGAAATGCAGCAGTTATCGTTCTACGTTGACACAGAACTGTTCATCATCAAGCAGTATGAGGAGGAAATCAATTTCAAAATGCTGCCGGATGAAGATGCAGACGACGGATATTATTACAAATTCAACGAAAAAGTATTATTCCGAACCGATTCAAAAACACAGATGGAATATTTGAGAAACGGTGTCGGTGGAATGATTATCAAACCGAATGAGGCAAGACGTAAACTCGACATGGAAGATGCGGAGGGAGGCGATGTCCTACTTGCGAACGGTAGCATCGTACCGTTGACGATGGCGGGTGCAGCATATTTGAAAGGCGAATCCGAACAGGAGAACGCCGATGAACCGGAACAGCCGGAGGAAGAAACAGAGCCGGACACAGAGCAGCCGGACACAGCAACAGAACCGGACGAAACCGACGAGGCAGAGGACGAGGATGAACAGGAGGGAGGTGAATAATCATGCCAAAAAAGAGACGTTTTGATTTTACAAAGAAGAATAAACGCAGCGGGAAAGTTGAAAATGTCGGCTATTTGAATTTAGAGCAGGACGAGGAGCAGAGCAGATGTTCCTTGTATTTCTACGGTGACATTGTATCAGCAACATGGGAATCCATGTGGTACGAGGAGGACAGATGTCCGCAGGACATCGCAGATTTCCTCAACCAGTTAGATGGATATGAGGACATTGACATATATTTCAATTCCGGCGGTGGAGATGTATTTGCAGGACTGGCAATTTACAACCAGTTAAAGCGATATGACGGACACAAAGTCGGATATGTTGACGGAATGGCTGCATCCATTGCATCAGTCATCATGTTTGCATGTGACGAACTGCATTTCGCAACAGGTGCTCAAGCGATGATTCACAAACCGTTATGCATGGCATACGGAAACGCAGACGATTTCAAGGCGGTAATAAAACAGTTGAATCTCTGCGAGGATTCAATTCTTGATGTCTACATGGAACATGTGCAGGAGGGTGTCACAAGAGACAAAATTCAATCCCTCATGAGCAATGAGACATGGTTCGACAGTAAGAAGATGCAACAGTATTTCAATGTTGAAATCGAGGAAAAGGCAGCAGTTGCAGCATGTGCATCCGACTTTTTCGAGAAATACAACAATATTCCGGAGACACTCAAGGGAATCGGCACAAAGGACATCGTCGATGCAGTGATTGCAGAACTTGAAAACCGGAACAGTGCAGCAGCAGAGGCAGAAAAACAGAGAATCGAGGCAGAAAAGCAGGAGATTCTCAAAGATTTATACCTTTACGGTATGTAAGAAAGCGAGGAAAAAACATGAATAAGGAATTACAGAAGTTACTCAAGCAGATTAACGACAAGAAAAATGAAGTCAAGAGCCTTGTGAACGATGGAAAACTCGACAAGGCAAAGGCAGCAAAGGAGGAACTCAAGGAGTTACAGAACAGATTCGACCTCCTCTATGATTTGGACGAGGACGAGCAGGGCGGTATTGAGGATAAGGTCAACAAAGGCACTGCGAAACAGGTCGGTGGCGAGAAAAAGGCTGATAAAAAGAACCTTGTGAAATCATTTGTCAACATTGTCAAAGCCGGATTCCTGCACAAAGAGGCAGACGAGGCAGACATCAAGGTGTACAAGGATGCACTCACATCTGACACAACCGCAGGAAGTGAGGGAGAGGTCGGAATCGGTGTGACAATTCCGGAGGACATCAGAACAGACATCATCGAGTTGCGTCGTTCATCCGACAACCTTGAACAGTATGTCAATGTCGAGGGCGTAACGACCAAGACAGGAACACGAAACATTGAGGTTGATGCAGAATCAACACCATTTGACAATGTTGACGAGGCTGCGGATTTTCCGGAGATGGACGAACCGGAATTTTTACCGATTGAGTACAAGGTAAAGAAAAAGGGTGGAATCCTCAAGATGACAGCAGAGTTACTTGAGGACACAGCATCCAACATCATGGCGTACATCAACAAATGGATTGCCAAGAAAACAAAGGCAACCCGTAACGCAATGATTCTCAAGGTACTCAATGAGATGACAAAAGGGAAAGAGGTCACAGTCGAGAACCTTGACAGCCTCAAGGACATTTTCAATGAGCAGTTAGACCCTGCAATCGCTGACAATGCAGTTGTTATCACAAATCAGAGCGGTTTCAACTACCTTGACAAGTTAAAGGATAAAGACGGCAACTATATTTTACAGAAAGACCCGACACAGCAGACAAAGGGAAAGATGCTTTTCGGTGAATATCCTATCATCAAATTATCAAAGAAAACTCTTGCATCCGAGAAGATTATGAACACCGATGGTCACACAATCGACGGGTACAAGCATCCTATTTTCTGCGGTGATTTAAAAGAGGCAGTCACACTCTTTGACAGAAACGTCCTCACAATCGACCTCAATGACAAAGGTGCGGGTTTATGGGATAAGGACATGACCGGAATCAAGGTGCGTGACCGTTTCGATGTGCAGCCTGTTGACAAGGGAGCAGTCATCAAGGGTCAGATTACAGAAGTTATCAACGGGTAATATGGCAGCAGGGCGGTGAATCCGTCCTGCTATTGAAAGCAGGTGAGAACATGACGGATGAAGAAAAAGAGAAGTACAGAGGCAGTCTGATTGCTACATGCAAGACATATTGTCACATCGACTATGATGACGACATCGAAATCCTTGAATTGATGCTTGACACGACACTGGATGAAATGACGGAACTGATTCCGAATTTCGACCGGAACAACCTCACAAGCCGTCAAAAACTGCTTGCATTTATGTCCGTGAAAGAACTGTACGACAACCGTGACAAGTACCGGAGCGACACGAAAACGCTATCCGCTGCCGTTTCCTCCATGCTATTGAAAGAAATATACGGAGGTGCAGCAGAATGACAGGCAGAATCAAGATAATTCGCAAGACAACAAGTGTTGTTGACGGTAGACGACAGCAGGAGGAAAAGGAGTTTTTCTCATGTTGGTGTGATGTCAAGAGTTTGGGAACAAATGAAAAATACAATGCGTTGCAGATAGGTCTTGAGAACACAATCATGTTTGAAACGAGAGCCTGCGACAAGATGGAGGAAATCAGATTGAATCTGAAAGAGTTCTACGCAGTATATAAAGGCGTTGAGTTCAAGATATATGATGCATGTCCGATGTTCACAGACGACAGGAAATATCAGTTGAAATGTAGAGCGGGAGCATAGTGTCATAATCTGACACCGGAGGTGATGCAGTGAAAATTGAAATGGAATTTCAAGGCTTGAAAGAACTCATGAAAGCATTTGAGGACGCAGCAAGCGACGAGGACATAAAAGAGGTCAATCAAAAGATTGTAAAGCAAAGCGAACCAGTCGTGAAAAACATCATGTCCGGCAAGATTCCGAAATCTGCGGACATTAAATTGTCCGGTCGAGGATTTGGTTCAAAGTCATCCGTGACATCACATGCAGCGGACAGCATACCACTAGGAGCGGTCAAGGTGAAAGACACCGGAGCGTCTGCGGATGTTGGATGGGAAAAGTCGGACAACAGCGAACATTTTTATGTGAAATTCATAAACTGGGGAACTATCTATCGCCCGCCTCAAGAATTTATCTATGCAACAGGGCGTGAGGCAGATGCGGAACTGCAAAAAATCGCAGAACAGGAATATCAATCATATTTAGACAACACATTGAAATGAGGTGAGAGCATGAGCAGCAGTCCGGACATCATCAAAGATGCATCCGACGCATTGAAACCAATATCAGACAGGAGAATCATTGTGATGCAAGGATGGTATGACAAAAACATCCATGACAGACATGTGACATTGTGGGATTTGGGAGAAAACGACGAGAATTTTTCGGACGACGATGCAGAGGGAGTGACGCTGTCAGTGCAGGTCACTATATTTTCAGAGAATGACGAGGTTGAACTTGCGAGGGAAATCAAGTCACTCATGAAAGAAAATGATTTCTCATTTGACGGCAGAAATGGAGACGATTCAAAGCCGGAGGACGGAATCTATATGAAAGCACAAAGATTTTCAAAATTTTATGAAATGGAGGAATAGACATGAGCGAAACAATAACAAAGTTAAGCGAAACAGTGCAGCAGATTGTCAGAAGTAGAACATGCGGTTGTAGGGATTTCTACATCGCAAAAATCACACAGAACGATGCAACAGGATATGTTGCGGGAACTCCGGTGAAACTGGCAAGAGCAATCAAAGCGAAAGTTGATGAAAAATGGACTTCTGAAAAGATTTACTCCGATGACGGAACAGAGGAGGTCATCAACTCATACGAGGGAACAGAGGTCGAACTTGAGGTCAATGCACTTGCACCACAGGACAGACAGATTTTATTCGGACAGTTATACGAGAACGGTTTTCTTATTAAGACAGCCGACGACAAAGCACCGGAGGTCGCTGTCGGATGGAGAGAAAGAAAACTCAACGGAACGTATGATTTCAAATGGTTATACGCCGGAAAGTTTGCAGAGGGCATCAGTGAGGAGGCAAGCACAAAAGAGGGCAAATTGTCTCCGACAACAAAGAGCATCAAGGGTTCATTCTATGAGAGAAGTCTTGACAATGCGTATGAGATTTCAGTCGACGAATCAAACCTTGTGACAGAAAACACAAAGGCAGCAGAGGCAATCAAGGCATGGTTCAGTAAAGTGCAGGAGAAAAACGGCGGTTTAGGCTAACAAGAGGATATATAACAGGAGGATAAATCATGAAAAGAAAAATTATAGTCAACAATAAAGAGTTTACAATGCCGAAAATGTCAATCGACACATACACGGAATATCTCGAACTTGCAGAGGTTGTCGACGCAAAACAGAGGTATTCAAAGCAGGACATTGAGGCGATGGGTCTTTTTATCTGCAAAGCATACGGAGACCAGTTCACCGTTGAGGAATTAAAGAATCCGGAGACCGGACTTGATGCAGCAGGTTTAATTCTTGAGTTCCAGTTCATCGACATGGGAATTGCAGACGAACTCACCAAGAGAATGGAGAACATCGAGAAAAATTTTCAGAGTGGCAAGTGATACCGGAAATCGAGGTCACTTGCAGAGGTGAGAGACTTTTCATCAATTCCGTAACGGTAGAACAGTATAAAAAATATATCAGTCTCATGGAAAAGAATGACACGGAGAAATTCTCCGGCGTGATGTTTTTCAACAAAAAGATAATGCAGGAGATGTTCGGGAATGAATTGTCGCTTGCAGCAGTCGGGGAGATTGATGCAGTTGAATTTCTGACGGCAATCAAGACGGTTCATTTCATCATGCAGGATATTGTTGCAGAGAAGATGTTGAACATCGTCGAGGTTGAGCAGGTGGAAAAAGAGGCATCCGCATTCGATGACTATGACCGTGAAAATGGATATGAGGACGAGGATGAACAATCGGAGGAAAATCAATGGAAAGTCTGCGGGGAAATTGTTGACCGTGTTGTAAAAATTGCGATTCGGCTATTGAAAAACTCATACAGTCAATGCATGAAAGAGAACATTGTCACGTTGTTGGACTACTTAAAATTTGAATTAGATACAATCAACGAAAATCAGTAAGAGAGGAGGCGACCGAATGGCTTATACAAGCGTCAAAATATCGGCAGATTCGAGCAGTTATCAATCGCAAATGAAATCAGCAGCATCGCAGATGAAAGTCTTGTCTGCGGAATATACGACGGCAGCGACGAAAGCAAATTTGTTCGGGTCGGAAACAGACAGCCTCAAGGCAAAAGCCGAATCGCTCACTCAAAAAATTACGGTGCAGAAAAACATCGTGAAATTGAACAGTGAGCAGCAGGAGAAGTTGACAAAGAAACTGTCAGACCAAAAGACAAAGCAAGAGGAACTCAAAACAAAGATTGATGCTGCGAAAGAGGCTTATGAGAAATCGACAGCAGAGACCGGAAAGAACTCCGAACAGTCAAAGGCACTCAAAGAGGAACTTGACAAGTTAGAGAAAGAGTTTACTGCAAATGAGACAGCAATCGGAAAGACAGAGACCGCACTTGCAAATCAGACAGTAAAGACGGAAAAGTCAAAAACTGCTCTCATGAACATGGAGGCAGAACTAAAAAATGTTAATGACCAGTTGAAAGATAATAAACTTGAAAAATTTGCGACCGCTTGCGATACGGCGGGAACAAAGATGGAAAGTTTCGGAAAGAAAATGTCGGTTGTCTCTGCCGGAATTGCGGGCATTGGTGCAGCATCTATTGCAGCGTTCAAAGAACTCGACGAGGGATATGACACAATAGTGACAAAGACCGGAGCAACCGGAGAGGCACTTGAGGGATTGACAAAGTCTGCGGATAATGTTTTCGGCACAATGCCGGAGGATATGTCGACGGTAGGCGAGGCAATCGGAGAAGTCAACACAAGATTCCATACAACAGGAACGGAACTTGAAAAGACCTCAAAACAGTTCATACAGTTTGCAACAATCAACGGAACAAACGTCACACAGTCAGTTGACCAAGTCGACAAAATCATGAAAGCGTGGAACGTGGATGCATCACAGACGGGAAACCTGTTAGGATTGCTCACGGCAAAGGCACAGGAAACCGGAATCTCCGTTGACACGCTTGAATCAAATGTACTTGATAACAACGCAGCGTTCAAAGAAATGGGTCTGTCATTGCCTCAAGCAATCAATTTGATGGCTCAATTCGATGCAAACGGTGTTGATTCAACTCAAGCAATGGCGGGTCTTAAAAAGGCATTACAGAACGCCACAGCAGAGGGAAAATCAATGGACGAGGCGTTGTCAGAGACCATCGGCAGCATCAAGAACGCAAAAACAGAGACCGAGGCGATGCAGATTGCAACGGAACTGTTTGGAAAGAAAGGTGCAGCAGAAATGACAAAGGCGATTCGTGAGAATCGAATCGACCTCACCAGTCTGTCGTCATCAATGGAGGAATACGGAACGACGGTCGAGGACACCTACAACGGAACTCTCGACCCGATTGATAATGCAAAAGTTGCGATGAACAACGCAAAACTGGCATTGTCGACACTGGCATCCACAGCACAGACATCCGCAGCACCTATGATTGAGAAACTGACCGGAAAGATTCAAGAGTTGACAAAGTGGTTCACGTCGCTCTCTCCGGCACAGCAAGAAACAATCCTCAAGGTCGGTCTTGTGGTCGCTGCTATCGGTCCGTTGTCAATCGGATTCGGTAAGGTGGCAAAGGGTATCTCCGACACAATAACGACCGGACAGAAATTTGTTTCCGGTGCTGCGAAAATCATTGCAAAGATAACAGCAAAGACAGCAGCCACGGCAGCAGGAACGGCAGCAGATACGGCAGGAACAGCAGCCACGGCAGCACACACGGCAGCTACAACAGCAGCCACGGCGACGACCGGAGGAATGACGGTAGCACAGACGGCACTCAATGCAGTTATGAACTTGTGTCCGATTATTTTGATTGTGACACTGATTGCCGGACTGATTGCAGCAGGTGTCGCACTATATAAAAATTGGGATAAAGTCAAAGAAAAACTGTCCGAATTGTGGGGCAACATCAAAGAAAAATTCAATGCAATCAAAGAGACCATCACGGGAGCATTCACGAAAGCGAAAGAGGCGGTCACGAATAAGGTCAAGGAAATCGGCGACAACATAAAAAACAGCACAATAGGACAAGCTGCATCGAAAGTATTCAACGGCGTAAAGGACACGGTTCACAATGTCATGTCGGCAGCGACCGAAACGGCAAAGGAAAAACTGGGGAACATGAAAACCGCCTATGAAGAAAACGGAGGCGGTATCAAGGGCGTTGTTGCTGCCGGATGGGAGGGAATCAAAGGATATTATTCAGCAGGATTTACATTCGTTGATAATTTATCCGGAGGAAAACTCTCTGAAATCAAATCAAAATTCTCTGAAAAGACATCGGAAATCAAAACAAAAGTTTCCGAGGGTTGGGATAATATGAAAACCTCCGTCACAACAAAAATGACGGAATGGAAAACCAATGCATCAAACAAACTGAATGAAATAAAGACGAATTTCTCAACAAAGGTTTCAGACATCAAGTCCAATGTTTCGACAGGTTGGGAGAATATGAAAACCACGGTCACGAATAAAATGACCGAATGGAAAAACAATGCATCGAATAAATTGACGGAAATCAAGTCCGGATTCTCCTCAAAAGTTTCGGAGATAAAAACGAAATGGTCAACGGATTTCACGAACATAAAGGACAAGGCAACCTCACTCATGGAGACGGCAAAGTCCAATGTGTCAACGAAACTAAACAACATGAAATCCGCATACAGTGAAAAAGGCGGGGGAATCAAGGGAATTGTGTCCGCTACATTCACAGGCGTAAAGGACACGATGAACTCTCTCATGGGTACGGCGAACACTCTGACGGGTGGAAAACTCGACAGTATCAAGTCGGCGTTTTCCTCAAAAATGGGAGCAGCAAAGTCAACCGTGTCATCGGTGCTTGACGACATCAAGGGTGCATTTTCGTCAAAATTAGAAAGTGCAAAGTCTACTGTTTCGAGCGTGATTGAGAAAATCAAGGGCGTGTTCAATTTCAAGTGGTCATTGCCACATTTGAACCTCCCACACATCAGTGTAAACGGAGGAAAAGCACCATACGGAATCGGAGGAAAAGGTTCACTCCCGTCATTCTCGATTGAATGGTACAAAAACGGCGGTATCATGACGAATCCGACCGTGTTCGGAATCAACGGAAACAGTCTCATGGTAGGAGGCGAGGCAGGAGACGAGGCAATATTGCCTCTTGCGGAATTTTACAACAAATTGAACAGCATCCTTGACAAGAAACTGGATGCAGTACAGAAATCGCAAGTTGTGTATGTAACGAATCACACATACATTGACGGCGACGAAATAGCAAGCAGAACCGTGTCAAAGGTTGATGCGGAAATGGTAATAAATAAGCGAAAAGGGAGGTAAAACAGGGCGATGAAAATAAACGGAATAGACATCAAGAAATACGATGCAAAGCAGTTGACCGCCGATGTGCAGCCTCCCTCTTTTTCAAATTCTTATGAATGGCTGACGAGTGCAGCACTGCCGACGGAATTTGAGACAGAGGTTCAGATGGGTCATCTGAAACTGTCAATATATTTCAAAGGCAAGGACAGGAACAACATCATCCGTGCTGCATCGGAGTTCATGAGCAATTTCACAAAGGCTTGCAAGATGGAACTCGACGGCTACAAAGGAACATACATCGGATTCATCACAACAAATGACTACGAAAAAAAGAATGTAAAACAGAGGTACATTGTAAACCTCGAATTTGACGGCTTTTTCGTCGATGACGACCTCTCAATCACATTCGACGGGAAAACCTCTGCATCGTTCTATAAAGTGGGTACAAGAGACGCTCCGTGCGTTGTGGAGGTATATGCAAAGAGTGCCTTGACGAATTACACAATCACCGGACTGGGAGAGGATGACATCATCATTGAGAGTTTGGCAGCAGGAAAGACGGTTGTGATAGATGCAAAGACAGGACTTGTGACAATCGACGGGGCAAATGCATTCGACAAGGTGAACATGTGGACGTTTCCGGTATTAAAGACCGGAGAAACAGCACTCACATTCTCCAACACAAAGGCGAGAGTGACTATCAGATACACGCCTATGTGGATTTAGGAGGTGAGAGCATTGCAGATTTTTAATGACAAAAAGAAAAGAATCGGAACATTGTCCGGATTCAAGAACCAGGAAATCACCACGACACTGGATTCCGGAGACAAAGAGTTGTCGTTCAGTTATCCGACAGCGGGAGCATTGGTTGACCTGCTAAAAGAAGAATATTATATACGCACCAAAACGGACGAATATGTCATCAAAGCGGTTGAAAAGGGAGAGCAGTTCAACAAATACACAGCAGTCCTCAATGTCGAGGAGTTGGAGGGAACGCCGTTCCCGTATGGTTTTGAATCACAGGAGCAGACAATCAAGGCGTGTCTTGAGTTTGCGTTCGAGGGTACGGGATGGCATGTCGGAACATGCACCGTCACAAAGAAAAGAACTATCGACGAGCAGGAAAGCGTCACGGCATGGGATGTCCTGCAAAAGTGCCTCACAACATATCGTTGCGAGTGCATCATCCACTCTCTGACAAAAACAATCGACATATATGACCGGATAGGGAGTGACAAAGGTTGCTATTTCATGGAGGGGTTGAACCTCCGGAAAATATCATTGAAGTCGGACACATACGATTTTTACACAAGAATCTATCCGATAGGCAAGGACGGCATCACACCGGAATGGTTGACCGGAAAAGATTACATCGACAATTTTCAGTACAGTTCCAAAATCAAGGCGTATGTTTGGAAAGACGAAAGATATACCAATACCACAAGTCTGATTGAGGATGCGACAGCAAAGATTGAGGAAATGTCAAGACCATACAAGGCATACACCGCAGAGGTGGTCGACCTTGCGAAAGCGTCAGAGGAATACAAAGACATTCTCTCATACGGAATCGGAGACACGGTCACACTTGTGTCAAAGAAAACGAGGACGAGGGAAAAGCAGAGGATTGTCAAAATCACAGAATATCCGGAATCGCCGGAAAAGAACACGGTTGAGATTTCCAATGCGAGAAAGACATTCGCAGAGATTCAGAAAGAGGAGACGGCAGCAGCCACGGAGGAGGCGGTCTCCATCTCAAACAGGGCGACAAAGAAAGTCCTTGAGAGTTATTCGACCACGGAGGAAATAGAAACTAAAATCACGGCATCAAAAGAGGCTATTGAGGAGGGCGTTTCCTATAAACTGAAAAATTATTATACGTCGGTCGAGATGAATTCGTTGATAAAAGCGACAAAGGATGAAATCTCACAAGAGGTCAAACATGTGGAGGAAAATTCGATGCACAACTATGTTGTGAACGGAGATTTTTCAAACGGGTTTGATGATAATTGGTACAACAATGACGAGACAAACAACTCCGTGATGGATGTGTCCGGTTTGGGTACGGTTGCAAAAATACTGAAAACATCCTCAAGCAGTTCCTATATACGGCAGAATTTAGGGAAAATACCTGCGGGAACATATCGTGTGAGATATAAGGCAGCAACAGCAGCAGGGTACGAAAGCACGGCAAGGGTACAGGTGGGGGCGTTGGGAAGTTATTCAACGACATCCTCCGGAATGTTAAAGAGCAAAGAGTTCACGACGATTGAACGTGAAATCACGGTATCAGAGGGAACGAAATATATTTACATTTACGCATACACACAGAACGCACCCGTGTATATCACGGATATTGAGGTATTAGGACTGTATTCATTGTATGCGGATGCAAAGATTCAAGTGACTGCGGAGGAAATAACCTCCGAGGTCAACAAAAAAGTGAACAGCGATGATTTCGGAACACTAATCACACAGAACGCATACAATGTCCGAATTGCATTTAATAAAGGCAGTTCGTACATGCAGTTTGATTCGACCGCAATCACAATGTACACCGGAACGATTACGGATAACCAAAAAAGAACACGATTTGACTACAACGGAACTCATTTCTATCGTGACGGATATTATGTCGGAAAAATCGGAACGAACACGATGAAAGGCAACGACAGTCAGAGAGGACTTGTTTTTGATATTGAGTACAACACTGCGTATATGTCATGGTCAAATAAAGAATCACAGAATGCAGATGTGTACACGATGAAATGGTCGTACTGCACACAGCAGTGTGGAAATTACGAGGCGAACATGCTACATGCAGGGGCAGACATCAACATGCATTTCTTCACATTAAGGAATGTAAGTTTTGAGGATGGCTCAATAAGCGGAACGCTAACATTCAAACAACCTTTAGAAGTAGGCAGCGACGGGAAACTGACAAAGTGGTCAACGGCGACGCTTGAGTTCAAAAGAGGAATATTAGTGTCCGGAACATGGAGCAATGGATAAAACAGGAGGAAAAGAAATGCAGATGAATGACGAAAATATTCAGACAGAGGAAGTCAAACGAGCAGCAGAACCGGAGTATAAAATTCCGGAAGATGCTACCGACAACTCAAGACCAAACGAAACAGCAGAGGTTGTGACGAGGGAATCAGCAGAGGAGACAAACACAGAACTCTTGCAGAGTATTGACAAGAAACTTGACATGCTGCTTGCAGCACAAACAGCGACACAGGCAGCAAAGGAGGAATAATCATGAATACACCGATTGCAGTAAGAATTGAATGTGCAAAGGGAGAAATCCTCAACGCCATGGAGACGATACAGAAAAGACATGCGTTGCCTCCCTGCATCATGGACGGAGTTTTGTCCTCCGTACTGGCAGAGGTAAGGAGTGAGGCAAAGATTGAACTCATAAACTCAACAAATACAATGATGGCAGAAAAAAACGAGGAACTTGAAAAGGCAAAGAAAGCAGCAAAGAGAGTTCTGAAAACAGAACCGGACGAGGAACAGCCGGAGCAGGATGAACCGGAGAATCCGGAGGAATAAGAAGTAAACACCGAGAGGAGGTGAGAGCATGGCAGCATTGACGAAACTGACAACGAACATCAATCTTGAAATGTCCGGAGACACTAAAAGATATTTAGTATCTGCAAAGCAGGGAGACAAGGCAACACGATTCATTGTCGCAAGACTGCTCAACAACGGTGAACCGTACACAATCCCGACGGGTGCGAGAGCGGTCATCAACATCGCAAAGCCGGACGGAAAGCATGTGTATAACACATGTTCATATTCCGGTTCAGATGTGACAGTCGAATTGACGAATCAAGCACTTGCAGCCTCCGGAACGGCGTATTGCGACATTGAAATCCGGACAAGTGATGATTCGCAGGTTATCACATCAGCATCATTCACGATGGAAATTGAACCGTCACAGAGGAATGAAAATGCTATCTTGTCAGCGAATGAGTTCACAGACCTTGAGAACCGGATTGCAGGACACATCAAGAATATTGATGACACGGATGCAGCAGTCAAGAAAGCGGAATCCGAAAGAGTGGTCGCAGAGAATGCGAGAGTGAAAGCGGAAAAGGCAAGGGTGACGGCAGAAAATAAGCGACAGGAAAATGAGAACACCCGCATCCAACAGGAGCAGCAGAGGCAGCAGGACACCTCGCAGGCGGTCGAGAATACGAATGAGGCAACAGATGCATCCAAAAAGGCGACAAAAGCCTGCAAAGAGGTCACAGAGCGTGCAGAGGGTGCATTGCAGAACCAAGAGCAACTTGAGGCGACATTGAACACGGCGACGCAGATTCGCCAGGAAGTCTCACAGATGCAGACGGCAGTCACAGAGGCAAAGAAACAGGTCGAGCAGGATAAAAAGGATATTGACGACACGATTCAAAATTCACTGCTTGCATCAGCAGAGAAAATCCTTGAGAGTGTGCAGGACTATTTCAACCGTGCCGAGGCTTTATATTCGAGTATGTATCTTGATTGTGACGGCGAAACACCGTATCTGCGAACAGTGACACCGATTTTCATTGATGGAGCAACACCACAGGTCAGAAATGCGAATGAGGGTGTTGATTTTGACGGAGGAACGCCGACCTCCCGACAATTAGCAGTATAATTCCACGATACTGGAAACAGACGGCGAAACGAACACAAAGGAGTGATTGTGTGATATATTCCATAATCACGGAGCAAAGGAGGTTGAACAATGGCAGCAATCAGACCATGCACCGGAACAACGGCAGACTGGAAAGCGGTTGAGGACACTCTGATTCTCAAGGAAAGAGAAATTGGAGTTGAACTTGATGCATCCGGTCATTATCAAATCAGACAGGGAGATGGTAAAAAGAAATTCTTTGACCTGCCGATTATCGTCAACAATGCCCGTTATGAGGAAATACTGACATTGACACAGGGATATATGAACACCGTGAACAATTTCAGCAAGAACATGACAGAGGCGACGAACAGTGCAAACGGTGCAGCAGCAACGGCAAACAATGCAGCGTCGACAGCGAGTGCAGCAGCAAAAGCGTGTCAAGGCATTGTGAACGGTCTCAACACTATGGTTGACACCGTCACAAAGAAATCATGTGTCCTCACGGTTGAGGATGGAATTTTGACGATAAGGGAGGCGTAAAAAATGGCAAGTGGAGACTTGATTGTAAAAGTAGCAGACAAAGACACACTCGACCGCACATATGCGAATACAAACGCTATACTGGCAGCAGTCGGGGAAGATGTAAGAATAAAGGGTGTAAAGCGTTACGGAATGAAAATCAACAAAAATGACAGCAATCCGGCGACACGATGCACATATCTTTTCGATGCGGTGGGAATGACACCCGCTGCGATGAATTATTCTGCCGGACGGTTCGATTTTGGAGACTGGGGAAACGTCTTTTTTGTAAAGAACAATTATCCGGCAATGGTCAAATATGACGGTACAGAAGATTATAAACTCGACCCGAACGACCACACAAAGAAAGCAGACGGAAAAACGGCATCCGATGTCTCAAACACGGCATACGGAGGAAATGCAATGAGTGTATTCGATGGCAGCGGTGACAAGGGCAAGATTTGGCTCTCACAGTTTGAAGTCGGAAACTATGAGTACATGATTATTTCAAACGTCCAGTACGATGAATCATACAACGATGACGCATATGTCAGAGAGGACGGTTCACATGCGGACAAACTCTATTTCCCGATGTTTGGCGGTTCGTATGATGGAACACGCATCCGCTCACTTGCAGGACAGACACTCATGTATAACACAAACGCATCAACAGAGATTGCAAGAGCAAAGGCAAACGGTGCGGGATGGAATATCGGCTCATGGAGCAAACGAAACCTGTTGAATTGTATGCTCAAGATTATGTCAAAGACAGACAATTCACAGACTGCATTCGGACAGGGTCAGACATCCGGATATGTGAACGACGCATCACAGAATTACGGGCATCTTGCAACCGGAACACTCAAGGACAAAGGACAGTTTTTCGGATATAACGACACAACACATGAGGTCAAAGTGTTCTACATGGAAAAACCGTGGGGCAACCGTTGGGATAGAATCAACGGTCTGTTGATGGTAGGCGGTGAAATTCTTGCAAAGATGACACCACCGTACAATCTGACAGGAAAGGACTTTGAAAAGGTCGGAATCACATTCACATCATCCAGCAACGGTTATCAGAAAGGAACAAAGTCAAACAGATTCGGACGCATTGTCAATTCAATAGGTGGCAGCAGTAGCACATACACATGTGACTATTTTTGGTGGAATGCCGGAATTACTGCGGTCGCCCTTGTCGGCGGTAGCTGTCACGCTGGCGAGACCTGCGGTGCGGATTGCTTGAATTTGAGCTATTCTGCGGGCGGTGCGCTCTGGTACGTCGGTGCGTCCGTTTTCTTAGAACAGCCTATCGCTGCGTAAGCAGCAGGGGGAGGAACGGAGGGGGAACGCCTCCGCTATTCCCGCCGTTAGGCGGTGTGGTCGTTTTTAGAAAAATGAATATAGGGATATAGGGTGCGGTGTCGGGCGGTGTTCCTGCTCCCTGCGGTCGCCCTTGTCGGCGGTAACTGTAACAATGGCGAGAACTGCGGTGCGGATTACTTGAATTTGAACAATTCTGCGGGCAATGCGAACTGGAACATCGGTGCGTCCAATTTCTTCTCATATCGGAGCGTTTAATCAAATGCAGCCTATATCCCACGCCACAAGGCGAAAATCATTCCGGATATAGGGTCGGTTGAGTAAGCATAAGCACAAAAACCGATAGGAGATAAGAAAATACTATATGAGAAGTTACAACAACCTATATGAACCAATGTTGCAAGACGACTACATAAAACAGTGTTTTATAAATGCATCCAAAAAGAAAAAGAACAGGAATGATGTGCGGGAGGTATTAGAGAACCTCGATGAACACACAGAACTCTTGAAAAAGATGTTGACAGAGGAGTTGTTCATTCCGGACTATCACAAACCGAGCATCATCAACGAGAGCAGCAGCAAGAAAACACGCCGTATATTAAAACCGCATTACAAATATGAGCAGGTTATTCATCATTGTGCAATAGGTCAGTTCAAACCGATTGTGATGAATGGATTGTATGAATTTTCATGCGGGAGCATTCCGGACAGGGGTGTTCATTACGGAAAGAAGTACATGAGAAAATGGCTTGATTCCTACGACGGAAAGAAATTCTTTGTTCTCAAGATGGATGTTCACCATTTCTTTGAATCCATAAACCGGAGAATCCTCAAAAGGAAACTCAAAGAGGTAATTCGAGATAAACGGTTTTATAGATTACTCTGCATACTGATTGAACATGACAAAATAGCACTCGTTGCAAAGATTTTGACGGATGCAGGTGTTGAGATAGATGCAGAGCAGACGAAAACGCTTGTCGGATGCATAGCATTTGACGACATCTCCGGAGCGTTGGAGATATTGCAGGAAATCGGCATCACAGGAGCGATGTTTGATGAACTGAAAGAAATTATTGAGGAGATGCGAAAAGGCGTTCCGTTGGGATATTTCACATCACAATGGTTCGGCAATTTTTACTTGAAAGCACTCGACCATTACATCAAGGAGGAACTCCATGCAGAGCATTACATGCGATATATGGACGACATGGTGATACTGGGAAAGAGCAAAAAGAAACTGCACAAAATACATGCAGCAATCGAAACATATCTGAATGACAATCTCGACCTTGAAATAAAAGGCGATTGGCAGGTGTTTAGATTTGAATATCCGGTATTTGATAAAGGCGGGAATCCGGTACTCGATAAAGACGGAAAGCAGGTCACAAAGGGTCGTATGCTTGATTTTATGGGATTTCAATTTCACCATGACCGGACAACCATCCGGAAATCAAACATTGAGGCTGCGAGACGTAAGGCAAACCATATCTCAAAGCAGGATAAAATCTCATGGTATAACGCATCGGTGATGTTGTCATATATGGGATTGTTCAAACACACGGACACATACAACTATTACATTGATTACATCAAACCAAAAATCAACGTCAAGAAACTCAAGAGGATAGTTTCAAAGCATAGCAGAAAGGAGAATGAACATGACAGACTGGAAAAAGGTGACAGGAACACAGCCGGACAAGCCGGAGGAGGTCGACAGGACATCGTCGCCGTCAACGGTTTACCTGCGTAAGAACATCGAACAGGTGACAAGAGAGGTTGAGGGCAGCGACGGAAAGATGCAGACAGTGACCGAATGGCAGTACGACGAGAAAGAAATGACAGTCAAGGAATATGAGAACATGGCACTCATGAAGTCAGTCGTTGAGGAGAACACATCCGGAATCGTCGAATCAGTGACACAGTTTCAGAAAGATGCGGTCATTGACGAATACACACAGCAGTTGATTGAGGAGGGGTTGATTTAGTATGAAAATACTTGTTGAAAGTCTCAAAAGAATGTACAAAAAAGGCACTCTCACAAAGGAACAGATTTCCGAGCGTGTCGCAAAGGGCAGTATTTCAGCGGATGAATATGAATATATCACAGGAGAAAAATTCTCCGGCGGTGATACAGAATGAGTCCGCTTGAAATAATATCACGATTGTGCGATGTGACGGAAAATCTATCGGCAATCGTGAAAAAACAGCAAACAATCATTGAACAGTCGAAAATCGAGGAGGCGGTCAGAGCGGAACTCCGGCAGGAGGTAGAGGAGACAGACAGGGAGATGGATGTTCTCGAATATCACATGCGGAAATACTGCGACACCGACGACATCGAGGCGACAGAGTTCGGAAAGGAGAACGCCGTTGACGATTGAGGTTTCCTTGCTAATCTCCGGAGTGTCGGTTGCATTCGCAATCTTTTTCGGAATCTGCTCAAAGCAGAGGAACGACAAAAAAGACACACAAGAAGAAACGGAGAGACGAGCAGAAAATGACACAATGGTGGTTGTGAAACTTGAGAACATCGCAGACGACATCAAGGACATCAAACGGGAATCAAGAGAGAACCGTGAGGAGATGAAACAGTTGAGAGAGCGTGTTGTCATTGTGGAACAGTCACTCAAGAGCTATCACAAGAGACTGGACGGAGAACAGCATTCCGACCGATAACAGGAGGGCAGGAAACGGGCAAGAATCAACCTCACAGAAAAGAGGCAATACATGAGAATGACAGAACAGGAACGACGCATCAGAATCCGGCATCTGAAAAGAATGCATCGGATAAGAGAGCGAAAAGAGAGACATGACAAAAAGGTGTCCGGTCTGTTCATGAAACGTGTTGTATTCACTTTGATTCTTGCAGCATTTATCTTTACAGTCGTGATGATATTTGTGTTTTTGCGGATGGGTTCAGAACCGTCGACACTGATTGAGAATGTATTCAGATTTCTTTCGGTTGAGGGCGGTGCAATGGCACTCATTAAGTCCGTGAAAACGGTCAAGGGAACAAAGTCAAACGGAGAAATACAACACAATGACGAACCGGAACAGGATGACGAGGAGGTACAAGGATGAAATACATCGTCGAGAATTGGTTTGTGATTGTGGGTCTGATTGCGGTATGTGCAGCGGGAGGATATGCAGTATATGTTTTCGTGAAAATGCCGTCAGACAAACAGTTGAACAAAGTGAGAGAATGGCTGCTCTATGCAGTCACAAAGGCAGAAAAGGAACTGGGAGGCGGTACAGGTCAAATCAAACTGCGATATGTATATGATATGTTCGTCGCACGGTTCACATGGCTTGCGAGAGTGATTTCGTTCGAGGCTTTTTCGATGATGGTCGACGAGGCACTTGAGAGAATGAAAAAGATGCTTGAGAGCAACAAGGCGATGCAGACGCTTGTGAGCGGTGAGGCAGGTGAGACGGTTGAAAAGGATATGTGATTTCATAACCGGAAACATGCAAACAATCATGTTGATATATGCAATCGTTGCGGTCATCGTGTGGGTGGCTGTCAATTTGTTCTTTTGGAAAATCTCTCTCGATTTAGAGAAAGAGGTTCGAGAAGAAATGAGAGACTATAAGGATTGTGATTTCAACAATACAGACGAGGCAAAATTCGGGAAATACATTACAAGGTTGACCGGATTCATTATTTCAATACCCGCTGCGTTGATGTGGTGGGGTACGCCTCTAATCGTCGGAGGCTTGATGCTATACGACAAGATACAAGAAAAGAATCCGGAATTATGCGGATTCACAGCAGAAGAATTTGACAAGGAGGAAAACAAATGATTTCAAATTGCGGACATGATGAAAACGGAAGATATTCCGGAGGAAAAGCAGGAGACCAGACAGGTACAGAATGGCGGGTAATAAATTGGTATAACAGACCGTGGAAATGCGTTCTCCGTCATCCGAATGCGGATGTGAGAGCGATGATTGCAAGCATGGCAAAGGCAGCAGCAAACAACAACCTCATAGGATATGACCAGTCACAGAGGGGTACATTTTGGACGAACCTTGCAGATTCCAACTACGACCCTGCACAGATTACAGTCGCATGTGAGGCAGACTGTTCATCCGGTGTCGCTGCAATCGTAAAGGGTGCAGGTTACAGACTGGGGATTGACGCACTGAAAAAGGTGAGTACGGCATGTTATACCGGAAACCTGCGAGCATCACTCAAGGCAGCGGGATTCGAGGTGCTGACAGATAGCAAATATCTGACATCGGATGCGTATTTGCTCAAGGGAGATATTCTGTTGAATGATAATGCTCACACAGCAACGAACCTCACGGACGGAGCAAAGTCATCCGGAGCGGGAGCATCCAACACAACAACGGTCAAGAGCAATGCAAAGGTGGATGCCGCACACGGATTCAACAAGAGCCTTGCAGGAACGTACAAGGTGACTGCATCCGGATTGAACCTCCGTGCAGGAGCAGGAATAGGAAAATCAATCCTTGCAGTGATGAATCACGACGAGAAAGTCCAGTGCTATGGATATTATAACGACTGCAACGGTGTGAAATGGTTGTATGTGGTTTATAAGAATATCGTCGGTTATGCATCAAGCAAATATTTGAGCAAATAGGAGGGGTAATCATGTTATACTATTTAGGAAAAGGAACGGAGTTCAAGAAAGAGGACTGCAAAGAGTACAAGAAACTTGATGCAGCACTCAAGGCAGCAGCAAAGGACGAGAGCCTCGTTGTTTGGGATGAAACCGGAAAGGTCATCGGTTCGCTCACGGATGATGTTCCGGAGGGAGCGTTGCAGACAAATCCGGACGGCAGTGTCAACACATACGATGCGGACGGAAACAAGACCGGAACAGTAGACGCAGAGACGCTCAAGGAAATGACAACGGTCAATGACGATGTGAGCGAACTTGCAACCGGAGACAATGAGCAGGAAACACCGCAGGAGAACGCAGAGGATGACGAGAACGCCTCAAACGAGGATAAGGCGACAAATCCACCAACCGAACAGGAAAACGGCGAAAATGGGGCGAATACAGAGCCGGACAAGGCAACAGAGGAGCAGCAGGAGGACAAGGTCATCATTCCGCAGGGAAAAATGAGAGTGACAGTCATTTGCGACGGTTCACTCAATATCAGACGTTCGGCAGCGTGGGGCAATGACAACATCTGCGGTCGTGCTATCAGAGGACAGTCATATTATGTGAAAGAGATTCATGTTGTAGACGGAAAGAAGATGGTCAGAACAATCGGCGACCTTTACCTCTCCGGAGAATCCGAGCATGTACAGTTCGAGCAGTTATAAAAAATAAGGACATAAAAAAGAGGACGACACCCATTTCCGGATGTCGTCCTTGTGTTATAATGAATTTATGAATGTGCTTGAAGTTTGGCAATCAATGCATCTTGCAAAACTTTTGAATAATTGATACCGTAATTTTCACATGCAGTATTAAGCCACGCAGGAATGCTCAAAGTTTTCTTGACTGCCTTGTCATTGTATGCACGGGCGTATTCGTCAAGGTTGACACAAATCAAATTGACAAGTGCTGCGTCCTCGTCTTTTTCGACTGCATCAATAGGAGTTGGAGCGGGGAGAACCTCACCATCACGCAAAGATGTGAACAAATACTGACCGCAAGCCTCTTGAGCCATTGCGAAAGCATCCGCAAGATTATCCCCGTATGTTGCTAAATCATTGAGGTCGGGGAATATAACAGAATATTTTCCGTCGTCCTCCGGATAAAAAACAGCAGGATAAATATAATTCATGATAACGCTCCTTTCTTTTAATGGGTGGCAGGTCTCATTTGAGACCCGCCTGTTTGAGTATGGAGTTGACAACCCTTTGAGGAATGTCGCCCCGATGATTTGGGATTGTAACTTTTCCCGTTTTGGTTGGATGCTTGTATTGATGATGTGAACCTCTCACATCTACCAGTTCCCAACCGTCATTGAGGACTATTTTTTCAATTTCTCGAAATCTCATTTGTATTGTTTCCTCCTTACAAGTATATAATAGCACGTATAATACGTAATGTCAATAGAAAATACGTATTATACGTGAAAATATTCAAAATTATAAGAGATAAATAATAATAAAACAATGGAAAAGTGTTTGAGAGAATATGCGTAAAAGACGGGTAACTGACAAACGGTCAAAAAATGCCGTAAAATAGGCGTTCGGAGTTATGCAAGCGATAGTTATATCTGCGATGGCAGAAATATGGAAAGAACTCCCGAGTTTACTCGAGGAGTTCTTTTTATGTTTCTGCCATCATAGGATGGCTGAGATGAGCGAGACGAAACAAAGTGAAGTCGAGCTTCTCAGTCATCGCAGATATAAAGTAGTAGCATGGAATGCAATACGAGGACAATGTTATGGTTGGAATTATACTAGATACGGAGGATGAGTACCTGTATGTTTCTACTATGCATGATGTACAGGAATCTAAAATTTTAAGACGATTGCATAGCGGACGAATTAACGTGAAGATTATAATTAAATGCAAATAGTACTAGAAATAGTACTGTTTGCATTTATTTTTTTGCGATTAAGCGAAAAAAACTGTACAAATTCTAAACAGTTCAGGATAGCAACAGAAGTTAAAAAGGATGAGGAAAGACAGGGTGACAACTTTGTCCCCTAATTTTAGAGGTAACATAAATGAGAAAAATTAAGTATTTTGATAACTAGCTATCAGTTGAGGAATATATAAAAATACAGATAGTTAGAAATGATGGAATTAGGAGTTTAGTATATAGAAAAGAATTAATTGAGGAATGTGCATTAAGAAACATTCAGACGAAAGCCACATCAACAAAAGAGCAGCTTGTGGAGTTGTTAGTTAGTAATGGAGTTACTTATAAAGAGCTGACAAATATATACAAAATCGGAGTAACAAGTAAAGCATATCAGGATACGTTTGGAATAAATCATAATCAGGTGAAGAAGCTAGAAAAGAAGTAAGTAATTGATGTAGTTGGTCAATATGAGTTTAGAGCTTATGGTCGAAATCTAAAAGCACCTTTATATGATATATATCAATTTGCTTCTATACCGGAAGAAGCTATTAAAAATTTGTAGGAAGTAAAGCAACAATTAATGGAGGGGATTAATTAAATGCAACAGAGTGAAAATCAATTAACAAGATTAAAAAGGAAATGTGTACCTGTAACGGTGGTTACTTTGATAATGGTAATTATGGCAATAGTGATGTCAATAATGATATTACTTAGATGCTGATTACATAAATAATTTTTAAAAAAAGGAGGCGGCATGTATGCCAAGAGCAAGAATATCATACGGACAGAGAGTAATAATCGAGGACATGAGAAAAAACGGATATAAGGCTAAGGACATATGTGAAGCCATTGGAATAAGTTCTTATGACTATCAGAGAGAACTTATTTTAGGTTTTTGGTGGAGAAACGGCTGTGTTCTACATAACAAAAGAATATGAAACGAGGTTGGTAGATTTGGCACCAAAAGAGATTCAAAAGGAAGAACATTTGATTATAAAAACATTCAGCTTTGTTATTGTTACAGGGGAATAAGTATTGTTATTTTAATATGGAAGAAACACAGACTAAAAGGGGTTCAAATGAACCCCTTTTGCCTATATTGGGACAATAATTGTTAAATTGTATCGACTTGAACGTACAGACTAAAATCTAAACGTTTATGCCTGCACAATTAAATGATAGGGGTTATAAATACTTTATAATTGCAATTTTGAAGTACAAAAAATTTTGTGTGCTTCTTAGCTCTTTGAAGTGCATAAGAGCGTTAAAGATAATACAATTTTGTATCAATAAAAAATAAAAAACAGAGAAAAAGTTATAAGTAATAAAAAACGGTAAATAGTATTGGAAATGAATAAGATTTATGTGAGGCTTAATTAAGCTAGCAAAAGTAAAATTATTTGTACTATGGTTTTGTTAGTAGTACACATAACAATTTTAAGTTCGGTGGGTGAAACCCTATTAACGATAACGTAAATACTATCGTTAATATTTGTAAAGATTATTGGAAAAAATGTTAAAAGATATTGAAAAAAAGCGAAAAAAATAATAAACTAAAGATAGATATTGGGTGGACGGAAATATGATGAAAAACACATAATTAGAAAGCATAACGCATCAAACTTCTGAAGCAGGAATAGAAGATTGGTGCGTTTGTTTTATAGAACGAAAAAATTAATTAAATAGGAGGATAAGGTCTATGAAACACAAAGTAAACAAGTTTGAAACAAAGTTTGAAACAAATAAGTAGAGGTTATCTAAAAACAAAAGGGCATAACAAATAAACCATCCAAAGGGTGGTTTTAAAAAAGCAAATATAGACACAACATCTAATCAGGGAACAGAGACAATATCATCTTTGATGACATATCCTCGTTGTTTAAGTAGATTAAGTGCCTGTGAAGTAGTAAGTATTTTTGAATCATTCACAGGACGCGACTCAAGAAAGCCTTCTGTTGTATATGGCTTTAAATCTGTGAGTATGTGCCAGATAGCGGTCAGGATCATACGACAGATGGCAATGATAGCTTTCTTGTGACCACGGCGTGCTTTTATACGTCGATAACGGGTAGTAAATTCAGGATGTTTCTTGGATTTGATTAAAGCATTTGCAACTTGCACCAAAACTGGTTTAAAATAAGAACCAGAACGGGAAATCCTAGTGGATTTGATTTTTTGATTGCTTTGATCATTGCGAGGACAACATCCTGCCCATGAAACGAGGTTTTTAGCTGTTGGGAAAACAGACATGTCGCCTCCGATTTCAGAGAGCACCTGAATTGCAGTCATCGGGTTCTTATCGAATCCTGGTACGGTTCGTATAAGATTAAGGACTTCTTCGTATTTATCACTGAGACGAAAGATTTCCCGTTCTATTTCTGCTTGATGCTTTTCTAATTCATCGATGTGATTCAAACATTGTCTAAGTTTCACAGCTTGTTCTGTAGAAATAGCGCCATCAACAGCAGCCTGTATTTCTTCGATAGGAGTTTTACACCTGCCATCAACGAATTGTGCCACATCAAAAGTTTCCCCTGGGTGTTGTAAAATCTGTTCCGTAATGGAACGAGAAGATTTACCAAATATATCAGAAAATACCTCATCCAGCTTGAAGTTGGATATGGTAAGACAGTTATGGGCACGATTCTTTTCACTGGTAATCATACAGGTAAGTTTGAAACGGTATCTTACCAGATCTCTTAACTGACGGATGTCAGCCGGAGGAATAAAGGAAGGCTTGACCATACCACACATGTATAAGTCACAAATCCACTTGGCATCCTTGCGATCTGTCTTGTTACCTTTTTGAGGTTTGGTATATTTGGGGTGAGAAAGAGTAACCCAGATGTTATTCTTCTCTAAGACATTAAAAACTGGGATCCAATACTTACCGGTAGATTCCATACAGACATCAGTACAATTGTATTTGGCAAGCCAATCACACAACTCTTGCAAACCTTTAGTAAAAGAAGAAAAGCGCGCTTGTTTATACTCTGTACGTCTGTGAGAATCGGTAATACCGATACAAGCAAAGATCCAAGTTTTATGGACATCAAGTCCACAACAATTATTTTTTAGAATTTTAAATGACAATAAAATAACCTCCTGATAATTTGTAGTTATAAAACTGACAGTGACTGGTCATCCGGCAAAATTGAGTCGACTTTGGAAGAGATAAGTTTACGGGCTACTGTTATGCGCCATTCATTGATGCCTTAACGGATGACCGACAACAAATATTTATACGAGGTCGCCGCTATACAGCCCCGCCACTCACCTCCGCGTGTTCTGTAGTGTGTCAGTCTTATAAGCAAAATATATCAGAAGGAAGATAGAATTAAAAGTGAAGGGTAGCCAACTTGTTTCATGACGCATTGGTGCCTTTCGCAGAAAGGCGGATTATATTTATGAGAAATAAAAGATTAATGTATGTGATTTTTATTTTTTTATTTAGTCTTTGTATGAATGGAAGCGTTAGTGCAAATACTGTTGAAGAAATAAAAATTGACAATGTGAATTTCCCAGATGCTATTTTTAGAAAAAGGATAATTTATTATGATACGGATAAAAATGGTTATTTATCAAGTGATGAATTAACAAAAATAACAAGCATATATTTTGATGGGGGAGATAGTAATTTAGAGAGAAATATTGCTTCACTTAAGGGAATTGAATATTTGACTGATTTGAAGGCAATTCATTTGCATGAAACAAATATTACAAATCTTGATTTGAGTAGAAATTCAAAACTTACGAGAGTATCGATTTTAAATCCAAATACCGAAGAGTTAACATTGCCGAAAGATAGCAAAATTACGGAAATTAGAATAAGCAATTACAAGCCAAATAAATTATATGTTGGAATGCTTAGCGAACTAAAGAAACTTCAACTTGTCAACTGTATGAATATTACGGTTTTAGATGTAACTAATAATAACAAGATAAAAAGTATCAACATTAGTAGAGATACTACTACGAAAGATAAACTAAGACAAATAAATATAGGAAAAAAAGAACAATTAAAATATTTGTCGTTAAATAAACTGGCTAGTTTAAGAAAAATAAGTATTGGTAAAACGCCTGTTCTTGATGGTGTACATATTACAAATTGCAGGAAATTAAAGTCAATTAATACAACAAAAATGCCTAAATTAAGAAAATTAAATGTTGAAAGATGCATACTTAAAAGTTTAAATATAACTAAAAATACAAAACTTCAGACATTAAATTGCAGTAATAATAAGCTTACTAAGTTAAATGTTAGGAAAAATAAGTTGTTAAAAATATTGAAATGTAATGATAATAAAATAAAGTCACTTAAACTCAATAAGAATAAGAAACTCGTAAATTTGAATTGTAAAAATAATAATATTAAATATCTGAATATATGCAATATAAGACTGAGAAATATTAGATGTGATAAAAAAGTTATGATATCTAAATAAGGAGAGAACAAAACAGCAGTTGGCTGCTGTAATAGAATTAGTCTTTGAAATAGAAAAATAGTATTGGCAACCGAACGTATATTCGATATAGTGTGATTATCAGCTTTGCTACCTGATAATTATGGTAAATAGGAAAATTTAAATATATTTGTCGCGGCCTAGTGACAATTCCCTTTTCAAAGGCCTGACAGAAGAGAGTGATATCAGTAGATATCTTTCTTCTGTTAGGCTTTTGTAATTTGTATTGATACTATATAAAGATTATTGATAAAAATGTATTGATATAATACAAGTAAAGAACAACAATATAAGCAGGAGAGAGTGATATGTTAAAAATATAATTAGAAGAAGATAAAATAGAGGTGTTTAAAACAGAGCCTATAATTACAAAAGAGGAGTTATTGTCAAAATCGAAATAGGCAATAATTAATCTTTAAAAAGGAAATCAAAGTGATATAAGTAAGTTGTCCTGGGGTGTTTTTATCATTTACACCAAACTACTGACAGTGCATATTTTCACATTATACTGGTAAATATAACGATTAGAAAGAACTTACCTGTGCATAATAAGAAAATGAAGAAATAGACTAAAATCTAATAGTTAAGAAAACGAAAGGGGATATGGGTAAAAAATGCGAGAAAATTAATGGGGATTTGACCATAATTTTGGCTTACATGAATGGGGATTTGCGTTATACTTGTGGTGGAAAGGTGGATTTATGCATGGATAAACCAGTTTTTAAAAGAAAAATATACGATGAA
>OGMV01000107.1_pt1 | contig 56562 bp, 87 predicted proteins | sample 1573341 | NCBI WGS metagenome assembly OGMV01 (sample SAMEA2581994, study PRJEB24529) | metagenome | biome: Human gut stool | place: China | collected 2011 | reverse complement strand
CTTTCCGGAAAGGAACTGTTAAGTTTTTGGGAGACTGCCGGATTGACCCTTGGGATATTATAAGTGTGGAGGATTTAGCCGGAAGGACTTACAAAATCCCGGTCATGTCAATTTCCCACAGTGTAGATGGAGGATTAACAACTAATATCGAATCATTTTCTAACGATAATGACGATGTTTCCGATAGCTTTAGCGGTCCTGTCACGAAAGCCATGGAAAGAACTTATGCACAACTTTTAATGGTAAACAAACTAATTGCTGACAGGGTTACTGCCGATTACGTTGAAGCTAATTATGTTAAAACAAAAGAAATTGATGCAATACAAGCCAACATCGAAACAGCAGTGATAACAAATCTCCAGGGCAAATTTGCTACGATTGAATATATAAAAGCAAATTACGCAACAGTCGAAAATCTGAATGTTGCGATAGGAAGAATTTCAACACTTGAAACAAATTCATTAACTGCAAACAGTGCGGTTATAACCACATTGAAATCAAGTGTCGCAGATATCAATACACTTCTTTTCGGCAATGCATCTGGTGGTAGTTTAAGCACTGAATTTTCCAACAGTGTAGTATCACTTATCGGAAACGCACAAATAAAAAGTGCAATGATTGAAAGTCTTGATGCAAGCAAAATCACAGCACTTGACCTTAATACAACTAAGTTTAAGGTTCACAGTGAAAACGGAATGTCTTACTGGCAAGATAACACAATTGTTATCAAAGATACGAAAAGGGTCAGAGTTCAGATAGGTAAAGATGCTAATTCGGACTACAATATGTACGTTTGGGATAAGTCTGGAAATCTGATGTTTGATGCCGTTGGATTAACTGAAAAGGGCATCAATCGACCAGTCATCCGGAATGACATGGTAAAAGAAGATGCTAATATTTCTGCAAGTAAGTTAGATATCAGCAGTCTTTTCAATGCAATAAACAACGATGGCAGCCACACGTTGAAAAGCAGTAAAATTTATGTTGATGCAAACAAACAGACGCTTGATGTTGCGTTTAAAAACATGACTACGAATGTTACGGAGATACAGAAGTCTGTAACAACCCAAGGGACACAGCTTACAACAGTACAGGGGCAGATAAGTTCTAAGGTTTGGCAACAGGACATTACTACTGCTGTGAATGGATTGCAAATTGGCGGAAGGAATCTTTACAAGGGAACAAAATACTGGAATGGTGAATGGATAGTAAAAGACGGAGTAACAATAGCAGAAGATGTAGCAAAAATGACAGCGGTGGCTTATCCGTATTATGGAACTGTTGCTGTTAAAAGCAAGGAACAATACACAATAAGTTTAGATGTAAAAAGTGATGTTGCTCATACGACTACAGAAGGGGGTGTGGTACTGCTTAATTTTGTAGACAGTAAAAAACAACGTGTGCATGCTATCTGGGTGCCTGGTTCTTTTGCAACAGAATGGAAAAGAATAAATTATACATTTAACGTTCCTGAAAATAAAAATATTGCGGCACTCTGGATTGGGCTACGAAACAATTCTAATAAGGTTGTGTATTTTAAGTATTTAAAATTAGAAAAAGGTAATAAAGCTACAGACTGGACACCAGCACCGGAAGACATTGATTCCAGCATTTCAACCGTAGAGGGAAAAGTGACAACAGTAAGCAATCAGTACACATCACTTAATCAGTCGCTTACCAGCCTTACAGCAACAGTAAATAGCAATACAACAAAGATTAATAGTAAAGCGGATGGAAGTACCGTTACCGCTTTACAGTCGAATATGACGGCTTTAACAGCTGATTTGAACGGATTTAAAACTACTGTTAGCAGTACTTACTCAACAAAGACAGAACTTAATAATTTGCAGGTTGGTGGAAGAAATCTACTAACAAAAACAAATCAGGGTAAGACGTACTGGAGTTTTAATAAGCAGAATGGGACAGTAAGTATTGAATCATATGAAACTATCGGTGTGAAGATAAACTGTACAGTGGCATCAACCGGATATGCGGTAATATTGTACGCATTTGAACAAAAACAAGTGAATCTGTTAGAACCAAATATGGAATATGTGTTGAGCTTTGATCTGATAAGCAGCAATACGGTTGCGGCATCGGTAAGAATATGTCAGCCGGATGCAACAGATATGTTAGCAAATGCGGTGGCATTTCATGTGGATGCTGGCACAAAATGGGTGCATAAGTCTGTAACACTTAGAACCAATGCATTGACATTAGATAAAAGCAATCAATTTGTTTATATAAATGGATTCAACAAGGTTGGGACAGTATGTTTCAAAAATCTGAAGCTTGAAAAAGGTAACAAAGCCACAGACTGGACACCAGCTCCTGAGGATGTGGATAGCAGTATTAAAAGTGTTGCAACAATCGCAAATCAGACAGCAAACAAATTCCAATGGATTGTCAAATCCGGAACATCAGCAACTGATTTTACCCTCACAGACAGGGTTGCAAGTTTGTTATCAGCAAAATTTGACATCGACGCATTAACAACATTTAAAAATTCTGCTTCAAATGGTACAAGTACGGTTATTAATGGTGGGGCAATTAAAGCGAACACGATTACAGCAGACAAAATTAAAGTGGACAGCTTGCAAGCCATTTCAGCAAAAATCGGCGGATGGAAAATTAATTCCACATCTTTATACACAGACATTGTGGCATCTGACGGCTATTTAAGGAGAGGTTACTTGCAAACTCCATTTAAAACAAATCCGGAAGAAACATGGATTTTTTCTGTTCAAAAAGGTGCAACAAAAGGAGAAACTCCAACCACCCTGAATGGATTATGGTATGTAGATGGCAATGGAAACAATTATATGCAAAACTTAACTATTGCAGGAAAAATATTAAAAGATGTTATAAGTGATGGTTCTGTTACAGTCAACGGCTCACAATTAAATGCAATGCAAAATCTTTGCATTGGAGCTTCAAGCATGTGGAGTGGATATTCAGTCCATTGCCACGGAAATGCTTTTATTGATGGGAAGAATTACGTTAATGGAGATGTGGTTTGCAAAAATATGATTTTGGGACTTGGTGCAAGTACGGCGACTTACATGACGGCTGACACCTATGGGTCTACTAACTTTATTGTAAATTCAAGTATTAGGCATGTTATAGGGCAGAGCGAAGATACATTTTACAACAAATCTCATTTTGCTGGAAGCCAATATCCTCAGATTTATGGGAACGGAACGTATTTAATTTTTGGATATGGAAATTCACAAAGTTTGCAGTTAGATAACAGTAAACGCTTTATGCCGGTCGCAGACAATTCTTATACATTAGGTTATTCTGGCTATCGCTGGAAACAGATTTATGCAGCGGCTGGAAGCATATCTACATCGGATCGAAATGCAAAAAAAGATATTACTGAATTAGATAACCAATCTTATGATTTTGTTATGGGGTTAAAACCATCGAGATACAGGTTTATTGAAAATGATAGTAATAGAATACATTATGGATTGATAGCACAGGATGTTGAAGAACTGTTAGGAAATCTTGGAATTGCTACATCTGATTTTGCAGGATTTGTAAAAAGTCCAAAAGTACAGGTCGATGAAAGCACAAGAAAAGAAACAGTAATCGATGGAGAGTATGAGTATGGTTTAAGGTATGAGGAATTTATAGCACCAATTATAAAGGTGTTACAGATGCAGGATAAGAAAATAAAAAATTTAGACAATATGGTAACACATCTGATCGGAATTGCTATGAACCATAGTTAATTCTACTACGATATTTAATATCGCATTATTATAAAATGGAGGTATTTTATCATGTTAAACTACACAAAAAGTACAACTTTTACAGGTACAGTTGAGGTTGAGACAGTCACAGAAATGGGAACACAGCGGGAACCGGTTGCTTATCTTTCCGCATCCATCCCGGAAGATGGTACACCTAATGTAAGTAAGTCCATTCAGAACAAAGACCTTTATCTGAAACACAAAACAGAAGTAGACAAGGATATGCAGGAATTCGAAGACATCGCATGGGCACAGGTAATCTAGGAGGTTAAAGATGAAAAATTCAGAAATTATCGCAAATATTAACGGACTTAATAAGTTAGCTGAATCGGGAAAACAATTCCCGGTTCGTGTTAATTACGCAATCAGTAAGAACATGAGAGAACTCATGAGATTTTATGAGGCTTATGAGCCGGAGAGAAAGAAAATCATGGATGATTTCGACAACAAATCGGATGCAGAAAAAGAAGAAACAGCCGCGAAGCTAAATGAACTTCTCGAGATTGATAACGAAGATGTAAATATTCACAAAATCTCAATCCATGACCTTGAAGCGTCCGGAAACATGACGATTGAAGAATTTAAAAGCATTGAATTTATGATTAATGATGAGGAGGAATAATCATGGCAATTTATAATGTACACGGTGGTCACTCACTTTATTGCATTGGAGCAGTAGGTATTATCAATGAAGTGACCGAAGATCGAAAAGTAAAAAACAAATTAATTGAATTATTACAGGCGGCAGGACACACAGTTTATGACTGTACAGATGACGTAGGAAAGACGCAGGGAGACAATCTTGCATCTATTGTAGCAAAGTGCAACTCTCATTCTGTAGATCTGGACATTTCCATCCATCTCAATTCCGGAAGAAATGATTGCTCTGGTGACGGTTCTACCGGCGGAGTGGAAGTGTACGGCTATAATAACGATGTATCTGAAGTTGGAAATAAAATCTGCGAGGAAATTTCTTCCACACTTGGAATCCGAAACAGGGGATTCAAGATTAGCACTGACCTTTACGTCCTGAAACGGACACGTTCCAAAGCAATCCTTATTGAGTGCTGCTTTGTGGATGATAAGGATGATGCAGACAGGTGGGATGCCGGAAAGTGTGCAGAAGCAATAGCAAAAGGACTGGGGATTTCTTCTCAAAGCACAATTTCTTATAATAACAAATGGAATGTCGGAGATGTAGTCAGCTACGGAACATCTTATCCAGCTCCAACACTTCCTTGCGGTTATGAGTCTGCTACTGGCGGATGTGGCAACGGGAAAATTATCGCAATCGTGAATGGACAGGCAAAGTATCAGATGAGTACCGGAGTGTACTGTAATGACGGCGATATTATTGGACGTTATAACGAGCCGGTTTATTACCCGAAATATAGCGGTAATTCGGGTAGTATTGCGGATGCCTTAAACAGTATGGGTTATGATGGCTCGTTTGCAAATAGGGGCAAAATTGCGGCTCACAATGGCATTTCTAACTATAAAGGTAGTGCTGACCAAAATTCAAAACTTCTCAGTCTGTTGAAAAGCGGAAAATTAATAAAATCATAATCATGTGTTTATGGGAAGTGCTTCGGTGCTTCCCTTTATTTTTTTGTTTATTTGACAAAACATACAAAATATTGTACAATAGTTTAAAAATTTAGAAAATAGGAGGAATAGAATGAAAAGCAAAGAAAGTGAAACAAAAACTTGCAAATATTGTAAGTCAGAAATTCCAAAAGGTGCAAAAATATGCCCGAATTGCAGAAAAAAACAGAGCCACATAAAAGGAATACTTGTAACTTTTATTATCCTGTGTTTTCTGTTTGTAACAATTATTGGTCACAACTCAAAAGAAAATGAAAACAGCACTGGAAAGGGAAGTTCTTCAAATGTGCATAACAAATCATCGAGCGAAGTTTCTGAGAGCGATTTTGAAACAAAGAGCTATCTTTACAAAAATGAGTATGGCTCTTGCTACTACATTGTAGTAATTAAAAACACTTCGTCTGTAAATGCGTCTGTCTCCGGAAACGCAACAGCAAAGGATGCTAATGGAAATTCTATTGGAGCTGCGGACATGAGTATTGAAATCATAGGTGCAGGAGAAACATCTCTTGGCTATTTTGTTTTTGACAATTCAAGCGAGATAGTAACTGTAGATTGTTCATTGAAGTACAGTGCAAAAACGTATTACAATCCGGCAGTGTGCAATCTCGAAACTGTAAACACTGTAAACAATGAAAATGTAGTCGTTACTGCGACAAATCGTGGTGAAAATTCGGCAAAATTTGTAGTTGCATATGCTATATTCTTTGATTCCTCAGATAATGTTGTTGATTTTGATATGACCTACATTACGGACGCAAATGGAGAATTAAAACCAGGAGAAACACTTTCTGGTGAACTGAATTGTTATTCGCAATTCGACCATGTTGAGGTCTATTACGAAGGAAGAAGTGAAAAATAATGTCAAAACTTGCGGTCGAAAAAGATTGCAAGTGTATGTAAAATCGAATAAAATATAAGTGCCTTTCGAGGCACTTCAAGTTCTCAGAGGGTGGCATTTGATTGGCGTTGATGCTACCCTCTTTTTCTGTATCTGCTATTGTCGAAAATTGTAGAATGTTAATTTATATCAATGTTTACAATAATTCTATATACCCCATACAAGCATCTGTTACTGATACTGATTCTGTTACTGTTATATATAAAAGTATATTATTATAATATAATATAAGTCTAAAAAAGAAGTGAATACTGCTCATATTTTTTAACGCAAGATTGACATTCATTACTCAAAATGGTATCATATTGGCAATTAAAAAATAACACAAGAGGAGAATGATGATGAGAAAATCAAACTTAATTGGAACAGTTGCACTATTAACTATGTTGCTTCTTTCGGGTTGTGGCGGATCTCAGGACCGTACCGGGGCGGACCATACCGGGACGACAACGGAAGTGGAAACAACAAAATTAGAAGATGATAACATATCTATTGGGAAAAGAAATGCACTTGAATCAGCCAAAGACTTTTTAACGTATGATTGGTCGTACAATGGATTATATGACCAGTTGGAATATGAGGGGTACACAGATGAAGAAATAAAATATGCGTTGGATAACTGCGAAGCAGATTGGAAAAAGAATGCAGTGGGTATGGCAAAAAGTTACTTAGGTCATTCAAGTTTTTCATATGATGGTTTGCGTAAACAGCTTATTGAGTATGATAAATACACTGAGGACGAAGCTAAATATGGAGTAGAGAATTGTGGCGCTGATTGGAACGAAGAAGCTAAGAGAATGGCGGAAAAATGGCTGGAAACAGACATAAATTTTTCTAGCCAAGGACTTTATAAACAATTAATTTTTGCTGGATTCACCGAAAAACAGGCAGAGTACGGCGTTACCGCAGTAGGATATTAAAAGGGCGTTCAGCCCTTTTTTTTATGCCATAAAACTCCCTAAACAAACTATAACCCAGAAAATTTTTCATTACAAGTCTATTTTTTGCACTTCGTGCATATTATAATAATAGGGAAATCAATAAATTTGGAGGTAATAACTTATGAATGAAGAAGATTATAAGCAGCAGATTAAAGACTTGGTCGATAAATGTGATAACCTACACTGGCTAGAGACAATCTATGCTTACATAAAAACACTTTTAAAATGATAAAGCCGGGGATTTCTCCCCGACTTTTTTACTTTGATGATATTAAATCAATCAATTTTTCTAAACTTTCCCAATCGCTTTCATTGAGCTTTGACAATGCACTCACAAGCCTGTGTTTGAAATTGTCTTCCCCACTTCTCTGGATTTCTCCAAGCATTTCAGCAATCTGTTCATCTTTTGATTTTTGGATAATCATTTCTCCATTTCCTGTTCTTAGCCATTCCTCATTTACTTCAAATTCTCTACAAATATCGGAAATAGTTCTTTCGGACGGAGTTTTTGTCCCAATTTCTACTTGAGCAATAAAGTTTCGTGATAAACCAATTCGTTTAGAAAACTCTTCTTGTGTCATATTTAAGGATTTCCTTAGATTTTTTATCCTTTCATTCATTTTCAACCCTCCTTTCACTATTACTATACAATAAAAAAGTCCCTAAGTCAACAAAAAACTATTGACAAAATGTTTCTGAGGGACTATACTATGTTTACAAGGTCAACAAAAGGAGGTGAAAACATGAACGAACTAACACAGAAATATCTCGACAGCAGAGAAGTGGCTGAAATGGTAGACAAGCAGCATAATGACTTACTCAAAGATATTCGTAGATATATCGAGCAATTAGGTGAGGGAAATATTCCCCACACCGACTTTTTCACAGAAAGTCAGTACACAGACAAGTCTAACAGACAGAAACCTTGTTATCTTGTCACAAAGAAAGGGTGCGAATTTATCGCACACAAGTTGACCGGTGTAAAAGGAACGGAGTTTACAGCGAAGTACATAAACAGATTTCACGAAATGGAAGATGTTATTAATACACAGCTTCCAAGTGGAAATGATTTAATTGCACTTGCTGTCATTGAGGCACAGAAAATGCTTGCTGAAAAGGATAAGCAGATTGAGGAAATGAAGCCAAAAGCAGAATTCTTTGATGCCGTAGCAGACAGCAAGACGGCAATTTCCATGAATGAGGTATCAAAAGTTCTCGGAATTAAGGGGTACGGAAGAAACAATCTGTTTGAGTTTCTTAGAAATAACGGAATACTGGACAGATGGAATGTACCATATCAGCGATACATTGATGCAAGGTGGTTTCGAGTGGTCGAACAGAAGTATATGAAAAACGGAGAACCTTTTGTATCAACCAAAACACTGGTTTATCAGAAGGGAGTTGAAGCAATTAGAAAGAAAATTTTGGAAGGAGGCGAGATCGCATGAGTGAAAAAGAAAAAGAAATTGTGGAAAAGTTAAAGGAGGCAATTCCTAAAATGTCGGATTTTGACAAGGGTTACATACTTGGAAAGGTCGAGAATATGGCAGAACAGAAAAAGAACAGCGATGCGGATGCTGGAAAGGAGGACTATGAAACAACCTAAAAAGCTGACAAGAGAGCAGAAACAAGTGGTATCGGCACACAGATTGAATCCGAATAACTGGATGTTGGCAGAAGAAACGGAATTTTACTTGAAACTCATTAATAAGGAGAACGGAAGAAAGAGATCTGTTGACAAATTTTTTAAAGGAGGAAAAACAAGTGGAAGTAAAGGTAAATATGACAGAGGTAACAGTACAGGACCTGTTAGACATGAAAGAAATGAAGAATAAGGCAGTAGTCATTAATGATGGCAAAATCGTAGGATTTGAGGAGGAATAAATGAGAAAAATAGAAGAACATGAAAAGGTGATTTACATTTTAGATAAAAATGAGAAACACATAATTTGCACAGAGACCAGTATTGGAATTAATGCAAAAATTGTAGAATTGACGGCTTTAATATCATGCATCGTCTCTCATTCAGTAGATGCTGGAGTAAAATCTGGAATCGGAAAAAGAACAATGAAAATGCTGTTAAAAGAAGCAGTTGAAATCGGGCTTGATATTAATGATGCAAAATCTAGCAGGAGAAATGCTATGGAAATAAGAGATGATATTGAATCTATCTTAGATGATTTTTTTGGAGTAAAATCGTGAGAAATCGGGTGGCGAAAATCCTTGCAGAAATCGGTGCTGGACCAGAACTTGAAGGTTTTAAATTCTGGTGTGATGCAGTGGAGATTATTTCGGGGAATGAAAAAATCGGATGCGATTATTTAATCAGAATGATTGCAGGAATTAACAGAACAAACGCAATAAATGTTTACATTTGTTTACAAAAATTCGTTTATTTTGTTGAAGAAAATAATCTCCACGAATTTAAAAAAAGGTTTAAGACGACAAACGTCTATAATGCAATAAAGAATTTCATAAAAAGCATGGAGGAAAAATAATGATAACAATTTCTGGAGTTGTTTCGGACGAAACAACACTTTCAAATGGAATTTACGTTTTTGAAATAAAATGTAAAAGAAAATCAGGATATTATGATGAAATACCTGTAATGATTTCAGAAAATATTATTCCGAAAAAATGGGGATTGGATTTGTCTGGAAAATCCGTAAAAATCACAGGCGAAATTCATTCAAGAATGGAAAATAAACATAGTGCATTCTATGTTAATGCGGAAAACATAGAATATTGTGATAAACACGGAGAGAACAATGTAAATCTTAGTGGATTCATTTGCAGAACACCAAACTATAAAACCACACCAACCGGAAGGGAAATTGCGGATTTTATGCTTGCGGTAGAAAATGAAACTGAGACTAATTACATACCGTGCATTGCCTGGAAAGAAAATGCCGTTCTTGTTTCAGGTTTAAAAAATGGAGATGAAATTTTTATAAATGGTAGAGCACAAAGCAGAAAATATAGGAAAAAAACAGAAAATATTATTGAAGAAAGAACAGCTTATGAAATTTCTGTTTTTGACATGGAGGTATTAAATGAAAATTAAGATCGATTTAGAAAGATATGAACAACTTTTGGATTCCGAAACAAGAATTCATGTGCTTATAAGCAAAATCAAAGGAGACAATTATGTCTGCAAAGAAGATGTTTGCAGAATTTTGGGTTATGAAAGAATTGCTGATAAATTGGCAAATAAGGAAAGAAAGGATTTAGGATATGATGAAGATTAAATTGAAGAGTGTAGCACTTGAAAACTTTATGTGCTATGCAAGCAAAACATTTGATTTTTACGACATAACTAAGATCGTTGCTGAGAATGGCGTAGGTAAATCAACAATAGCCACGGCATATCTGTGGTGCCTGTTTAACTGTGATTATGAGTTAAAGGATAATCCGGTTGTCAGAAGAGAAGTTGACGAAGTGCCAGTTGATGATATGGACGTGTCGGTCGAACTTGTACTTGATGTTGACGGAAAAGAAATCACTATGAAGAAAGTACAGAAACGTACTTATAGCAAGGATGGCAGCAGTTACAAGGACGATAACAAGTATTTTGTCAATGACGTTCCGAAAACATTAAAGGATTTCAATGCATATCTTGATGTTGATATGAATGTGTTTAAGATGTGCAGCAACATCAACACATTTCTTAATCAGAAGCCTGCTGAAATGAGAGAGTACTTATTTAGCCTTGTCGAGAATGTGACAGACATTGATATAGCACATTCTAAGGCTGAATTAGCCGAGTTAGTTCCTTTACTTAATAAGTATACAGTTGAAGAATTGTCAGCTATGAATAAGGCTACTAAGGCTAAGATTACAAAGGATTTACCTGTCCTTGACGGACAGATTAAGGAAAAGGAGAGGGATATTCAGATTAAGCAGGACACAGATGTATCTGACCTTGAACTGTATAGAAACAGCCTTAAAGAGCAGATTGCTGATTGTGTGGCTAAACAGACTGACAATGACAAGCTGTTAGCTGAATACGACAAGGCTAGTGCAAATATTCTTAATCTTAAGTTTGAGCTTAGTGATATGTCACGCAAGGCTAACGAGGAGAATATCAAGGCTAGGCGAGAGATTGAGGATAAGATTACTGACAAAAAGTTTCTTATTAAGCAGACAGAAAAGACTATTGCCGATACAGAAAAGAACATTGAGTATCGGCAGAAAGCTATTGATAGCATAAATAAGAATTTGCAGAGTATAAGGGATAAATGGAAAGCAGAGAATGAACGCAGATTTGACGAAGCAAGCTTTATTTGTAGTTACTGTGGACAGGAATATCCAGAAGATAAGAAAGAGCAGTTGAGAGCCGATTTTGATAGCCATAAGGCAGAAGAGTTAAAGTCTATCACAAACAATGGCAACTTTGTTAAGGGCAAACTTGATGAAGATAAGAAAATTCTTGAAGATTTACAGAAAGAGTTTCCACGGCATAAAGAAAGCCTTGAAATGCTGAATACAGCCATTGCAGACCTTGAAAAGCAGTTATCCGAACTTCCACAGGAAATTGATGTGACAGCCACAGAAGAGTACAAGGCACTTGAACAGCAGATTGCCGAAAAGGAACAGGCTATGCACAAGGCTAATGACATTTCAAGTATCAAGGTTGAATTAAAGGCACAGGAAAATGATTTAAGGCAGCAGTTGTCAGAGTGCGAGCGGCAGATAGCTGAAAGCAACACAGAGAAAGACGAACAGCGACTTGAAGAATTAAGGGCAGAACAGCGTACACAGGAACAGAATAAGGCTAACGCTGAAAAAATCCTTGATTTGCTTAATGAACTGGATAAGGCAAAGAATGAAACATTGTCTGACGGCATTAACAGTCACTTCTCATTAGTTAAGTGGAAGTTGTTTGAACTGAATAAGTCTGGCGGTTACAAGTCGGTTTGTGTACCTACAGTTAATGGAAAGTCAATTCTTACCACTATGAGTAACAAAGGCAACAGGATTTTAGGCAGAGTTGATATTTGCAACTCTATTCAGAAGATTAGCGGTATGTCAGTGCCTATTATTCTTGATGATAGTGAGAGCCTTGACAGCACTAATCAGAAGAAAGTTGCTGAAATGGTCGATAGTCAGTTGATTATGCTGATTGTCAATGATAGCGAGAAATTAGAGATTGCGGAGGGATAATATGACTACTATACTTGAACATTCATTCAATTTTAATGGATTTAATTGCTATGTAATACTCCGACACATGGGCGACAGTACATATAGATGCGGATATGTACAAGTTTCTAAAAATATGCCTGTTGATACATCAAATATAGATTGCCATGGCGGTATTACATACGCACACGAAGAAGCACCTAGTCCGCTTGAAATAAAGGATAAAGACAAGTGGTATATCGGTTTTGACTGTGCTCACGCATTTTACACCATGGATTTTTGGACTTTAAGCAGGGTTAGTGATGAATTAAGGCAGATTGTTGGACAGATTTTAAGCAAAAAAAGTGAGGGATAATTATGGCAGAAACAACAGCAGTAGCAGAAAGCGAAAAGAGAGAACTTGTCGCTAAGGATTTTACAGAGGGAATGGTAATGAAAGTTAGAGAAAAAGAGAAATTCGGACTTACATTCCCTAAAGATTACAATTATACGAATGAATTTATGTCGGCAATGCTGATTTTACAGGACACAGTAGATAATAACAAACAGCCAGTATTAAAGAGCTGTACAAGGGCAAGTATTGAAAATGCACTTGTGGAAATGGTTACAAGCGGTCTATCAATGCAGAAGAAGCAGTGCTATCCGGTTGCCTATGGCGGTAAGTTGCAGTGCCAGAAATCAGTGTACGGAAATACTTGCATTGCTAGAAGATACGGCTTAAAAGACATAACAGCAGAAGTTATCTATGAGGGCGACACATTTGAATATGAGATTGTTAATGGCAAGAAGCACATTGTCACTCACAAACAGGATTTTGAAAGTATCGACAACGATAAGGTTAAGGGTGCTTACGCAATAGCTACTATGGATGACGGAAGCATTCTCACAGAGGTTATGAATATCAAGCAGATTAAGCAGGCTTGGAAACAGGGATTTGGCTATAAAGAGAACGGAAACGGCACACACCAGAAATTTACAGACCAAATGGCTATGAAAACTGTTAAGAACAGGCTGTTAAAGCAGATTAACAATACTTATGGTTCGTTCTATGACAGAAACTATGACATTGACGAGGATATTCCAACATATGACGAGCGTATGCAGGCAGATGTTGAATACGATATTGCAAGCAATGCCAATTCAGTTGAATTTGAGGATGCGGATGTTGTAGCAGATACAGAGGTTGCACAGGGAGAAGTAGTTGAAGAACAAACAGACAGCACATTGCCACCATTCTTACAGGAGTAGCCTATGAATAATCCATGTAGAAAATGTGAGTTTTGCTTTGCCTATAAAAATCGACACTATCCTTCATATAACGAGGCTTGTAGATTATGCGATAAGCGTAAGAAGTATGAGGAATACAAGTTAAGCAAGCGAATGTTTGTAGCAGGAGATGTGATTACTACTCTTGATGAATTATTAGAGCAGGAATGGGTTGTATGGCAAGGAATGACAAGGCATATAGAAGTTATAAAACATCTTCAGTTTAAATGCGTTATAGGATTGATTGAGGGCGGATATTTAAGAAAAGCTGTCAGAAAGGAGTTCTATGAGAATAATTAGTCAAGATGGAACAATAGATGTTCCTTACAATTGCTCTTCTTTGAGCGTAGCAGGTGGAAAGTATAAAGATGTGGAATATGCTTGTATTAATTGCCGCAACACATCTTCTCCGAATGGCACTGTATTAGCAGAGTATTCAAGCAAAGAAAAGGCTCTAAATGCTATGAAAATGTTGAGAGAGCAATATTCGAGAATTGAAATTATAAAAGCTCTTGCAAGTGGCACATGCGAGCATATGGAAGAATCATTAAATCCGAAAGAGCTCAAAGACATCCTTAAAAAATACATCAATATGGAAGTTTTTCAATTTCCACAGGATGATGAAATCGAGGTGTGAGTATGAGGTTAAAATGCTTAGGCTCATCGTCAGCCGGAAATTGCTATCTGCTAATTTCCAACAGTGGAGAAACACTTATCCTTGATTGCGGAATACCGATTAAGGAGATTAAGAAAGGCTTAAATTGGAATGTCAAAGATGTTGTGGGTGTGTTATGCACTCATAAGCACCTTGACCACAGCAAGTCGGTAAAAGATTTTGAAACTATGGGAATACGAATATCCACCCCACATATACAATACGCAAAGCATGAGGGCATGCATCGTTATCATACGATACCATTTGGCAGTTTTAAAGCTAAGGCGTTTGACCTAACAACAGTAGACGGCAGGTGGACGCATACAGACGCAAATGGCGAACCTTGCCCGATATTCGGATTCCTGATTACACACCCAGAAATGGGGAAGATGCTTTACATAACGGATTGCGAAGTTATCAAGTGGAAATTTAAGGACATAAACCACATTCTGCTAGGTGTGAACTATGACAAGGATTTAGTTGATACCGACAATCCAAAAGCCAATCACGTTTTCAGAGGTCACTTAAGTATTGACACGGCTTGCGATTTTGTTAAGGCAAATCATTCAGATATCTTGCAGAACGTCATAATGTGCCATTTATCAAGTGAAAATGCTGATAAGGATAGTTTTATCGAGAAGATGAAAAATGCCGTAAATGGGGCAAATGTGGACGTTGCGGAACAGGGTAAGAGTTGGAGTTTAAGGAAAGGAGATGAATGTCCGTTTTGAGAATAGAAAGGACAAGATATGTCGTTATGAGACGAAATCGTACTGAAATATGGTGCGGTTTATCAAGAGAATTTCATTTTGCCAAAGTTGATGAATTGAAAGATACGGCAATTAAAACATACAGAACAGAAAAACAGGCTGAAAGCGGTTGTTCTTCTTGGGATAGAGATTTTGAAATTGTTGAATGCAAAGAAATTATTGATATAGGAGAATAGCAATGATTAAAGGCAGAAAAGTCTACGACCCATTAACTGATACCTGGAGCACAGGTTATTGGATTGCGGATGATAAAGGGAATTATTACCCGGTGTGGTAGAAAGGAGTAGGAATTGAGAGGTGGAGAAAATGAGTAAATTTCTCGAAAGCGTAAGCAAGCGAGATTTTGATAGAAAAATATCAGAAGTTATTGGAATGCTTGAAGAAAAACAACTCTACGGAACTATCAGTTTGATAAAAGATTTGAAATATTACCTTGACTTAGCTACAGAAGAAAAGACGCACACTTGCAACTGCCAACATAACAACAATCCAAGAGGCAATGAGCCTTGTTGCAGATGTGACAGCAGAATGACTAACGCTGACAGGGTAAGGAATATGTCAGATGAAGAGTTAGCAGAATTTCTTGTCGGATTTAAAAACACATTCGGCGAGGAATACGAGGGAGAAGCTAGTTGTATGGAATGGCTTCAATCAGAAAAGGAGCAGCCATCAACCTTAGGGGCATGGATTAAACCTATTGATAATTTTGTGAATCCGTTTGAAATAAAGGCAGGTGAAATAGATGAAAGATAGATATTTATTTAAGGCAATAGATACTAATTCTGTATGGCGTACAGGCTTACTTATAGCTTTAAAAGGCAATAGATGTGCAATTGAAGAAAGTGACGGAAGCAAATGGGCGTGTGACGCTAAAACTCTTTGTCAGTGCACAGGCTTAAAAGACAAGAACGGCAAGCTGATTTGGGAAAATGATATTGTCAGAGATAAAGAGGGTAATTGTTATAAAGCCTTTTGGCAGAATAACTATTATCAGTTTTCTTGGATTTGTGTCAAATCAGACATATTCCAAATCGGTACAAAGTGGGATTTATACATTTGGAGAAGTTTTGAAATAGCAGTTATCGGCAATATATTTGACAATCCAGAGTTATTAGAAAGTGAGGAACAATATGGCGAGAATATTTAGAATTAGTGGCTATTTAGTTTCTAAGCGTGAGAACCCTTTAATTAAAGATGTGTATGATGACATAAGCTATACAGGATATGCCGAAAATTGGCAACAGTTACATATCGAACAGTCGGAAGAATTTAATCTTGATGGCGAAGATATGCCGAACTGTGACCTTGCATTACTCACAAGACATTTTAAGGCAGATAACATCAGTACAGAATTTGACAGGTCTTTACCCAAGAAAGGCGAGAAATACAGACATTTCAAGTTAGGCAAGATTGTTACTGTTATCGGTATTTCAAGGCATACAGAAACAGAGGAAATGTCGGTTGTGTATGAATATGAGGGACATATTTGGAATAGACCTCTTGAAATGTTTATGAGCGAAGTTGATAAGGGAAAATACCCGAACGCAACACAGAAATATAGATTTGAAAAGGTAGAAAGTGAGGAAAAGTAATGAATCGTGTAATTTTATGTGGAAGAGTTGTTAGAGAACCGGAAATTAGATATTCGCAAACAGTAAACGGAAGTATGGCGGTAGCAAGATACACATTAGCCGTTGACAGAGCTTTCAAGAAAGAGGGCGAACAGGCAGCAGACTTTATTAATTGTATCGCATTTGGTAAAAATGGAGAGTTTGCAGAGAAGTATCTTCATCAAGGCACTAAGATTATCGTTGAGGGCAGGTGGCAGACAGGCAACTATACCAACAAGGACGGACAGAAAGTTTACACCAATGATTGTGTTGTTGAAAGACACGAGTTCTGCGAAAGCAAAAATTCAAACAGTAATAGCGATAATGGCAGCAGTTCAAGACCGGCACCTACTGACGATGACGGATTTATGAACATTCCTGATGGAATTGATGATGGATTACCATTCAATTAAGAGGTGTAATTATGGCAGAGAATAAACATACAATGCAAGAATTGTGCCAATGGCAGGCATTACCGCTTAATATCAAGGTTTTAATGACAGCCGAGAGAGTACGAAACTGGGTCGATGAATTTGGCGAAGACGGAGTATATCTATCATTTAGCGGTGGCAAGGATAGTACAGTTTTAGGGCACATAATCAGAGAAGTTTGTGGATATAAAAACATTCCTTTTGTGTTCGTGGATGTACCGACACAATATCCAGAGTTAAAGGAATTTGCGAAGACATTTGATAATCTTGTGATTTTAAAACCTAAGATTTCATTTGCAGAAGTTTGTGAAAAGTATGGTTTTCCAATGTTTTCAAAGGAAATATCAGAATGTGTTGCAGATAGTAGAAAATACATTAGAATCCTTACAGACAGACAGACAGACAGACAGACAGACAGACGATACCTTATGCCTACAGAATGGCGGATATGCTTGGCATAGACCGAAGAAAAGACAAAGAGAACGAGTTATACAAGGCATTAAAACAGGGGAATATCCCTAACACACCTATAAGAGTAAAACAGTTATGTGGCGTTAAGTGTGAACAGTTTGGAAGTATGTATGACAGGTCAAGATATATGTTTATGTTAGACGCACCATTTGAAGTGTCAAATATGTGTTGCAAGGTAATGAAGAAATTGCCAGTACATCAATATGGAAAAGCAACAGGAAGAGTGCCTATGACAGCACAAATGGCAAGTGAAAGCAAATTAAGGACAAGTAACTGGGTTAAGAATGGCTGTAATGCTTTTAATGCTAAAAATCCAATAAGTAACCCTATGTCATTTTGGACGGAACAAGATGTATTACTTTATATCAAAGAAAATGCAAGAGGTATGTCATCTAACGCATATTACAGAAAAGTGATGAGATATGGAAACAAAGTTGTTTACCGCACAACAGGGGCAACAGCACTTTATCCTTTTAAAGAATGTGGAGCGATATGTTCCGTTTATGGCGAAGTAGTCACAGATTACGAAGCTATGGGGCAATGCAAAAATCAAATGTCATTTGCGGATTTTGGGATTTTTGACAACGAAAGACCATTACTGAAAACTACAGGTTGCAAAAGAACAGGTTGCGTATTATGCGGATTTGGCTGTCATTTAGAGAAAGAGCCGAATAGGTTTCAGATGTTAAAGGAAACGCACCCGAAATTTCATAATCTGCTTTATGTGTTAAAGAACAACGGTGTTACATACGCAGAAGCCATTGACTGGGTAAATGAACACGGAAATATGAATATTAAGTATTAAGGAGTGATTAAAGACGGATTACAAAAAGTTAAGACAGGCGAAAGCCATAGAATCAGAGAACCGAAAGCGACTTCTAAAGATAAATCCAAAGCTGAATGACAGGAGCGGAATATACTTTCTACTCCGAGAAGATGAAAACGGCTTTAAGTTTGCTTATGTTGGACAGGCTAAGTCGGTGTTGCAGAGATTAGCAAGCCACCTTGTAGGTTATGAACAGCACATAGATTTGAGCCTACGCAAACATAAGCTATATTCAGAGGATAATCCGTATGGCTGGAGAGTAGAATTTCTGAATTTCCCCGAAAGTCAGCTTGACGAAAAAGAGAAGTATTACATCAAGCTGTATGCCGATAATGGTTATCAGCTTAGAAATGTCAGTTTAGGCGGACAAGGAGAAAATCGTGATAGTGGTTCAATAGGCGAAAGGAAAGCACCTAAAGGCTATTTACAGGGCATACAGCAAGGCAGAAAGAACCTTGCAAGGGAATTATCCAATATAGCAGAAAAGCACCTTAAAATCGAAATTAGAGACGATAAGAAGTGCAATAAAATATCGCAGAAACAGTATGAGAAGTTTATATCTCTTATGAATGGTGGTGCAGAAAATGAAGATTGATATTTTTAACACAGAGAATAAATATGATTTGATTTACACAGATCCGCCTTGGAAACAAAACAAAGGCGGAAAGAGAAAATGTAGACCAAATCAAGGAAATGAATTAGATTATCCAACACTTGATATGTTTGACATCAGGATAATACATAAGCATATATTTGAAAATCTTTGCGAAGAAAAACACAATGTTTTTATGTGGACAATTGACAAGTATCTTCACGAATCAGAGCAGATGATGAAAGGGCTTGGCTATGAACTTCATGCAAGAATGATTTGGGATAAAGAAAATGGCATTGCTCCTGCTTTTACAGTTAGATTTTCTCACGAGTATCTCCTTTGGTTTTATAAGAAAGGTAATATTCTTATGCCTTGCGATGATATGAGAGGGAAATACACAACTGTTTTAAGAGAGCCATCTACTAAGCATAGCAAGAAGCCAGTTTGTGCTTATGAAATGCTTGAGAATATGTTCCCTAATGCAACAAAATTTGAAATGTTTGCAAGGAATGCAAGAGATGGATGGGACTGTTGGGGAAATGAAGTTTAAGGAACTGATGAACGAGGACAGTTACAAGGAGAGCAAAACAGAATGAAGATTTTAAGTAAGAAGAAATACGACAAGCTCATTGATGATTTTGAGGAATTGCAGAAAAAGGAAGAAGAACTCAAAAGAATAAATGAAAGCCTTGGGAAAAAGTTGGAGGACAAAAAGACAAGTTGCAAAATGAATAGTGGAAGTGACTTCTGCTTTAATTGCACAAACTCTTACAGATACAAGACATATTGGGGAGCAACAGAAATTGAGCGGTGCGGTTGCTTACTTGATGTTCCTTGCGAGAGTTTTGAAATGAAAGGAGTTGGAGAATGAAGATTGACGAAAACACAATAAATCACAACGCATTAAGGCTAATCAACTTTGCCATTGCCACAACAAGCGTTGTTGATGAAGAAAATTCAGACAGATATATAATAGGTGCATTTAACTATACCAAGGGCATCTGTGATATGGCTAATGCAATGAAAGAAGTTTTGAAAAACTAAGAAAAATCTAAGAAAGGAATAGGTTGTGCGCACATAAAACCGAGGTTTCCTTTTGGTGATTTGAGATGATAGTACATTGTTTATTTGAACAGTCTGGCACATTCAAGAATGCTTTCAAGAAGTATGGAATTGAAGCCTACGATTATGATATTCAGAATGAATTTAACGAAACCGACTATGTTATTGACCTTTTTAAAGAAATAGAGGGGGGGTATCAAGGTGAGCCGAGTTTGTTTGATAAGATAAGCCCTGATGATTTGATATTTGCATTTTTCCCTTGCACTTATTTTTCGGACCAGGGGTTAAGACATCTGGCTTGCACAGCTTATCAGTACAGGAATTACACTATTGAGCAAAAATGTGAATTGGCAATGAAACGGCATAAGGAACTTGATTTGTTTTATGAAAAGCTGAATAAATTAGTGATAATTTGTCAGCGAAGTCATTTGCAAATTGTAATTGAAAATCCATTGAATACAAGTGGATTACATTACCTTACAAACTTCTGGTGCTTGAAGCCAAGTGTAATTGACAGGGATAGGACACAGAATGGGGATTATTACAAGAAGCCTACTCAGTATTGGTTTATTGGATTAAATCCTAAAAACAATCTTATTTTTGAGCCGTTGGAACAAGTAGAAAGTATGCAGCCAATACAATATATGACAAATAAAAATTCTTTAGGTATAGACAGAAAAACGGCAAGGTCAATGATACACCCACAGTACGCAGATAGATTTATCAGACAATATATTCTTGATGAAGAAATATGGAGAGGTAAATAATGAAAGACGAAACAAAACAGGAAATATCCATAGTCCTTGACTTGCTAAAAGGCAGTCTTGCAAGAAATGGTGTAAGTATAGCAACAGACAGAAAGGGTAACTTGATGTTCTTTGATACATCTGTCTATGTCAGAAGCAAAGGTAAGGAATTTGACGGATTTAGGGTTAATATCAATGACTTAGCGAGATGAAGAAAATTACAACATAAGAAAAAGAATTAATTTGAAAGGAGATTATGATATGGCAATTTATAGAAACATCCAGCTTTCATTTTGGACTGATAATAAAGTCCTGGATGAATTTACCCCGGAGGACAAGTATTTTTACTTGTACCTTCTGACAAACCCTCAGACGAATCTTTGTGGGTGCTACGAAGTTAGTTTCAAGAGCATGTCGGACGATACCGGGTACACAAAAGAAACTATTGTTAGATTGCTGAAAAGATTTGAAGAAGTTCATGATATCATAAGATTCAACGAAGCAACAAAAGAAGTTTTGATTTTGAAATGGTACAAATATAATTGGAGTAAATCAGAAAAGACATTAACTGGAGTTGCGAACGCTGCCAAATACATAAAATGTGAAGCATTTAAAAAATTTATAATTGATGCTGTTTCAAATATAAAAAACGGCATGCCTGTAAGCAATTTTTCTGATAATAAAACTAATGAGGTAAAAAATTTTTCTGCGTACATAGCAGATATGAATGAATGCATTGATTTTAATTCAGAAAAGGCATGGGATGATACATTTGCAATTTATCCTAAAAAAAGTGAAGCAGTGATAGCGAAGCAGCGGTGGATGGACAAATTAATTGAAGTTATTCCAAAAAACAGAAAAGCAGTTGCAATTTTGATTTATAAAGCAACAAAGAAGTACTTGAAAAATCATAAAGAAAATAACCCGGATGATGTTGACTTTAGGTACATTCCAAAATATGGAGATTGGCTTGTGAAAGATTGTGATTATTGGATTGGTTTAGTTGAGAAAGAGGAAATGAACAATGCAGGATGAAGCAGAGTATGGGTTTATAAGTTGTATTTTGATTGACAATAAAACGATTGATGATTTTTCGGAGAAAATTTCTCCAAAAATGTTTTTTAATGAATTTTGTGCAGAGTGTTATGAAAAATCAAGAGCAATGCATGACAGGGGGGTATCGGTTAATCCGATATCCCTGGCACCAGAAGTAGAAAATCACAAATGGTCAAGAGAATTTGTAATGAATGAGTTAAAAAAGTGTTTCAACATGACAGTTACATCTGTCATGTCAAAGAGTTTTGCCGAAACGATTATGAAAGATTACAAAGTTCGAGCCTTTTCTAATCTGATGAAAAATTCTTCGTTACTGCCGGCAGATATTGATAATACAATTTCTGATGCTTTGACAAAATTAGAAGCATTGCAGAGAAACAAGGAGAGAACTACAAAAACATTGAAACAGATCGTTTCTGAAAATAAGGACCGGTACTTTAATGAACATGTTGGAGAGGGTGGACTGAAAACAGGTTTTTCTTTGCTTGATGATTGCATTGTTAGATTGGAAAAAGGGGACATTACAGTAATTGGTGCAAGGCCTGGTGTTGGAAAATCTGCATTTGTAGCACAGATTATAGAACAAGTTGCTGCTACTAATAAAAAAGTCATTTATTTTAATTTGGAAATGAATGAATCGCAGGTTTATGAAAGATTCGTTTCAAGGATATCACAAATCAGCATGAATCGTGTCAGGAGAGCGAAAGCTTTTCTTGGAAACGAAAAGGAAGCTTTTGATAAAGCAAATGAAATTATGAGCAATTATGAAATCTCTGTTTCTACAGGTTCAAAATCTATTAGTGAGGTAAAAGCAGAATGCAGGTATCAAAATTATGATTTGATTGTTATTGATTACCTGCAGTTGATAAAGTCAGATCGATTTTACACAAACCGAGCTAGTGAGGTTGGAGAAATTTCAAAATCTGCAAAATCATTAGCAACAGAACTTAATTGTCATGTCATTGTACTGTCCCAGCTTAATCGAGTTTCAGAGTCAAGAGAAACGAAAGAGCCAACAATTGGAGAATTAAGGGAGTCAGGAGACATTGAACAGGATGCATCTAATATTTTTCTTCTCTGGAACCTTGCGGAAGATAAGAATTACAAAGGATTGAATGTAGCAAAGCAACGGCAGGGAGAGTGTAGGAAATTTGGTGTAAAATTTTCTGGAGAATTTATGAAATTCGAGGAATCCGAACTTTCATTTGATGAATTTCTTAAATTAGCAAAGGAAGCATCTGAAAGTCAATTTTCTAAAGTTGATAAAAACGAGATGCCGCTCGGGTGGTAAAGGAGGTAATTCATGTCAGAGGAAGAATTAAAAGTTTACTTTTCAATTTTCAACTCTTGTTGGAAGCTTTTTAAAAAATACTCCAATCCTGAAGACAATGATGATTTTTGGGAAAGACTAATGGAAGATTTAAACAAAGAAGTTGAAAATTATAAAAACTATGATTTTGCAATAAAAATTTTGATGCAAACAGAAAAGGAAATTGAAGAAATTTTAAAAAGAAAGAGGGGTTGAATTTGAAACCAATAGGCTGCACGCATCCCAATTGTTTTGTTTGCCCTTTTAAAGATTGCATTTATGACGATGCAGAAGAAAATGATGTAGAAGAATCGGAAGAATTAGATAATGAAATCATTTATAGCAGAAAAAAGCAAAAAGCGATTGAAGATGGGAAATTAAGTCACTTCAATTATATAAACTCTGAAAAAGGAAAAAGGAAAACATATGAGTACAATAATTCCAATCCAGGTAAAAAAAGGGAAAGGAGGTACAATCAATCCTTAAAAGGAAAAGAAAGATTTCATAGGTACTGGAGAAAAAAACATCCAAAAAAAACTCAAATGAAAACAATCCGTACATGGCTAAGTGACCGGGGGAAAATTTATTTTTATGATGAAAATAAGAACATCATAAAAATAAATGGAATTGAGATCAAACTAATTGGAGAAAATTACATTGCAGGAGAAAGCATTTATAAGACGCAACGAGATGTTATTAATTGTTTTTTAATCCCTAGGTACGAGAAAGAATACAATAAAGTATAAACAAGTGATAAGTTTTTCTGAAATACAAAAGATATCAGCAAGGGAAAGGAGGATTGTGCTGATGAAATTTTCAGAATTAACCAATATTGAAATTGAGAAAATTTTAAAAGATTGCAATTTTACGGAAGATGAAACAGAAATTTTTGTTCTTTCTTCAAAAGGGAAAAGTATAACGGAAATTTCCTATTATTGTTCTATAAGTGAAAGAACAGTCAATAGAAAAATCAAAAAAATAAAAGAAAAAATTAATAAAATCGGAGGTTAATAATGGTAGTTATTACTTTAAATGGAAAAAAATTGCAAGCTGATGAAATTGAGTTAAGCGAAAAAATCTTATCAATGATAGCTTCGATTATTGACAACAGGTAAAAACAAATGTAAAATGTGCTGCATAACGTGATAAATGCGGCACATTTTTTACTAAAGGAGGATTTAATGATGGAATGTGTTGCGTACATGAGGGTTTCCACTGAAAAACAGGCAGAAGAGGGAAACGGACTGGAAAGCCAGAAAAGGGACATTGAAAATTATTGTAGAAGAAATGAGCTGATTGTGACAGATTGGTACATTGATGACGGTTACACAGGTGCTAATATGAACCGCCCGGAACTACAAAGGCTGATTTCTGATTGCGGAAAGAAGAAAGTGAAATGCGTTGTTGCATTTAAACTTGACAGAATCTCAAGAAGTATGATTGATGGATTATACATGATCGAAAGGATTTTTCAGCCAAACAACGTAATCTTTAAATGTGTGCATGACAGTGTGAGTTATAATAGCCCTATGGAGCAAGCTTATACGCAGATGATGGCTGTTTTTGCTCAGCTAGACAAAAATACCATGATGCTTAGGATGCGAGGCGGTATGCTTGAGAGAGTTAAGCAAGGTTACTGGATGGGTGGTGGTAATTTACCTTACTGTTATTCGTATAGCAAGGAGCAAGGCATATTAATACCTATTCCGGAACGTGCGGAGCAGGCAAGGAAAGCACTTGAATTATTCATATCCGGATATTCAGATGTAAAAATTAAAGAAATTTGTGGTTTCAAGGGTGAGCGAATTGTATATAACGTATTAACCAGTGTTATTAATATTGGTATGATACCTTACAAGGGAGAAGTTTATCAGGGAAAACATGAACCTATTTTTGATAAAGATAAATTTAATTTAGGGTTAGAGTTAAGGAAGTCAAGACGTTCAGCAAAAGCCTGCTGTAAGACTGAGCCTAACTTGCTAACCGGATTGTGCTATTGCGGTGTGTGCGGTTGTGCAATGCGGTATCAGAAATGGACAAATGGAAAGCATAAAATCTACTGCATGTCTCGAAACAAATCTATGAGTTACTTGCCTAATTACAATGCAAATTGCAATAATTCCCTTGAGTGGGCGGATTATATAGAAAAGCAAGTAGAAGAAGAAATTCTTAAAATATCACTTGATTTATCATCTTACAAACCAAAGGAAAAGGCGACAAAGCTTGAAATTATGCAATCACAGCTCGAAAAGGAGCAGACAAAGTTAAAAAGATTGTATGGATTGTACGCAGATGGAAATGATACTGTTTTAAGCATGATTAAAGAACTGGAAGCACAGATTAAGGAAATGAAAGCTAATATTGCAGCAGAAAGCAAAAACACAGCTAATATACAGAAAACAGAATTTGTTTATGAGAACATAAAAAAACTTGCCGACGTTTGGGATAACATCGACAAGAAGCAAAAAAATATGATACTGAAAAGTATAATCAAAAAAATAGTAATTGTCAATGGAAACATTGAAATTCAGCTGAAAAATTTTTAGCACTTACTGCACGCAGTTCCCATGGCATATAGGAAGTGCTAATTCCGTATTTATCACGTTTTTTATTAATAATTATTGAGTGTCGTTAAAATGTCGTTAAGGTGTCGCTTTTAGCGGCTTTTTTTGTGTGAAAATAAAATCAGAAAAGGAGAGTGATTGTTATGTATGATGAGTATTTGAGAGAACGGCTACTCTCTGAGGAACAGATTCAAAAGTTAGACTTAGTAACGCAAACGATACTGTTTAGCATTATCGAAGATGTATTAGAGGAGATAGAAAATGATAAACAATCCATACCAAACAACACCTATAGCTAATTACACGAACCAGTACGGAGCCTATAACTATAACCCAATGAACAGGTATCAACAACAGGAACAGTTTATACCAGCACAACTACCGGTAACAAATCAGCAGTCTCAGATGCAGCAGATGATGCCGCAACAAATTAATTTTGTAGGAAAAATCGTTGATGGAGAAGATACAGTAAAAGCAACAGACATTCCTATGGATGGAAATATGTATTACTTTCCAAAAGCGGATGGAACAGAAATCTATGGAAAACAATGGATTGTAAACGAGGGAAGAACTCGTATTTTGACCTTTAAGCCTGCCGAAACATCAGATGTCAACAATTCTACTATGATGATAGAAAAGTCAAAATTTGACCTATCAGACGAAAGCACACAACTATTTCTGAATAAGTTTGATGAATTATCAGAAAAGATAGGGCAGTTAGAAAATAGATTTGATAAATCTTTAGGAACACAAAGAAAAACTTCAAAAACTCAAAGCAAGGGTGGTGATGAAGAATGAACCCAATTAACCTTTTTCAAATGATGAGAGGTGGTCCTCAACAATTTTTACAGCAGATAATGAGCAATAATCAGCTTATGAGCAACCCAATGATGAAAAATACAATGCAAATGGCACAGAAAGGCAATATGCAAGGCATAGAGCAGATGGCTAGAAATTTATGCAAAGAAAAGGGATTAAATGCAGATGATGTATTTAATCAGATAAAAAGCAGATTTGGTAATTAGTAGCATATTAGATGTCTTTGCAAACTACCTAGGTGACATCTTTATGAATATATTTTTAGGAGGTAACAATATGTTTTCAAACTCAAATTGTGCCAGCGTACCATTAGTTGCAAACATTGACGGCAACGGCAATAACGGCGGATGGGCTGACGGCGGATGGCTTTGGATAATCGTTGTTTTCGCATTGCTCTTTGGATGGGGCAATGGTGGATTTGGCGGTTTTGGTGGCAACAATGGCGGTGGCTATGTTGCGACAGCGGCTACACAGGCTGATATTCAGAGAGGCTTCGACAATTCGGCAGTTATCAGTAAGTTAGATGGCATTTCCAACGGACTTTGCGATGGCTTTTATGCTATGAACAACAGTATGCTTACTGGCTTTAATGGCATAAATACAAACATTATGCAGACAGGCTACGGCATCCAGCAGGCTATTAACGCTGATACAGTCGCTAATATGCAGAATACAAATGCTTTACAGTCACAGCTTGCAAACTGTTGCTGTGAGACAAGAGAAGCTATTCAGGGTGTAAACTACAATATGGCAACCAACACTTGTGCTTTGCAGAACACCATGAACAACAACACGAGAGACATTATTGACAGCCAGCAGGCAGGAACGAGAGCTATCCTTGATTTCCTGACTAATGACAAGATTGCAACATTACAGGCAGAGAACAATGATTTACGCAGAGCTGCTTCACAGGATAGACAGAATGCACTTCTGACTACCACAATGGCAGCACAGACAAACCAGATTATTGATGCAGTAAGACCTACACCGGTACCATCATTCCCAGCAAGCAACCTTTACGGATATGCTTACGGATGCGGATGTAATACAGGCTGTGGCTGCTAAACAACTGAATAATCAAGTATCTTAATCGGATTGAGTGCTTTTGAGTTCCACTCGAAAGAAAACTCGAAAGATTATGTCTGCTAAGCAGTATTACTTAAATTTAAAGGGCAGACTTGTATGGTTTGCCCTTATTTTTTAGAAAGAGAGGTAAAGACAATGGAAATTACAGGAATTGCATTACAAACAGTTGCTGCTGGCGAGGATGTGGCATTTACAGAAACACCAGTTTGCGGTAGCAAGTGTATCGTACACAGACAGGGAAGTGGAATTATCAAGTTAAGAGGTATCACCAATCAGTGCAAGGCTAGATTTTTGGTATCGTATTCCGGAAACATTCAGATTCCGACAGGCGGTACGGTTGGTGCTATATCACTTGCGATCGCGGTTGATGGGGAACCATTACAGTCAACAAGGATGATTGTAACTCCAGCCGCAGTCGAGAATTTATTTAATGTATCGGCACAAGCATATGTTGATGTACCTTGCGGATGTTGCAGTACAGTAGCAGTACAGAATACATCTACACAGGCTATTGAAGTTCAGAACAGTAATTTGATTGCAGTAAGGGAGGCTTGATATTATGCACAAATGGGCTAAACAGATTATGGAATGTGTCAAGGCTAAAGTTGAAGCAATCGGATTAGATAGCTTTGAGGGGCAGAACCTTGACGATTTAAAGGATTTTACAGAAATAGCGAAGAACATAGCTTGTTTTGATAAGGATTACAGAATTGTTGAAGCTATGGAAAAGTCAGAAGATAATGAGGATATTATGCGTATGCTTGAACAGTACGAAGATTATCCGGACAGAAGATACTATGATGAATACCGCTATGCAAACGGCAGATTTGCACCAAAAGGCAGAGGAACACGCAGAGGATATGAAGAACCGCCATATTATCATATGTACCCTGAAGCAGAGTATATGAGGGATATGGATAGAGATTATGGAAAAATGTACTACACAGAGCCAACAACAGGCAGCAACATGAGAATGACAGAAAGCAGTTACGACAGGGCAAAGAGAATGTACACAGAAACTAAGGAAATGCACAAAGCTAATACGCCAGAGGATAAGGAGCATAAGATGAAGTCACTTGACAGCTACGCAAAAGAACTTACAAGCGATATCACAGGTATGGTGGCTGATATGACGGCTGAGGAAAAGAATCTTCTGCGCAACAAGCTTAGTAACCTTGTTTCAAAGATTTAATGCAAAAGGCTATGGGTAGCAATATTCATAGCCTATTTTTCTTTTAAAGGAGGTGTATTTGTGATTTTTAGTATCAACGGCACTATTTGGCGTTTGGAATATAAAAATCCAAATGTGGACGAATTAAAGCGGTCAGATGGAACATTTGCATTTGGCGTGACAGATAGGAATGTGAACACAATCTATATTTCGTCCAAAATTCATGGTCCTTTTCTCCGGAAAGTCTGCATCCATGAAATTTGTCATGCAATCTGCATGTCTTACAATATTTTCCTGCCGATTGAGCAGGAAGAAATACTCTGTGACTTTGTTGCCACACACGGAGAAGAAGTCTTTGAGATTGTAGACATGCTATTAAACACAGTTTGCCTGGTTGCATAAGAAAAACGAGCGGTAATTTATACCGCTCGTTTTGATTAAACATTATACTTTTTTGGTGTTTTTCTTCCGTTTCCTTTTTCATATGGATGTACATAAACAACCTTGCCATTTTTGTAATGCCGAAAATGTCCCCGGACGGACCAGCACTCCATGATTCTAGTAACTTTTCGGCTTTTTATTTTGTTTACAGCCTTGTTGTTACTGGTTGTTATCCGAACACCGTTTAAGCGTACGACATGCTCTTTAGTTTCTTTCTGTCCTTTGCTTTCAGAATCTTTAGCCGGTTTTGTTTCTGCTCCGGATTCTGATTTTTCCGTGATTTTCTTTGAGATCTCCTTTTCTTCTGGATGCTCCATGAGGTAATTAAGCCATCCGTTTACATTTACGAATCCCAGAAAACTTTTTAACATTTCGCTTTTAGCTGCCGCCTCTAAATGGTCAAGAAGCTCCTTTTCTTTTCTTCCTTGTTTCTGAAAGATTTCAGTTACAGAATCTCTGTAATTGTTCATATAGTAGGAATCTTCTTTTTTTACCCTGTACGAAAGATAAAAGTCACAACTATAAAGCCATTCTTTTTTTGTTTCATGTTCTGAAACAATATAAGAATCCGCCTTAACCAACACTTCGTCTTCCAGCAATTCAGCATCAAACAAAATGTTTACACTGTACTCTGGATATTTAAGAGTAAATACTCCGGATTTTAAAACCGGAATTATTAGGAAGTCTTCATGTTTGGCTATTTCTTCCATTTTCCCCAGGATAGCTGTATAACGTTTGAAATTAATTTCAATCCGGTCAAAATTCTTGGATTTTTCGTAAAGCTCATTCCCTCTTTTTTCTATCAAGAGGTTTACCTGCTTGAGTGTTTTCATTTTACCTCCTTAAAAATACCTGATTTTTTCTTCATCAGTCGGGATAATCTCTATGATATCGCTAGGCTGACATTTAAGAATCAGGCAAAGAATATTAATCGTATTAGTCGTAATCCCTCTTCCTTCACGGATACTTTGCAACGTAGCTTGACTAAGAATTTTATCATTTCTTAGCTTGGTTGGGGTGTATCCTCTTTTTGACAATTCATCCAAAATGTCTATTCTATATTTAAACATTTCAATTCCTCCTTTCTTTTGTTTAGTATACAAAAAAAGTTGTTGATAGTCAACAAAAAAAATAATAAAAATACTTGACATACACTAAAATTAGTGTTATTATAATGACAACGAAAGGGAACCGCCCAGAATACTCCCATTAAGGGGCGGAGATTGGAGAAAATATGATCAGTGTTAGCTTTATAGTAAGGGAAATTGAGGAAATCTGCGGATATATTTCTATCCCAGACAAGGACGGGATTTATAGGCAGTTCGCTGTCATCCCGATGTCGGGAGTAAATAATGTTTTCGGCGGATATGCCAACATAAAGTTGGTCAATGGTGCCGAAGAGCATTCAGGCGGACTGATGGATGTCTACGGACATCAGGTTCAGCCCGCATACGAGTACGAAGAGGAAGATGGAGTGACAACCAATGTGTTAGATCTCCATATCTTCTTAAATGAGAAGGCGGATTAGTGAGAAAAGAGTTTTGTATGTGTTAATTATAGCTGTAATATCGGCTTGACGGTCAGAAAGTGAGGCAAATATGTTTGAAAAACTAACGAAACTGAATGGTAAGAACACAGTTTCAGATTTAATGATACGAAAATGCTACAATGGAGAATATGTTAAGGTTGATTGGCTGACATATTTTTATATGTGGGAATCCACTACAAGGTTAAGGTACACATATGAAAATATGCAATTGGATGCATTTTATTGTATGCATAATGTAATTCATTCTAGTGCTCTGCATTACTGGAAAGACAGTAAAGATAGTAACTGTTTCTATTTGCAAACAGTAAACTACACGCTAAATTCCAGTGTAGCTGAAATACATTTGTATCATATTAACAATTTTATTGCACGACGCGACCCGATTTGCTATTGCAGGGTAAAATATTGGAAAGAAGATAAAGGATTTATAATATCAGACCATTCTTTTATAACAAAAATATATTAAAGGAGGCCAATTAAAATTTTGACAAGTACACGATTGTGGAAAAATAAGTAAACTTGTTAGCAGGAACAAACAGGAAAGGCAGACTGGATTTCGGTTCAGTCTGCCTTTACTTTATTAAAATTTTTTGATAAAATATCAAAAAAATAACAAAAGGAGAAAATATGAGAGAAGCAATAGAATTTATCGGAGCAGAAAATTTGGAAAGAATTGCTTTGGAGGTACATAAACCGGCACCGGCAATCTATCTTTTCGTAAGCAAAAAAGGAAATATTCTAACAGAAATCCGGAACGAAAGCCGGATATCCTTTAATAGCAAATACAAAATGATGGATTATTATTCTGAGCTGGTTTCCATGCAAAAACCAGTTGCAAGCAAATTAATCCTTAGTAATAACTGGATGACGTTTTTTTGCAGGAATGTTGAAAAACTAACAGAAAAAGATATGGATGATTATTTTGAAGCAACTGGGCTTCCGGAGGAATATGATTTTTTCAGAACAGCTGTAAAGGAAAACATATGGAAAGTTAAAAAGGGAAAATTGGAAATAGTAAAGTTTTTTCTGTTGGAAGACCCAGGAATGTACCGGGAGTTTGGATTAAGAAATTGGCTTGATAAAGCCATAAGCAAAAATATGACTCCGGCAAAATATAGAGGGATGGGATTTCCTGTAAGTTGCAGCTATAATCCTAAGAAACCTTATCAGAGGTCCAGAATGTATTTTGTGGATGAGGGTGAGGGTTTGCAAATAAAGCTTTTCCATGATATTCTGAAAGGCTTGAAATATCGTGGATATAATATGCTAGTAGTTTCAGAGAATGTATTTATTCCGTTAAAGCCTGGGGAACTTCCAAGTACACCGGTACAAGCCGGAGTAATCATTGCGTTTGACGTGAAGCATGGCAATGCCCAGATAATTCATATGGACACAATAAATTATAAACCATGGTTATAGAAAAAGGGAGCTGAATAAATCAGCTCCCTTTTTATTTAATAAAAATAAATGTGTCAATACGCCTTGCGTTGTGGTTTATCAATTCTATGAGAATAAGTATTTCAAAACACCATGTGTTGTTTTTTATTGAATATAAGATACCACTTTACAATCTATTTGTCAACCATTTTTTTTAATTTTTTTCCATTTCTCCGGGTAATTTTCAGCATACCAATCAATAAAATTACCAAAAAGATTTTCTTCTGCGATTTTTCTAGCTTCTATGGCATCTTCTTTTTTATCATAAGAACCGAGATTATAATTTTTCCCTTTGAATTCAATTTGTGCCACCCATTTAGATCTATCTTTTTTATAAACAACTCCTTTAAATCCCGAAGTATTGTTTGAAGGAATTTTTTTGTATAGTTGCGAAATAGAAGTTCCTTCGATGCAATACAGTTCATTAGATTTGCCCGCTAGTTCTTTTATAAGATTCGTTCTGATGCAACCGCAACTTTTTGAGTTCCCGGCAACTAAAGAATTGTAAGGGATTTCTTTTTCATTTCCACAATCACATTTACATAGCCATATTACCGAACCAAAGGGATTTCTTTTTTCAGTTGGGTGCAATGCTGTTAATTTTCCAAATTTTTTTCCACTTATATCTTTTTTAGCATAATAATTGTTTTTCTTGTTTTGACATCCGCAACTAAAAACTTTTTTATTATCCAAAGAATCTTTTCTCATCCATTTTTTACACTTGCAAAACGGACAAACAACGTAAAGATAAGTTCTTCTATTTTCAGTTTTACAGTCAAGTACCTGGAATCCATTGTACTCTTTTCCAACAAGGTCTTTGGCTAATATTCTCTTTTTCTTTTCCATAAATTTTCCTCCAAAAAATTTGGTAAATCTTTTTGATACCCCCCTACCTTTGCTTTCCTAGTTGAAAAACCAGTTTCAGAACTGTTAAAATTTTTCCGAAAATTCCGGAAAAATTATTTTCTGAAATTTTGATTCTGAACCGGCTAAAAACATCCCGAAAATCCGCAATTCGCCCTGTGTTCTAGCAGGCTTTGACAGGGCAACAGAAGAAGAGAGGATTTACTGCCTCTCTTCCGAAACTTTATCTTTTATTTTTTTGTAAATACTTGTCCTTCTGTTTACCACTCCGCCATAGCATTTTATTGCATATTTGCTAGGTTCTTTAACAAACAAATAGACGTACTCCCACCTCCAATGGGTGTTTGGAAGATTTGTCCATTGTTCTATCTTCCACTTGTCATTTTTTATAATTTTTTCCACTGCTGAATTAAATGTGCTTTCTAAATCCATCTTACCTTCTGCAAATCTCTTAACAACACCATCCAGCGTTTTTAATTTCAGGACTTGCGAATTGTAGACAACATTTAATTTCAGAAATGCATCATCCGCCTTTTCGGATACGATTTTTTCAAAATCAGCGTCCGGATTTTTTACGGATTTTTTTCGTGGCTTTCTCTTTTCTACAATTTTTACAAAATCTTCTTTTGTAAAATTAAGAATAAGTGCTTCGCTGATTTCGTAGAAATTTGTCGTATTGTAAAGGGCGCCTGTGTGGTGCCATGCGGTATATCGCAAGAAGCTATCCTTCAGCTCCTGCAATCTTAACTTACCGAAATCCACTTCCGGCTCTTTTTCGTTGTATTCGAAAATTTCCGAAATACTAGATAATATTTCCTTTTTTGTCCATTTTGAAAGCGGCTTCTGCCCTTTCACGTAAGCAGCCAATGCATTTCTGCTCATCTGTTTTCCAATATATCCTTTTCCTTCCATTTCTTTTTCTTTTCCTCCTTTTTTAAATTATATCATTTTTTCGCAAATTTTGCAATGCGAAAAGGGGCTTACGGAACTGCAACATTCTTTAATTGTCAGCTCCGCAATATATCCCCTATATTCAATATTCCCCGGTTATCCGGGTAAAAGCAAGCCGGGGAATCGAACCCCGGAAAAGCCATCCTTGCTTAATTTGCTAAAATCATGCGCGCCGTATTAAATACATACAATCTGTTGTAGCTATGGCGTTTAAAATCTCCATTTTCGGCAATCACGCGTCCGCTATTTGGGTATTTAAGGCTAAAAACAATTAAATACTTTTCTAATAGTTCATCGGGACACTTTAAGCACTCTATAGCGTTTTCTATTGCGCTTTTCTTGCTATTGTAATAAATGCCCTCAATGCGTACACGCTTTTCTTTTTCCAACTCCTCAAATTCTTTCATAAGCTCTGCTTTTGTCATAAAATCAACCATCCTTTCATTGTGCGCCCTGTCTCATCAGTGCAGGTGGGGCAGTTCCTGCAGACCGCCGGGCGGCGGTTTCGACTTAGTTATAAAACATTTCTTGCATGATTTCGCAACGCTCTAAATCGGATTTGCTCCGGTGCATTTCCTTGTAGTCTTTTTCAGCTTTCGCCCGCGCTTCTTTCTTTGTATATCCGCGGTATCTCCAAAGATCATATAATTCCTCTATTGTCCAATTCTTCATATTTTTCCTTTCTGGTCTGCCATCATCAGAGCCGGGAGACCATCTCGCGGCTGACGCTCCACCTTGGAGCGTTTCGGCTAATATCTGCAAGGCTTTTCATAGCGGATGACCGCTACCGTCTCGCCCGTGCTTGCAAGTGTTCCCCAGCCGTTCCACATTGGACCATTTAAACCTAATAATTTAGGCTGGTTATATAGTTCTTCTCTCTGGCTTTCTGCAAGTCTGCCGTTATTATAGCCATAAACAAGGCTTTCAAACTCTTCTACTGTTTTTATTTCTTCTGGTAAATCATATACACAGGTATTTCCGTTTTCCAATGTTCCGATAATCATATTTTTTACCTTACCGCTTGCTGCGGTTCCTTTCTTTATTTTGTAGTTTAATTATATCACTTTTTTAAGTTATGTCAAGCGGTTTTTAACTTTTTTAAGTGATATTTTTATTTACTTTTCTAGTAAAATGTGTTATATTCTTTCTATAAAAAAGGAGGTAAAAAAATGATTAAATACAAGTTTAATATTGGGGATGCACTGGAACGAGTAGGATTTAACAGTTACAAAGCACGAAGCACTGGAATTTTAAGCCAGGACACGCTTAAAAAATTAAAAAATGAGGATACGGGGATTACGTTAAAAAGCATAAACAATATCTGTATGCTTTTAGACATGCAGCCCAAGGATCTATTTTTTTACACAGAAGAAAAGGAGGATGCAGAACTAAAAAAGAAATTATAAAAAAAATTAAAATAGCACTTGAAAAAGTGATAAACATATGCTATAATACAAAATGTAAGGAAAAGAAATCCTTACAGCGGAGTTGCTACCGCTTAGAGTTTAGCAACAGCGACCAGGAACGGCTAAAGATTCCTGGGGTGCAAATCCGACAGAGCAGCAAAAATAAAACCGGAAGAGCCGGAGCAATAAAAACAAAAAAGAAAGGACCGCCCAGGACGGGCGGAATGGTGGTAAAAATGAAATTAGAAGAGGTATTAAAAACAGGAAAAGTAACAACAGTAGCAGAAGCAAAGACTTTTACAGATGCGGCAACATTTGTAAAAGGGGATAACAACACAGGGGACTTCCGCGTTGCTTTACCGGCTGGCTTTGCGGAGATTTATGGAAAACAGGTAGAGGAGAACGGAGAACTTGTCTTTAAAGCAGATTTTCCACAGGAAATCCGCTTCTACGGCAAGGACATGGAGGAATGCAGCTATGAAGTTGCATCAAATCCTGTCCGGTATGCACAGGAAAAAGGATGCGGATACTACCCGGAACTCTCTGTCGGGGAGGTCGTAGAACTTAATGATGTTTGGGATGGAGAGGGAGAGTGTCCGCTGGAAAGTGGCAGCTACTCCTACAAAATCCAGGATGACAGCTGGATAAACTACGTTTTTGACGTAGTAGAATCGGCAGAAAACGAGCTGGATACAATTGTAAAAATTACAGCAATAGAGTTGCTGTAGAAAGGAGCAGAAAATAAGAGTTGCCGACCATTTTAATTTTTAAAAATTAGCACCAGTTTTTCTGGTGCTTTTCTTTACGTCTGAAAAATTTATAAAACTTTTAGATTTTTTATAAATGGTTTACAATTTAAAAATAATTAAAATAAATCAAGAGATACAATAATCTGTTATACCCCATGTATGGGGTATATTTTTTTTCTGATACCCCATGTATGCATCTGTTTTCTGTATCTCTGTTTATATGTATATTATTTTATATTAAATTAATTCTATATAGTATATATAATATATAAGGCATTAAATATTAAAAAATCATACTTGACATTTAGAATTAAATGTTTTATAATACGCAACATAAACAACTAAATAAACACAAACGCAAGAGGAAATGTATAAAAACTATAAGCTTATAGTTTAAACTATGTTTCCTCTTTTTGTTTTAAATTAAGAGATTGGAGGTGTTCCAGAAATGGCAGGAGAAAAAATAGAGAAGATCGTCCCGGATGATTCCGAGATTTTCGACAACGAAATAGATGCATTCTTAAATGTTTTTTGCAAGGAAAACAAAATAGAAGACATGTCTAAAGAGCCGCAGAGCAGATGGAACGCCTGCCTTATGTTTATTTATAAAAATGTTTTTAAAGGCACAGATAAATTAAAACTCAAAGGTAAACTGGAAGGTTATAATAATATTAATAATTACCTCAATAATTCTAATTGTGGAGCATATAATATTAAAAAAGTTAATGAAATATGCGATTATTATATATATTTATGTAATATGTATGATAAAGAGATTAGTATTATGGGATTCTGTAAATTAACAGGTATAGAACATTGCACTATTAATTTTTGGGGAGCTGGAAACAGGAAGCTGTTAAGTACTGCGGGCAAAGAAATTTATGAAAAACTTGTTACAGAACGTGAAGAAAGTTTGTCGAACAAGTTAGCAACCGGTAATAAAAATCCAGTTGGAATTTTGGCAATTCTTAACAGGCATTACGCATGGAACCTTCCAGGCGTTTCTAGGGAGCAGGTGCAGAAGCAGCAACTCACAGCAGAGGACATTAAACAGCAGCTGCTGCAACAAAAGCAACCGGGAAATTCACTAGAATTGTCAGACAGCAACATGGATTCCGGACCGTAAAGCTGTTAAAAAACATATACACAATTAAAGACAATTTAAGAACCCTTTAAATACAAGGCTTTTAATGGTTTTAATATGTCTGATTTATCGGTTAAACTTAAATTTTTCCGATAAATAGGATAGACAAAGAAACAATAAAAAGAATATTCAGAAAACAAGGCGGACGATGCCGGCATGGGGTGGGGGTTTTAAATACCCGCATATGCCACCCAACTAAGCAGCCTAAATTCAGAAAAAATAAAAAAGGGTTAGAAATAGTTTCTTGATTTCTTGTGAAGAATAAAAACATTGGGCTATCGCCAAGTGGTAAGGCACAGGACTTTGACTCCTGGATGCGTCGGTTCGAATCCGACTAGCCTAGCTAGGTGGAATAAAACCACCGCGATCATATTATCAATTAAATCCTTTCGCCCATTAGCAAAAAGCTGGTAAGGGTACTAAGTACCCGATGGGTAAAAACCATGATTTGACTGGTGTTTAACTTTTTGTTGGATGCCGGTCAAATGTTCAAGAATCAATAGCTCAAAATGGAAAGAGCGTGGTAAAACGAATGCCAGTCGCAGTCCGGGGTTCCAGAAGCACCGAAAGGCAAAAATTAGCTGAAGTTGGTGAAATTCCATTTGTGTGGTGACGTAGGGAAGCGGGTAATCCCTGGGATAAGCTTAGGAAACGAGTGCGGGTTCGAATCCCGTTTGATTCATTTGCCGATATGGGATAAAGGTAGTCCAGTAGCTTGCTAAGCTATCCAACAGAAATGTTGTGCAGGTTCGATTCCTGTCTATTCGGTTAATAAAAAGAGGAGTGAATATAATGGCGCAAGGCGTACATCCGGTAGACCCGGACAAATTTTCAGAAGCATGTGCAAAATATTTAAACAGAGAATGCAACATGATTGATGCATCTAAAATTGCGGGAATGAGTCCGCCGACATTTTCAAAATATTTAAAAATTTTGTTGTTGGGTGATAAGTTTCCGGACAATCTTTTTGGAGGAAAAAGAAATGAAATGGCTGATTAATTTATGGATTAGACGCAAAACAAAGAATCTGACAAGAATACCGCTTTTTACAATGTTATTTAATTATCGCAAGTATAAGACGCAGGGAAAGAAAGATAGTTGCACGTTTTATGGGCACCCGGATATTGCCAATGATGAATTTGTAAAGAGCAAATTACAGGAAGTTGTTGACTATATCAGAGATAACTATGATTTGGATATATTTACGAAGATTTGAGGTGCAATATGAAAGATTGCTCGATTTGTAAATATTGCGATATAGATTATGATTTTGACCAAGAAGAATGTGACGAATATCCAATATATATTTGCCAAAAAAGAAACGACACATCACTTGATTACAAGTGTAAAGACTTTGAACAATACAAGCCACAAAAATATAAAGAGAAAAATACAGAATGCGATATATGCGAATACAGAGAAAAATGTGCAAAATATAGTTCTGGGATAGACTGTACAACCAGCGGAGATACAAAAACACATATTATTTATCCGCAAGACAAATGTATTAAAAGAGCTTATGATTGTACAGATTTTAATGATAGCTTAGAACATAGACATATTGATATGGACCAATGGTTTAGAACTGTTAATATGCCTACAAATGAAGAAATAAAAGCATTTAAAAAGGCAAAAGAACTAGGTGTTGAGATACCTAAGAATGTTGAAAGCTATTTCAAAGAATATGGGATTGAGGCGTAATATGTGCGAATTTTGCAAACAAAAATTTAATGAACATGATTTAGCGTTTGAGGTAAAAGAACTGTCTGAAAGAAAAGAAAGCAAATATAACGAGGGCTGCTATACCGGAATACAGGTATTTGTTAGTGCTGAGGATAGCACACTAAATATAGTTGCTTGCCTTGATAACGAACATATAAAGCCTTTAGTTATGACTAAGGCTGTAAAGATTAATTATTGCCCTATCTGCGGTAGAAAGTTATAGGAGTGATGATATGTGTGAATTTTGCAGAGAATGGCACGGCGAAGATACGATTTGCGGTTCTGAAATGCCGATTTTTTCATGTGGCAATCGGAACAGCAAATTGACAGAAGCACAACTTCTCAAAAACACTGCTGATGATGACACAGGGGTTGTGATTTACGAACAAGGAAGACCATCTGGATATTTCAAAATTAGATATTGCCCTATGTGTGGTAGAAAGCTGAGGGAGGACTAAGTATGTGTGATTTTTGCAAAGATATAGCAACGAACGATGATGAATATATGAAAAAAAGATACACCGGCGGAGATTTTATTTGCAAAGATGAAAATGGATTTGGAGTGTTGATTGACACAGGAGACAGTGGTTGCCTTGGATATATAAATATCAATTATTGCCCTATTTGTGGTAGAAAGTTGGTGGAAGAATGAGCAATATGCATAAATTCAAAGTAGAACCAATAGAAGGGCGCCAGGGATGTGCTAGAGTTACGATTGATGGCGAAAAGTGCTTATGTAGTTCGTATAAAATAGAACATTATGCCGGGGAGCTTCCGATGGTCAATGTAAATCTTGTTGCCGACGTGCAATATGAGCAAAATGCAGAAATCAACATTGTAAACTTGCGCGAAATAGCTTCACTGATGGACAAGAAAACATTCAAGGAGTTTTGCAGAACTTGGGAGGATATTCACGGTGAAACACAGTAAAGAATGGCACACTTGCGACAGATGCGGTGCAGAAATAGTTCACAGGAAAAGAAACGAAATGAAACGGAGTTAGTCGCTACCTTAAAACAAGACGAAGAAAATAGTCTTTAAATAATTTCCGAAACACTAAGAGGTGCGTACAATATTGGTGTGCTAAGAATAGCTTTTACTACTGACTACGCATATTACCGGCTACAGATTGATTGTAGTTGCTAACCTAAAACAATTATAGGCAGAGGTCTATAAGGCACTTCTGCTAAAAGGCGGAGGTGCTTTTCTTGAATTCTGAATTAGAATCACTGATAAATGATTGTGAAAAATACATTACCCAAAACGGAATAGATGAAAATGTCATAAATGCTTATTGTGATGTGTGCCAGTTGGCTAAGAATGAGAAAGAAACCGACACTATGCTTAGATGTACGGATAGGACGAAAACTCTTATTAACAGCTATTGCAAGGCACAATTCGGCGATAAAGGCATATGGGATGTAGAAAAGGTTATACAGGACAGCGGGAGTGAATATGAACTGCTTAATCAATTCTACGAAATACTAAAATTAGAATCCTATTATCGACTTGAAAGTTTTATTTACTATATGGAACGCAAGCGGTCATATGGAAAGAGATTTTATTATCCAAGGCGAAAGACATTAAAGATAGTCATACAGGACTTAGAGGACTTGGAAAACAGAAAGATTAAGTTTTACGGATTGTCAATGCCATCAAGAGTTGGAAAGTCTACTATTTGTATATTTTTTCTTTCTTGGATAGCATTACGCAGACCAAACAGCCATAGTGCAATGGGCGGTCACTCTGGAATACTTGCTAAAGGGTTCTATAAGGAACTTATGAACCTTTTTACAACAGAAGAATATACATTTGAGGAATTATCCTCATACTGGCACCCAGAATATGCCAATAAACCATTGCCAACAGATAAGTCTGCTGACGAATTTACAATCACTCTTGGCGACCCTGATAGATTTGCAACAGTTACCTGTAGAGGTATAGACGGAACGTGGACAGGTGCGGTCGATGTATCTAAGGACGGATATTTATATGTAGATGATTTGGTAAGAGACAGAGAACATTCATTATCGCCTAGTCGAATGGAAAACACATTCCAAGAATACCTAAATAAGATGGTTGACCGAAAGAATGATGGAGCCAGGGAATTAATGGTCGGTACATTATGGAATGTCCTTGACCCACTAGAACGCCTTAGAAAGCAATATGAGAATGACCCACAATATAGATTCAGGCGAATACCCGCACTTAATGAGAATGATGAAAGCAATTTTGATTATGAAATCAACGGATTTTCCACGGAATATTATAAAGATATGCGTGAAAAACTTGATAAAGCTGAATGGATGGCTAAATTTATGCAAAAGCCATTCGTGCGTGAAGGGTTGCTGTTTCCGGAAAACGAACTAAGGTTCTTTAATGGAGATTTTGAAGAGGATATTGTTGATAAGGAACGAAAGATGATAGCGGTGTGTGACCCGGCATTTGGCGGCGCAGATAACTTGTCAATGCCAGTATGTGCGGATTTTGGCGGCAAACGCAAGTATATCGTTGACTGGGTATATAAAAAGGGCACACAGGCAGTCACAGTTCCGTTGGTTGTAGCAGCTATTAAGAAGCACTACATAACAGAACTGCACATAGAACAGAATGCCGGAGGTAAATTAATGACTGATAGTATCAAAGCAGAAATGAGAAAGCAAAATATTTATTTCTGTCAGATAGTTCCATATTATGCAAATACCAAAATGCCTAAAGAGGAAAAAATCAAAGGATATTCTGACAGAGTTAAGGAATTATTCATTTTTCTTGTTAGCAGACAGTACCTAGCTATTGATGACAGGCCAACTTACATAAGGTCACAGATGTACCAAGATGCGATGGACGAATTTACAATGTATACATCAGAGGGCAAAAATCCACACGATGATGCAAGCGATTCTATTACACAGCTTGCAATAGTTGCAGACAAAAAAGCGACACAGACAATCATTATGTCAAGTCCAATATAGGAGGGTTAATCTATTATGACAACAAAGGACTATCTTAATCAAGTAAGCAGGCTTAATATGTTAATAAATAACAAAATAACAGAAATTGCACAGTTTAGAGAATTGTCGTGCAGTATATCTGCTATTAGGAATGAAGAAAGAGTAAATTCAAGTCCCAACCAGGACCAAATCGGCACAAGTATAGCGAAAATTGACGAAATGGAACGCAATCTTGATAAGATGATAGATGAATATATTGATAAGAAAACCCGCATAATATCTCAAATCCAGAGCATAGAGAACAATGATTTCTACGAAGTTTTGTTTGCAAGATATATAGAAAAACTCACTTTTGAAAAAATAGCGAATAAAACCGGATGGTGCTGGAGACAAGTTCACAGAGTTCACTCTAAAGCATTGCACGATTTCGAAGAAAGATATGGGAAAGAATATTTATAAAGTTGTCATAGAATGTCACATTGATATTATGATATTATTATAATGAAAAATATATAAACTCCGGCAAGGGCATCACTTATTTGTGGCGCCTTTTTTGGTTAGAGGATAAGGATTATGGAAATATATAAAAACAAAGATAAATCAATTATGTGTCCGAACTGCCACAAGTTTTTAATTAAGGCAGATAGGGAAGATCCACGCACACACAAAATAGCTTGCAAACATTGCGGCAAATGGATTTGGTATGTGCCGAATGATGATGATAATTTTCAGATTAAAGAAATCCCACGGAGTAGAAACTCAAGTGGTATGACATTTTATTAGAGGTGCAAGAAATGCAGACAGGAAGAATTGTATTAACAACGGATGTTCCGAAAATAACATATGAAAATGTGTTAGATGTCTTAAGGGAAGTATTCCCTTGGCATATTCAAAATGCCAACAGAATACAGTATCTTCTTGATTATGATGCGGGAATACAGCCGATAATTAGAAAGAAACCTAAGGCTTACAGACCTGACATTGATTGTGAGTGTGTAGACAATGTTGCTCATCAGGCATCAGAATTTTGGACTTCATTCGCTTGGGGAAATCCTATTTCACTTGTGCAGAATGGTGATGGAAAAGAGAAATTCGTCGCAGACGGAATATCAGAGCTTAACAAACAGTACGAACTTGCAAAGATTAAAGCAAAGACGCAAGACTTGGGAAGATATGTAACAATCGGGGCGACATGTAATGTTCTTGTAGATGTAAATATGGAATGGAAAAAGAATAAACCATATTTCACGTTGGACATATTGGACCCGAGAACATCATTTGTAGTGAAATCAAGCTATTATTCCGATAAGCGAACAATGATGGGCGTTACTTACAGACATGATAGAATAACTGGAAACAACTACTACACCTGTTTTACAAAAGATTATCGTTTTGAGATAGTTAATCTTAATGAGATTGCAAATGGAGATTATACGAAAAAAGAAGCATGGAGACATCAGCAAAGAAGCGGAGAAGAAAATCCACTTGGAATTGTGCCGATTATAGAGTATTTCCGGTCATATGATAGAATGGGCGTTTGGGAACATCAGAAATCAGAGCTAGATAACCTTAATCTGCTTATTTCTGATTTTACCAATGATGTTGAACAGAACACACAAGCTGTTTGGCATACAAACGATGTTGAATTTCCTGTAGAGAGAAAAGTTACAGACAATGAGGATGGCACACAGACTATTGAAGAAACTGTAAGGAAACCAAAATCTGGCGAATGGATGCAGACTTATACATCGGCGGACGGAAAGACACCAATTGTTGAATCTCTTGCAATTAATTACGATTACACAGGGATGCTCAATAACATCCAGTATCGTAGAAATAAGATACTGGAAAAATGCAATGTTCCACTTACAAATGACAATGCGTCTAATATAACAGGCGTTGCAGCTAGTAACGCAAGTGGATGGGACCATGCAGAAGCAGCGGCAACAAAATTACAGATGATAACCGAAAGTTGCAAAATGGATGAATTAGAGGTAGTCCTTGCGGCTATTGATAAAAGTCCGTATGTCCCGCAGGATAGTCCATTAAGGCTTATAAGCCTTGAGGATATTGAAATTAATATCAAGAGGCAGAAACTGTACGAATTATCAACAAAGGTAAATAGCATAGCCACACTTGTCAAGACAGGCTTTAATGGCGGTAAAGTCCTTAATGCAATTCCTGTATTTGATGACCCTAACGAAGTTTGGGAAGCAAGCAAGGAAACAGTCGAAAAAATACAAAAGAGCAACATTAAAGATGATGCAACTAACAATGACCGAACGATGCAAGATTTGAGCGACCAAGTTAGCAACAGCCCTCTGATTGATAAGAACAGAACAAATAAATAATCAAGGTATATAGCCGCTGGGAATTATCCTAGTGGCTTTTTATATGCACAGAGAAGTGGGTAAAACACAATGAGACAGAGAAGTCAAGAAAACACAGAAAAGCGAGGTAACGAAAAATGGCAGATGAAGCTAAATCAACAGTAACCGAAAACCCAACAGATACAAAGACAACCGAAGTAAAGCCAAATACACCAACAGTTGAAGAACTGATGGCACAGCTTGCTACAGAAAAGGCAGACAGAGCCAAGGAAAAGCAGGCACTTGATAAGGCTTTAAAGGAAAAGGGAGAGCTTACTAAGGCTTTAAGAGCGAAGCAGACTACAGAAGAGCAGGAAGCGGAAGCCAAGGCAGAAGCGGAACGCTTACAGAATGAGAAGTATGAAGAAGCTGTAAAAGAGCTTAATCATATTAAGGCAGTCAATGCTTACAAAAGTGTATCTGAAAAGTCTGTAGAAAAACTGATTGATGCAGTTTCGGACGCAGACCATAACACTATTGCAGCAATTATAGAAGCTGAAAAGAAAGCAGCAGTCGCAGAAGCACAGACCGAATGGATGAAATCAAGACCTAGAGTTAATGCAGGCGGAGAATATTCCGGCATGACAAAGGAACAGATTATGGCTATTCCGGACAGAAATGAGCGTAGAAAAGCTATTGCTATGAATATGGATTTATTTAATTAGGAGGTAAATATGGCGGCAGAAGAAAATTTAATTAAGAAAGCTGACCTTGTAAGAGCAAGAGAGGTTGAGTTTGTAAACATTTTTAGTGAAAACATCAAGAAGTTAATTGAGGCACTTGGAGTAACAAGAAAGATTCCAAAGCAGGCAGGATACACATTAAAGTCCTACAAGGCTACAGGAACACTTGAAAACGGAGAAGTCGCAGAGGGCGAAACAATCCCACTCTCTAAGTATCAGACAGTTGCAGTAAACTACAAGGAAATCACTTTAAAGAAGTGGAGAAAGGCCACATCGGCAGAGGCGATTATCAGTGGAGGCTATGACCAGGCGGTACAGATGACAACTGACAGAATGTTACTTGACGTTCAGAAGGGCATCAGAGGTGACTTCTTTACATTCCTTGCAACAGGTACAGGAACAGCAACAGGCGTAGGTTTTCAGGCAGCACTTGCGCAGGCCTGGGGACAGTTACAGGTTAAGTTTGAAGACGATTCAATCGAAGCCGTGTATTTTATGAACCCACTTGATGTAGCCGATTATCTTGCTAAAGCACAGATTACATTACAGACAGCATTTGGCATGACCTATGTAGAGAATTTCCTCGGTCTTGGAACTGTTATTTTTGACAGCAAAGTACCAAAGGGAACCATCTACGCAACAGCAAAAGACAATATCGTACTGTATTACATTCCTGTTAATGGTGCAGACCTTGGAGAAGCGTTTGATTTCACATCAGACCAGACAGGCCTTATCGGCATCCATGAAACACCTGATTATACGAACATGACAGCTTCTGACACAGTAGTTTCAGGCATTGTACTTTTTGCTGAAAGACTTGACGGAATTATTAAGTCTACAATCACAGAGGCAGAAGCGGCGTAAGGAGAATTGTTATGAGTTATAAGGTAATTTACAGGTTTATGGATTTGCAGGACTTTAATCACGTATACGAAGTTGGTGATGAATATCCTAGAAATGGTTCAGAAACAACTCCGTCAAGAATCAGAGAACTTGCAACCACAGAAAATAAAATCGGCAAACCGCTAATAAAAGGTATGCAGAATAATAATAGTTCTGTAAAACCTGTAGATTTGCTGAATGAACATAGCAAGGATTTGAATAAGACAGCTATAAATCGTATGTCCACCGCAGACTTGCAATCATTTGCCACAGAACAAGGCATAGACAATGCAGAAGAACTCACAGGAGCAGAATTAAAGAAGCTGTTAATTGAAAAATTAGGATTATAGGAGGCACGTCATGGAATTAAAAGACACTGTGGAGATGATGACCAGTGCTGACTACAAAGAAAGATTTAAAGCAGAGTATCAGCAGATTGTCATTCGGTATAAAAAGTTAAAAACAATGCTTGATAAATGGGATATGGGAGAACTGAATTTTAAGCCTATATGTCCTAGAAGCACTTATAATATGCAGATTAAAGCGATGACAGATTATATTGCCGTTCTTGAAGCAAGAGCGGTCATGGAAAATGTAGAACTGTAGGGAAGAGGATTAGCTATGGAATACACCACATTAGAACAGGTCAAAATCAGACTTAAACAATTTCATATTGATACAGTCACAAATGAAGATGAAACTACATCTGATGTGGTAGTGTTTGATAACAAAGAAGATAATCCGATAATCGAACAGCTCATTAAGCAAGCTACAGAAGATGTAAAGGCAAGAAGAAACTACCCCGACAGCTACACAGATGAAATGATAACCGAAGATTTAAAGAAATTTGAAAGTGTTATCGTTAATCTTGCGGTCTATGACCATTCACAGGCAGGCGAAGCATTTATGTCAAGTTACAATGAGAATGGCGTAAACAGAACTTGGAAAGACAGAGACAGTTTATTTGTCGGGATATTTCCATTTGCTAAGGTTTTATAGAAGATTGTGCGTTACCATTTTGCTGATTCCGGCAATATGGTAGCAGGCGGCACACATTAAGGGTGGTGGGCAGTGTGCCATATTTTTAAGACAGGAGATATAAAATGAGAGATGTTTTATTACAGACTTACACCATAGCATTGCCAATATTGCTTGGTTACATGGTCTGGCTTCTGAAACAACAGAAAAAAGACAAAGATGCCAATAGTAAAGGCACAATGTTGCTTTTGCGAGTACAGCTTATCGAATATCACGATAAGTATATGAAAATAGGTGAAATACCATCTTATGCTTATGACAATTTTGTTGAGATGTATAACGCATATCATGCCTTAGGCGGTAATGGGATGGTAACTAAGATGTATAACGAAATACAGGAAATTCACTTAAAGAATGGAGGCAAAGACTAATGGAAATTATGCAGGTATTAATCACAAACATGACAATCGTGTTAGCAATCATAGGGGCATTAGCTTTTATGGTGTCTGTAATTACGCAGGTAATTAAGGGCATTGGAGTACTCAATAAAGTGCCTACAGATATTGTAGTATTTGTCCTGTCAATCGGTATTACTGTAGCAGCATTTGTTGCCTATATGCAGTATATTCAGATGACAATACTGTGGTATATGGTTCTTGCGGCAATTATGGCAGGTTTTGTTGTAGCGTTCGTTTCGATGTATGGATGGGAGAAGTTGTCCGAATTATGGAAGCGATTTGGTAAGGATGTGAAGTAATATGCTTGACATTAATAAGCAGGCTATGAAGTATTCGCTTCAAGGGCAGACAGTAACTATTTACGAAAGAGATGATGAGGGAAATATCCTTTATGAGGGATATACCGACACAGATGGTAACTTTATTCCTTATCTTGATGATGAGGGAAATAAGATACCCAAAGTCCTTGAAGAGAAAACAGGTTTTTCAGATCCAGTTGATTTCAAAGCTAACATATCGTTCAGCGGCGGAGAAGCACAGAGCAAGGAATACGGCTTTGACACCGCTGATTTTGACGCTATTTTACTGGCAGATAGGAATGCGTTGCCTATCAAAAAAGGTGACCTTATATGGCTTGATAATAAGCCCGCATATACATCTGACGGTCTTGTTGATGAAACATCGGCAGACTTCACGATTGTAGGCATTAAGCCGGCATTATATTCAACTAAGTATATGCTCAAGGCAGTTGTAAAGTAGGTGCATTATGGCAAAACATACAATTAATGTATCTCTATCAAAAAACTCCATACAAGAGGCAATTAGACAGCTACAACAGTATAAAACTTGGCTAGTTCAAAAGACAGAACAGCTTGTTAAAGAATTAGCCAATGTTGGAATACCTGTCATAGATGAAAATATGGCAAAAGCTAATTACACCTATGATGAAAATGGTGTTAGAAGCGGTTCAGATACAATCCACAGAACTTACGTTGAGATGTCGGGTTCTCAATCGGGTACAGCGACAGCAAAACTCATTGTTGAGGGTAAAGAAATTCTGTTTATAGAGTTCGGTGCTGGCGTTTACTACAATGGAGAGGCAGGAAACAGCCCACACCCTAAAGGTGTTGTTAATGGTATGATTATCGGCTCTTATGGCGAGGGACACGGCGTTCAGAAAGTATGGGGTTACTATGATGAAAGTGGAAAACTCATACTTACGCATGGTGTTGAAGCACAGATGCCTGTTTATAAGGCAGAAATGGAAATAGTGCAGAAGTACATTAAGGTAGCGAGGAGGGTGTTTAGTTAATGGCAAATGCAAACGATTGGGCGATAGACCTTGAAAACACAGTCACAGCACTTGTCAAGGCTAAAACCCTAACACAGCTCAAAAAAACTTATCCCAAAATAGTTATAACAAATGAGGGAGAAAACAGCGGTCAAGCAGTATTCCCAACAATTTACATACATCTGTTGCCTGCGGTAGAGCAAGGACAGACACTTGACGGACAGGGAATCAATGCATTGTTAGCAACATTTCAAGTAGATATTACTACTAACACAAGTAAAGCTGACTGCCGCAAAGTTATGGCAACGATTACAGATGTTTTTAAGACAATGAGATTTTCGGGCACATCAATGCCTGAAACATCGGTAAGCAATAAAATACACAGAAGTACCGCACGATTTAGACGAATTGTAGCGGCGAATGACAGATTATTATAGCGAAAAAAGAGACGAGAGTCTCTTATTTTTTTGCGAATTTTTAGGAGGTAAAAAGATATGGCAGATACAACAGTTGCTGGAATTTCATCCCTTGGAATTACGTTTGGTTATGGGGTAGAAACAATAGCAGGGACGAAACCTACCACTTTTAAGCAGTTACACAGAATTAATGATATCGGAGAGGTAACGGTTGAGCCGGAGGCAATAGATGCATCAGCACTTGAGGATGCTCAAACAAAAAATATTGCTGGAAGAGACACTGTTTCCGACACAATGTCCGTGGAAGTGAACAAAACAGACGATACCATTTCAGAATGGGAAGAGGTAATTGCAGAATACAAAAAACTTACTGGTGGTAAAAGGATGTGGTTTCAGACCATCACACCAGGATTTACAAAAGCAGAGTTTGTAGTGGCACAACCACCATCAAAACTTCCAATTTCCCCAAAACAGCAGAATTCACTGCTTACTATGACAATCAACCTTATCGTTCAAGAAATGGTTGGAAGCGATACAAAGGTAGAATTCACACCGGGGGAATGATAAGTCAGTCGCTTAATAAGAAAACCACAAAAGCTGTTGCGGCTGACGAAAAAACAGCAGATTACACATCTTATTTAGATGAATAATGATTAAGCTTGTAAAGGGCGGTCTACGGACTGCCCCTTTCCTATACAAAAGTATAGGAGGAAAGGGAAAAATTATGATTACAATGAATGTAAATGAAAAAGAGTATAAATTAAAGTTTGGATTCGATGCGGCAGAAGAAAAGAACATTGTTCAGAGAATGTTTAATATTGTTTCCGGAGCTTATATTTTAAAGGGTGGAAATGATTTAACAAAAGCTGTTTTTGAGGGGACAGGTGACATGATTTCCGATATTCCTCAAACATGCATTGAGGCTATTTTTGCCGGTTGCCTGGAAGAAAATCCGGTAACTATGGATGAAGCAAAAACTTTAAGCAGAACATATATTACAGAAAAGAGAAAATCAGACAAAAAATACAGTTATCGCAGCCTTTTTGATGAATTGAAGAAAGCGATGGAGGATGATGGTTTTTTCGACCTGTCGGGAATCAACGAGATGGTGGAAGAAATGACAACGAACGCAGAGGAAGCAATCAGTCTGAAGAAGTAGAAAAAGTTGATTTTCATAAAATTATCTGGGAAGAATACTTCCCTATGGCATTTGCAATAGGAATCTCTATGGAAGAATTTAAACACATGACCCCAAAGGAACTTGGTTATTGTGTTAAAGGCTACAAATTAAGGCAGAAAATGCGTGATGATGAAGTTTGGGAAATTGTTGGGAATTATATAATCCCGGCGGTAGCGATTGGTGCAAGTAAGATCTTCGGAAAAGGAAAGACAGAATATCCAAAGAAACCCGCAACTTCAAAACCGGAAAGGATTAGCAAAGAACAATCCATAGAAGAACAAAGAAGAGCATTTGTCATGAGAATGCGAGCGATGAAAGCAAACTGGGACATTAGTCATCATTTGGAAGAATAGAAAGTTGGTGAGATTTTGGAGCTAGATAGGTTACAAATTAAAATTGATGCAAATGCAGCACAGGCAAACAGGTCGATCGACAATCTCATCAAAAAGTTGCTTACACTTTCGACAAATCTTGGAAGTGTTGACACTGGAAAGCTTAACAATATTGCATCCGGAATCAAAAGCATATCCGATGCATCAGCAGGATTTAAAGGTAAAAGCGGAAAAGCAAGCGAAATCACATCACTTGCAAATGCTTTAAAAAAGTTTTCGAATATTGACACAACATCTTTGTATGGCATTTCTTCGGCAATGAAAAATTTGTCTAGCGGAATTGGAAGCATTGGAAGTGTTAATGTAACTGGAATGACAAATTTAATATCATCCATATCCAAATTAGGCGGAAAGAATGCAACGCAGGGGGCAAAAAATCTGATTACTGTTAAGGATGACCTTGTGAAATTTGTCCAAGGAATGAACAGTATCGGAAATTTAAACTTCAATACCGCGGGACTTTCAAATTTAATTTCAAGCATTTCAAGACTTGGATTAAAAAGCACAACTCAGGCAACAAAAAATCTCCCAACAATGTCTGCACAGTTGCAAAATTTTGTTCGCCAGATGAATAACATTGGTTCATCTACATTTGACACATCAACATTATTGAATCTGGCAAATGCTATATCAAGATTAGGTGGGAAAAATGTTACACAATCCATTGTAAATCTTCCTTTACTAACCAAAGAGTTGGCAAATTTGTTTAATGCTCTTGCGAAAGTACCAGCAGTGAATCAAAACGTCATAAACATGACTAACTCTCTTGCAAAACTTGCGTCAACAGGAAGTAAAAGTGGGTCTGCGGTAAGAAGTCTTTCTGGAAGTTTAAATTCCTATCATTCAAGTGCTACGAAAGCAGCAAAAAGCTCAAAGGGACTTGTCTCTCAAATTGGAATGTTTTACGCAAAGTTCTTCCTTGCGATAAGAGGCGTAAAACAGTTTTGGAAAGCCATAGAATCTTCCATGAATTACGTTGAAGTATTGAACTACTTCAATGCAGCATTTGGACAAGTTGCGGAAAATGCCGTTGGACAATGGAAAGAAGCCGGATATGACAGTGCAGAAGCCTATTACGATTCTTTCACAAAAAGAGCGGAACAGCTGACCCAGAAGATGACTGGTTACTCTGTTTCTGAAAGCGGAATGCTTGAGGCTACAGGTGCAAAAAGCATGGGTATAAACCCTACTTCCTTGATGAATTATCAGGCAATGTTCGGACAGATGTCATCTTCTATGGGCATTACTTCCGAAAATGCATTAACCCTATCAAATGTTTTAACAGAAATTGGTGCGGATTTGGCATCTGTTAAAAACATGGATTTCAACAAAGTGTGGGAAGATATGGCATCTGGTCTTGCCGGAATGTCGAGAACCCTTGATAAATATGGTGTTAATATTAGAAATGTCAATTTGCAACAAAAATTGAATGAATTGGGGATTAAAGCAAATATCACAGCTTTAAACCAAAATGAGAAAGCCTTACTGCGTACCATAATATTGCTTGATAGCACTAAGTACGCATGGGGCGATTTGTCAGACACAATCAATCAGCCGGCAAACCAGTTGAGATTACTTCGATCAAATTTCAGCAATCTTGCAAGAACAATCGGCAATATCTTTTTACCAATAGTTGCCAATGTCTTGCCATACTTGAATGGTTTAGCAATAGCACTTCAAAGAGTGGCTGAAAACATTGTGAAAATGTTGGGATTTAAAAATTTTGATTGGGGCGGTCTTGGTGGTACAAAAGGTGCCAGTGATTCAATCTCAAACATTTACGATGAGGCAGACAATACATCAGATGCTTTGGATAATGCAACAGATTCAGCAAAGGAATTAAAAAATCAATTAATGTCATTTGATGAAGTTGACAAGCTTACTGAGCCTGCAGAAAGCACATCTTCTACAAAAACAGGAAGTGGATTAGATGCCGCCGGCAGTGCAGCACTCGATAAAGCATTCCAGGATGCGGCTAGTGCTTATCAGAAAGCATGGGATGAAGCTTTTGCCAATATGGAGCAAAAATCCACAGACATTGCAAACAAAATAACTAAGGTATTCTCAAGAATAGCTGATGCGGCAACTCCAACAAAGAAAGCATTACAGAATTTATGGAATGATGGACTTAAAAAATTAACAAACTTTTCCGGTGGAGCATTAAATGATTTTTATAAAGATTTTCTTGTCCCAGTTGGAAAATGGACGTTAGGTACAGGCATCCCTAAACTGATAGATGCTTTGAATGATTTTTTAAATAGAATCAATTGGAGCAAATTAAGAAAAAATCTTGATAATTTTTGGAAGGGAATTTCTCCTTTTGTAAAAGGTTTTGGAGATGGATTTATAGACTTTTTTTCAAAACTTTCAAAAATAGGAGCAGCAGTCATAAATGTATTGGGCGATACTATTGGCGGATTTGGAAGAGTTCTTCAAAGTATTGGAGTTGACAACGTGTTTACCTTAGGACAGGGATTTGGTCGATTAGCCGCTGCTATATTAGCATTAAAAGGATTGGAAGCAATTATAATGGCTATTAATGCGGCAATGTCTGCAAACCCTTATGTAGTCCTTGCGATAGCCATTGCGGCAGCAGTTGGAGCTTTTCATAATTTGATTCATGGTATGGAATTAGGAAAAGAATCTGATGTTTGGAATTTTATCCCAGAAAAATTACAAAACATGATTGATGCTTCACAAAAATTGAAAGAATCTTATAAAGAACTTTCAGATCAAAATAAAGAAAGCATTGCCGGTGTCTTGGCGGAATATGATGGTATTCGAGAAATGGCTGATACTTATCTTGAAATGTCAGCTAATTATGATTCGTTGACAGATACGCAAAAAAATCTTGTAAAATCATATGCTGACACACTAAGCGAAAAAGTAGATGGAATTGAGGGAAATATTGATTCTATTACCGGTGCATGGAAAGGAACTTCTGATGAACTTCAAAATGCTATTGATAAACAAGAAGAATACGCATTAAATTCAGCAAAAACAGACATTGTTTCTGGTTTATATGAACAGTTAGCAAAAGCAAAAAAAGGATATGACGAATCTTTTCAAGAATTTAAGTCATCTGTGGATGATATGTATGAATACGTTGATACGATTGGAGACCAAAGAGCTTCAAAAGCAATTGGCTATTTAGAATCAGTAGGATTTAATATAAAAAAGCTTGATGCAAAATCATCAAGCTTGGTTCACACTGTACGCACAGAAAATGAAGTTTTTGATGCGTACTTGGATAACATAGAAGCATCTGGCTATGCTATGAACGAATATTCTGATACTTTAGGAAATGTTCAGGATGACATATCTTATTACAATGACTTAACAATGGATGCGATAAAAAACAATGAGAATTGGACAGAAAAAGCTACAAGTAATTCTGAAGAAATGAAAAACAAAGTTCAATCAGATATGGAACAAACTGCAAATTCAATTTCTCAGAATTATAAAAACATTGCAGAAAATGCAAAAACTACTCATGAAGGAGTTGGTGCAAGCTTTGAAAAAACGACAAACAAAATGGTATCAGATTCAGCAGTGGCTGTTAATAATACCAATGCAAACTTTTCAAATTTATTAACACCATCATTGAATGTAAACACTGCACCATTTGTTCAAAATTCAGCAAATGCCGTGAATAGTACAAATGATTTGTTAAGAACAAGTATTTTTTCTCCATCATTGTCGGTGAATACTTCTAATTTTTCAAATTCTGTTTATAATGTTGTTAATTACGCCAACAATTCATTGGCTGGAATAAAAACTACAGTTCTTCAAATGGATACATCAGATGCAATGTACGCAGTCAATAAATTTATTGGCGGTGTAAAAGACGGATTAAGTAAAATTGATTTTAATATGAAATTATTAAAAGGAGACACAACTCCAACAGAAACTCTATTAGGATTGTCTTTAATTCCTCAATACGCAACTGGTGGTTTTCCGGAAGATGGTATGTTTTTTGCAAATCACAATGAATTAGTTGGTCAGTTTAGCAACGGTAAGACAGCAGTTGCAAATAATGACCAAATTACCGCGGGAATTGAACGTGCGGCTTACAACGGAATGAAACGTGCATTAGCTGAAAGCAACGGAAAACAGAGTGTAAACATCAGCCTGGAAGCGAATACAGCCGGATTGTTTAAGGCAGTACAGAAAGAAGCTGATAATTACACAAGAAGAACTGGAGAATCGGCATTTGTTTTTTAAAATTGACAAATTACCTAGCTTATTGTAGAATTAAAAGAAAACGAAAGAGAGGTAATTTGTATGGCTTTGATACAATGCCCTGATTGTGGCAATATGATTTCCGAAAATGCGGATAGTTGCCCGAAATGCGGATATTCGCTAAAATCTGTAAGAGAACGAGAAGAAAGACTTCGCGAGGAAAAGAGAAAGCATGATAGAGCAATGATGCATTTACTTGAATTTGGATTGCTTTTATTTGCTTTAATTTTGTTTTTCTTGTTTGCAAGTTCACATGCTACAGAAAAAACTGTTTTAAATTTTTTAACATTTGTTTCATCAATGTGGGCGATTCTTCCAATAGTAATAATTGTTGGAATAATAATTTTAATATTTAAAAAATAAATTTGTAACAAAAGACACGATTAACCGTGTCTTTTTTGTTGCATAAAAGGAGGGATAACTTTGTTTTTTAAAATAAATGGAGTAGATATGTCCAGATACATTGCTTCTGAAACAATAACTCATAATCCAGTATGGTCAACCAATGCAGGAAGAACGTTAAGTGGAAATTTTGTGGGAGACATTGTTACAAGAAAATGGAAGTTAGTCCTTACAACAAAACCAATGAATCAGAAAGAAAGTGCCGCATTTACGAAAGTAATTGAATCCAGCACTTTTTTTAATGTCCAATTTATTAATCCAAACAGTGAAGATGGTAGATTGGAAAGCATTACAGTTTATAGCGATGAACCTAGTTGGGAAATTTACAGCTACGTTATCGATAACGCAAGATACAAAAGCATTTCAGTTAGCTTTGTGGAGCAGTAGGAGGAATTTGAAATGTATAAATCCAGTGAAAAATTTTCGACAGCAATAGAAAAAAATGGTGGAAGAACATTTCGTCCAAAACTTATCTTTGATGGATTTGAGTTAGAAACTGAAATTCATTCTTTGAACTATAATGGCGGAAGTAATGGAGAAGATAATATCACAATCGGTTCAGCTGTTTCTGCTACCTTGGAAATTAAAATGGATAAAGTACCTCACTTGCTTACAAAACAAAATTTTTCTTTTAATTTAGGAATCCTTTGTGAAGATGGCAGCTATGAATTTATTCCTATGGGCAAATTTAACGCAGAAAAGCCAGAAACAACAGATTATGAAATTAATGTAACGGCTTACGATAACATGGTATTGGCTGAAAGAACGTACAATTCACAGCTTACATATCCAACTACCACAACTGCCGTCATGAAAGAAATTTGCAATGCAATAGGTGTTTCTTTTGTGACAGAGATTGAAAGCATTACAATAAACAACCCATCGTCAGAAGAGGGTGCAAGCAATTCAGCATTTGCTGGATATACTATGAGAGAGGCAATCGGTTACATTGCAGGACTTTATGGAAAATTTGCTATATTTAACCGGTTAGGACAGCTTGAATTTCGATGGTATGAGGATTCTGACTATGATGTAAAACTTAGTAAAACTTACTCTTTTGCCAAAGATGAGCAGGATTACTCTATTGACCAGTTAATCGTGTTACAGAACCAGGAGACAACTTTTAAAGCCGGAAGTGGAGTGAATGGGATTTCTTGTAGCAATCCGTTTGCCACACAGTCAATCGTGGATGCCATTTATCAAAAAATCGGAGGATTTACTTTCCGGAAAGGAACTGTTAAGTTTTTGGGAGACTGCCGGATTGACCCTTGGGA
>OGMV01000100.1_pt1 | contig 58388 bp, 96 predicted proteins | sample 1573341 | NCBI WGS metagenome assembly OGMV01 (sample SAMEA2581994, study PRJEB24529) | metagenome | biome: Human gut stool | place: China | collected 2011 | reverse complement strand
CGCCGCCACAGGCAGCACCGAGCCAAAAAGGCTGCGGCAGCTGTCCGGCGTTGCGAACCATATTGCCAATGTTGGCAAAACGGTGACAAAACGTCACCAGTTTGTTGGCATTGCCGAGATGGTATGTTTTCGTGACGTCACGAAATTGTTCTTGTGCGGCGAACATCCCGGTGACGTCACCGAGATGGCGGTATGTAGTGCTTGCCATGATATCCTCCTTACTGTGTGATTTCCTCAGCGTCCGCCTTGTCTTCCGCGTCCAGTGCGTCATAGTACGCCCTTGCCAGAGTTTCCACCTCTGCGATGTCATCCTCCGTCAGCAGGCCGCTGTCCAGATGGGTGTACGCCCTGTCCAGCCAGTATGCCACATCGCGGCCAGCGGCGATTTCCCGCTTGATGGAGCGCAGGGTCAGGTCATGGCGGGCTTTGCTTTTGATTGCCATAGTCAGTCCTCCTTTAGGTCATGGACGCTACTGCGTCCTCAAGGTCAGTGATGCGCTTGATGGGGTCTGCTCTGCCGGTGACGGTTGCACTGTCTGCGTCGGTCAAGACTGTGTTCACTCCGGGGAGGGCGGGGATAGGCTGTGCGCCGGTGGCAGTGAAAGGCGTTGGAGTTGCCAGCTTGTAGGCGATTTGGACAGGTGTTCCTGCCGCGTACTGGGCGGTGAGGTAGTCTTTATACGCATCTAAGTCGGTAAATACACTCGTATAAACGCGGATAATTGTCCCCCGAGTAAACGCAGCTTTGCTAAAATGTGAACATATAGTATCAAGCGGTTCGCTATCTACGGTATAGTCAGCCGTGTAAAAAAATTTGGCGCTACTACCATCGTCATATAGTGCCCAATTTTCTGTACCGTTAAAGGACTTGGCTTGCCACGTCTCCTGCCCATCTCCCGTCACAGCATCCACCTCGCCGCCGTAGATGGTGCGTGGCAGAGTGAGGGTGGCGGTCTGGCCGGTGTAAGGCTCAACCTTTGTCGGCTTCTCACTCCCCGCAACAAGTGCTGGAATGTAATCTTTGTTATACGTTCCCGCTGTATTTACCGCCGCATATGCTCCCGTGATAATGCGGGGCGTGTCGGTGGTAAAAGGTAACACGTGTAGATTCCCTTTGTCTGTAGTAAGGCTCACGCCGCTGCCCCACGAGTACGTTCCTGCTGGCATCTCAACCCGTTCAGATTCTGCTAGGACTATTCTAAATAAATCCGTCCAGTTAGTCTCTGTTTTCTTGCCTGATACATGGATAGTCCCTTTTGGCGTTTTTACTATGGTAAGGCCGTCTTTGGTTACCGTGTCGGGTATTCTGTCAAAGATATGCGGCAGCAAGTTCTCCCCGCACCGTTCCACTTTCACCGAATCCCGTCCGGAAATAGGCCGGATGTTCTCCGGGCTCGGCTCGCCGCTGCCCTCCTGCACAGGTTCCCAGCTGGCAGTCACCCCCAGCGGATAGCATGTCACAGGGTAGCACTGCACCGGGTTGCCGGTCTCCTCCAGCGGCGGGCAGAGCATATCCACGATGTGCTTGCTGCTCCATGCGTCAAGCCCCACGGTGGTATCATCAATTTGTGTGCCATCTTTGCCGTCTGCACCTGCCGGGCCGACTGGGCCCTGTGGCCCCTGTGGTCCAGTGTCGCCGGTGTCTCCTTTCGGCCCCTGCGCACCCTGCGGGCCGCGCTCGCCCTGAATGCCACGCGGCCCCTGCTCGCCACGAGGGCCAGTTTCGCCCTGCGGGCCGGTGGCTCCGGTAGCACCAGTGGGGCCTTGAGGGCCCTGCTCGCCCTGCGGGCCGACGGGGCCAGTGTCGCCCTTGTCGCCTTTCTCGCCTTTGAAGTCACCAGCGGCAATGCCGTCCTTCAGCTCCTGTAAGCTGTCAGCGGCTTCCTGAGCGCTCTGGGCTGCATTGCCCGCACTGGTGGCTGCTTCACTGGCGGCGGTCTGCGCATCGGTCTTGGCCTGCTCTGCGGCGGCGGCATCGGTGTGCACGGCCCCCACCAGCTCCTGCCAGGCAGGTGTGCCGGGCTCCGGCATGCTGCCGTCCTCCGTGCCGGAGTTGGCAGCCACACGGTAGCGCAGATCTGCACTTGTCACGGTGCGGGTACCATCGCTGCCCTCGAAGGTCACACAGCCGTTGCCGGATTGTGCGGTCACGCTGGCAGGCACGGCCACATAGCCGTCCACCACCAGCGAGGACGCCGGGTCCTTGCCGTCCGGGACGTGCCAGAACGCCCGGATGGTCAGGCCCTCCCACTCGCCGGAAGCAGTGACGGTCAGCCGGTACACGCCCCGGTTTTTGGTGTAGCCAAAGCGCACCATCTGCTCATAGCCGGGCACTTTGACAACGCCATTGGATGCGAGAGATACGCTTAGCTCGATCATAAATTACTCCTTGTTAATGGTAGGCTTCTTTTCTGCCAACGCCTTTTTCATCATGCTGACGGCCTTTTCAATCACACTGTCCAGCACTTCATCCGTGATGAAAGGCTTCAGCCAGTCCGGCAGTGCGCCGCGCAGCGCGGCAAAAACCTGTGCCTTTTTCTTTGCGCCCTGACCGCTGCCCATGATGCTGTCCTCAGCGATGGTCACCAGCTCCAGCGCCCACTGTTTGACGTACTGCTTATAGCCCAGGCGAATGGCCCCTACGGCCAGAAACACAAAGCCCAGGGCCATCAGCACCAGGGCGACGGGTGCGGGGATGAAATTAAGCATTGCTTCCATGTTTCGTTACTCCTTCCATGAGGTAATTATCGATTTTTTCCTTGCTGGCCTGCATAGCGGGCACGTTGTTTCCGGTCAGCTGTGCTTCCAGCAGGGCACGAACGGCTTCAAGCGTCAGGCGGTTTACTTCGTCGATTTCCCCGAAGCGGGACAAATCGCGCCCAAGCGCCAAAGAATGTTGCGCATAGCCCGTTTCTAACGTTTGCAAGCGCTTGTCCATCTCGTCAAGCCGCTTGTTCTGCGCGTTGTCCGGCTCCTGCGCCTTTTTGATGTACTTGTGGATAATTTCCAGCACCTTGTCGATGGTGATGGCCGCAGCGCACAGGCTGCCCAAGATGCCCAGCACCCACAGTAGAGCTTCTTTTTCGGTCATTTGCCCTCCCGGAGACGGGTCAGGCCCTTCTTACAGATGATCTTCGGGTAGTTGCGTGTGGTCACATTGAGGTCAACGTGGCCGGAAATGCCAGGTACGCTGCCCTTACTTGTGTGCTGGTGGGTGTTGTAGGCAAAGGTCACGGCAGGTGTCTTTCCTGTGTAGTCGGCCAGCCACACGTCGTAGGGGCTGAGGGCAGCACCGCCCATATACAGGCGTGTCTTAGCAAAGCTGGTGTAGGTATAGAGCTGGGCATAAAAGCCCATGTCTTCCACCTTTTTCAGGGCGTAGGCTGTCAGGTCGGTCAGCGTCTGCTTGCCAAGAACCCTGAATTTGTTGTCCTCCACGTCCACTGCCACAGGCATTTCCAGCGTCTTGCCACGCAGGGCGTCAGCCAGCAGGGAAAGCTCTGCATCGGCCATTGCCTTGCTGGTGGCGTAGGTGTAGTAATACACGCCCACCGCCAGACCTGCCGCCTTTGCGTTGCGGTAGTTTGTTTCAAAGGTCGGGTCGATGTACAGGCCGTCTGCTCGCTTGGAGAGCCTGCGGTTTGTGCTGACGGTCTTGAGCATGACGCCCTGATAGCCAGCGGCCTTGACCTTCTTCCAGCCCTCCAGTGTAACGCTGCCCTGATACCGGCTTACGTCGATGTAGCGGTAGGGCGGTGCTCCCGTCCACTCGGTCACCTCAGTCACAGATGCCATTGTGTCCTCCTGTTCTACCTGTTCTTCCGCCAAAGCGGCAAAGAACCGGCTCAAAAAATTGAAAAGTGCGGTCAAAAATGTGTTGTTTATTGCGATCACCCCCAATGTCAAAGAGTAGGCATTAAGTGCCATGGGCGGCCTCCTGCTGGGCCAGCAGCCGGGTCAGCTCCTGGTACTGGTCCGCTGTCAGGCGGTCGGCGGCAAAAAAGATATCCAGCTTTTCCGCCAGGCCAGCAGTCTGGCCCCGTTGGATCATGCGTTTGCAGATGCGGTACAGCATTTTATGCAGTCCTCCTTTCAGGTGGTTGTGGGGTCTACCCCGGCTTCCAGCAGGGTCAAGCGGTACTCCTGATCTACCGCCAGGGCGTCCGTGTCCGCCTGCGCGGACTGCGTCTCGGTCAGCAGCTCTGCCAAGGTGGGGTAGTGGTAGCCGGTGAATACAACCGATACAGTATTCAGCGTATTGGTAAGGGTACATTCAAGACGTTTTTTGTCGGCCGAAAATAATACTGTGACCGTGAGACTTCCCGCGCCAAAACTGCCAGTTTCATATGTCATACCAGGGGTAAGATTAAAATCAGTTTCGTTTATGCGGAGGTTAACGTAATCTACACCGTCCTGAACGTTAATTGTCTCAGTTTTTCTCCTCCCAATCGTTGTTTTTCCGCTCCACACCAGCCGCGCCTCCGACTTTACCGCCACACTGGCCGCGATGGTGTCATACAGCGTCTTGCCGCTCAGGGTGCCGTCCGGGGCAATGTCCAGATAGTCGCCCACCTTGACGCCGCCCAGCTGGTCTGCCGTAGCGGGCGGCAAGGTGTACGGCGTGCCGAACTTGGCGTCGGCCTGGGCTTTGGTATAGTAGTCGGAAAGATCGGCTTTTTGAATGCTGTCTTTCCACGATTTTGTATCGTTGTCCCACGTCCAGATGGTGTCTGTAGTGCCAACGACAGCCCACCAGCCGTTTTCGCCTACCGGGACCGCAGCCTTTAACGCCTCTGGTGTGGCATACCATCCCTGTGCTCCGATGGTGATGGTGCGGACCTGTTCAAAGTATTCTTTTGTGCCCTGCAAATAAGTAGCAGACTGAGATTCCGAACGCTTTGAATTGGTTTCGCTTGTCTTGGCAGCAGCAGCAGACAAAGCTGCATTTTCGGAGTCTGCTTTTACAATTGCAGAAACGTCTTTTGCGGCATTTTTTGCAGCCTGTTCTGCTTTTGCACGTTCTTCCGCAGCGGAATTTGCCGCCGAAACGGCTTCCTCTTTTGCGTTGATGGCACCTGCAACTGTACTCAGCTCATTTAAAGTGGATGCGTTGATTGGTGTGCCGTCCTTTATGGGTTCGTCGTTTCGGACGAGCGTTACAATTTCAGATAACCCATCCTCACGGACTAACGTCCACCTGCCAGGATATTTTGATATGCGGTCTTCAAAAACCATATTGGTCCTCCCCAGCCATGTATTCGCCAGAAAAAGTAACGTAAGTTTTGGCGATTGATTCTATGTCTGACAAAATGCTTTCAAGTTGGTTCATTGTCTCAAATCCAAGCCTATCCATAGACGTAGGTGTCGGCGCAGTTTTGGCGTCTCCTGAGTTTTTAGAACGAATAGATTCGATATTCGACAGCCACCTAGTGGCATCTGACGTGGTAAGATACCCGTTTATGTCCCAGTCCGTCTTGACATCTACGTCCGCACCGAGAAGTGAAGCAAGCTCGGATATGCCGGTTTCTATTCTCGAAAAATCTCTGTAGTCAAGAGCCCCTTTCATACCGGAAAGCCACTCCGCTTTTTCCTCATCCGTCCAGGTCCCGTTCACGGCTTTACCATAAATGAACTTTAGGCGGTCAACATCGTCTTGGGTTCTGTCTGTAATCCAAATCGCCATAGTCCCTCCTTAAAGCAAAATCTTTTTGTCGTTACCGACTTTAGTCGTAGACGGAAGCGTAAAAGCGGGGCTGAACTTGTTAGAGCTCCAAGCATTGTACTGCTCTGTGGAGAAAAAAATCCTACCTGCACTAGACGTTCCAAGACTGTAAGTCCCAACGAGTTGGCCCACGATATGGTTTCCATCAAAATCTCGTAGCGCAGGAGAACGTGACCATCTGCGGATAATGTGATAGAGGGAGTCATTGTACGATTGGACAAAGACGCTTCGAGTTTGTTTTGGCAATACAGAACCCTCTTTTTTGAAAAATGGGTTACTCCCATTTACATAAACATCTGCGTTTTTGTCTTCTGGGTCAAACATTTCATAAATAGACGGAAGAAAGACGTTACGAGACAGCGTTCTGATTTCCGTAGTGCTACCGCCTACCGTGTAATAGAAAGAGGTAAGCCCCATTGCGGACTTGACGGTGTCGCTAAATCTGTTTGCGTAATCTCCCTTCAACAGCCTGTCGATGGAGCTTCCGTCGTATGTATTGACGTGCGTCTGGTTCCACACTGTTTCAGCAAGAGGTTCTTTCCTGATAAGAAGTGTTCTCCCCGGACCATTTAAGCCAGGCTCATACCCATGTTTTGCGACAACAAACTCTACATCCGCACCACTTTCTTGAATGTAAACAGACGATCCTTCCGGCATATCCGACAAAGACGGAGCCTGACTGATAACGGTACACTTTGCAGATACGGAAGACACGAAGGCTGTGACTACGGCATCTCCACTGGAAACAAAAGAAATGTCGCAAACAGAAACGCCGCCTTTGTTGGAAACGACGGAAATGGAAACAACGTCGGGAGGAGATGCTTCCCATCCGATTGCTGGGGAATCCTCTGAGGAAGGGACAAGCGTTGCGGTTAAACGAACGGTCTCTCCAGGAGCCACAAAAACGGAGTCCTTATCAAGTCTAAGGGCACTCGCACTTTCCACCATATATCCTTCCATCGTACCTTTAAAACATCCGTTAAAGGTATACTTGGCATCCGTAACGAGAACGTTCGATGCATATCCAAACTGATGGTTTGCTCTAACAAAAGACAACGCATCAATATGGGGGCTTGCACGAAATTCCAGGTTTACCTTTCTTCTGTTAGAAAGAAGTGCGTATGTTTCGGTCAACGCATTTTTTGCGCTAGAAGATATAGATTTCGATATAAGCGGATTATTGATGCTTTGGGTCGCTCCGTTCCCACTAGCTCCGGCTGGATAAAACACGGATTCGCCGCCAACCTTGCACGATACGTTTTTTATTTTTGTCGAAAACGTTATTTCTGGGTATTTAAAGCTATTCAAGAGCGATATTTCCTCAATATCAGACCTCGTGACTGGAACAAGAGGAACACGTTCAATGTGAATGACCCCATCTCTGGATTGGTAAAGAGCCATCCCAGCTGCGTTTGCAGCAAGCTGAAGAACGTCTGCGTTTTTATAAGAAGAAGCATCGGAGGAAATGTCGCAAGAATAGTTCTTTAATTCTTCCGAAATTTCGTAAGAGATTCCGGGAACATCCAGAAGCTCTAATGCATCAAAACACATCTGATAAAGCGTTCCACTCGTGTGCCCAGTATAAATGGAATCTTGGAGGAAAGATAGGGCGTCCCTGGCATCAAACGATGCCGTTATGCCATTCGCCGGAATTGTCCATCCAGAAAGAAAGAACTTCCCTCCGTCAATCCATTCGACCGCATCTCCAATGTCCATGCCGTATTGAACTGAAATCTCCTGACGTTCATAAAGATACCGATAAAGTCCACCTGGATTTACCGGGTTCCAGCGTTGTTCGGAGTTATCAACAGAAAACGAAACGGAATCTTTGGAAAGCTGCCCAGAAATCGGGTCGCGTTTTGATTCATGCGTATAAGAAAGCAAATCCGCTTTGCTAAATTGGACACGCAGACCAAATTCAACTTGCTCCACTCTTGCTCTGCGGCCCTGGATGCACCATTCCAAAATTTCAAGGGTAATTGAATCATACCCAGAAATCTCAAAATCTACAGAGGATTCAACCGACTGGTTATCGTCAATTTGTTTTGACGCAACGAGCTCCTTTCCGCTATAAGCCGCCAACCTAAAAGATTTTGCAAATTCGTTTAAAACAGACGACCATACGATTATAATTCCGGGGATTCTTTCAGTGTGTGTTTTGCTGAAAGAGAAAGTGATAATCGGATGGTTTGTGTCAGAAACACAATCCATACTTAAATACCCAGCGTTCTCGTATGGCTCTGAACCTGGGACCAAAAGTTTGCTCCCGTCAAGGACCCACAAATTAGGTTCTCCGGTGGCATAATTGGCCAAAGAAGCAGAATCCAGGTCTGTGACAGACAACGTGTTGCTGAATAAAGCCTGGTTGGAAGAGCTGGCAATGGCGTCTGCTTGGGCCTTATCGTCAGAGACGTGGTAAGTGATGCGAACAAACATCTCCGGAACAAGTGTCTTGTCGTATTGTTCAAGCCACTTGTCGGAAGGCAGAAAGCCCATAAATAATCACCTCTCTTAAACTTCAACCAGGCTAAGGGATGCCCCGACCCATCCCATAACGTTTCCGTTGGACGGGGAACGCCTCCACATTCCGGCGGTTCTATCGGAAACATACATTTGCCTTGTCGTGTAGCTTGCAGTTGCTTGGTTATAAAACCGAACAGTGCAGTAAAAGTTTGTGGTGAACGGCCCGATGACATCCGCCCACTGTCTTGCGGTAAGATAATTCCATTTTAGGGAAATCTTCGCAACATCGTGCCGCACCACAGACCCAACGACTTTGCCTTGTACGTTTCGTCCAGAATCGACTATAGTGCTTGTTGTAGCGTCGTAGGAGGAAGGCTCAGGCAGCTCTCTGCCATTTACTGTGACGAGAGATTGCATAAAACGTAAACCTCCTTAGTAGCTGTAAACTTCGTCTCCCATAATCTGAAACCCACGCTCAGACTGCCGTTTCTCAACGGACGCAGTGATCTGCTTCCCGTCGAGGTAAATCTTGAGCTCTTTCCCTCCGGTAAGCTCGTCTCCGTACCGCTGGAAGATGTCAAGGAATGCGTTATAGCACCCATCATGGACGGCACTGCGGAGCTCTGCGGGGCTCGCTCCGCTATTGGAAGAACTTGGATAATAGCTCCCAACAGATGTTGTAGAGCCGTTAGCAGAATCGTAATCACTCGTGCCAGGATAGCTCGAATAGTTATTGTCCACAGACGGGCTGGAGCTTGTTCCGTACTTTCCAACAAGCGTTCCGACAATTCCTGCGATGGCTGCTGCAATTGCAACGCCGCCAGCGATCATGATGACACCAGTTGGGATGCCAAGAGATGTCAAGACGCTGCCGATCGTCTGCAAGATGCCCATAAATGCAGCTCCAATTTGACCGATAAGCCCAGCAATGCCAGCAATGATAGACGGGAACTGGCTCAAAACGCCAGAAGAAAGGCCAATACTGATCGCCTTGCCGGATGCCGAGATTGGTCCAATCAGAGAAGAAAACGAGGACGCAATTTTACTTCCGAGACCGACGACCTGCGTGGAGATTTCGCCAAACTTGGATGTGATTCCATCCAAAATGTTCTTTCCAACAAGTTTTGCAGAAGAAAATACTTTGGAACCAACGGTCTTAAGAGCACTGGTGAGATTGGAGACCAAGTCAGAAGCGTAAGACTTGACCTGTTTTCGGTTCTCTTCCCCCATTGCCTTCCAGATAATGGCTGCTGTGTTTTCGGCGACGGTTTGGATATCGCCTTTTTTGACCGCATCAATCATGCCCTTAATCGTTCCGATAAAATCATTCTTCAGCCCGTTGTCGATTTCATTCCACTTTGCGTCGAACGTATTGACCATGTTATCAACAAAGCCATTCGCAACGTCTGCGCCATAGTCAATCATCTCGTTGCCCTTCTGCTGAACAGCGTTTGCCAGATTGGTCATAGCTTGTTCAACATAGGGAGACGCAGCATTGATGCCGTTTGCAAGACCTTGAACGATGTAACCGCCAATCTCCGCAAATACAGTAGAAGGGGAGTGAATGCCGAGAGCGTCCTTGAAACCGTTGACAAAACCATCAGTGAAACTCTTGATGCCATTTGTAACGGTACTCCATGCGTCTTTTAGGCCGTTGATTAGACCGTCCCAAATGAATTTGCCGAGTTTTCTCAATTCGCCAGGAAGTTTTTTGAACTCACTGACAATAGACGAAATGATTTTGGGAATTTCAACAACAACAAAAGCCACCATTCTCTTTCGCCATTCGGAAATAGTATCAAGAGTCTTTAAGATTGCAGTCCAAATATTTCCCGGCAGTTCTTCAAAAAACTTAACAACAGACGAAACGATTTTGGGAACTTCGGTTGTTACAGTAACGACCATGTTTCCAACCCACTCCCCGATTTTGCCGACGGCAAAGCCAAGGGCATGGCCGATTTTTTCAGGAAGAGAGCTGAACCACTCGCCAATGCTATTTATGATATCTCCAACCTTTCCGGGAAGAGAAGTCATAAAATCAATGGCCGCATTCCACTTGGTAACGATAATTTGCTTGATGGCTTCAATGCGCTGCTCAAAAACATTTTCGACATGATGCATTTTAATGTCGGCTTCTGCGGCAGCATCTGTTTTTTCGCCGCTCTCTTTAGTGCCCCATTTGATACCAGCCCAGTGAAGAACAAGGCCAATACCGACACCAGCAGCGGCAACGGCTCCAGCAACAGGAAGGCTTGCACCAACAAGCAATGCAACGCCAGCACCAGCAACGCCACCAAAAATTCCCATCAAAGCAGCAATGATGGTATTAAGAACCGGAAATTCTTTCAGCTTTTCGCCAAGAGAGAATGTGATTCCAGCAAAGGTAATAAGACCTGCAAGACCGATAGAAAGCGTTGCGGCTGTACCAGTGGCTACGCCAAGATTAGTGAGCAACGTGATGCCCGCAATGGAACCAAAAGCAGTAGTTAAAGCGGATTGAATCCATGTGCTTGCATCGCCAAGATTTGCTTCGCCAGTGCCAAGCGCATAAGTAAGACCTGCAAGGCTTGCCACAAAAGCGATGCCCATGCCAAGCGTAATGCCATCTGCGCCCATTGTGCGCCAAAGAACAAAAGAACCAAACGCAGCAGACACCACTTCGCCTAAAAGCTCAAGAGGATTTCCACTAGATGCGTAGCCTTTTGCAAAACTGAATACTAACGATGCTTCGACAACAACCGTTGCAATTGAAAGAGCCAACTTTTGCAATTCTGTCATCTTGGAAATTGCTGTCGCAATGTCCGTCAGAAAATCAACAATTTTCCACAACGCAAGTGCGGCGGTGATAGCACCAATAATCGGTAGCATATCCTTGATTTTCTGCTTGATAGCATCAATCTGCTTTGCGAACTCTTCATTGTATTGCTTGAACATATCGTAGCCGGACAGGTCTACGTCGCCCAAGATATTGCCAGCAGATGCACCGTTACCAGAGCCAGAGCTTCCCTGCGTTGGGTCAATGATGTTCAGTTCATCAAAACCCACCGTGTAGTCCTTGAGGGCTTTGGCGGCTTTCTTGGTGGAGTCTGCCGTGTCATCCATTGCGTCACCGATACCGCCAACGCTATCAGCGCTCTTGGTGAAATCAGTGAACACGACCTTCACGCCCATTAGCTTTGCCACCCACTCAACAAACTCTCGAATGAGCTGAACAGCGGCAATCAGCGGGGGAAGAATGGATTTCAGGGCAGGGTAGAGCAGAGAGCCAACAGACTTTGCCAGCATATCCAGCTGGGCTTTCAGAATCTTAATCTGGTTCGCAGGGCTTTGGATGGTCTGTGCAAGGTTGCCCTGCACATTGGCAGTCTGCTTCATAATGGCAATGTAACGCAGAACCGCCTTATCTGCCTGAGACAAGCTGGAAACCTGCTTGTTAAAGCCCAAAGCAAGAAGCTCCTGCTGTAACCGTGCCTGAGACAGGTCAACGCCCAAACGACGGATAGGCTCAATCTCGCCAGAGATTGCGGAGGACATTGCGGTAAAGGTCTCTGCAACGTCCTTGTTCCAATAGGAACCTTCATCGTAGGCAAGCTGAGTCAGGTTCTTAGACAGAACGTATGCCTTGTCGCTAGTCAGACCAAACGAAGTACCTAAGCTCTGAATGGTAGCCATGTAAGTCATCGCTTTGGTCGGGTCAACGCCAAGTAAGCCCTGCATCTTGCTAATGAGTGTATCGGCTTCACCGCTCAAATTGCCCATAGCGTTATGAAACAGGTCTGTTGCTTCGTAAAAGTCATTAAACTTCGCAACAGCGTTGCCAAGATACTCAGCAATGGCTTTCAACGAAACCAGCTTTTTCGCAGACAGCATGAAACCATTCAGCTGGGCGGAAAGGCTTATGTAGCTTTTTTTCTGCCGTTCGTTGGCGGCAGTCACACGATTTGCCTGCGTGACCACTTTGCTCAACTGTGGCGGCAGCTTTGCAAAGGCATTGCCCACCTTGTCGAGCTGAGATGCGAGGGGAGTAAGGGCGGCGGAAATCTTCTGACAAGAACTTGCAAAAAAATCGAGGTCGGTGGCTTTCAGCTTGTCGGTCAGGTCAGGGATTTTCCCAATGGCATTGACAGCACTGCCGATTGCTTTTAAGCCGGAAGCATCCAGAATGGACAGGGGAGCCATTGCGTTTGTCAGTTCAGTAATGCTGCCGGACATGGAGTAGAAGTCCACGCCATTCAAGCCGGACACGGCGGCAGGAATTTTCTTGATGGCGTTGACAACGCTGTTAATGCTTTTTACACTGCCGGAAAAGTTTGCGTTGCCGATGCCATTCAGAAAATTTGTGATGTTGTCCAGCCCAGACAAGCCGGTGGATGCCTGTTTCAGCGCAGAAATGGAAGCGGACAGCTTATCAAGGCTGTTGACAACCTTCGTCACATTGCCCTTTGTCCGCAAATTAGAAATGGCGGTAGCGAGCTTGTCGATATTAAGCTCTGCGCCCTGCGATTCCGCAGAAATTTCTACGGATAAGCTTGTAATATCAACATCAGCCATCACTACCACCATCACTTTCCATCATAGAGAACATCATTCTCTTGATTCGCTCCTGCGCCTCAACTGCGCGTTGGTATTCATACTCGTCTTTCTCCTTTTGAGTAAGGGGAAGCGGTCTATCCATGTACTTGATCGGCTTAGACCCTTTCTTTCGGAACATATTGCCAACCGTAGAGGAAAGCGCAGATGCCATGTAAAAACCGTTTCTCCATGCTTCTGCATTAGCTCTGCGTTCTCGCAGCTCCTCTGCGTCACGGTATACCTTGGCCAGCCAGACATCGCCGTGCCAGAACTGATCGTAGGTCATGCCGATGGAGATATAATAGGCTTCTACATCATGGAACAGCTTGGAGAAGGAAAACGGTTCTCCCTCTCCGTCTGGTTCCTGAGATTGTGCGGTTACACAATCTCCCACGTTGCGTTTTTTGCGGTCTTGTCCTCAGTATCAGTTGCCAGCAGAGACTTAGAAGCGTCCATGAACATCTCAAGCAACGCAGCCATCAGCTCTTCCTTCTCGTCGATGTGGGCAAACATTTCGTCCACGACTTTACGCTTGATGCCACGATTTCGGGCGATAAACGCGCCGTAGAACAGGGCGCGGGAGTTGGACAGCAGGTTGGTCATCTGGGTGTACTGGCCAATCTGAAAGCCTGCACGTTCGGTAGCTTCCACGCTGTCACGGGTGAAAGTCAGCTCATAAGTGTTCTTGCCATCGGGGGAATGAAAGTTGATAACCTTAGCAGCCATAATAAATGCTCTCCTTTATAAATAGGGGCAGAACCAAATCCGTTGTTCAGTTCTGCCAGGTTTGATTGATTTGATTAAGATGTATTAGGAAACGTCAAGGGAAACCGTTTCAGCCCATTTGGGTTTGCTCAGGAAAATAATGTTGATGGGGAACTCCAACGGTTCATCAACGCCTGCGCCGGACATACCGCACTGGTGCATACCATCCCAAGTAAACCCAGAGCCATCAGAGAACTTCAGAGCGTAATGATGCGTGGCGTTAAGTTCTCCATCCGAATCCTTATATCCACGCTCAATAACGGCACCATAATCCGTCTTGTTATAGAACGCAGTAAAAGGCTTAAGGTCAGACTGGTTGATGCCGAAAATCTGTTTCTGCATAGGGTCAGAAAGGGTAGTGACGTCCAAAAGGTTCGGGTCGGAAATCAGGTCAGGAAAATCCTTGATGTCGCACAGCTTGGTCATAGTGCCGGAAGTTCCTTCATAAAGAGTAATTCCGTAGCTAGAAATACCAGTTGCCATAGAATGTTTACCTCCTTATTTTCGGTAAATCATTCCGTCCTCTCCGATTGTTGCCCCATAGCTGCAATCAATCCGATAGACGGAATTGTTGTACAGCCCATTCAACGGGGCAAACGATTTTCGATAGAAATTGAGCGGTTCCAATACAGAATCCACGATGTCCACAATGGAGCGGGCTTCTGCAATGCGTCCGCTGGTTTTGTTGGAATAGACCCGCACGCGCAGGGAAATGGCAGCATACTTGCTTCGGCTGGCAGAATCACGATGAACCGGGAGATTGCTGTTTTCCTCTATCTGCACACATGGAAACTTTTTGACGTTGCTGTCATTGATTTCGCCAGTGACGAAGATACCAGGCACTTGCTTTCGCAGTTCCTTGGCAACAGCTGTAAAGATAGAATTGAAATAATCAATCAACTATTCCAAACCTCCCTCCACGTTGCTTCTACCTGAGAAGCCATTTCTTCAACAGCTCCCCACATAGCCATAGCTGGTTCGTTACCGCTGGTGTAATTCAACTGTCCCTTGCCGGGAACGGTATCCACATAGGTTCCGGCATTACCGGGGTCACCGTAGTAGTACCAACGTCTGCCAGCACCCTTGCCTTGACCATAGGAGCCATGCGCACCAACACCGGGCGGCAGTTCGCCGCCATATCCGTTGTGATGTGCACCGGTACCAAACTCGATAAAGGCGACTGACTTGCCCTCTGCAATGATGGTGCAAATGTTTCCGTTCTGCTCAACACGACAAGAGACATCGTTGCTACCGGCATATTCTGCATTTGCAAAGCGAACTTTCGCTACATCAAGCCCTTTGTCAGCCAATGACTTTGCAAACTCTTGTGCCTTTTTGTTCAGGGTGGTCTCGTACTCCCGTATCTGACGTTCCGCATCACGAAGTCCGGCATCGCTCAACCTCACTTTAATTTTCACTTGCAGCCACCTCTTTCAGCGCATACAACGTGTCCGTAATATGCTCTGCGACCTTGACCACAGTGTAATTGAAGGGCTTTGAAACGTCCGTCTGAAACCAGACGCGCGTACCTTCATAAAGCGGTGTGTTGCGCTTTTTACTGGACGAACTGGCAACGTAGCTGTAATCCGTGAACGCTCCAAAAGGGTTTGCTTCCGCAGAACCAGTAGGGGGGCTGACATTCAGCATCAGCTTTGCGGGGTCGCTCCACGATTCGTATGCGGATTCGCCAGTCTCGTTTCCCCACTCGTCCACAACAGGCGTTTTCTCGCCAACTGGGTTTGAATACCACAGCGGGCGTTTATCCAGCGGACTACCATTAAACATCAGCCGATAACACCTACTCTCGGAACTACTTCGTTCAGCAGGGATTGCGCCACATCGGAGCTTTCCCACACACGAGTGATACCGTTATTGGTATAACTCGTCTGTCCGTTTGCGCCGATGTGGTTGTACAGTTCCGCTGCAATGCGTATCTGCAACGACTGATACTGCAAGGGTAACTCGTCCGGTTTGTTGCCGAAGGGGTAGCCCTGTGCAAATATCTTGTCTTTGGCGAAATCAAGCAGCAGGTCGAAGAGTGGGTAGTCCTCGTCCGTGATTTCACGGTCAAGTGCAGGGGCAATGTACTGCCCCAGCTTGACTGCCGCTTCGGAATACTGGTCTCCCATGCTGCTTTCCCCCTTTCGCCTTAGTAAGCCTTGATGCAGTACACAGCGTCCATGCGCTCAAAGGACGGCAGGACGATTTCGGAAGCGTAGACGTTGGCATTGACCGGATGAACGGTCAGCTCGGTGGTGATGGCGACGCCGGTGTTCACGATAGACACGGATGCGCCAGACTGACCGGACATCAGGTCTGCTTCTTCAGGAGTAGTGCCGTACCAGACATTGCCCAGTGCGCCAGCAGGGGTAACAACCACCATGCCGTCAGGCAGATACTTCTCGCTTGCACTGTACTGGTCTGCCTTGAACATCTTGTCGTACAGATGAATCTTCAGACCGGTTGCAGATTCAATAATCTGCCGTGCTTCAGCATCCAGCAGAACGGCATTTGCCTTTGCGGTAACGGTCATGAACCGGTTCTTCACCTCATCCGCAGCAATCATGTTGCGGAAGGTTGCGGTGTTCATGTACACCTCAGTCACGACCTCGCCCACGCTCGCCAGAACAGCATCCTTTGCGGCGTTCAGGTCGGCAATGGGAGTGGCAGTGGTGACGTTCCACTTAGACTTCGCAGCAGAGACTTCCTTGTAGTTGGTGGACTTCCAAGTGCCGTCCGGGTCGTAGTTGTAGGTGTAGTTCACGCCGTTCGCCTTGATGGTGATGCCAGGAACGCCATTGACGGGAGCCAGCAGCTGCCAGATCATGCGTTCAGGAACGATGCGTGCGCCGGTGATAAGCTGCGCGGTGTCATCGTACAGACGGTTCATCACGTCACGAGCATAAGGGTCGTTGCTGTCCAGAACACGAAGTATTTCCTGACGGTCTTTCTCGCCCAGATGGTAGCCTTCACGAAAGAACGGCATCTCGGTTTCATCAAACTTGAAGCCCTCACGGGCACGGAACGTAGCCTTTGCATCAAATGCGCTGGGCATCAGGGAAACGCCAACGCCCTTGTGACCACGCAGCCACTTCAGGTCAAGACCAGCCTTCTTCTTTGCAGGGAACAGCGCATCAGATGCAAAAGGAATCGCATTGGTAGGGTCATTCGTCCAATAGGCGGCAATCGCAGCCGGGGCAAAGACTTCCTTAAGATTCAGTGCCATGTTGTTTTACCTCCTATTAAGCGTTTACGCTGATGTTGTCACGGCAGAAGATGCCGGGAACGGCAGTCTTGAGTGCCTTGATTGCGTCAGCGTCATAGGTGAAGCTGGAACTTGCTGCCGCCTTCTTGGTGTCAATAACGCCACGAATCAGCAGGGAAGCATTGGGGTTCTCTGCCGGGTCAACGTCATACAGCAGGATGCCGTCAGCGTTGATGGTCTTAGAACCAGTCTCGCCAGCAGCAACAGCTTTCTTGCCAGCCAGCGTCATAGGGTAGCCAGCCTTAACCGCAGCGGCTTCGGTCACGGTAAAGGGAATGGCAGTGTAGTCATTGGAAGCAAGGATGGTATCGTTGATTCCGTTGACCGTGTTTCGGATAAACTTCATGTTTTCCTCCTTGTTAATGGAAAGCACTCATTGCGTCACTCGATGCCTTAGAAGCATTTGCGTTCTGCTGCGCAAGGTTCTTGGCAAATGCCACGCCTTCGCTGTCAGAATTTCCGCCGCCGTTTGCGCCCGGGGGAGTGGGCATATCCTTCAGCAGAGAAGCCTTGTAAGCGGTGTCGTGGGCGGTCATAAACTCCGACTGGAACTTAAACACCTTATCCATGTCGCCGTCAGCCAGTGCAGATGCAGCTTTGCCAGCCAGTTCAGCGTCATAACCCTGTGCAACGAACTTCTCACGGTAAGATGCGAGGGTCTTTTCCTTGACGAGGTTCTCCTTGTCGGCAGTCAGGGCTTCAATCTGCTTCTGCATCTCTGCCAGCTTGTCAGCCTGTTCCTGTGCGGCGTTCTCGTCATCGGTACGCTTTGCCTTGAGCTGCTTCTTGTACTCGGCGGCTTCGCCGTTGGCTTTCGTCACGGCGTTGCGCAGCTTCTCGACCTCTGCGCTAGGGTCTGCAACCTTTTCCAGCGCAGAAATGATTTCATCGGCGGTCATACCCTCTTTGTAAGCATCACCAAGCAACACATTGAGTTTCATATCGTTAATTTCCTCCTGCGTTTTTTTACCGTTGCTTCCCTGCAACGTTGCGAAATTTGTATCCCGGCTTCCCTGCCGGAATATATCAGCCCGCTTATGCGGATTGATTTTTAGTCGATTCGTTCTCCTGCTGCGTTATAAACCGCTTCTGCGCTTGTTACATCAGGCGCAGAAAAATTTGTAGGGACAAGATAAACCGGCATTCCATAAAGCTTTGCAGCGTCAGCCTCCACAGTGCAGCCGTTATACAGCCACGCATTATCGCCGCAAATACCGATGAAATAATCAGCCTGCGAGAGGAGTTCGATGCTCTTGCCAAGATACCAAAGCCCTTCAGTTCTGCACTTAGGTGGATTATCCTCAATATAGGTAGGGATAACCTCAAGGCTCTCACCGTACACTGCTTCGGCAATCTTGTGCAAACGGTCAAACGTCATCCGAATATTTTCTTCCGACCGATTCTTCATCGGGCAAGAAATAAACAGCTTCTTCATTTTTGTCCTCCTTCCTTTGCATTAGCCTGTTCGCCAAACATTTTGCCGTTGTCGGCAATATTGTCAGTAGGCTGTTCCTGCGGCTTCGGAGCTTTCCCATCCTCGCCTAGCTTGCCAGCGGCAATCAGGAAGGGCTTGCTCATTTCGTAAGCAGCCTGTGGGTCGGGAAACAGACCGGGCGTAGTGAACGCCAACTGCGGGTCAATGCTCTGACCGAGCATCTGTGCGAAAATCTGAACCTTGCTCTGCTGGTTGTCGTACTGACGGCGTGGCAGCTTGATGTTGATGTCGCTTGCCATTAGCTTAGAACCAGCCGTGTCACGCAGGATTTTCAGCATTACAGACAAGCTTTGGCGTTCCGAGAACTTGAACATATTCTCGTACTGCTGTGCTCTTGCTTCTGTGTGATTCCAGCCATTTCGGACGATAACTGCGCCCACGTTGTCAGACGTTGCGTTCTCGCTGCCGGTAGCACTAGGCATGGCAGTCAAGCTACGGTACACGTTCAACATGGAATCAAGTAAGGTCTGGCTCTGCTGCTGGTCAAGCTCGTTTGCAATCTGTGAGACGGAAGCGGGCAGACCAGAAGTGGATTTCAGGCACATTGCGCCAAGCTCTTTTACTTGGTCGAGAGCATCCTTGTCCACAAGGCAGTTTGTGAACACCATGATGGACTGGATGAACTGCGCTACACCGTCCAGACGGTTGCTTTCAAGGTCGTTAATGGCATCCAAAACAGGAATAGCCGGTTCAAACAGACCCATGCGCTCCGGGTTGAGCTTGTATTCGACCATCGGCAACATTCCGAGAGAATGGTTCTCAGATTTCGTGACCTTGCCGTTGTCGATTTCAAAGTACTGGTTTGGCGTGTACACGCAAATCAGGTCGTTCAGGTCATTTTGATAATTGCGTGGGATGTGCAGCACGTTAGCAATCGGCTTGTGACCGATACCGGAGTTGTAAATCACATACGCCATGTCTGGGTCGGGAACATCTACCAGCAGAGGCGTTTCGTCCGGGTAGTTACCGCCATACCCCTTGTCAGGAAGAACAATGCGGTATCCCTGTCCGCACTCCAACATCCACTGCCAGAGCCGCCGATCAAGCGCATCCTTACCCTCATACTGCAAGGCATTAGACAGCCGGGCGATTTCCTCACCGTCACCTGTTGCCGTTTCAGACCGCACATAAGAGCACGGCGTGCCGCTCATATATCCTGTATAGAAGCCCACGCACTCGTTGGCGTGGTTCTCTACAATGCGGTTCGTGATTTCCGCGTGGTATTCCTTCGTTCTGTGGAGGACAGGCTGATTGCCCAAGTAGTAGTTGTGCAGAAAGCGAATCTCGTTCTTGTTCAGCAGATGAATAGGCTCTGCTTTGCCCATTACCACTTTCAGTACATTCTCCCGATTGATTTCCGTCTCCGGCGTTTCAATCGGTCTGCGTCCAGTCAGCGGATTATTCAAAAATCCGCCAACGACCATCTGATACTCAGCCATGTGTTCCTCCTTTCCGTCAAAATCTCCCCATCATCTGTTTGTACAATTCAGCAAATCGCTTTTGAACAAACAGCTTTTCAGTATTAGAACCGCCTTTATTCCCAGTGCCCATAGAAGATTGCTTCTTTATGCTTGCAACTTCCAAACATCCATTTGGCGCTTCATACTCGCTAACAACCACCATAAACGGGACTTCCGAAAGCCACCTTTCAAACGATTCATGGTCAAAACCACGTTTATAGCCTGTGCAGTTTGTTCGTTTATAAGGGGGGTCTGCGTATACAACCGCATTTAATGGAATTTGCACATCCCTATAATCTATTTGCAGACCTTCAAGCCTTTGCAGACCTTCAAGCCTTTGCAGACCTTCAAGCCTTTGCAGACCTTCAAGATTCTGCAAGCGTTCAAGATTCTGCAAGCGTTCAAGATTCTCTAGCCTTGCAAGGTGTTCTAAATCATAAAGCCTTTTATGCTTTGCTTGATGTCCGATCCACTGTGAATAAAGTTTTTTATATTCACCATTGTTTAGCTTGATGTCTTTTGAGCTTCCGTCCGAATTGATTCCGAACTCACGCAAAAGCGATGTATCGTCAAACACTCTTGCGTAGTGCAAAGCCTTTTTCCACGGTTCAATCTCCTTTGAGTAGAGGTAATCCGTGCGATTATTTCCAAAGCTCCAGCAAAGCGAAACATAAGGGTCAGAATCTTTCAAACGGTAAAACTCTTCACGGCTAATCCAACGCTTTTCATTGACATACTTGCCATGAACAGCATCCATAAACAACTGCGGTGCATCGCCAATGTCATTTGCTACAATGCAATTCCATTTGCCAGACAGTAATGCAGCGTGCGTGACCGCACAGCCACCAGCAAACAGGTCAATCAGCGTGTCACCAGCAGGAAGATTAGAGATAACCCACTGTGCAATTTTGTTCTTGCTGCCACGATATGGCACACCATATCTCACGGTAGGCTTCTCCTTTCCGGCAAAATAAAAAGCGCAGCAAGACAAACCTGTTAAGGTCTATCTCACTGCGCTTACAACTGCGCTTCAAAAGCTATTTAGTTCTTAAACTTCGGCACGGAGACCCACGTTTCTTTTGGAAGATTGGAATCTCCAATTGTAATCCAATGGCAAAGGGGGCACAGAAGAGAGAACTTGCCTTCCACTTCGCCAAGATAACGTCCGCAATCACACGGATTGCCGTTTGCGTCTTTTCGAGGACGCTTGCATCTAACTTTTGCTACCATCTGTGCTCCTTTCGTTGGATTTCTGGAAACAGGCTGTTGAGCACAGACCTGTCAGAAGCTACTGGGAAACTGTTCGCACTTCCAGCCGTGCTATTCTTCGCCCGAAGAAAACCATTGCAGCCTTTACATTCAGTTGTTGGACAGACGTAAACGGGTCAGCTGCAATTTTGGTGCTGCATAATGGATTTGAACCAATGTATGTCCGGTTATGAGCCGGATGCTCTAGCCATACTGAGCTAATGCAACATAAAAACCCGGCTTAATTGTTTAACCGCCGCTCTTTGAAATGTCATGCCTAAACATTACATTGAGAGCCGGGAATAGCGGTGGAGGTTTTGTAGAATAAGTCCATGCAAAGCTAGGTAGTTGGTTGTGCTGCGTAACGGAATCGAACCGTTGCTTGCTAGCCGTGGGGGAGACAGGATAGCATTCCCCTTACAATTGGAAACGCAACATATAAAGCCCGGTGAAGGCGAAAGAGTGAGAAAACCTCCACCGGTGAAAGGAGGAATACACTCGTTAACGCGCAAGCGAGTAAAAATGACAAAACCTCGCTACGCCGAGTTATTCCTTAAGGGAAGCTGCAAAACTTCCTGCGTACATTATAAGCCTTGTCAAGTGGTGAAATCAAATAAATAGACCCAGCAAACACAATATATTGTGTTTTTAATCAAAAAGGCCTCTTGACAGGCTCAATTTTACTGATTCCGTTGTACAATTCATCGGCAAGCTGTGCCAGACTATCCGGTGCATCATCGTGCGGAACTTTGCCAAGCTGCGTGAACATCGTCACTTGCTCCATGAACGCTTTGTACTCTTTCGACTGGTGCTTTTCGTCAAGGAAGTAGAACTGCTTGATGTCTGGCGCATACTGGATGATTCTGGACAGCTTGCTTTGACCACTTGGCGCACGCTGGCTACGAACAGAGCAGTGATAGCCCTGCTGCCGGAGCTGGCTGTCTACCACATCACAATATTCATCGCCGCCGTTGTTGGCTTCTCCGCGCACCACGTTAATTTTGTGCTGGATGATTTTGCCCACGACTTCCGGTCTGGTCACGGTCTTGTCGCCGTTATTGAACACAAGGTCAGGAATGAACACGGCATCGCCGTACACATAAGCAATAGGACAGGCGGTGAAGTCCCCGCCACCCCATGCAATATCCATGACCATGAGCTTCCGATCAGGCTCACCGTCAGGCAGAACGCCGTTGAAATACCGCAGTTCATCGGCAGGGAACAGCAGACCTTCACGCACATAAGGCTTGCCCATGTACTTTGCCCACCATGTTGCATCGTCAATGCTGGCTTTCATGTCGGCATAGTAGGCATCGTCAAATCCCACGCCGTAGTCATAATTGAAATTGCTGTGTCCGTTCTCGTCCACAGCGGGAATCACCCGAAATTTGTACTTTGGATTGTCTGCGTACTGGTTCTGGATGCGCCCCAGAGGGTCAAGCACGTTCCAGCGAGTACCGACCATCAGCTCCAATGCGCCCTGCTTTTTACGGTCTTTTAGCTGGTTCAGATAGGCATCGTACTTGTTGTTCAGACGCTCAACATTCAGGCTTTCCTCCAAGTCCTCAATCAAGTCATCGCTATACAGAACGCCGCCCTCGCCAATTTCAACAGCACCAGTCAGCGTACCGCCAATGGAGCGGCAAGTAAGGGTATGAAAACGCTTTTTGCGGTTCAGGTCAACGCTTTCGTCCTTTGCGCTCTTGTCCACAAGCTGAACGTCAGGGAAGATTTTGCCCCAGTTGTAGGTCACAGGGTCTGTAATGATGGACAGTACTTCGCCGTAGAAGCCGTTGGTCAGCTTATCGGAATGTCCGCTCATAACCGATGCAACGTCAGGACGGTTGCCCATCAGCCATGTAATGAAGAAGATGCACAGCGTACTTTTGCCCACGCGAGTCGGAAGACTGACCCCCAAGAAATCTATCCGCTTATAGAACAAGTCCTCTAGGTCGTCTGCCAGCACTTTCAGCACTCTGCGTCTAGGCTGATAAAACTTCTTCTCCGGCGCACGATTCCATTCAAGATAAATGCAATAGCTGTCGAACACATCTTTTGCTTCAAACAGGTACGTCCGGCTGATAATGTCATAAACCTTCGCCACGTCCTCGCTTGTTTTCATCTTGCCCATCATGGCTGCACAGACAGAGCGCAGCTCACCAGAGTATTTGTAGGTATCGAACCGCTTGTCTTGCGGCAGAGCATCTCTAAGGTTCACGACCGCCTGAAACCAGTCCTCATAGACCTGTGCTTCGGTCGGATTCTGCTTTGCATACGCTTTGATGCTGTCAATGATGGCGATACACTGTTTTGACTGCATAAAAAAATAGGCACCCCCTACCTGAAAATGTAAAGAGTGCCTACAACTGCACAAAAATTGAATATTCGGTTTTATTTTAGTTGCGGACAATGTCAGCTGAAAATATCACATGACGCACCTCGCAACCACAACCACAATGAAGAACCCGGTAAGCAGTCCAACGACTGCCCCCGCAAGCCAGTCATACGAGTTTCTGTTGTTCCACTTATCCATAGGCTCTTGCTCCTTTCGCCTGTTCTGTTCAGCAATCCGACACCATGTCTGGCGGGTCAAATAATGTTCGCTTGCTCATCAAGCCACGTTTCGCGGTCAAGTCTTTCCTTCTTTTCGATTAAGGTAGGAGTAAACGTTTTATCGCTCTTCCATCCAGCGTATTTCTTAAAATACGCAAGATAATCTTCTGCTATTGCGGGAATGCTTTCCAAAATAAATGTAAGAAGAGCAACTCTCATTTGCCGCTTAAACGTTTCGGAAGGGCCTTCTTTCTTGAAATCAAAAAATATGTTTTCATCATAAAACAAAACATTGCATTTCTTAGATTGGCATTCCAGCATAAAGGAAGTAAAATCTTTGCAGTTTACAAAATCGAAAACCGAACGAAATGTCAAATCTGCATCTTTTTTGATAAAATCCCAATAAAACGGTTTTTGCTTTTCCATGTTGTCCTCCTTTTCTCTTGCCTGTTGGAGAAAAAAATGGTATACTGTGGTTGCACCATTCTTTTTCCTGTTTTGATGAAGTTGGTGTACTCTTAGCGGTGGCTTGTGGTTGGGCTGCCGCTATTTTTATTTGCGTATCTTTCGACACGCTCATACCAAGTGGATTTCCCTATGCCAAGCTGCTTGCAGCACTCTTTTACAGTGATTTCGCCTTTTTTCTGTTGTTTTAATAGGCTTTCAAACTGCTGCTCGTCAACTTGCTTTTCCTGTCTGCCGAAGCTACGGCCTGTTCTGGCTGACACTCGCTTGCCGTCAACAATGGGCATAGCAGCTATACCCTCTGCCTGACGCTGCTTGGTTTTCTTGCGCTCCTGTTCAGCTACTGCGCCCAAAACTTCAATAAGGATGTTGTTCACCATTTCCAGCACCCATGTCTGGTCTTGAAAATCAATCAGCGTAGTTGGAATGTCAAGGATGCGAACAATCACGCCTTTTTCTTTAAACCACTGAAGTTCTCGCTTCATCTCGTCTTTGTCACGCCCGAATCGGTCAAATTCCTTAACAATGACCTCATCCCCAGCCTTGACAGTCTCTTTTAATCGTTTATATTGCGGGCGATCAAAGCTACTGCCTGTCATTTTATCACAAAATACGTTCTCGTCCGGGATGTCAAACCGATCTCGTGCGATTTTAAGCTGTCTTGCAAGACTTTGTTCCTTACTAGACACTCTAGCTAAGAAGTATTGCATGTCACACCTCCGCCCAATTCGTTTTACTCAACATCATATCCGCCATCAACTTTAGTTCCTCTAGGAACCACCATAATTTTATAATCAAGGATTCTCAGCATTTCGTCTAAAACTTTCACACTCATGTTTTTTTGAACAAGCCGATTGCAAAAAACATTCGATTTGATTTTTAGTTTATAGCACATATCTGAAACCTTGACATTTTGAGATTTCATGATTTCAGAAACAATTTCTCCTGCCCTCATTTTGCATCTTCCTTTCTCTGAACCAATTATAACTCAGATATATATGACTGTCAAGAGTAAAAAATTAAATGTTTACTATCAATAGGGTCAATTTTTCATCAACACTTTTTCGTGTTAGTTTACAGCTTGTATAATTATCGTATTATCAAGTTTTACTATAAATTTCCTCCCCAATTCTAACACATTAAAGTGTCAAAACCACTATCAAAAATGTACACTAAAACGTGTTTTAACGTACAAATTATACAAATTGGGCTGTTGACAACTATATACCAAGCGTCTATAATCTAAGGCAGCAGAACACACGATGAATCAGCCAGCAACGGTAGATTTATCCTTTGTGGCATAAAAAATAGGCCGCCAGCCCAACCGTCCAAAGTAGTACTGACGACCTATTCCACCACAAAACAGAAGCTGCGCAACCAAGGGCGCAGTCTCGGTTTCTGTCAATTATTATAGCAGAAGCAGACCGCTTCTGCAATAGAAAGGAGCAAAAAACATGAACTTTCCTACGACAACCGAAGAATTTCTAAAAACCCTCACACACGGCAAGGAGCCGACCAGCGAGGACAGGGAGTACGCAGAAGCGCTGGGCAAGCTGTCCGAGCTGAACTACCGGGCAGGGTACGAAGCCGGAGCAGCCAAAAACAACAGTTAAATTTTGTGCAAGTCTACAAACTTTTGGATTTTGTACAGATACCAGTACTACATTAAGCGTTTGCGTAATTGACAAACCACAACATATTGCATATACTGGTTGCACCTACATGAAGGGAGGTGAGTTTATGTACAGTCCTTATCTCGAACGGCACAATCACACGTTCACTGTTGCACTGACCGAACGGCAATTCCAGTGGCTGAAAGCCTATTGCACCGAACACAAGGTCGCACAGGCAGCAGCCATCCGTGACACATTCTTTGAAGTGCATCCAATCCCGGAGACCAATGAAAACGAAAAATGATACGCTCGCTAAAGTTTGGCGACCGCAGCGAACGTATCATAACACATCCAGAGAGTATAGACCCTCTTTGGGTTATTATACCAAAGATGGCTTGCTCTCGCAAGACATAAGGATAAAATTTTATGAATAATAGCCTTGAAAACATCCGTATCTTCTCCGAAGATGTTATCCCTGTGTATGATACCGACACTGGCGAAAAGGTAGTGCTGGGTCGGGAACTGCACGAAAAGCTCAAAATCAAGACCCCTTATCACATCTGGTTTCCCCGTATGGTGGAATACGGGTTTGTCGATGGAACGGACTATTTTACGGAGAACAAAAATGTTCACCGTGAAGATGGGCGTAAAATGCCACAGGTTCAAATCGACCACATCATCAAGCTGGACATGGCAAAGCACATTGCAATGATTCAGCGGACACCTGAGGGTATGGAGATTCGCCAGAAGCTGATCGACCTTGAGAAGAATGTGTCTGTCAACCAGTTCGCAGGGCTTTCTAAGGAGCTGCAAGCAATCCTTGTGATTGACCAGCGCACCATGAAGCAGGAGCAGCGCATTTCCGCTCTTGAGAACACTATGACCATCGACTACAACCAGCAGCGTGTGTTGAAGCGTGTCGTGAACACGGTAGTCATCAACGCTCTTGGCGGCATGGACAGCCCGGCCTACAAGAGCCGCAGCGTCTCTCAAAAGCTGTTCATGGAATGCAACCGAGACATTCAGGACTGGTTCAATGTAAACAGCAGAAACAACGTGCCGAAGAAGCGGTTTGATGAAGCTGTCGAGTACATCAAGAAGTGGAGACCGTGTGCGAACTCCGTTATGTTGGTTCAGGTCACAAACGGCCAGACCCAGATGCCCATGTGAAAGGAGAATAACTATGCTTACCGCAGATAAGATTCAGGATATGGGGGAATACCTCAACTACGCTTTCGAGACCATGCTGAAACTCTGGCGCACCGTTGACTACGGCGAGTGCGTCCACGAGCCTGTTATCGCTTGTGACGGAAAGGTTGTCGATAGTGGTCAGCTTTCCTTTGAACCGGACGAAAACGGCGAGATCGAGCCGGTTCTGCTCCGGGGCAACAAGTGCATCATGCACGATGTGAAGTATTGGATGCCCTTGCCCAATGTTGAGTACCATCCCTATCACGGTGAAATTGTAAAGTAAACAGCCTATAAGAAAAGCCAGTGGTTAGAGAACATCTAGCCGCTGGCTTTTTTCGTTTAGATTAACCCGCTGCGAACGAAGCGGAAAGCATAAATTCAAGGTAAGCAAAAATAATAAGCATGACAACTATAAGCACAACTTTGCCAGCGCTTATATATTTTCTGTTTTTGCCGCCACATTCAGGGCAGGTCTTAGCCGTTTTTGAAATCATGTGACCGCAGTGTTCGCAAGGAATCAAATCGCTCTTAGGCGTTTTGTTTTCCATTATGTTCTCCTTATTCATCCACAAGGTCTGCGTACTTTACTTCAATGCGAGGGATTTCATCTTTTGTCATTGTCAATGCTCTTGTGACTTCAGCTGTCCCGGTAAATTCTCCGTAGATTGTAACAATGTCGTCTTGAAGAATCTTTACAGAGCCGCTCTCCCTTTTATCAACAGCATAGTATTCGTTTCCAAGGTACATATCATACCCATCTTCGTTATCCTGAACGCGCCATGCCTTGTCGCTGCTGAAAAGAGAAGCATCCATAATCTGCTGTACCTTTGCCTTGATTACAATTCTTGTTCCAGCGTACTTTTCCGGGTAGCGGCATAAATCCTTGTAGCCTACGGTTCCGCAAGATGCTTTGTATTCTTCTTCCGTTTCAACATGGATAGGTTCGCTCTCGGGCTGAGGTTCGCTCTCAACTTCGGGCTCAGACTGGCTTTCAGATACGGATTCACTTTCAGCTTGCTGCTCTGCGGATGCAGATTTTGCTTCTTCCGCTGCTTTGATAGATGCAGCTAAGGCTTCAGATGCTACTTTTTCTTCGGAAGCCGCCGCGCGTTCTGCTTCCAGCTCCTTGTCATACGGAAGATTCATGCCAACAACAACTAGCACTAAGCACACAACTAAAGCAATCAAGTCTTTCTTCGCTGAATACTTTTCGTGCTTAACAATCGACTTCAGGAGATTCCAGATAATCTTTACGCCGTATGCTACAAAGGCCAGCGTACAGCCGATTCCAAAGTCTCTGCCATCTTTTTGATAGATTCCGTAGAATATACCAAAGCAAATATAACAAGCGATAGACCCGCACCAGAACTTACTGTTCCCTTTTCCTCTAAGTGCATTGATGATACAACACACACTTAGAATAAATCCAGCAAGCAGCATGATTCCACTGAACGTTTGCATTTTTAATTCCACCTTTCCTTTGCCAGTATAACACATTCAATGGCTCCGTAAGGGGTCTTTTTGTTTTTTTCGGAATTTTTGGAGACTTGCACAATCAGATAGGGTTTGGTTTGTGAAGGTGGGGTGGGTGTTGGTAAGAGAAACGCCTTTTTTGAATTTTTTCTACGAGAGGGGGCGACCGCCCCACCCCGGGCTCTCCCCATATACCCCAGAGGTGGAGACCCCAGCCCCCAGCGCACCCGGACAGACTGCACAGCGCAGGCCGTACCAGATGCAAGCGCAGACCATACAAAACACGGCGCACTAACGCGCCCAGATGCTTGACACGTTGCACCGGTCTGCACACGATATCAGGAGACGATCGTGCCAGCGGCGGACGCTGGAGGGTGTGCAGCGTGTCCAGCAAAGTGTACAATTTCGGACGCTATATTTATACTCATTTATATCTGTATTTTTTTGTGTAAAGCCCTTGACTACTCAGATATAAATGATATAATATAGACAAGCTCAGAAATAAATGAGCACAACCACATTGAACCAAAACAGGAGGACAAAAACCATGAAAAGCAAATTAAAGTGTGCAGACCTTTACACTGCATCTTTTGCGGATGGCAGCTTAATGACCGGCACTCTTGAGCAAATCTATGCAGCCCAGAACAACCGCAGAATGACCATTAAGCCCGTTGTGTGGCTCTGGCGCAGTGACAGCGGCCTATATATGGTAGATTACATCTTGGAGGGTGCGGGCTGGACACTGGGAGTATTTGACAAGCTGACAGACGCAGAAAAGGCAGTGGCAGCATTTAACGCACAGCCCGCCGCAGATGTGGCAGCAATGCTCACGGCGTACGCTCTAAAGCGCTTTACCTGTGAGGTAGAGTGCAAGGCACTGGGCGACGATGGAAAACAATACAATGCTTTTTGGTGCCCCGATTGTGGGCAGATCTATTACACCATCCCGGCAAAAGTTAAGGTGCTGGGCTACATCCCGCAGTATAAGGAGGACTAAACGATGACGAGAACCGACGAATTGAACGCAGAAATCAGGAATCAGGCGGTGCGCCTGTATCCCAAGTGTGCCGGGCTGTTTGAGTTGCCGTTGATGGTATACACTCAGATTGTAGCTGATAACCTGCTCCGCTCCAAGCCGTACCGCTTGAGTGTTGAGCGGTGCAAAAAAATTATTTTGGCTATGCCGGAATTTGACTAATAGGAGGGTGTAAAAAATGATTACTCTTGACTTTTCCCAGTGGGCTGCAATCTGGTATGTTGGCGGCATGATCTCCGGCGCGCTTGTAATGATCGCGTTTTTAAACAGCTGAGGGGGCGCACAAAATGACATACACGGCAAATAAAAAGGCATACGGCCTATTGGAATCCCTTGCATATTGGATGGCTGAGATCTCCTATTGCAGGGAAAAAGACCCGGACGATATCGGGTTTTTGAACAAGGCAGATAAAACCATTCATTTTTTGTTTGGTCAGCTTGACCGGGCGGGCGTCCCATTTTGGGCGCAAAACTCAGCGCTTGCGATCGGCGAAAATTGGAGAGAATACGAAAAGCACAACCCGAGAACGCTATTCAAGAATAAAGGAATTTTGGAGAACTGAAAAATGTCTGATTTTGAAAAAAGAATAAACGAGTATAGGGAAAACAAGCGGCTCGATAGCAAGCTTTTGAAGACGCTGCACCCGGATGTATACGCAGAATGCAGCACCCGCACAAACTACAAGCGTTTCAGCGTGGTATAAAAAGGGGGGTGCAAGCTGTGATTTTGTCCACACTTCTGTTTTTCTTCTGGTTTTTCAGCGCCTTGTTTAAGGCGTCCAAATAAAAAGCATCCCACCCGGCCAGTAATGACCGGGTTTTTCTTTTGCCTTGCATCGACACGGTGCAGGGCTTTTATTTTGCCAGGCGGCGTATCAGCCACACACAAGCGTTCACAGCAGATTTTCTGCTATCAATGCAATTATACAGCCAAAACATCAAAAGCGTTTACAGGGCTTTACAGGGGCATTTCCGTTAATTTGACCCATTCCAGCGCACACAATACAGCAGCCACACAAGCGGCCTATGCACCACTTGCGCCACGCTGGAGGGCATACCGTCAAGTGCAGCCCCTCCACCGATACCAGATACCACCGCCACGCCCGGACGCTGCACAGCTTAGCACAGCCGCCCTATTATAATAATGTATATAAGGGCGGCAGCATATCGCAGACCATGCCAGCCCGGAGGGGTCAGCGTCTCCACCTGTACCGGGTCAGCTTGGCGGCGTCTCGATGCTTCCCGCACCCGGCGGGGCAGTCCAACGGCAGGGGCGCGGCGGGCGGAACCATTGACGGCTACCGCCGTATCTCTTTTCGGGCTTTCGCCCGATAACCAATAGAGGTCAGCAACAGTCGTAGCGTTCCGGCTGGAATAGTCGTAGCCGATAGTCGTAGTTTCTCCCGGCGAATAGTCGCGGAATAGTCGTAAAGTCGTCAGATGACTAGCTTTTGAAAGTCCTATATATAGTAACGAGCAGTCAGCTGATAGTCTCAGAGTAATAGTCGCAGCTTTTTCTTTCGAGTCTTCGTCAAATAGTCGTGTATTTTTTGTGTGAAATAGTCGTTCGCCTTTTAGGAAAATGGAGATGCGATAGTCGCTAAGCCATCAGACCTCCACAAAATCAATATATGTCAAGGCACCTATCCATTTTAATCTTTATTACATTACCTCAAAACATTTAACCATCGTACTTATTATAATAGCCGCAAATAATTACTCAATCTTTTTAACTATTATTCTACCGTAATAGTCGCATCATCCGATTCGGCTCGTTCTTTTCAAATTTAATTACCGACAACTGCAATCATATCATACCAACCAACTAGGATTACTCATTCGACAAATATCTCAATACTTTTAACTATTCAATAAGACTATCCGACCGCTCAGACGCTTTCAATTTGTAATCAACCGCTCATACAGCTATGCAACATTTATACATATCCAACCGACTACAAAATGAAGTCAATTCTCCATGTGAAATAGTCGTAGATGGTGATAGGTCAGATGCTGCTACTCTTTACAGGCTAGATGCCGTTACCGTTGGAGGTCACCCGGTCGGCGCGGTGCGCCGGACGATAGAGGGTGACGTAACGTAGAGGTCAGATAGACGGTATGCCCATATTCAGCCAATAGAACTTGACGGCAGATGTTGGTCACGGTCTGCTCTGCTGGCTAACGGTGTAGCTTTGGAGATAGAGGGTTGTAGGGGGAAAGAACCTTTACAAACAATTGAACTCTGGTTCACTGTACTGTTGCTTCTCTTGCTCTCTGTCAATCCACATATCAGCAAAGGCCTTCCAGTTTGTTATAGGCTTTCCGGTCTTGGTCATCCAGCCTGTTCCCTCATAGTAGTTCATAAACCTACTGGCAAGCCTGTTCTCACATCCAGCATCCAAAAAATACTCGCTCACATCCTCGAAGTCCGGCGTGCTGGCGTTCCCATCGGGCGGGTCGCCCGCTTTCTTAATAACTTTTTTTCTTTTCTTTTCTTCTATATTAAGGAGGTGAACGATTGTTCCCCTCACAGGTGAAGTATCGTTCCCCTCAGAGGTGAATGATTGTTCACCTCCCTTTTCGCTCTTTGACGATTCTTCCGGCACTTTGACGTATATCTTATCGGGCTTGTTCTTGCCTTCACGCTTGCGCTCGATCAACCCGGCTTCTTCCAGCTCTTTCAGAGACTTCTTGACCCATCGTTCTGTGAATCCAGTATCGGCAGCAAGGTCTTTGATGGGGTACACGATGTATACTCGCCCTAGTTGGTCAGCAAACTTTCCGCTTCTGCTTTCCCTCTGTGACGACCTTGCACGATTGAACAAATAAACGTAAACAATTTTCTCTGTTTGGCTAACGCCAATAGTCGAGAGGAATCGAGGGTAGACCATGTACCCATTGACCTTTGTATCGGCTGTCATGTATTCCATTTTCTCCTCCTGCAATAGTCGTAGACCTCTACAATGCGCTCACAGCCCCGTAGAGCTGCGCCAGAGCCGTTTTCCGTGTTCGGTCGATAAGTTTTGCCATCCAAAGTATAAAACACCTCAAAATGGCTCATTTTAGGTGTTTCCAGCAAAGACAAAAGGCCGTCATTGCTGACAGCCTCTCGTTTTTATTTCAGCCAGTCGTTTTCCAACGCACAGAAGCCAAATACCGATGCTGCTGTGAGAATAATCCAAATCACCCAGAAGATGACTACCCAGCCATCCGCACCAGACATCAGGTTTTCTCGCGTCTGGTCGATGTCTGTGCCATCGTAGAACGTGGCATCCTGAATGGTGTGCCCAGTGAGCATGGCGTACATCGTGCCCGTGTACTCCACTGGCCGGATGTAGTATTCAAAGCGGACGCTACTACCCATATATTTTGTGGTCAGGTACTTGCTACCGGGCATATTTATTTTTTTGTAGTCAAAATCCTTGCCCAGAAAATGCACCATCTGAGAATGCCATGTGTTAGAGCCAGCATAATCCCATGAGTAGTAGATTTCTGTGGTAGTATAGGTGTGGCCATTCCCATCGGTGTGCGTTACTACGCGGGTGTGCATATTGTAGTGCTGTTCTTCGCGGTAGATGTACATATATGGCCCGCCGATCTCATCCTCTGATACCGTGTCCACGGCAGACAGAGTGCCATAGCAGAAAGCACGTCCAACGTCTGTCCGAAGCCCGTAGCCAAACCGATCTTCAGAAGAAATATCTATCGCAGTGGAGTACTCCTGTTTGCACTCCATTGCCGCCTGTTTGATGTGGCCGGAAATGACCGTACCAAGAATCAGCATCACCAGCACGATAACGGCACTTGCCAGAATCTCCCGGAACGTGATCTCGATCCCGTTAATCTTCAAAGAGGTTTCCGACATCCAGAGCATCCTCTGATACCTCGAACGATAAGAGTTCATAATTCTGTACCTCATACCCGGTCAAACTCAAAAACGTGCTGTTGGGGAAACGCCGGACGTACTGCCGATAACTCTTGACAGTGCGATTATAGTCGGAGCGGTAATTGGCAATCAGATTTTCGGTGACTGCCAACTCGTTCATCAGTTCCCGGTAGTTATCGGCGGATTGCAGTTCTGGGTAAGCCTCTGCCACGGCTGCAATCTGGGTGGTGATCTCAGAGACGGCGGCATCAGAACTGCTGCCCCGCACCGCGATAATGGCCATAAGGGTATCGTATTCGTGCTTATCGTATGCCTTAACCATTTCAACCAGATTCGGGATAAGGTCAAAGCGGCGTTTCTCCTGCACCTGAATGTCAGACTGCGCAGCGGCCACCTGTTCCTCGTAGGAAATGGCGGTATTCTTCGCGCCCTGCACGATAAACAGACCTGTGCCAAGCGTCAAAATTACGATTAAGAAAATTACAACAGCCACTTTCCAAAATGTATCTTTCATCTTTTCTCCTTTCAATCCATCCAAGTATATTCTTGGAACCGTTGAATCTGCTTGTTAAACGTGATGGGAAGGTCGCCTATCTCGCCTTCTTTGTTCTTGCTTAGCCGGAACAGGTACTTGTCGGGGTTGTCGCCGGACAGAAGGATGATTGCATCAGCGTCCTGTTCAATCTGCCCGCTCTCTCGCAAGTCGGAGTTAGTAGGCGTTGCTCCGGGCTTGGATGGGTTTCGATTGAGCTGTGCCAGTGCCACCACAACAATGCCTGTGGTCTGTGCCAGTTCGTGCAGGGCAATGGATATAGCTGTAATGGCGGCATATCTGTCCTTTGCGCCTGTTTCGTGGATGAGTTGAAGATAGTCTACGAAGATGACTTGAGCCTTTTTACGGAGAGCCTGAGCCTTCATCCACGCCACGTTCTTTCCGGCAGCGGAGCGGATATATAGAGGCATCTTTATGTTCTTTGCCTGTCCGTCAATCTCATTCAAGCTGACCGCCTTATTTTTCACCGTGTCCAGAGGGCAGTATATTTGATTGGCCATCAGACGTGCGCCCAGCTTGCGTTTGCTTGTTTCTAAGCTGAAATAGTACACGGTATAGTCCTGCTTTGCCATGCTTGCTGCTATTTGCAGAGACAGGGCTGTCTTGCCAGCAGACGGTCTGCCGCCGATTATGATGAAATCGCCCGGTGAGATGTGCAGCGCTTCATCCAGACGTTCTAGGCCTGTCTTGATGTACACAGGTTTCTCGTCCATGTGAAGCACATAGTCGTTCAGCACATCCTCGTATGTCCACGCATCTTCTTCCTCAGCTTTCAGGCTCATTGCTTCGCCCATCTGCTGATAAATGTCTGATAGATCAGAATAATCGGTAAGCTCGCTGGTCATCTGAAATGCCAGGCCTTGCACACGAGTGAGTGCAGCCTGTTCTCTGATAAGCTGTGCCCAACGCTGCATCTGCTCCCTGTCAATTCGTACACACTCTGATTCACAGGTTTGTACACACGCCAAGAGCGTCTGCGCTACGTCTGGATGCTGCGTGTTTATCTCGACTATATCTATCTTACCCCTAGCCGTCCAATAGCCCTGAACAGCTGCAAAAGCGTCTCTCAGCTCAGGTTTGAACAAGTCAAGTTCAAGGTCTGGTATGGTTTCATCCACAACGCCCGGCTTGCAGAGCATCAGCGCACCGATAAATACCGTTTGAACGTCCATTGTCATAGTCTAGGAAACTCCATCTCCGTACTTTGCTCGTACTGGTCATCCTGTTTCAATGCGTAAATGTCCTGCCACCCGGCATAGATGCTCTGGTCGAGAATGGCTTTCCAATCATGCCGATCAAACTTTTCCAGCTTGTTGCAGAGCATCTGCTTTGCCCGGTCTGTCATAGGCTTTTTGATTCTTGTACGCATCTGTGCGAACTCTCGCAAGGATTCCAGCAGGGCTTTATCGCCATGAGCAAAGTCTGAGAAGATGTCAGGTTTCTTTTTGACTGCACTCTCCGGCAGGGTCTTGACGTTCATTTGACCGTCAATTGATACAATTGGCTCATTGTCATCTGACTTTGAACTCATAGATGAGCTGACTTTCATCTCATTTATGACATGAGGATGAGATGACTTTCGTGTAGACCATCCTTTTGACGCAATATCGCTTCTTTTTGATTCTTCATCGAGCAGATGTTTAATCAAAATGAAACAAGATTCTGCTTTTTTTGAGTTCAAAGTTGCGTCTTTTTCTTCAAAAACGTATGCACAGATTGCATCGTAGAGTTCCAACTTCTCTTTACTTTTGAGTGTGGAGATGGCTTCAAAATAATATTTTTGGAATGTAAAGCTGTCTCGTTTTTTGTCCATACTCAATCCTCTTTGTAGCGTTTGTTCCATGCTTCGATGGCTTTTTCCTTGCCAAATGTTGCAGAAGTGCTCACCCCGCATTTTCCGCAGACTACCCAACTAGCCATGTCAACATTGAGTGGATGAATCACTTTTACAGTCGGCGGTTCCGCACCGCAGAACGGGCATCTCTTAAGTTCTGTCATTTTCTGAACCCCTCTCTCGTTCTCGTGATTCGCTTATGCGCCTTTACAGGTCTTGTGCCTTTGCCGTACGCTGGTCGGATATGTTTTGCTTTAATGTATCCACAAGGTGGCTTCGGCCCAAAGTCGAAAAGGCTCAAGTCCATAACGATGATTCCAAACTTCTTGTTCGTCATGTTTACTGCTCCTTACGCATACCATTTCGGTGCTTCGTTAAAGATTCTCACACCTTCTGCAAATCCCAGCTTTTTTAAGGTTTCACACATGATGCCGCCAATCATGATGTGAACGATTTCTTCATCATCACCGTACTTTTTGTATGCTTCCTGCATTTCCTCTGTGAATGCGTCAACCATATCTTGCGTAACAACGACATTCTTTTCCATAAGCCCTCCTATACCATCGGAAACGCCATCCAATGCGTCACCGTCACATCTTTCGGCAGTCTCTCGCCTATCTCGTCCCAGAACTGACCGTCTGCGTAACAGCCAAGAAAGTACGCTGTTGGCGAGATTCCTTGCAACATTTTTCCATTTTTATCACGCCACGTTGTCTTAGTCGCAAGCAACAAAGGTGTCGTTCGTTCTTTCGGTGGTTCGCTTGCTGGATGCCAGAGTGTATTACTCATAACCTGTTCTCCATCAAAGAACCACAGTTAGGGCAGTAGTTCCAACGTGTGTGATGATTTTTTGTGTGGCATCTGCTACACTCGAACCTTGTGAACGTATCGTCCTGTACAATCCATTCAGCGGTACGCTCTAAGGCTGTCGGAGCATCTTCCACAACGTCAATGGCATCGCCAATACCGCAAGCACGGCATCTAACTCCATTGTAGTTCTCGCAGCCATCGCAATATGCTTTCTTGATTCTTTCAATAAGTGCGTTTCGTTCAAGGTATTCTGGATAATTAGCCATTGTCTTTCACCTCGATTGTTGGCGCATTTTCAATTGCTGTTATTACGTCTCCGAGCACGTCGAACATCAAGGCGTTGAATGTGTAATCAGCTTCATCCACGCTTACATACTCCATCTGCCTATCAGAAAAATAACGTTTAAGTGCATTTGCATCAATCGGTCTGACTTCCATTGCCCTTTTTCCTCTCTATTTCATCGCAAACCGCCTTGTGGAACGCATCCCACGTCTCATAATCACAGGAATCACCAAAGTCAAAACCTGTACGCTTGCGTTCTGCAATGTCACGCTCAAAGCAATCAAGCGTCTTGTCCGTCAGTTTTGGCAGAAGCTGTGTGATGTATCCGCATACAAGGCTAGGCATATATGACCGTCTGCCAAAGCAATAGCGGACGGCGCAGTTGCAGACGGCTCCAAAGTCATCATTGGTTGGGTCTACCATGTTTTTTGGCGCATCTGACCTCAAATCGTTCACGCTACATTGAAGGGCTTCTGCGAATTTTGCCAGCCGCGTTTCTTTCTTCACGCCACGCTTTTGCTTTTCAACGGCACTTACATACGCACTGGTCGTTCCAATCATCTTTGCAGCGTCTTTCTGTTTGATGCCGAGTTCAAGCCTGCGCTTCCTAATTTTCTCCCCTGCTGTCATCTTTATACTCCCGCCTTGTACATCGCATACAATGTCGCAAACCCAATCAAATAAACTATGATGTGGATGATTGCATCTGCAAAAACTTTTTTATTTCCATCAGGAATTTCGTTCAAAAATATATCCCATATTAAAATTTTTTCAATGAGATATGCTACTCCACATATAAATGTTCCGACTAAAAAAGATGCCAAAACCGCAATCAATCCGTTTACAATGTTATTCATTATCTTTTTTCTCCCATTCTTTGCATCCACGTTCATCCCACACGAAGTCTGCAACGTGTTCTGACTGGTCGTTCACGCACACACCCTCCGGCTCTGCGTACCATTTGCAAGAGCCACAGGACGGCTCAGATTTGTTCTTACAGGATTCTGCCGTACATCGGACAGCCTTGCCAGCAGAGAACTGCTTGATGCCCATGCAAGAGCAATGTTCGGTGGTGCAGTAGAAGTTCATTCGATTTTCCTCCAGCCAATACGTTCGCAGTCACCCACTGTTACTGGGTCGCAACGGTGGGTGACTATTTCAATGGGCATTTCACCAGATATAAACACATTTACAGTTTTTGTTTTTTCAAAAAGTTTTTCAGCCGTGCTACGAGATAGGCTACCAAATGTAGCAATATTAAACACGGCATGGCATTGTTTGCATCTATAGATTCCGAGCAAAGTCATTTTCTCATATCTCTCTTTCCCATGTTGAACCGTCCGATCACTCGCTTATACTCCTCGTAGCACTCCGGGCACAGGTCGCCTGTGTCCCTGCGCCACGCCCAGTCCTTGAAGTATTCGTCAGGGTTCATCATTCTACAGCCAAGAACCGCTCCGCAGCGGTCGCATACTCGCTTGTGGTAGATTCCTCTGTCAGTTTGCATTAGTTGCTCCTTTTGCCAAATTTCTTCTGCATCTTGGCCATCAATGCTTCGATACGATCCTTATTTCGTCATATTATCGCCGTGAAAAATTAAGATTCCGTTTGTTTAAAGAATTCTTTCCATTTGCCGCACGGAAGATAATGCCATTCTCCGTAATCATCATCGTAGAAATCCGTATTTATCGCCAAAGTACCATCTAATTCAACCTCCCCGAAATAATTTTCTCCTTTTTCAAATGAGCCGTTATCATTGATGCACAAAAATTTATCCACAATATCCTCCTTCTTTTCTGTGTATTGACGCCTTCACGTTTTTTGGCTTACTACCAATAGCTATTTTCCATCGATTGCCACCTCTCTATATTCCACGTCAATCCCTTTCGGCAAAGCCGTCTGGTACTTCTGTGCCAACTGCTCTGCGCTCTGGGCATCGCCCAACGGCTGTTCAGGCGGTGCAACGGTGACTTCCACGTTGTCACGCATACCAAAGTAGTTCTTGGCTCGGAAAATCCACTCTGCCGGGTTCTCCTGACCATACATACCGTTGTACGCCCACATGGACTGCATTTGTAGAATCAGTTTCAGGATGTATTTCTGCTGCAAGCTGTCGTCACGGCGTTTGCCTGTCATAATCTGTCTCAGGCTAGGCCATTCGATGCCCAGAACTAGTGCAATCCATTCCACCACAGGGGATATTCTGGCTTCGATGCAAGCATCAAAGAAGAAGTCAAGACGTTGCTGCACTTCAATCGGGTTGTTCATGTCCACGCTCGGAAGGTCGCCAAAATACTTTGCGGCAATCATTCCGACAACTTTCTTGTCCTCTTCATCGCCGATTCTTGATTGCAAATCGCCAGTATTCAGCATCTTAGACCTCGTGATTGCTAACTCCTGCTGTTCTTTCACCTTTTTACTCACCTGTGAGCGGATAGATTTCCGCTTGTTAAGCATCTGTTGCTTCTTCTTCTCACGCTCTTTTTCACGCTTCACGGCGGCTTCTTCTTTCGCCTTTTGTGCTCGCTTCTCACGCTTTTTCTTTTCGGCTTCTGTCAGCGGCGGTCTGCCACGACCACGCTTTGGGGGTGTTGCCAAGAGTTATCACCTCTTTATTTTTGTTTTAAATCCATTCTTGCACCGCAGTTCGGGCAATAGTTCGCATAATTACGGCGATTTTCTATCGCTTCTTTCAGAATGTTTTCTTTTTCTTCTCTTATATTCCATTCGTATGTGTATTCTTCACCATCCGGTGCGTATAAAGTTTTCGACCACACTGTATAATTGTTCGGATGATGTTCTCCACACAACGAGCATTTCGCCGTCACATAGGCTTTTAATTCTCGTTCTTCTGACATCGTGTCCATATAATAAGCATCTGGTGAAAGTTTCCAATATCCGTGTTTTAACTCTGCATGTTCTTCCATGTTCTCACCTCTTCATCTTCGTTTCGATGTTTCTCAGTTCCCGTGCAATCCACAAGATGGAGCAGCAGTTGTCCCACTGCCGCCACCAAGCGCACTTTTCTTTCTCGCAGATGCACCGACCAAGCGGATTGCTGGTCATTTTCATTGGGCAGTAAAGTTCGTTGTCCATGATTTTCCTTATCCTTCCAATTGAAGATGAGCGTTTACCATCTTGACGGGAAAAAACTCATCTATCTGCAAAAACTCTCCGCTTTTTAAACTGACACCGCCAGACAATTTACTTACCGAAAGGTTCACGTTAGCTTTCACGAGAATTTCGCCGTTCATCTCAAACACATCTCCATACTCTAGACACCCAAAATTAATTTCTTTTCTCTCAATATCACAAATTTTCATCATTTCAATCCCATCATAATTGCCGTACAAACGGCCAGACACGCGTTGACGAACGCCCAGACGAGCATTGCCTGCTGTTTTTCAAACAGCCTGTCTGCCATGTCCTTGATTGTCCGTTCAGACTGAACTACTACCGCCAGCAGGACTAGGCAAACCAGCCAGCGAGTTACTAATTCAAACATTGTTAGCTCCACCTTTCCCTTAGCTCTTTTTCGACCTCTTCTGACTTTGCTGTGATGTAATCTGCAAACTCGTCAGGGGTCATGTCCTCTTCTTTGAACTTGCAGACCATCTCCCAGTACCTGTCACCATCCCATCGGCTGGTATCGGTTCAGGCAGCGCGGGTTATTGCAAAATCGCTCGCTTCCGATGATGCGCAGCGGCTTCCCGCAGTAGGGGCAGAAGTCCGGGAGCTGCTGTGGCGTGGCAGATTCCATGTCTGCCTTTGACGCACCGGTTTCCATCAGCTTAATCACGCAGTAAACGGAACCCGGCTGCGCTGCCGCAATGCAGCTCTGACGTGCTGGGCATTTTGAGCAATCGTACATCGTTAGCCCTCCATCTTCTTGCCACACACCGGGCAGTCTCCGTACTTATTCATCCAACTGCTCCTTTGCTTCAAGGCGAGATAGCCAGCGGGCTTCCTTTTCGTACTGCATTTTCCGCATCCGATCAAAGGCTACATCGTCCATGTCCAACGCAATAATGCAGTTCACAACGTCTGCGTACTCTTCTTCAAATGCGCTCCGGCACTCCTCAACGCTCTTTGGTGTCGGGTTCGTGCCATCCAGCGACCGGCGCAGCTTCAACGCAGCCTGTGCCAGTTCGGATGCTTCTTCTGCCAACTGCGCCAAGATTTCGGTCTTGGGCAGAATGTCTGAAATTTTCTTACTCACTTCTGTTCTCCTTTCAGCCAGTCGTTCAGCTTTGCCATGCAAGAGGGGCAAAGAACAACCGTTTCGTCTCTTATCGAGTAAATTCCTTTATCATCGCCAGCAAGGCATTTTACAATAGAATTGCTTTCAAATTGGTCAAGTTCGTCATCAAACGGTGTCATGTATTTCACATCGTTGGAAAGCGGAAACGTTTCACCGCACCTATCGCAAACCATTGTCATTTTCACCACAACTCCCAACTAGCCTTGAGTTCTTTTCCGATTTCAACAGAAAGTTTCTTGATGATGATTCTTGCGTGTTCATACTGAGCTTTTACGCCGTATGAATAATCTGTGACAACCTTCTTCGGGCTTTCATTGCTTCTCATTTTCTTTCTAAGGTTTTCTTCGTTCTCCATAAGAAGTTCGCTTTGGTACAGCCCCAGAAGCCTTACCAATTCTTGTTTTTCAGGCAGTTGCATTTTCTTTCTCCAATCTCTTTAGCAGCCCATCCACGTCATACCGCCAATGGACACGCAACCTTTTTGCTTTGACCTCTATCCCCTCTCGCTCTGCCCACTGCCAAGGGATGCTTTTGCGGCTCTCGTTGTAACGGAACGCCAGAACTTTGCTGGCAGGGATTGCAAAGGTGCGGTTGACCGCCCGGTAATTGACTATCACATGGGCGGTCTGGCCGCTGTACCCCATTGCTTCTACCATATCAGTGATGTGTTTTTCCTTGCGGTATTTGCACTTTGCCTTGTCGTACTTGCCGAACACCTTTTCCAGAGGGATAGAGGGCGTTTCAATGGTTTTCAGCTCAAACAGGTGGTTCATTGGGTAACGGTACACAAGGAAGTCGCAGATGTTGTCGATGGAAAAGGACAGGTTCTCGTTGCCGCCGTAGTAGGTGGTAGCACTGTCCTTCAGCCGGTAGCACCACGCATCGGACGGGATGGATGCCTTGAAGTCCGCTTCAAACTGCTTGCCGGTGTTCATTCGTTGTCCTCGATTTTTTTGGCTTTTCTGATACGCAGTCGGGCAAGTTCGCTATTTGCATATCGCAGTTGCCAGCTACCAAACCAGCCTTTGTGAACAAGTTTTCCGGCGCAGTAAACAAACTCCTGCTTCATCAAGTCATCAAGCGAAATGATGTAACCGCCCGGCTTATACTTTCTTTTCACCCTTGTTCACCTCTAAATTCATGGAATATGAGTTGCCTTGTCAGCAGGCTTTTCCATTTCCTTCATAATCCGCTTGTGTTCTTCAGTAGTCATGTTGTTCGGAAAGAAACACCTGTCAACCATTTCAAACGGCTTAATATAATGGTCAAGAACATCTCGTGCTTCTTTTCGTGCCTTTTCAGCACACATCTCGATATATTCTTCTTCGGTCATGTTGTAATCGGTGACACAATCGACCACCGAAGAAAACCGACACAGCAAACCGTTAGGCTGTCTTGCAATAAAAGCTCCCATTTATCGTTCACCTCTAAATTCACTTCCGAGATGCCGTTTCTTGCCACGTTCCCGGTGCTTGTCCTCATAGTTGTGGCGGTACACGCTCTGGCGGTGGTTCAGCTCATGCACGAACGCCTTGCGCTCCTCGAAGTCTTTCTTCTCTGCCTTATACTTCTCGCAAGTGTCGTGGCAAGCTGTGCAGCGTGATGTGCAGTTGAGACAACAGGTAATCATTTTTTCCAAACGCCCGTCCAGCCAGATAGCGCAGCTCTTATATAAGGTAGGCGGTCAACGCTTTACAGGTCAGAACGGCATGTCATCCGTGCTGCCCTCAATCATAGAAAAGTCATCATTCCCGCCCTGCGAGTAGCCAGAACCAGATGCACCAGCCAGCGTTTTCTTCGGTCTGACCTCATAGTCACCGGAACGAATCTTGTCCACGTTGGTAAAACGGTCAACGACAAGCTTTGTCTTGACGCTCCCATCGTTGCCCATGTATTCTTCCTCACGGAGAACCACACCGACCAGCTTGCCACGCAGGGTCTTTTCATCGTTGTTGAACTTGTAACCGGGATTGGACTGCTCAACAGCGGTGATGAAGCCCTTGAAGAACGGCAGCGCCTTTTCCTTGTAGCTCTTGATGGTCTTGCCACCCCATGCCCACTCGCCCGGATTCAGCTTGCCACGTTCGATAAGGGAAGCGGTCTGCTCACGCCAGTATCCCTTGAACTCGCCCTCTGCGACTTCCCACTCGATGTTCAGGCGCTCCTTTGCAGGCTCGTCCGTTGCCTTGCAGATACCGGCAACGTAGCCGCCAACAGGCAGGTCACGGCGTTCGGTGGCTTCCTGCACGTCATTCCAGTTGATGTTCTTCATCTGTTACTCTCCTTTGTTATCCGGCTGAACCGGGATGTTGTAATACTCACGGATGGTCTTGTCTACGGCGGCGAGGTCGTTCTCGATCAGCGCATCGTTGAACATCCCAAGAGGGGTTTTCACGGTGTCCATCCCATCATTGCGGGTGCTGAACAGGTATCGCCCATCCTGCACAACCGTTTTCAGAACGATGGTGAAGTACCCTTCTACGCAGACTTTCTCGTCCAGCAACTTGCCAATGGTCTTGAACTTCTCGCCACCGTCTCCGTCACGCTCGCTGTGCCCGAAAAAGTAGACCACCACATCGTCCGGCAGTTCCTTCGCCCGCATCAGCAGGGCGTTGAAGTTGGCTGCCATGTCGGTGAACTTCTGGTATCCGGCGACCTTTGCGTTTCGCATGAACTCGCCGGTCATAAGGTAGGTGGCATCGTCAATGACGATGGACTTACGTTTAGTGCTGTGGATTGCGGCATCAATCTTGCCGTAGTCATTGGTAATGTATGTTTTCATGCTGCTTCGGAACGGCAGCGGCTTTCCAAGCACGTTGATAACCGCCACCTGTTCCGGGTCAAAGTTCCGAAGCGAAGCAGACTTTCCGCTGCCGGAATGACCGTAGACCATTACTAATACTGCCATTTTTCTTTCCTTTCTTCGGCTTCATTAGGCTTCATTGTTATTACTTCGGCTTAATTTGGCTGTACGAAATCAACCAGCCATCAGGTCTGCCAACTGGGAATAGAGGTCTCTCAGCTCTGCTTCCCTGTCATCAATCTCAGACTGCAAGTCCTCAATCGCTGCCAGCCGGTCAGCTTCTTTGGCTTCTGCTTCCTGCTCACGGGTTAGAAAATACACGCCGTCCTCCGGCTCTGTCACGCCACCAAATCTGTCAAGATTAATCATCTTTTGGTCTCCCTCTCTTGCGTTCCTCTTTGATTTGCAGTGCGCTGTACCACTGGTCTTTGTCAATCTCGATGGTAGACCACCGATGGTTACAGACAAGACACTTTTTTCTGCGAACGATGCTGTCGTGGTCAGACCGGCTATCAACCGTTGTAATGTTGTCACTACCGCACATTGGGCACTTCATCAAGCATCCCTCCACTCGTTGGTGTGGTGAGCAATGCGCTTGATTTTCCTGCGCTCGCGTTCACTGCGTTCTTCCTCTTCGGCGCTAACAGCCAGCGCACACAAGACGATAGCCGTTGCAAGAAGCCCGCATGATACCATTACCCAGCCAAACATCTGCGCTGTGGTCTGACAGCCCTGAATCGTGTCCCCGCACCCGACTGCTGCAATTGCCACGACCAGACCGATCATGGACAATGCTGGTCCTTTCAAAGTTTTCATTGGTTCTCCTTTTTGCTGCCAAAATTAAAAATCCATCCGGTTGCCATTACAGCGGCTGCCACGATGATCCCCCATGTGCCTTTTGCGCCTACCAGTAGTTCAATGAGATGTACCAGCCACAGGTTCAAAAGGAACGCTGCAAGAATCAACGCCAGAATGATGCCCCAGATTAGGGCGATTTCCACAAGTGCTTTCATTTTTCTCCTTTCGCTTTTGCCGTTGCTTTTCGATGAATTGCTTTGCCGTTGCTGTTCTGCTCCTAGCTACTCAATGCCTTAGCTTATTGGTTCTATTCTTTGCCATTGCGTCGCACGTCGCCGCCGTTCGATGCCTTTGCTTATCAAAGCTACGCCTTGCATCCATAGCCTTTGCTGTGCCGCTCATATCGGTTCCATGCAATTCCATTGCTCGTCTGAGCCTTGCTTCTCCATGCCTTTGCAGATCCTGTCAAATCAGCGCATCGCCGTTGCCGATCAAGTCGCTTCGTCTCCAAGCATTGCCTTAGCATTTCTGAGCCAATCGTCACTATGCCGTTGCCGTTCCACGCCGAGTGCAGCACAGCCCCACCCTGCCATAGCGGTTAATTGAGGATTTCGTAGGTATATCGCCCCTTGCCACTGTTGCGCCACTGGCCGATACCACGCAGAGCACCGTAGTCCAGCCACTCACGCACGGCCTTCTCATGAGAATCGTCCAGAAGAACGATTTCAAACTCGCAGGTCGAACCAGCTGGAATCTGCTCGCTGTTGGCAAGGCTTACACGTTCGCCCTGCGCCGTCTGGGCGCGGAGAGGGCGCTGGCACTCGGTAATCTCGCCGTTCACATAAATGGGAATCATGCGTGGCTGAACAAAAATCAGACCATCAATGACCTTCTTGTATGCGGTGAGCTTGCCGGATTCGTTGACGGCTTTCTTCTTTCCGGTTTCGTTCTTGCCGCCGATACGACCCAGCATACCACAGGAATCCTTGAAGAAGCCCTTGATCTGGTAGTCATACAAGATGGGTTCGCCGTTTTCGTTGCGAGGGAACATGGTCATGCCCTTATCTGCCACAGCATCAGCGCCCAGAGCAGCAACTTCGTCCTCGATGGTGTTTGCATCCGGGGACTTGCTGGCAATGAACTCGCGTGCAATGTTCTGGTTGCTAGGCCATGTGCCGAGAACTGCTTCGATGAATGTGATTCTTACTTTGATTTTTTTCATTTTTGCTCACTCTTTCTTTCTCAATATGTTCCAGTCTTAAAGGTTCACCCTCTTGCCAGCGATTCTGCCACGGACTGCTTTTGTTGAAGTTGCTTATTGCTTTCTTCATCGTTTGCCATCCTTCGATTACGTTGGATGCGTTCCAGCCGTTCTTTTTCCCGGCTGTGCCATCTGATTTCTCGCTTGCCGTAGTACTTACCGTTCATAGGTAAACTCTCCTGACGCAAGCATCCGTGATACGTCGCCGTAGTGTTTGCCGAGCTTATCAGCAAGCACTTGAACTTCTCCGATAGACGGAAACGCTTTTGTTTCTCTAGCTCTTGCGTTTTCGTTCTGTAGGCGTTTTTTACGCTTTTTGTCACGTTCCTTGTCCATTTTGTGCTTGCACTCCGAGCAATATCTCTTTGTAGGGTTTACTAAGCCAAGAAATAGACCACAACGCTCGCAATATTTAATCTTCACGCTGCATCTCCTCTTTCATTCTGGCTTCCCGATTGTGGCGCTCAAAGCATTGGTTGATGGACTTCTCCATCCAAAGTACCTTGTTGGCATCGTTTCGGGACACGCCAGCAGCCATTGACAGCTTCAGTCTACGCTTGCGGCTTTGCGCCCTGCGAAAATTCGTCACCAGCACTCACCAGCCCTCCTTCTGCTCAATCTCCAGAATCTTGCAGATGCTCTGGATAATCTTCTCCGGCTTTCGCTCACCACGAAGAATCTTGTAGAGGTACGAATCATCAAGGAACAATCCAGTATCGCTTTGAACCGCCTGAATCAGCTCCGTTTGCTTCATACCTCGCTGTAACAGCTTCATCTTCACTTCCAGCTCAAAGCCAGAACGGAAGTTTTCTTTCAAAATTCCACCTCCATTTGCTAAAATCTATTGACATGTACGGAAAACTGTACTAATATAATGGCGTAGAGAGTTTATACTGTACAGTGTTCTGTACTGCCCATGTCTGTATTATAGTACAGACATCTGTACAAGTCAACTCTTTTGTACAAAATTCTGTGCATTTGTATACTTGCACAAATATGGGAGTGTTCTTATGTCGGACTTGTACAGCAACATCCATGCACTCTGCGAAAAAGAGGGCATCAAAGACGGAACCCTTTGTGCCAGCATCGGGATTCGCCGTAGTTTTCTTTCCGAGCTGAAAGCCGGGAGAACCAAGAGCCTGTCCGCAGAGGTTCTTTCTAAAATTGCATCTTACTTCAACGTATCGGTAGACTACCTTCTCAATGGCGAACAAAAAGAAAACCCGCCCCAGCAGCCGCAAAGTGAAGTCGATGCAGCAGTGGAGCGGATTAGAAAAAAACTTGAGTCTATGCCGACAGCGCAACGGGAAGCGCTGATGAACCTGATCGAGAAGATGTGAGGGACTGGTTCTGACCCGGTAAAATAAAAACCCCTTGTGCCGGGCTGGTGTAGCTCTGTGCAAGGGGTTTTTCTGTTATTCCAGGTCTAAGGCTTGCTCCGCTGCCGGAATCTTATCAGGGTGTTCCAACAGCCATGCGATAAACCTGTCAATCTTAGCTCTTTCTTGTTCGCTCATTGCAGCATATCCTCCCGATCAGTAAATACGAATGTTCATTTGATATGATTATACATCTTTTGGTTGTGTAGTCAATATAATTTGAACAACTTCGCAAAATCGAATGTTTTCTTCACATCCGTTACTTTTCATCGGGGAAGCCAAAAATTGCAATGACAATGATTAAGAGCCACATTAAGTTTAAGTTACCCTTTGCTCTGTAACATTTCGTTGAGCATGGAACGAAAAGGGTTATCCGGTAAATTGTCCAGCACATCTGCTTTGACGAGAGCGTTTGTGCTAATGCTATGCGAAACATTGTTTAGCTGCACAATGGCATCGTCCAAGTCTTTTACGGTTGCCCCACGCCGTTCCATTGACTGGAGGAAAGTTTTCACTTCTTCAAGAACGATAGGGTTCTCGGCTTTATAGAATCCATTTGTAAAGTCCATCTTCTTCTCCTTTCACAGCTCTACGAACTGCCCATTAATTTTTTCGATGTTCTCTGCCGGGTCACATCCATCATCTAAGGCGGCTACGGCACGCTCTAGGACGGCTTTTGCTTCTTCATAAGCAAACTTATCGGCATTGCTGTTTGCAAGGTTGTAGACCAGCTTTAAGGCGGTCTGGCGGGCATATGGTATAAGCATGGTGTCAATCTGGTTCATACACTAACCCTCCCACGGTTTCGGCGTTTTGTTTTCGTTCGGTTCAGATGCGGGCATTCCGTCAATGATAATCATGTTGTTACCTCCTGTTTGATTATTTTTTCGATGTTACAGTTATAACATAGGCTGCTGTTGGTTCTCCATAGCAGCTTTTTCCATTTTTTGGCTTGTCGAATCCGGCAGTTTTGCAGAATTTTGTTGAAAGGGCGTGAATTTATGGATGAATATTTGTTAAGAACTGCAAAGGCATTGGAAATGGCACGGATGCGTTCCGGTCTGAGCCAGCAGAAATTAGCAGCACGAATGGGCGTGAATCGTGGCACGATTGCCAACTGGGAGCAAGGTCTGGCGGCTATTTCCCTACCAATGGCTATGCGCTGGTTCACCTGCTGCGGCGTATCGGCGGCTCGATACATGGACGCTTGCATTTATCCTGGACTGCTGGAGCATCTGGAAGACGACCTTTCCAACATGGAAAAGCGTCAGATTCTCATAGATGCCATGATTGAATGTTCTTCCTACGAGATAGATGCTTTGTTGTACATCCGGTACGGAGACCACGGTTCAGACCACATGGGCGTGCTGACGGAGGTTCTGGCAAACCTCCATACGCCATTGAAGGACAGGGTCTCTGTTTGCCGGATGGTATCGGGCAACTATGAGATAGCGCAGGCTACCGGGACAGACCCAGACCCGAATGGAACCGCCCCGAAGATGGAGATTCTTTATCAAGCGCAAGATGCCGGGACAGAAGCAGCCATGAAGTCCAACGATTCCTATACTGTTAATCCCAATAACATAAGCGGTTGATTGTCGAATTATCGCAGTTTTTGAGGAACATTTTGTCCACGTTCATCCACTTTTTGTACACCTATCGGGCAAATTTGCCTTGTCAATCCGTCCCCCATAGGCTGTAAATCAACAATATTTGCGCGGAATAAATAACGTAGTAGCGATAATATGTAGCTTGCATTTAATCGGCTCGTCAATCCGTCCCCCATGACACCGGCTCAAAAGTTTTTCATCCGCATTTTGTACACGTTAGATGAGACTAATTGTTTCCGGATTGTCATTATTCAGCAAATGGAAGGTTGAGTTATCCACAAGCTGGAATGGAAAAATAAAGAAATTGTTGAAAATTATCGTCATCGACTATTTAACGATGATATTTAACCTCTTGTTTATTTCTTGTTTAATATATAATAGGTAGATGGGGGACGAAATGACAAAGCATGGGGGACGTTTTGACAAGTCACGGGGGACGAAATGACGAGGATATGGGGGACAAAAAGACAAGTCATGGGGGACAGAATGTATTGACTTGTCCCCCGAATTGTGATATACTGTTTTCAGACCATTAAAGGAAGTGAGCAGATGCCAAAAATATCAGACAATAACCTTGTCGAGAAAAGTAAATCCCTTGTGTGGGCAAAGTTTAGGGACTACACAGCAGGCGAGCTCCGGTTGCTAGAGGTTTACTTGTCAAGAATAAATCCGAGAGACCCAAACAGCAGCCGTGTAGAGTTCTCGTTGGCAGAGTACAGAGACCTGCTCGGACTGAAAAGTCTTGATGCACGAAGGATTGAGCCGCAGATCAAGCACTTTCTGGGCAATACGGTGTCGATTCCCATTGACAAAGAGAAGGGAACGTTTGAGAGCTTTGTCCTTTTTACAAGGGCAAAACTGGACTATGTGCCAGAAACAAGGTCTTATGTTGTGGCAATCACTTGCAATCCTGACCTTCGCCCCATCTTTTTTGATATTGCCGAAAGCGGGTACGTTCGGTATCGGCTGCGTTACACGTCACGAATGAAGTCTCAGTACAGCATTCTGCTTTATTCGATTCTTCGGGACTGGCTGAACATGGACAGTAAGCCACACGAAATCAGTCTGAAAAAGCTAAGAGAACAGCTCGGTGCGATGGAAGCAAGCTACGATGTTTATAAGAACCTTCGCAAGCGAGTGCTTGACGTTGCAGTAGATGAAATCAATGCTATGTCTGACATCGTGGTGACCTATGAACCGGTTCTTGTGGCACGAAAGGCTGTGGCAGTCAAGTTTAAGCCCAAAATTAAAGCGTCTGAGACACTAATTGATGCTCAGGCAAGCGAAGTATCGACTGAACCTCAAAAAGCCGCCAGAAAGCCCCGCAGAAGCGGATATGAGGATTTTGACTGGTCTGTGTGTGACGAGCTGGAAAAGCAAGACTGCATTGACGTGGCAAAAGTGGTTGAGAAGTGGATGAAGAAAGAGCATCCTGAAATTAAGCTACCAAGACGCAGAGAAGCGGTTTACGATACAGTGAAGGCTGCGTATAAGGACATCTTGTCCTTGAGCAGAACGCCGTTTCCCGACAGACCTGTTGGCTATCTGATTAGAAGCGTGGACAAGGCGGGCGTTGTGGATAGATATATGCCTGCTTTCTATTCCATTGAAGCGTTACAAGAGCAGTAAGACGTAGCGCGTTGAGCAGATGATGCAGAAAGGAGCGAGAATGGGTTGGATTAGCGTAAAAGATAAGATGCCAGACAAGTACGTTCAGATTATCATTTATGATAAAGTGATGGGCGTTACTTTCGGTTATTATGGTGACTTCAAAGGCGAAAAATGGTATACAGATGATGTGTTGACGGATGCGTTCTATGGAAACAATAGTGAAACGCAACTAATTGATGATAATGTGTTATATCATGTAACCCATTGGATGCCACTTCCTGATGAACCCGAAGAATAAAGAAAGAGTGATAAAATGGCAAAAATTATAGCTGTCGCCAACCAGAAGGGCGGCACAGGAAAGACTACCACAAGCACCTGTCTGGCTGGTGCATTGCAGTTGCTTGGCAAGAAAGTGCTACTGGTAGACTGCGATGCCCAGTGCAACGCAACGGACACCTACGGCGCACAGACAGAAAATGTGTGTACTTTGTTCGATGTAATGACCCGGCAGGGTACGGTAGAGGAAGGAATCCAGCACTGCGAAGCCGGTGACATTCTGCCGTCAGACAATGCATTGAAGGACATTGATGAGCAGCTTGTCCGGGATATTGGTAAGAACTTTCGGCTGCGTGAAGCGCTGGAATCCGTGTCTGAGCAGTACGATTACATCGTTCTGGACACTCCCCCGCAGCTCGGTCTTGCGCTTGTAAACGCTCTGATTGCCGCCAACAGCATCATCGTACCCATTACAGCAGACCGCTATGCGCTTGCCGGACTGAGCCAGCTTTCGCAGACCATTGGCGACGTTCGCAGATACTTCAACCCGGCCTTGAAGATTGAAGGCTTGCTTCTGAACCAGTACAAGAGCCGTGAGAACCTGTCCAAAGAGGTCGTAGAGCAGCTTCCGGTGATTGCACAGAGCATGGGAACAAAGCTGCTTGACGTGAAAATTAGACCGTCAATGGGCGTTCGTAAGGCGCAAGCAGAGCGGCACAGCCTGTTTAGCGGTGATACGGCAAAGAGCACCAGCGCAGAGGATTTCAGGGCGTTGGCGAAGATGATTGTGGAGGGAAAATAAAAATGACTAAAAAGAAAACTGAAAACGTTGTGCGTCCAATTGCACATTGGGAACAAGCAGATTACAGCTATGTGGACTTAGACAACGGAGGCGTACAGGTAAAAGTGGCCGGTATTGGTTGCTCAAACTGCATGGCGACGTTTAGGAAAAATTTTATGTGGGCAATCAATTTCTGCCCTAATTGTGGAGCTCGAATGGAGGCTGTAGAGGAATGAAATCAACCAGCAAAAGATCATCAGGTCTGCTTGGCGGCTTTGACTTCCAGCCTGTTTTTTCGGAGCAGACATCAAGCCGAAGTGAGCCAAAGGAAGAAGAAGTAAGCCGAACAAAGCCGAATAATGCCGAACAAGCACAGATTAAGCCCAGTGAAGCCACAGATATCCATACACAGCCGAGTGAAGCAGAATTAAGCAGTATTAAGCCGAAGCAAGCCAAAGAAAGCGAAAGCCAGCCAAGTGATACCGTATTAGGCGAAGGTAAGCCAAAGAAGCTGAAACAGGCGAAAGAAGTTCAACGGCTGATTGAACAGGGCAATGTTCCCGGCGCACTGACTGAAGCTGGCTTGACAAAGAAAAAAATCCCGATGCCGGAATCGCATCAGGGTGTTGCAAGCGGTGACGGGAAGCGTTCTAAACGCATTACCATCCTTATGAGTGAGGAAGAACGCAAGTACATCAACCGTGAAGCCAGACGGCACGGAATGACTATTGGACAGTTCGTGTACGCTCTGGCAGTTGCAGCAGCAGATGGGAAGATTGAACTGGAGGATTTTTTAGATGAATGATAGTGAGCGATGCCTTATTCGATTTGTTTGCGATGGTGATATGCGAAACGCGCAAAAAGCCGTTAAAATCATTTTGGATTCTATATCATCCAAAAAAGATGAGCAGTTCAAAGAAAATATGCTTCGCAAGTTGGAAAGCAAAAGAGAATTTATTGAATTGCCATATAACTTACAGCATCTTTTGATCGCAGAGGATACAGAAGAATTTCCGGAAGCAAGATTCCTTCTTAGGAACGAAGAAAAAAGTATAACGCAGAAAACTGTTGCCATTTATCGAGCATCTGAAAAATTAAATGAAATGGGCATTCCTTATTTGCCAGCATTGATGCTTTATGGGCAAAGCGGATGCGGAAAAACCATGCTGGCTAGGTATATCGCTCATAAAGCAAAACTTCCGTTTTTGAGGATTCAATTTTCAAGTCTAGTTGATTCGCACTTGGGGCAAACACAGTCTAACCTTGCAAGAATCTTTGATTATGTAAGAACTGCGCCTTGTGTACTTTGCTTTGATGAAATAGACGCGGTAGGTATGGCTCGTGGTCAAAAAGATGACGTTGGAGAAATGAACCGTGTGGTTATTGCGATTATGCAGGAAATGGATAGATTGCCGAACAATGTCATCATTATCGGAACAACAAACCGATTTGATAGGATTGACCCTGCACTTACAAGAAGATTCCCGATGCAATACGAATTAAAGCCGTTGTGCCGTGCGGATGCAGAAATACTTTCCAAAAGGTTATTTGAATATGCAGGAGCACAATATGAAAACATAGCTTATGAAGATAACGTCCCCGCATCTACTGTTATCAAAGAATGTACAGAACGAATTGTAAATCAAGTTCTGAATCAAGAGGATTTTTTGGAGGATTGATGTATGATTGTTTACAGACCTCATCGTGGTTCTTTGGAAGATGCCATGAAAGAAGCAAAAACTTTTCTGAACGAATGGCAAATGAAACGGTATGTTGCAAATAACTGGAATCTTGCAATCGGAAGAAAAGTATTAGACCCCGAAGATATTATTATCGACAGTGAATCAACAGACGATGACCGTGTCGGTTGGAAAAATGTCCACATGGTTTGTGCGGCTCGAATCGGAAATGAAGATTACATGAAGAAGTACGGCAATCCGCAGTGCATCGGATATTGCGCTTACGATGTATCAAACGCGCCAAAATCAAGCCAGTGGATTTGTGCAAAGAATAGTGTTCCGGGAGATACAGACCCGCGTGTTATCGGATTCGATGAATCCGCCTTCGATATTGTTATAGCAAATTACGATGAGCAATTCAAAGAGTGGCGGGATGATGATGGCAGAATCCATAACATAACATACTGGATGCCGTTACCTGAACCGCCTGTAAAATATTAAGATGGCAAAGGAGCCGTGTATGGAAAATTTTTATTGGGTCAAAATCCAGTACGATGATTACGAAAAGTGCAGGCACTTCCAAGCGCCGTTCGTCTTGTTTGCGAACAGCAAAGAGGAAGCAAAAGCAAGAATTGAGCGAGAAGTTCCCGGCAGGTTTTCCATTGTCAGTGTGGTAGAACTCGACAAGAGCCTTGTAATCACTCCGCAAGATTTGTTTGACATGAGGTCAAAATCAACACTTTGGGAATGAGGAAAAGATTATGCGCACATACAAACCACACAAGTGCAGAAGCAAAGAGGAACAAGCCAAAATAAACGCAGAGGTAGCCAAGAGAAAGGCGAAACTTGCTGAAAAGTACAATACCGGCACGCAGTATTACAAGGGTATTCCCGTTGAGCTGATTGTAAGAGAGGATTACGGTTGCTACAAAGCAAAGCGTTTCAAAATCAATGGAAGCAATCAAAACGTGTGGATTCCAAACTGCTATCTCGAAGATAACGGAACAATCAAGGAGAATATGAACATTGATTTTGTATTCCGTAAGTCTGTAAACCAGTTAAACAAAGCAGGAATCACGCAAGCGATTATTGGCATCAAACGTAAAATGCCGGAAGTGGATGCGCCAAATCTCAAAAGCACCATGCAAAAAATCGGAGATAATATTTAGGAGAGATAGATATGAGAATTGTAGATATTGAACCTTTGGTGGATGAGCTTTCCGAAGAAATTGGTGCTGCACAGATTCGAGGTGATACAGAACGCGTTCAAATTTTTACGGACGAATTAAATGATATAAACTCCATCCCGGTTATTGACGATTTGAACACGAAACTTAAAATTAGTAGATGGGTTAGAACAAAGAAAATGATTGTTTCTTATCGCTGTGAAAAATGTAATTTTGAAATTGAAGGGGTACTTTTGTATAAATATTGTCCTGAATGCGGAGCAAAAATGCAGAATTCAAGAGACTGATAAAAACTGAGATTTAATGTATAGAAAAATACCCCTGCGTAGTTTTTAACGACTACACAGGGGTTTGTTTTACTTATCAGCAATGCAATTCCAGTAGAGATATGCTTTGCCGTCCACAGCGTCCGTGTCATCAAGGAACGCCTTTGCCATGTCAGCGTAGAAGCCCGGAGTGTCAACGGACTGCCGCTTTGCGACCTGACAATAATCCGAGTACATCATGTTCATAACAGCCCAGAAATCGTTCGGGTCACAAGTGATGTTGCGCTGTTTGGCAACGTCCTGTGTCTGTTCCAACGTCCAGTGACAGCCCTTCGTGCCGTCAGCATTCACCATGCTGTCGCACCATTCCTCTGCTTCATCGTGGGTGAGGTGCTTTCGTGGCATTTTGATGGAACGGCTGTCCGCACCCCCATGCTCATACTGTCCAAACCGCTTGTCCCAGTCTCCGTTCTGCGAAAAGCCAATCTGCGGCATCTTGCGCCCATATTCTACGTCAGGGTAGCGGGGGATAGGGTAGGGGTCGATGTAGCGGTTCTCCTCCTGCGGATAGTAAGGATAGCGGTCGTTGCTGCCTTCCAGCTTACGCAGACGGCGTTCCAGCTCACGTTCCCTGCGGTCACGCTCTTCCTCAAGACGGTCACGTTCCGGCTCACGGTCTTTGTCGTGGTCACGGAGCATCATCATGCGGCGAAAATTATTCTTACCCATAATCTATACCTCCTCAAGAAATGGACGCAGGCGCACCGGCGTGGGAGCGGCAGAAGCAGCCAAGATACTTAAACGTGCCGGTGCCGGTCGCAGACGTTGCTACACGGGTAGCGTAGCGGGTGCGGGTGTGGATGCTCTCGGCTGTCGCCTGAGCGCAGGTGCAGTCGGTCAGAGGGTATGCGGTCGTGCCTGCACCTATGGTAATAACCACAGGGGCGTTGATGGTGGTCGTGTCCGGCAAGCTTTGGGCAACGACAATGCAATACTTTTCGCCGTTCTGGTATGCGCCAGCAGGGATGTTGATGGTCAGAGTATCGTCGGCAAACGTGACTGCCTGACTGATGACCAAGTGCGGGCAAAGTTTGCAGCTTGTTTTGCAAGCCATAGTGTTTTCCTCCTATAAAATCAGGGGCAGAGGTGTCTTACCCCTGCCCCGATGGTTCACCCGGTGTTATCGGGGAGTGTGTAGGTTAGCAGCAACCGCAGCAGTTCACGCCCACGTTGGGGTTTGCCACCTGATAAGCGGGAATCGGACGAGGATTAACCCGGTTCAGGATGGTATCGGTCTGCTGGGACATCACGGTGGTCAGAAGCGCATTCTGACGATCCTGAGAAGCGGCGAACTTCAGGCTCTGGTTCTCAGCAGTCAGAGTGGCAATCTTATCCTGCGTGAAGTAGTCCATCATGCTGCGGAAGTTGGCGTTGCAGTTGTCCACGATGGCACGGGCGTTGTCTGCGATAGCCTGACGGGTAGCGCAATCCTGCTGTGCAATGGTGTACTTCAGGTCGCCGATGAGCTGCTTGTTCTCGCAGCAGCAAGACGCAAGCTGCGTCTGGATAGCGGTCTGACCCGCCTGCCGTGCGTTGCCCTCCTGCATGATGGCAAGGCTGATGGCGTTGTCGCCGTTGGACACGCTGCGTTCCAGACCGTTCACGAGCTGTGCGTTCTGGTAGCCGAGCTGACAGATCGCCTGATTAGTACCAGCAAAGCCGCCCGCAACGGCAGCATTGAGGGTGTTCATCTGTGCGAGCTGGTCATAGCCAAGAGAGCAGATGCCACTCTGGATGCCAGCCAGAGAACGGGAAGTGTCCTGCTGGTAGAAGCCCTCAGACAAAGCTGCACGAGTATCTGCGCCGCCCTGACCGGTTGCACCGGTGCCCACCAGATAGGGGATGTAGCTGTTCATGCCGTTGTCACCGCCGTTCCGGCCGTAGCCGTTTGTCCCCCAGCCGAAGATGATGGCGAGGATGATAACCGCCCACAGACCTTCGTTGCCGAAGAATCCGCCGTTGTTATTACCGCCGTCCTGCCCAGCCAGATAGCCAGTTGCAAAATCGTCCATAACAAAACTCCTTTCAGTTTTGCGTTATGCTATCCCACCGCCGTATGCGATGGGCGAAGCCAAACAAAAGCGGTTTTTGTCAAGTCCGCAAAACTGAGAAGCGTTTCGCTTAGAGGGATGCTTTACCGGGGCAGCGTCAGGTTCAGGACGCTTGCCAGCTGGTTCAGGTCGATGCCACGCTCTTTGGCGAGGTTCTGCGCCATCGTTCGGAGCTGTGCTTCGTTTTTCCCCTGAATCAGGTTCAAGCCCTGCATAATAGGAGCATTCTGACCGCTCAACTGCTGGATAAGCCCCATAGGGTTCTGCCCGGCACGAGCCAGATTTGCAAGCTGCATGATAGGGCTGTGAGTAATCATATCAAACGGAGAGGGCATTGCTTATTCTCCTTTCTTCGTTGCGGCAACGGGCTTAGAAAAGCTCTTTTGCCACTTTTCCAGTTCATCCAGCCTGTGGACGAGGGCATTGTACTGCTCAATAGGCACATACTGCTGTGTCGGTGCAGCGGTCTGCTGTGCCTGTTGTGCTTGCATTTGCCGCCACGCTTCCGGGCTGTAAAACTCTAACACGTCAGATTCACAAGTGTTTGGATTTAGACGTTTGCAGTAGATGACACCACTACGCAAATCCGGGCAATACGTCCATCTGCCGTACAGGTCAGACGGTATTGCCAAAAATTCTTCTCTGCTGGAAACAGGTCTGCCAAGCAACCAACCGCCATCTTGTACCGACTGCTGAACAGGCTGCTGCCCATTCATCGGCTGCGGACGCTGCTGTTGAGCCTGCTGCATCTGTGTGTTTGGCAGGGGAGCGGCAAGCCCTACCGTGCTCATGCCGCCATAAGGATTGACAGGCTGCTGCGGAACGTAGGGCGCTCCGGGTGTCGGATAATAGCTCATAATACATCCCTCCTTGTGCATCCAGTGTACCGCACTGGAAAAAAACGAGAGACAACGAAGGTACAACGAAGGACAAAAAAAGAAAAGCGCCCACACGGAAAAATCCGCATGAGCGCTTAACTGTAAGGATACACACATTAGAGTGCAATGCTAAGATATCACATCATCCAATATATGGCAATGCTTTCGACAAAACTAGTAAGAATAAAACAAAATCCACCAGCCTAAAAGCTGATGGATTATAAGTGAGCGAGTAATCGCTCTGCCACCGAAGCGGCAAAATTGCGTCTCCCGCATGGTACGCACTGTAAGTAGGCGGGTGGGAGACTGGTCGGCGCCTATCTGGCAACCGCTTTTTTCATTCCCAGATAAAGCACTGGGCTAGCTGGCAAATATCCACCCTAATGCGCTTCTTCGAAAGGCCGGGTGGATTTGTTGAGATAATTATACCACAATTCATGCAAAAAGAAAAGCGGCAAGCTCTGGAATAACCTGCCGCTTTGTTGCGTTTGTAGAATCAGCCTTAAACATGCGTCCTACATACACTCGGATCGTAAAAATATTATATCACACATTCAGCATTTTTTCAATGCTTTTTAGCCGGTAGCCTATCGCCGTCCGGCTGTAATGGGTCTGAGCTGCAATGTCCGGAAGCGGAAGCCGCTCAACGTACCGCAGTAAGGCTATCTTACGGTCAACCCTCCCAAGCGGTGCGCTTTTGATGGCTGCGGTCATCTGCTGTCGGTCAAGTCCTTGCAGCGCAGCGGGCAGCACTACACGAGCCGCCGCCACAGGCAGCACCGAGCCAAAAAGGCTGCGGC